>Ga0209961_1000279_pt1 | contig 18309 bp, 9 predicted proteins | sample SalPonA_B_H2O_MG_FD_185719 | JGI IMG/M metagenome (GOLD analysis project Ga0209961, IMG submission 185719) | Water microbial communities from South San Francisco under conditions of wetland restoration - Salt Pond MetaG R2A_B_H2O_MG (SPAdes)... | ecosystem: Environmental > Aquatic > Non-marine... | reverse complement strand
ATTCCTCGAATTAACGCGTGGTGTGGACATTCTCGTCGCACACAATTCGAGATTTGATGAAGACGTGTTATTTTCCGAGTGTTACAGACACGGTTTGAGTGTTGAGCCCTTCAAGCGCATGCGATTTGTGTGTACCCTAGACATGACTCGCAAAGTGTTTTTGAAGAATATGAAATTGGGTGTGTTGTACCAAAAGCTGTTCGGTGAAGAACTCGAAGGTGCACACGACGCACTTAATGATTCAAGAGGGTGTGGGCGTGTGTATCCATATCTTCGTGATAAAAAGCCTACAATCAAAGAGATTGGTGTTCCTAAAATCACACTCAAAGCATCCGATGTGGCGGGTATCATAGGTCGAAGTCAATATCGCCCACCTCTTGAAATAGTGGACGAGTTATGGAATAAATATATGCCGAGTACGTTCGTTGGGCAGACCAAAGAACAAATTGCGTTGAAGGCGATCGATACGTCAAAAGTCGCCAAAGAATTACTCAAGGATGCCGAACACTTTAAATCCACGAACAGTTCAAGTGTTGAACAGAAATTTAGGGCGGTTTCAAATCAACTTGAAAAGAATTCGGGGCTTCAGAAGACAGAACTTGATGCGGCGAGAGATCATATTCGTAAGACGTTGTATACCAATCACGGCACGAGACATGAGAAGACAACGGCCGATAATTACGAAAATATGCGTGAAGATCCAACATTTTACACGTACGATGTGTGTACACTCGCTGGTACGACATATCAAATTGTTGGGCGTATAGACAGAGTACGCGATAATGAAGACGGGTCTAAAACACTTGTTGAAATCAAGAACCGCGCGAGAGGTCTCTTCAGGGCAGTTCGTGATTACGAGGAAATTCAGTGTCAAACGTACATGGAAATGCTTAACATAGACGAGTGTGTACTCATAGAGCAGTATGATTCTAAGCGTTTGTCCCATCATATTAAACGTGACTCGGTCATGTGGGATGATCAGATTCTTCCAGCACTCAGAAACTTTTGTGAACGTTTCCATGATATGCTTTCGACTCACTAAAAATGTACTTATTGTGATCCAATCCACAATAAATACATTTGTATATAATAAATGCCTAATACACCAAAGCGGAAAAAACCAAATACACCATCTTCTCCAGCTAAAACTCCAGTTAAAAGCGCGAAGAAGTCGCCTTCCCCACCACCCAGGAGCGCTACCCCCAAAACAAAGGCTGTTGAAAATGTATTTTCGAGATTAACGATGGTCGTCAGTTCTCCCAATCGCCGTAAAAAGACTGTAAGACGAGCTTTGAATTTCGCAGAAAATACTATAGCCAACAGTGCAAAGATCGCTAGAAACGCCATGCGACGAGCACAAGTACAAAAGATTTGGAAAGAGATAAGCCCCGCTATTAGTGCGGCAAAGAAGGCAAAGGCAAAGGCAAACTCCACAAAAAATAAAAATACAGGTAAAAAGTAAGAATGACCCGTGAGTGTATACATGGGAATCCACTTGATAGATGTCCTATATGTAAACATGTTTCAGGTTTAGTTAATCAGAATACAATGGTGGGAGCGCGTGCGCACATGATAACATTCGGTATTCGAAATCCAAATTTTCAAAGAGCGATGCAAAATGTAATTATGACTCGCCCAAATTCTGAAAATGGGGTAAGGCGTATTACAATTACTCCGTCTACACGACAAACTGCGCGCGCGTATATAAACAACCCATCTATGCAAACAGCTATTAGACTCAGGGAAAGTTTATTAATAGCTATAACACCACAAAACAATCTACTTAATTTTAGTAACAGTGGTAGTTATGATACGACATCACGCGCGTCTACTGTGAGTGGCACTCGATTTTCGAGATCTGCTATGAGTGTGTACAGTAGACTAGGTACGCCCGATAGTCCTACTACGAATCGGCGCGTTCGGTCTACTACACCTGTGTCTAGATTAAGAGCTCGATCACCATCCAACTCGAATGAAAATGATGTAAATAGATTTTCGCCACCCAGACCTAAACGCCCTAGAAAATCTAAGTAGACAGTATGGCGAAACTCGAAGACTTCATCCGAAACACGGCTATTTTTGGTAACGGTTTGTGCTTGGTTGACAGTGCTTTGAGATTTTTAAAATTTGGAAAGTAAAAATAAAAAAAATATTTTTTTGAAAACTTTTTTTCGAAAAAAGAAAGTGTAAAAATTATTTTTTTTTCGAAAGAATTTAAAAACTACATTCTAGAATATACTAAAACATGTTAGAATTGGTTTCAGAAAGGCTCAATCTTGGTAAGACCAAGTACGGTCACGGTGTTAGAACCCATATGGATACAACCACGTGGGGAACACCCAAAGACTCATGGATCGAGATGGCCATGGAAGAGTATCTCGACGCTATTGTGTATACGATTGCTGATTATATTCGAAAATTTGAAGAACCATCTGAACCCGACGATAATGAACGAATTCTTGAATATGCAAAGAGACCAGAACACATGTTAAGTCCGTGTCATCAACGACTCGTTGAATCACTCAAAGAACTCGCCGAATTATCCATAGCAATAAAATAGTGACTATTAGTAGATATGTCTAACGGTGCTGTTGCCCAGTTAGTCGCGAGAGGTAAACAGGACGAGCACATCACCGGAAACCCTCAAATAACATTCTTTAACTCGGCATTTAAGAGACACAGTAATTTTTCTACTTTCACTCAGGAGCAGACAATACAAGGTATACCAAAAGCCGGTGTGACGTCACGAGTTGTCTTTAAGCGCTCGGGTGATTTACTCGGTCACGCATACATAGATGTTAAACTTAACGGAGAGACCCAACTCATCGAAGATTGGAGAACTGTTATTGAGTGTGTAGAGTTGTATGTGGGTGGTCAACTTGTGGATTGTCAAGATTCTGAATTTTCAGAAGATATAGCCATCGATTTATTGGCTCCCACGTATGCGAAATCATTTTCGGCAAGTCTTCACGGTGGTTTGGGTTCGAGTTCCTTTTTCTACCCATTACGATTCTTTTTCTGTGAATCGTGGCAATCGAGTCTACCAATCGTAGCTTTGCAATATCATGATATAGAATTAAAGATTATTTGGTCTCAAGATTTTAACGAAAACTATTCGTGTCATTTAAATGCAACGTATGCATGCCTCGATGAACACGAACGAGATAAAGTTGCTTTATCCGAGCACAATATGCTCATTTATCAAGTACAAAAGAATAAACCAATGAATGAAATGGTTCAAGAACTTACATTTAATCACCCAGTAAAATTCATAGCGAGTAGTAATGTGAGTCAATCAAACAATCTCGTGTCTCGCACTAATAAAGTAAAGATACAGGTGAATGGAAATGACATAGATGATTATAAAGTGAGTGTACCGTACTATACATCTGTCCCGTGTTATTACAACACCGAATTTTCTGCGTCTAACTCGGAAGGTATGTTTGTGTACCCATTCTGTCTATTAACATCAAAATATCAACCAACCGGAACACTTAATTTCAGTAGAATAGATTCATGCACGATACATTGTACAGAAAATATAAATAGGGCTATTTACGCTGTAAATTATAACATTTTGAAAATAAAAGATGGAATGGGTCAAATTTTATATGTAGACTAAATTTCTTCTTTATTATTAAATAGCCATGGTCAGGGAGGATTACTCACAGAGTAGTTTGTTGACTACACTGGTTGGTAAACCTACTGATAGATATATTAAATATGATAAAGATATAGACACTCTTAAGGAATTAACTGATCAATTCGGGAAGCCAAATAATCGTCTTCACTATTCCATTTATCCACAAATTCAGAACGAATATCAAGCTACATTAACACAACTCGAGGCTCTCGATTTTTATTCGCCAGTTGTAGAGGTAATAGGTAATATTACAGTATCACATAGAGTAAATACCCCTTACAATGACCAAGGTGTGATTATTAATGATGTTGGTTCTGAACTTGTTTCTACAACTTCTACAGTTGTTGAAAATACATTTGGTACATATGAAGTTGTGTATACAGCTCGCGATGGTATAAACGAAGATACAGTAGTAAAGCGTACTGTAAAAGTTGGATTACCACCGGATGTTACTATAAACGGAAACAATCCGTATTTTTTACAGAGATTTGATACTTTTATAGACCCGGGTGTTACGATAAACGATTCTAATTCATATCTTCAATCCACAACAAGTACAATAATTTCCGGTGTAGAGGGTGTCTATACTGTAAATTACACTGTAACTAATCCAGCTTTTACAGAAATCTTTTCTAGAGAAGTTAGGGTAGTTGATACAGTTGCACCTGTAATTACTATATTGGGTGACAATCCTTATACACTCGAGAGATTTGATAGGTATATAGATGATGGAGCTACTGTAGATCAAGGTTCGGTTCTTACAAATACAAATCTTGATGACGTACAAAATACTCAAATTGGTTCATTTGATGTTGTGTATACTGCGTACGATGGAAATTCGACAACTATAGAAACCAGAACAGTCAATGTAGTAGATACGGTACCACCAGACTTAAATATTTTGGGTGGACTATCTGTTACACTTGAACGTTTTGCTGAATATGTAGATTTGGGTGCCGAAACAGATTTGGGTTCCCAAATAACAGTTGACTTGAGCAATGTCGATAATACTCTCCCCCATGGTTCAACATTTGATGTTGTGTATACAGCGTCTGATGGTAATACATTACACGATGTTACACAAACTAGAACTGTTACTATACAAGATACTACAGCACCTAGTATCACATTGTTGGGTGACAACCCATATTTTATGGAGCCTAGTTATAATTTTGCAGATTTGGACCCTGGATATGAAGTTGACCTTGGTACATCTGTGAGTGTTAATTATTCTGGTATAGATAATACACAAGCCGGAGTGTATGATGTTATATATACCGCGAGTGATGGTGTAAATCAAGATGTAGTTGTTACGCGGTCGGTTGAGGTTGCTGATAGAGTTCCACCAATAGTGACGATATTAGGTGATAATCCATATACACTCGAGAGATATGATACATACACAGACGATGGCGCTACAGTTGATATAGGTTCAACTCTGGTGAGTACTACATCTACTGTAGATAATACAGAAGTTGGTACTTATACAGTGACATATGAGGCGGCGGATGGTGTAAATGAAAACACTATTGTAACTAGAACTGTTAATGTTGTAGATACAAATGCACCTATTGTTACTTTAAATAACCCAGAATTGAATCCAATTACTCTCGAGCGTTTCGCTGTATTTGCGGACATAGATCCAGGTATTCACATGGCCGCAGATCAAAATGGGACACTTGTATCAGTGGATATATCAGAGCTCGATAATACAGCGCAGGGAACATACACAGTTACATATAATGTTGTCGATGATCAAAATAATTCAAATTTAACTACGCGGGGTGTTACCGTAGTTGATACAGTTCCACCTGTTGTTACACTCAGAGAACCAAATACACCTTATACACTCGAGAGGTTTGCGTTGTGGTCTGAAATAGATCCGGGTGTTGATATAGATGAGGGTTCATATATACACAGTGTATCTGTTAATAACACACAAATTGGTGTACAGACTGTAACTTATGATGTGAGAGATGGGACGAATATAACTACGGTCACTCGAGCAATAACTGTATCCGATACAGTTGCTCCAGTTATAACAGTTAACCCACCGACATCCGTGACAGTTGAACGTTATTCCACATATACGGATTTGGGTGCAACTGTTGATGAAGGTTCCGAAATTACAAACGTTGACACGAGTAGTGTTGATATGACTAATGTGGGTGAATATACTGTTACGTATACGGCGTATGATGGTAATACATATTCCACAGCCACTCGAACAGTTAACGTCGTGGATACAACCGGTCCTTCTATAATACTTGATGATGATCACCCCGGTGAAATATATCAAGTAGAAAGATATTCGACATACGTCGAACCAGGCGCTTCTGCAGGTGTATTTGCTGTGACTATAGACAGTTCACAAGTTAATACCTCTATTGTTGGTACATATTATGTGACTTATACGGCAAGTGATCAATATCAAAATTCGACAACTGTGTATAGAAGGGTAGATGTTATTGATTCAACTGGACCTGTTATAACACTTGAATATGGTGATCCTCTATCGGTTAATTATACAATAGAACGTTACAGTACGTATATAGACCCTGGGTACTCGACAGATGGAGGTGAAACTGTCACTGTTACTGGTACAGTAGATACCTCTGTGGTTGGTAATTATATACTTAACTATTCAGCCACTGACGACCAAGATAATACAACAACTGTGAGCCGGACAGTTACAGTTCTAGATACAACTGGCCCCGTGATAACACTCGAAAAAGGTGATTCTGAAGAAACAACTGATTATACAGTGGAGCGTTACAGTACGTATACAGATCCTGGGTACTCGGCAGATGGAGGTGAAACTGTCACTCTTACAAGTACAGTAAATATGTCTGTGGTTGGTAACTATACAGTTACGTATTCAGCCACTGACGACCAAGGTAATCCATCAAGCGTGATTCGAAATGTGTATGTTAGAGACACAACTGGTCCATCTATAACACTCTCTGAATTTTCACAAGGAACGATTGATTACACACTTGAAAGATTCGGTACATATGTGGAACCCGGTGTCAGTGCTGGTATATTTAGTGTATCGATAGATACAAGTAATATAGATGCTTCCAATGTTGGTACATATTACGTGACTTATACATCTACCGATGAAAACAATAATACAACCACTCGAACTAGAACGGTCTATGTAGTAGATACAACTCCACCTGTTATAACGCTAAACACACCCATATCTCCTACGGTTCAGAGATATTCAGTATACACTGACCCTGGTGCAACAGCATCCGGTCCCGATGGTACGTTCAATGTAACTACTGTAAATAATGTAGATACATCAACTGTTGGTACTTATACAGTTACATATACTGCAACCGATGATTATGAAAATACATCTACTGCTACTCGAACAGTTACGGTTGAAGATACAACCGGTCCAGTTATAACACTCGAAGAGGGTGATTCTCCCGAAACAACTGATTATACAGTGGAACGTTTCACTACGTATACAGACCCTGGGTACTCGGCAGATGGAGGTGAAACTGTCACTCTTACAAGTACAGTAAATATGTCTGTGGTTGGTGACTATACAGTTACGTATTCAGCCACCGATGACCAAAATAATACATCAAGCGTGGTTCGAAATGTGTATGTTAGAGACACAACTGCACCAATTGTAACTATTATAGGTAGTAATCCGGATTACGTAGAACGTGGTAGTAATACGCCGTGGGTGGATGCTGGTTCATCATCAGCAAACGAAGATATAGAAAGTACCACGCTCGTAGGTACTACCACGATAAGAAATCCAAGTAATCAAGTGAGATCTGTGATAAACAGTTCGGTATTGGGTGACTGGACTGTAACATATGTTAGATCCGATGGAACTAATACTGGTAGCAATGTTAGAACTGTAACGGTACGAGATACAATATCACCAACTATTACAATACTAGGTGATGATCCATATTATGTGGAATACAATAGTAATACATGGATAGACCAAGGTTCAAGTGCGGATGAAACTACGACAGTTAGTGTCGCTATAACTGATCCCAACGATATTGGTAGAACCGAGGTAAGTAATACAGTTATTGGTACATGGCTAGTCACATATACACACACTGATGTTGGATTAAATACGTCGTCTGCAACCAGAGAAGTTATAGTACAAGATACAGTTTCGCCATTCGTTACAATTACTGGTTCTAATCCATATTACGTAGAACGCGGGACTGGTACATGGACAGACGAGGGTTCAAGTGTAACCGATGAATCAACTACAACATTCACAAGCAGGACTATACGAAATCCGAGTAATGTAGTAAAAGATTCTATAGATAATACGGTTATTGGTGACTGGGAGGTTACATATGTGTATACTGATATACACCAGAATACTGGTAGCAATGTTAGAATTGTAACAGTGCAAGATACAACTGGGCCTACAGTATCTATCAGTGGCGATAACCCATATTATGTGGAATACAAGAGTAATACATGGACAGACCAAGGTTCAACTGCAACTGATTACTCAACTAAGTCGCTCACAAGTGTTACTATACGAAATCCAAGTGATGTAATAAAATCGTCTATAGATAATACGGTTATCGGTGATTGGACAGTTACATATCTGTATACTGATGATTATAATAATGAAGGTTCTGAAGATAGATATGTGTATGTTAGAGACACAACTGCACCAATTGTAACTATTGCTGGTCAAAATCCATATTTAATAGAGAAAGGGTCTGGCGTTTTTAATGAACCTGGTACATCATATATAGATCATTCAAGTGCTTCACTTACAAGTGCTACTATACGAAATCCAAGTAATGTAGAAGAACAATCTATAAATAATGAGCTTGTTGGTAATTGGACGATTACATATGTGTATACTGATATACACCAGAATACAGGTAGCAATGTTAGAACAGTCAGAGTTCAAGATACAGATGGTCCCACTGTGACTGTAAATCCGGGTAATGATGTAGTACAGGCATACACGGGCACATGGATAGATGCAGGTTCTTCATATAGCGATGCTTCGACTGCGACACTTACAAAGACTATACGAGATCCGAGTCAGACAGTAAGATCATCTATAAATAACAATGTTATTGGTACTTGGACTGTTACATATTTGTATACTGATGCATACGGCAATACAGGTTCTGCGGAGAGATCTGTGGTAGTGAGTGATACAGTTGGCCCCGTAATCACTGTAAATTCGGGCATTGATACAATAGAAGCTTATACAGGTTCTTGGACAGACGCTGGTTCATCGGCTACAGATAGCAGTACACCAACTTACGTTGGTCGTACAATTATAGATCCAAATAACGCATCTAAAGCATCTATAAGCAATAATATTATAGGTACTTGGGTGGTCACATACACATACAAAGATGCGTATGATAATTATAGTTCTGCGACCAGAAATGTATTCGTCCTTGATAGAACTGGACCTACGGTATCTATTACTGGCGATAACCCATATCACGTAGAATTCGGGACTGGTACATGGACAGACCAAGGGTCTTCTGCATCCGATGGATCAACTACAACATTTACAGGCAGGACTATACGAAATCCATATAATTTAGTAGATTCGTCTATAGTTAATACGGTTATTGGTGACTGGAGGGTTACATATGTGTATACTGATCTTTATGGTAATACTGGTAGCAATTATAGAATAGTCAGAGTTCAAGATACAATAAAACCAGTTGTGACAGTTCTTGGTAATAATCCATATTATGTAGAATACAATAGTGGTACATGGTCAGATCAAGGATCATCTGTGAGCGATGAATCAACTACATCTTTTACACAAGAGGTATACAATCCAGGTGGTACAAAAGTGTCTTCATTCTCTAATGGTACTTTAGGTGATTGGAAGATTAGATACATCTATACTGACGTTTCTGGTAATGTTGGTTATGCGGATAGGACTGTTACAGTCCGTGATACAATTGCACCCGTTGTAACTGTAAATGGTTCAAATCCGTATACTATGTATACAACTGATACTTATGTTGAATATTGGGCGACAGCCGATGGAGGTGAAACTGTTACTCGCTCTGGATACTTGAATACTGGTACAGTTGGTACTTATTATTACACATATTCTGCCACAGATTCTTCTGGTAATACTGGGAGTGCAGTTAGAACTATAGTGGTTGACGCGCCACCATCTGGTTGTTTTTCAGATAAAACACGTGTAATAATGTCGGATTATTCGGTTAGAAATTTAAGAGATGTGCTTGTTGGTGATGAATTAGAAGGTGGTATTCGAGTTGATGCTATATTACAGATTAGAAATATTCACAGTGTACCATTTTATAAATTATTAGATGAAAATACAGGTGATTACATATATGTAACTGGTAGTCACATGATAAAATATGGGGGTGAATTTATTTATGTTAAAGATCACCCAGATTCGGTCATAACCGATAGAGTCGAAAGAACCTGGTTGTGTCTCATAACAGATAATCACACAATACCAATAGGTGGTCACATATTTTGGGACTGGGCGGATATGTGTGATGCATGTGAAAAACCTGTTATTTCACCGTGATTTTAATAACTCTATATATTAGTATCATGTCTATAAAACTCACATATTCGGAAATGACTATGGATGACGTTGAAGAGGTGTTTTCTATACAGAATAGTTCTTATGAAAATTCAATCGGCGAACCAGTCAGCCTTACATTCCTAAAATGTGTTGTATGTGGTTGCCCCGATTTCGCACTCATTGCTAGAGATGAAAATGGTACTATAGTTGGTGGTATGATAGGTGCTACAACAAAAGGTAAACCCTGTATGGAAAATTTATACACTTTAAATCACCCAGAAGCTGATCATGTTGTAACTCATAGTCTTTTCGTAAAACCGGAGTTTAAAGGTAAAGGTATAGGTCAACAAATTGCTGAATATTATTTTAAAGAATGGATACCTAACCATATTATTATTGAAAATTACAGATCAAATTTAAAGTACTGTTTTATTCATTCCATAGATCGGCATTATAAGTGGAATGAATCTTTGGGATTTAGAGCAATAGGTCTTTCAGAAGATATAAAACTTCCTAACGGAGAACCATATATAGAATTTATAATGGATATAAAATAAAACCAATTTACATTTAAAGTATGCGTATTAATATAAAATTCAAATATCTGATTTTATATTAACATGTCGACTGTTTCCGAACTTGTTTCATTGGCTAATACTAAGTCATTTGAAAATGTACCGTATATGATTTCATCGAGCGGAATTGAATGGAAAATGTCCGATGTATATAAACAATCTTTAAAAGTTTCAAAATCTCTGATACATTTGGGTTTAATTCCTAGACATGAGAGTGTTTCTATTTTTGCTCAAAATTCACCAGAAAGAGTGATTTGCATGTTAGGTGCTATTATTTCAAATAGTAAGGCGTGTGGTATATATTTCAGTTCAACATATAAAACGTGTGAATATATACTGAATGATTCTAATAGTAAAGTGTTATTCGTTGATTCTAAAGAACGCCTTGAAATTGCCCTTCAATTAAAATCAAAGCTGAGAGCTATAGTGTTGTTAAATAACTGTGAAGATTTAATTATGGGCGCACCTTCATGTGTCTACACATGGAATCAATTTATTGAGATTGGATCCCGTGTGAGAGATGAAATAGTAGATGAGTACGTAGAAAACCAAAAACCATGTGATTGTTGTATAGTAGTGTATACATCTGGTACTACAGGTAATCCAAAGGGTGTTATGTTATCACATGATAACGTTATATACACAGCAAAATCCAATCTAAAACATAATCCAGTTTTATTAGATTGTCCATTAAGACTTTTATCAGTTTTACCAATGTCGCATGTAGCTCCTATATTGAGTGATGTAATTTTACCATTAACTACTGTTGGTATACACGGAATAGCTGCAAGTGTATACTTTTCTAACTCACCTTCTATAAGTGTCGGGGACCTTGTTATTGCTCGACCTACTTATATATTTGCTGTTCCAAGAATGTGGGAGCGAGTATATGAAGAGGCACTAACACTTGAATATAAATTTGATGGCTTCGTGTATAGATATATGAAAAAAATATGCTATGCGTCTCATATTAAAAGTCAAAATAAAAACCACAAAGATGATTTTATAACAAGAATTGCTAAAACATACATGGTAACGCGTATACAACGAGAAATTGGTTTAGATAAAGTAAAATTATGTTTAACAGGTGGTGCGCATGTGGATAACACGACCACTCACAATTTTTCTAAATTTGGTATAAATTTACTGGGTTCGTATGGTATGTCCGAATTGTCTGGTATGCAATCTATACCTCATCCTAATTATTTCTTAGATGGTTACTCTGGTATACCAATATGTGGTACTGAAGTAAAGGTAGACAGTGTTACATCTGAATTATGTTTTAGGGGTAGACAGGTGGCGCTCGGATACACAAACCAAACAAAATCATTTACTGATGAAGAAGGTTGGTTTCATTCGGGTGATGTCGGCGAAATACACGAAAGTGGGTATATAAAGGTAAATGGGCGTCTAGACGACACCATAATAACGTCGTATGGTAAAAAAATATCACCCGTACCAATTGAGACACATTTATGTCGAATGTGTGACGATATAAATGAAGCTATTGTGGTTGGTAATGACGAAAAGTATTTGAGTCTGTTGTTTACTATGAAAATAGGATCTAACATAAATAACGTATTTAATTCCATAAACACGTACAATGAAGAAATAGCTTCTGATAATAGCGAAAAGATACATAGAGTGTATATGATAAAAGGTGAGTTTACTGTCGAAGGTGGGGAAATAACCTCATCAAATAAAATAAGAAGATTTAACATATTAAAAAGGTATCATAATGAGATAAAATCTATGTATTATGGTTAAAATAATTTGTCGCCAGTTTGACTTTCGTGGTTCATTTGAGCAATCGCAAATGGATACATAGTAAAAGTGCACACGAAATCCTCTACGATATTTCCGTAAATATTTTTCTTGTCTCGGAGTTCTTTTCTCATTTTAGTCAAGATTGAAACAAAGAAGATGTACATAGCCCACGCCATGGAATGTGCGCCATCCGACGTACCCGTGAGAGACAGAAGTATGATCCACATCCATTGGAAAAATGTAGCCACAATTGGTAAAATCATTGTATTGTATTCACATGCTTCCGCCACGGATTTGAGGGGGATAGCCGACAAAACAGATGATAGTAATGTAGTTTTGACGCGTTCTTTTACAGTTGGTGCATTTGGTGGAGGTGATTCTGGTTGGAATCCTTCTAGAACATCCAACATACCAGTATTGAACCCCTTTCTCGAAGTTTTAATATCTTCGTCGTTTGTTTCCATTTTAAGCGCTCTTAAGAGAGCGACGCACATGAAACAAATCATCATCGTGTATGGGAATGTAGCGACAATAGCTGCACCTTGGATTACACGGATACCGCCATTTACGACAAGTGCGTGAGCAAGTGCACCTTCAGTACACGCCCAGTACACCCTTTGGATAGGCGGTGGGTTTTCCAAACCTTGAGATGCAATGAGGTCATCAATATACGACCCTGAATCAGATGAAGTTGTAAAATACAACAATACACCGACAAGGGCCAATAATTGGAACCACTTGGTTAAACCCTTGTATGGTTCCATGATATCCATGATTTGTTCGGGCATCGCTCTACAAGAAAGAGCATAGTACCCCTTTTTAGCGAGTTCGATTGCTGCCTCACTCGTTGGCTGCTGATTTGTGTAACCGAGAGCGGTACAGTTAACAGAACCAGTAGTCCAGTCAATGTCCGCGCCATTACCAAGTGTGTATTCCGCAATTCTCTGCATTTTTATGCCTAGAGTACCGAATACATTTCTTCCAATAAATACAAATGCTGGTGTTGCAAAAATACCCGCGATTATAACTTGACCAATCGTTCTTCCACGGGATACACGTGCGATGAATGAACCAACGAAAGGTGCCCAAGCGGCACCCCACGCCCAGTAAAAGACGGTCCAGAGATTCATGAAATTATAGGGAGAACGTTGACCCCACGCTTCATTCTGGAGAGTAGAGGATGCAAGACGCGTGTTATCAAACACTGACATAGCAGAAACCGACGTTTCTTTTGTGTTACCCCATGTAAGCATTTCCCAGTTTCCTTGGTTAGTTAATTGACCCGTGAAACTTGGCCACGCATCAGTGTCCCATCCAAGTTTGAGTATCCATTGAATGTAATGTCCGAGTGATTGGACATAGGAATTGAACAGGAGACTTGGGTTATCTGCGCACATGAGACTTACCATTAGAATCAAACCAGTGAAAAACGCCAAATTGGACAGGGTTTTGATTCCCCGTTTAAGACCAATAAGCACTGAAATCGAAGCTGCGGTAGTTATAGACCAAATGATACTTAATTTGGTACTCAAAGCAGTTGAACTGATGTTTGGATTGAGACGATTGAGCATTGTAGCGATTGCACCGGTACCCAATCCAAGCGAGGTGCATACCCCGAAAGTGGTACAGGCAATAGTAGTTGCATCGATAATATCGCCAACGAGGCCATTCACACTTTTACCCAAAACTGGTTCAAGTGCATAACGCATCGTCATGGGTCTGTTTCGTCTTGAGCATGTTACACCGATTGTGAGAGCAATGACGATATATGGTAACCACCCATGAATACCAGTTTGGTAATAAGCGATCATCATTGCCATTTGAGCTCTCTGGTCATCGTTTATGAATGGTATCTTTACAGCGTTTTTGTTGTATCGATAGAACCACATTGGCTCGGCAACACCGTAGGTAAATGCACTTACACCTGTACCACATGAAAACAACATAGCAAACCATGTGAGGTCAGAAAATTCGGGTTTTTCGTCATCTCTCCCAAGTTTGAGATGTCTGTACTTAGTAAATAGAAGACCTGTTACAAAAAATAGCCATATATTACGTGTTAAAATATAAAACCATGTAAAGTTGAGAGACACCCATGCCTTCCATTCCATGAGTTTAGATGATGCACCTGTGGTATCACTGAAACTCCAAATAATAAATCCCCACATGATAACAGACGAAAGTAGGGTCGTTACCCAATTACATCTTATGAGTCTGTACCCTTTTACATCGACACTTAACCATCGATTTTTACGTACAAATCTCATGATATTCTTCTCTTGTGAAAAGTCATTCTCATCTGAGATTGTTACCATTTTATGAATATCACGGTTCAATTCTATAAGTATATTAAAATCTCATGTTTATATAAATGGATGCCAGGGTGAAGATTGCATTCACGTTAGTTATCTTGTTATTGGTAGGCCTAATGATAAATACACAAAAACAGAGTACTGTTAATATTGTATTAGATGAAGCTACCAAACAGGCCGTAGAAAAAGGTGAATTTGAATTTGAGGGAAATGTAACACCTATAGAAGACAGAGATTGTGAAGGTACAGAATGGATTAAACAACGGGCGTGTTCCCTCAACGGAAATCCACTTGATGGTACAGAGGGTAATTGTGGCGTAGGAAAGGAAATTTGGATTTTAGATCCAACTCATAGTGATTTTAAACCCGCAACGGGTGATGGTAAATGTAAACCACAAGAGAGAGAATGTAATGTTGAATGCCCTAAACCGTGCAAGGGTGACACATGGAAAGATGGGGGTGTTTGTATTAGAAAAGAATATGATACACGTGGTAATGTAAATGAAATTGTCTTGGATGGAACAGAGGGTAAGTGTGGTGAGGGTATGACTAAGTTGGAATTAGATACAACAGCCCCTGATTATGTAGCTGCTGTGGGAAAGGGTGCATGTCCACTAACTAAAAGTGGGTACTGTAATGTCCCATGTCCAAAACCAGAACCACCAAAGTGTAATAGTTACACGGGGTGGGTTGAGAATACAGGGTTGGGGTGTGTTAAAAGTGAATCGGATAAAACAAAAGTTTCGTGTGGGGAAAAGGGTGTAAAGATGTTTTATAACATAGCTACAGATGCTAAAAATTGCCCAGAACTTGTAAAATGGGAAACATGTACAGGTGAACCATGTCCCATAGATTGTAAAGGTAGTTGGTCTAGTTGGGGCAAACCAAAATCAGATGAACCATGTGGAGTTCAACCTTACATAGAAAGAACTTTTAACATCACAACTATGGCTGAATATGGTGGTAAATCATGTGACTATCCAGACGGTGATACACAGGTACGTAATTCTGGTGTACCATTAAAATGCTGTGAAGAAGGCGGTGATTGGGCTATGACCCCTGATTCTTGTAATGCAAAAGGTGTTGCGATATACACACAATCTTTTAAAGAAAACAAGGTTGGTGGATGTCCAGAGAGTGCAAAGTCAAAGAAAATGCCGTGTTGTTACCAAAAGGGTGATTGGACTGACACAAGTAAATGCAGTTTATCGGGTTTAAAAACTCAGAAACAGACAACCGCTGGTAATTGTCCAACGAGTGTAAAAACACGTCAGACCAATTGCAAATACATGAGTGACTGGGTGAGTAGTGGTTCTTGTAGCAATGAAGGTCTCCAGACATTTACTAGAACTGTAGTAAATGGAACAGAACCCGTCAAGAAAACGGAAAAATGCTGTTATACCGGTGGATGGTCTAATAGTGGTGGATGTAAACCGGATGGAAAACAAACTCAAACCCGGACTGTTAAGAATTGTCCAAGTGGTACTCAGTCTAAAAGAGAGGTAAATTGTTGCTATATAGGTGGATGGTCTAATAGTGGTGGATGTAAATCTGACGGTAAACAAACTCAAACCCGGACTGTTAAGAATTGTCCAAGTAATGTTTCATCTTCAAAAGAAATTGATTGTTGTTATACCGGTGGATGGTCTAATAGCGGCGGATGTAAATCTGACGGTAAACAAACTCAAACCCGGACTGTTAAGAATTGTCCAAGTAATGTTTCATCTTCAAAAGAAATTGATTGTTGTTATACCGGTGGATGGTCTAATAGTGGTGGATGTAAATCTGACGGTAAACAAACTCAAACCCGGACTGTTAAGAATTGTCCAAGTAATGTTTCATCTTCAAAAGAAATTGATTGTTGTTATACCGGTGGATGGTCTAATAGCGGTGATTGTAAATCTGACGGTAAACAAACTCAAACCCGGACTGTTAAGAATTGTACAGATGGTACTCAGTCTAAGAAAGAAGTAAAATGTTGTTATACCAGTGGATGGTCTAATAGCGGTGATTGTAAATCTGACGGTAAACAAACTCAAACCCGGACTGTTAAGAATTGTCCAGATGGTACTCAGTCTAAGAAAGAAGTAAAATGTTGTTATACCAGTGGATGGTCTAATAGCGGTGGGTGTAAATCTGACGGTAAACAAACTCAAACCCGGACTGTTAAGAATTGCCCAACCGGTACAAGTTCTAGCCGAGAGATTAAATGCTGTTACGCAAGCGGGTGGTCTAATAGCGGTGGATGTAAATCTGACGGTAAACAAACTCAAACCCGGACTGTTAGGAACTGTACTAATGTTAGTTCTTCGAGGGAAATTAACTGCTGTTACGCAAGCGGGTGGTCTAATAGTGGTGGATGTAAATCAAACGGCAAACAAACTCAAACTCGAACTGTTAAGAACTGTACTAATCTTAGTCCTTCGAGGGAGATTGACTGCTGTTACACAAGTGGATGGTCTAATAGTGGCTCATGTAAATCGGATGGCAAGCAGGATCAGACGCGAACTATAAAGGGAAGTTGCGGGAGAAACCCACCAGCAAAGACACAGTCGGTTGATTGTGAATATTTGGGTCCATGGGAAGTGATAAAGCAATACATGAGATTTGGTAGTCGTAAAATTCCGCTCCCGGATTGTAATCCAAAAACGAGTGTGAAGCAATACAAACGTGTCACTAAAAACAGCAATCAACCAGCCACAAAGAGTGAACCATGCTGTTACATAGGTGGATTTAAAGCTAGTGGTGCATGGGGTGCATGTGATGGTTCGAATCGTTACAGACCAACATCAAGATTTGTCTCAAAGAACTGTCCATCAGGTACTGTGAAAACTAGTACCGAATCCCAAACCTGTAACCATTGCGAAGGATCATTTGGCAAATGGAGTGATTGGTCAAGTTATACAGATTGTTCGAGACGAGCATGGCGAGCTAGTAGAAGTAGAACATATACTGTTACAAAGGCAGCTAAAAATGGTGGTAATGCGTGCCCGCATGCAAATGGTCATGTAGAAAAAGAAGATAAGTATAGTAGGGGAATGAATCGTGGAGAAATGTGGTCAGAATGTCGTATATCATTCCAGGGTGGTCGCTGTGATCCCCGTTTGAAGAGCAACATAACCCCATTACGTTCCCACCCAGTGTCTACCGTATATTCGTGGACGTGGAATGATACTGCGACACGTTTATATGGTTTACGGGGTGAATCTATAGGATTCCTTACGAGTGAGGTCCCCCGCTGTGACGTTTCTACGGACGCGCATGGATACGAGTACATTAAGAGTGACAGCCGTACATTCCGTGCGCTTTGTGAGATACGTCGTGAACACGGTAACCGTGTTTAGACATGGGGTGTGATGATTCTCAAATAATTTTCTAAAAAACTTTTTTTATTTTCAAAACTTTTTTTAGAAAAAAGAAAGTGTAAAAAATATTTTTTTTATTTTTACAAATCTCTAG
>Ga0209961_1000278_pt1 | contig 18326 bp, 19 predicted proteins | sample SalPonA_B_H2O_MG_FD_185719 | JGI IMG/M metagenome (GOLD analysis project Ga0209961, IMG submission 185719) | Water microbial communities from South San Francisco under conditions of wetland restoration - Salt Pond MetaG R2A_B_H2O_MG (SPAdes)... | ecosystem: Environmental > Aquatic > Non-marine... | reverse complement strand
CCCCCTTTAATGGGAGTAAGCTCTGCAAAAGTACGGCGGAAAAACCGGTACCGCTATGTATTAAAAAGAGTCGATGATGTCGGTAAGGCGTGCGGTAATTTCTTCAATAGACCCTACACCGTCTACGCCGCGATATTTTCCTTGCGCTTCGTAGTAATCCTTAACAGGTGCCGTCTCCTTGTTGTAGACATCTATTCTGTTTTGAATCACTTCCGGGTTTGCGTCATCTGCGCGACCTGAAGTCTTTGCGCGCTCTGCCAAACGCTCTTTCAATTCATCTTCGTTCACCTCCAAAGCAATCATGCTTGTTATCGCAGATCCACGTCCCTGTAAAAATGCATCTAGTGCCTGCGCTTGCGCGTTGGTACGCGGAAAACCGTCAAAGATGAATCCTTTGGCATTTGGATTCTCATTTACCGCTGCTTCTAACATAGAAATCGTCACCGAGTCTGGAACCAACTGTCCTTTGTCGATGTAAGATTTTGCCAGTACGCCCAATTCTGTAGCGTTTTTAATATTGTAACGGAACAAATCACCGGTGCTTAGGTGAATCAATTCGTAACGATCTACCAAGAAAGCACTCTGAGTACCTTTACCTGCTCCCGGAGGCCCGAAGAGAACTAGATTTAACATGATTATAGCTTTTAATTCAAAGTACGAAGATACCTACCAAGCGGAGAATATTGTACTATTGTATCTGATTTGAGCAAGATTCTCATATTTATTCGAACCAATCACGACCAAGCATGCGCACCCCATACTGTGTAATAATGGCCGGAGGAATCGGAAGCCGATTTTGGCCGATGTCTACCGAAAAAAGCCCTAAGCAATTTCTCGACTTTTTAGGAAGCGGAGAGAGCCTGATTCAGCAGACCTACAGACGTGTGCGTCGCATTTTTAAGCCCGAACATATTTTCGTCGTTACCCACGAAAATTACGCTGAACTTACCGCTAGTCACCTACCTGAATTACCTCAACAGAACATTATTCTTGAACCTCTACGTCGTAATACAGCACCCTGCATTGCATACGCTGCTTTAAAGATTCAAAAGCGCGATCCGAAAGCAAATTTATTCATCACACCGGCCGATCATTTGATCAGTGATGAAGAACAATTCGAAAAGCAGATACGAATTGCTTTAGAAAAAACGGACAGGTCTGATTGCTACGTAACTATTGGTATAGAACCACATAAACCAGAAACGGGCTATGGGTATATCCAGTACAGAACGGACCGAAAAGAAGACCAAATCTACCAGGTGAAGGCTTTCACTGAAAAACCAGATTTAGAGCACGCTCAGAAATTCATCGATAGCGGTGACTTTTTATGGAACGCAGGCATGTTTATATGGAATATTGAGGCGCTTACAAGCGGCCTCGACAAGCATCTTCCAGAACTCATGAATACCCTAGGAAAAGCATGGGGGGACCTCGATACCAAATACGAAAAAGAAAGTATCAAGAAAGTATATGGCATGTGTGACAACATCTCTATCGACTACGGTCTTATGGAACGTGCCGAGAATGTATGTGTGCTGCCTACGGACATGGGTTGGTCAGATCTAGGGAATTGGGGTGCTATCTATGAGCTCAGTGAAAAAGACAACCGTGGAAATGCGGCTATTGGTCCATCCTTACTCATCCAGAATTGTGACAGGTGTCTGATTGTGAACAGCGCTAAGGACAAAGCACTGGTTATCAACGATCTCAAGGATAAAATCGTAGTTCAGACGGATAAAACCTGTCTCACCTTCCCGATGGGAAATGACCAAGCTATCAAACAAATAGTGCGTGCGGTAAAGCTGGAATTGGGAGTGGATTTTGTCTAAGAATATTCCCTATGTTTAGGAAGATCCTATAATTCAACCATGCAAGACGAGCAGAACCAAGCTGAGCAGATTCCTCAAGCGACGCAAAACACACCAAAAGAGATTCCCACTGCAGAGCAAACTGCTGCAGGATGGCGTCAATTCATTGGACTTCTTTTTGGGTTCTTATCTGACCGGTTCTCTATCATAGACATGGCCGATCCCAAGTCGACTATTGAAGGAATCAAAAAGGATGTAGATTTTCGCGGATTCGCCTTGTGGATTTTGATTTTCAGTGTTTTCATTGCGGCCATTGGACTCAATGTGAACTCAACTGCGGTGGTTATCGGAGCCATGTTGATTTCACCGTTGATGGGACCCATCATGGGGATTGGACTGAGTCTCGGTATCAATGATTTTTCCTTACTCTCAAAGTCATTAAAGAACCTTGGGGTTGCAGCCGGAATTGCCTTACTCACCTCAGCACTCTACTTTTTAGTATCCCCCATTTCCGCGCCTTCCAATGAATTGTTCGCTAGAACGAATCCAACACTCTTAGATGTGTTAGTGGCATTTTTCGGAGGATTGGCCGGGATTTTAGCGGGTTCCAGAAAGGAAAAATCCAACGTAATTCCTGGAGTAGCCATCGCGACAGCATTGATGCCGCCGCTCTGTACCGCTGGTTTTGGTCTCGCTCACGGCGATTGGCATTACTTTTTCGGAGCGTTGTATTTATTTCTGATCAACAGCGTCTTGATTGCAACAGCAACTACGATTGTCGTGCGCTACTTGCGCTTTCCGATGGTGGAAATATTGGATCCTATTCGCAGCAAGAAAACGCAGCGTTGGTTTTCTATTGCTATCGTGGTGATTATCATCCCCTCCATCTGGATTTTCTACCGTACGGTGACCAATTCCTTGAGCCAAGCTCGCGTCGAAGAATACGTTTCTGAAACAATCGTGTTCCCAGGTGCGGAAATCGTTAAAGAGGAAATTGCCTTTGAAGGCGGATCACCTAAAGTGAGCGTGGTTCTCTTCGGTGATTTGGTTCCTGAAAACCTCACTATGAAATGGATCAAAGAATTTGAGAATATTTTCAAAGGTGAGCTAACTATTGTCCAAGGCGAAAACCCGAAAGACGGTCTATTGGAAATGACCAAACTCGTCAACCTCTACTCGGAGGGACGTGCGGAGGCTAAAAATTTCCAAGACCAGATTAACCAATTGGAATCCGAGCTTCAGGTATTAGAAAAACAACTGATTCCTTCTAGTCTTGCAGATGAGATCAAAGTGAATTATCCAGGGATTAGCACGCTTTCTGTGGGAACCGTGCAAGGAGGTATAACAGACTCTACCAGTGGTTACCGAATTCCCGTGGCCTTTGTTACCTGGAGCGATATGCTCTCCCCTGTAGAGGTCCGCATGAAGAATATCCAATTACGCCGCTGGCTCGAAATCCGATTGCAAAGCGATACCATTCTCGTGAAATAAAAAACCCGCCTCCTTTTTCAAAGAGACGGGCTATATAATGTTGCGCGATTTAACGATTAGAGTTTACCACACATTTGCTCAGGACGTACCCATTGGTCAAACTCCTCTGCGGTGAGGTAACCCAGATTGATCGATTCTTCTTTCAATGTGGTTCCGTTCTCGTGTGCTGTCTTCGCAATTTTGGCCGCCGCCTCGTAACCAATTTTAGTGTTTAGCGCGGTTACAAGCATGAGCGAGTTGTTCAAGTGGTTTTCGATCGCTTTGTAGTTCGGCTCGATACCCACAGCACAGTTTTCATTGAAACTTACACACGCATCTCCTATAAGTTCGGCACTCTGCAATACGTTGTAGGCCATCACTGGCTTGAATACATTTAACTCGTAATGACCTTGCGCACCACCTACTGTAACAGCAGTTTGATTCCCCATCACTTGAGCACAAACCATAGTCATTGCCTCAGCTTGGGTAGGATTTACCTTTCCTGGCATGATCGATGAACCTGGTTCATTTGCTGGGATGATCAGCTCGCCAATCCCAGAACGAGGTCCAGAGGCCAACATACGGATATCATTCGCAATTTTATTCAAGCTTACCGCAAGCTGATTCAAAGCGCCGTGTGTTTCTACAAGTGCATCATGAGCGGCTAATGCTTCAAACTTATTTTCTGCAGTACGGAACGGCATTCCGGTAAACTCGGCAATGTATTTCGCCACTGTTTCTGAATACCCTTCTGGTGTATTAATCCCAGTACCAACAGCTGTTCCGCCCAAAGCGATCTCACTCATGTGGTCCAAGGTGTTACGAAGCGCTTTCAAACCGTGGTTCAATTGGCTTACATAACCGCTAAACTCTTGGCCAACGGTAAGCGGCGTCGCATCCATCAGGTGCGTACGACCAATCTTAACTACGTTCCAAAACGCCTTGCTTTTCGCTTCCAAAGTGTCGCGCAACAGCTCCACTCCGGGAATGGTTACTTCAACCAATTTTTTGTAGATCGCAATGTGCATACCCGTTGGGAAGGTATCATTAGAGCTTTGGCTCTTGTTCACATCATCGTTTGGATGAATCAGCTTTTCGCCTTCCCCTAAGGTTCCACCTGCCAAAACATGCGCACGGTTGGAGATCACCTCGTTGGTGTTCATATTGCTCTGGGTCCCAGAACCGGTTTGCCAAACCACCAAAGGAAATTGGTCGTTATGTTTACCTTCTAAAATCTCATCACAAACCGCAGCAATCAAATCGCGCTTCTCTTGTGGAAGTACTCCTGCATCACAATTGGCATATGCGGCAGCTTTTTTCAAATATGCGAAACCCTCAATGATTTCAAGCGGCATCGACCCTGCAGGGCCAATCTTAAAGTTATTTCTAGAACGTTCCGTTTGAGCCCCCCAGTATTTGTCCGCGGGCACCTTCACTTCACCCATGGTGTCGTGTTCTATTCTGTATTCCATGCTCTTATGATTTTATAAAAGGTTGTAATTCCTGATTTGCAAGGCAAATTTAGGGCACAGATCTCCACCTGCCGTATTTTCTTCGCGCTTCTTCTCTACTTCAAAAAAATCAAGGAAGCAGTGAGTAGAAAAAGAACACAGTGCTTATCTTTGAACCCTAATAAAGAACTAGAACATGAAATTTGTAGGATTCTTACTCTTCTTGGCTGTAGCATTAATGGGCTTTTCAATGTTGGCATTTTTGGGCCTTTTCGTTGGTTACTGGTTAACACTGATTGGACTTGAAGCGATCAATCCGAAGATTGCTCATGCTTTGATTGGACATAAAGAAGAAGCTGCTGAATAAGATTTCAGTTAACGCATAAATAAAAAAAAGCCCAACGCTTAGCGTTGGGCTTTTTTGTTGGATGTCATTCCACAAGAGGCACTTTTCTACGCTTTAAAACGCATCGAATTACAACACCTCCACCACCTTTTCCGCAGGGCGGGCCACTACGGCGCGATCGCCATGAACAACAATAGGACGCTCCATTAAACGAGGATGCTCAATCATCGCAAGAATAATCTCATCTTCATCCAGCTCTAAGTCCTTAAACTCTTCCTTCCACAGTGCCTCTTTGGTACGGACCAATTCAATCGCATCCATATCGAGCGCTTCAAGAACCCTCTCAAACTCATTCATGGACATGCTCTGTTCATCGTTCATATACAGACGGACTTCGTGTTCCACACCTTTCTCTTCTAACACTTTCAATGCTTCGCGAGATTTCTGACAACGTGGGTTGTGATAAATTGTAACCATGTTAATAGGTAATATGTAAGGTTCCTTCTTCTGAAATGTCACCGCATTCATTCTTCGCAGTGACTTGGTAAAAATACACCCCCGGGCTCAGAGTTTTACCATCGTAATCAGCCCCCCATTCAAAAGTGGGACTCCTAGTTTCAAAGACTTTAACTCCCCAGCGGTTGTATAAAATAATATGAAACTCCTCCCAGTCCGTACTTCCATTGAGCTTCCAAAAGTCGTTAAATCCATCGTTATTCGGAGTAATCACATTCGCCACATCAACCGTCGTATCCCCTCCCAACACAGTGAAGGCCCTTTGTATCGTATCACTAAGGCCACAAGAATTGGTCACCACGGCCAAATATTCATATTCACCCGGCGTAGACAGGACCATGGTCCCCGGATCCCCCAAAGAGTCGCCATTGAGGTAGATGGCAGGAGTTCCATTGAATACAGTATAGGATATTTCCGCCGGGCGCGTACAGCCACCTAGATCCATCTGAACTAAAATCTCAGGATGAGCCACAAATTTGACTTCTTCCACGAGTAACTCCGTAATCCCACATACCGGATCAAATACACTCACCGTTAAAAGATTCGTTCCGTTTCCACCGAAGGGGTTGCTAAATTGACGTCCAGTACCATTGTAAACCGTCCCATTACTCAACGTATACGACCAATTGATCTGATAATCCAATGAAGCCAAAGTGCTGTCTTTCACTAAGCGGACCTCCGCAAAGAGCATCCGCTGGTTCACGGATGTCCCACAGGAATCATACTGGAGATCGATAAACACGCTATCATAAGGCGGCAACACCTCCACAAAAACTGCTGCGGTATCAAAGGTGTTACATGCGGTATCTTGCCCAATAATGGTGGCCGTGTAGGTTCCTGGAGCGGGGTAGTTGTGACTGCCTAAAATGCTATCAAAATTGGACACTGAACCGTCGCCCCAGATGACTTCCCACAAATCCACATTCTCAGAACTGTCCTGCATAGCAAATGCATACGGAAAACACAGTTCCGCAGGCGCACTCACAGAGGTACTCGCCTTTTGAACATCGAGATCGATGACCGTTACGGCAAGGTTACAATTCACGCTATTGTTGGTCGTACTGTATGCATTGGTAGGAAAAGCCGGGTAATTCGAATTTCCTCCACATCCTGCACAGACCGCTTGAAATATTCTTCCTCGAGAATCAAAGCGTGAGGTACCTCCGTCTACATGCTCGCGTCCAGAACCGCCCCAGAATGTGGCGATTTCAGCATCTTTCCAATCCCTCTGCAATACAACAAAATAAAAGTCCTCACCATCGGTTGAGGATTGCGGAGCATTTGATGATGTCCATAAATCTTCGGTATCTCCCTCATAATTTGGGCTTCCACCCCAGCCGCTGAAGTACAAGTTACCACAGTAGTCAACCAGCAATGCGGTAGGACTTACATCGATAGTATTGTGTTGACCGGTGCCCCAAACTACTCTGCGTCCTTGATCAAAACCTAAGGTAAGCGGGTTGTATTTGTATTGCGAAAAGTACTGGGCGCTTCCCGGTTGTCCCCAAAGTAGCGTATCACTTGCCGTAATTCCGCCTTTGTTTTGTCCCATGACCGTAATCTGTGTGGCAGTATCACTTGGGTGGTTCACTTCCACAAAATAATGCTGATCATATCCCGCAGAGAACGTGGCATCAGCGGCTAAGAGTTGTAGCCCGCTATCGTATGCCGCCGCAAGTAAAAGTCCGCTATGACCGCCGACCACATTTATTTGAATAGAGTCTTGGCCCAAATAAACAAAGCTGGAATCTGTATCTACTCCTCCAGCTAAAAAGATTCTGCTCGAATGAGTCGCGTTTCCTTGTTTTTCTGCAAGTGCCAAACTGTACAACGCATCATCACCCTTGGTACCCACATAGGTGCTTGAGAGGAGTGAGTCTAAAGAGCGATTAAATACAGAGATTACTCCGTCTTGACCTCCGATGTATGCTCGACCGTCCGGGGTTACTGGGTAGCCACTGCCCACTGTAGATGAAACTACAAATACTTCTCCATCACCGCGCTGCACCTCGATCTCTCCACGGAAACTATCACCATAGTTAAAGGCTAGTACATCATTGCAACCATCATTGGAACCTCCTCCAAGGTAGGTGGAGCCTATGAGTGAATCACCTTTGGCATTTAATGCAGCAACGAACATGTCCGTACCACTCATGAAGCTCAAATAATCGAAAAGTTGTGCTGTTCCTCCTCCATAGCTGGTATCGTATGAGGTGGGAACCACTCCAAAATCATCACTTCCTGTGACGCCAAAAATATAAAGGTTACCGTTTTCGTCACATTCTATGCTATGTGGCTGATCCAGATCTGATCCACCTAAATAGGTAGACCAAAGTAGTTGAGTTCCGTCGGAGGAGAATTTGCTAATAGCGGCGTCGAACAACCCACCAGAAAAGGATGTATCCACAGCTCCAAGAGTCGTAGGATACCCAGCACCGAATACGATACCTCCACCGAAAGCATTGCCTTGATCATCAAATGTGGAAGTGTAGCCAAAGTTATCCGAAGTTGAGCCGCTATAGGTACTGAAGACGTACACCGGGTCGATCACTAAGGTTTCCTTTTGATTGTATTTCTGGACCTGAATCTTCGCTGAAAACGGACCGGTTTGCTGGTAATTCACATCGACATCCGAATCCTTTTGGTAGGCCCGTGGCAACTCTTCTTTAATCGTGCTCCTTTCGGTCTTTAAAACCAATTGTCTTTTCCCTACTCTAAGCTTTTCTAACCCGTTGTATTGAACTTCAATCATCGTAGGATCAGCATCGGGATGCACGATCCAATCGTACTTCAGACCATCTACTAATGGATATACACGAAGATCTATCCCGGGATACACATCTCGAGCAATCAACTCTGCATAGCTCGAAACATGAGTTCTCCACCTCGATTTGGGCCCGACAAAAAAGTGCTGGTTGTTGCGCAACGCTCCCACGCCTTCCCAACGGAAAGTAGTGGTATCGCTTACTTTTAAAGAGAAGCTTTCAAAAGTTATAATTGAATCGTAAAAATGTGGATGTCCTTCGTGCTCACTACCGTGACTATCCTCCTGTAAAACTGAAAACACTATGGAGTCCGGCGTGAAAAATATGGCATTCGCACCAAAGCGGTAGACAAATGCAGAGGGATCATCCCATTGTCCGCTATTTTGCACGAAACCTTGCTGTCCGAATACGGCGCAGGTGATCATGGTAAAAAGGGCAATGAAGTAATTTCGCATAACAGCAAGATAGTTAGTATTCTAACCATCCACACTGCTTTTTGTGCACTGAATCCGTTCGTTCGCTAATTAATATTCGTCAGCATTAGCACTCTCACCTTGCTGCATCAAGAAGGCCTTTAAGAATCGTTCGATCCCACCATTCATAACACCATCGACATCTGAGGTCTCCTCCCCGGTACGAACATCCTTGACCAATTTATAAGGGTGCATGACATAATTACGAATTTGAGAGCCCCATTCAATCTTCTTCTTACCCGCTTCAATCTCCGCTCGTTTTGCATTACGCGCCTCAATTTCCATTTCATAGAGCTGCGATTTCAACAATTGGATCGCCTTCTCCTTATTCCCGAGCTGTGAACGCGTCTCTGTATTTTCAATGATAATACCTGTAGGCTTGTGTCTTAAACGAACACCCGTCTCCACCTTGTTCACGTTTTGTCCACCAGCACCTGATGAACGGAAAGTATCCCAATCAATATCGCTCATGTTGATTTTGATATCAATCGTATCGTCGACTAGCGGGAATACATATACCGAAACAAAACTCGTATGTCTCTTCGCATTAGAATCAAAAGGTGAAATACGTACCAAACGGTGCACCCCATTCTCTCCTTTCAAAAAGCCGAAAGCAAAGTCGCCTTCCACCTCTATCGTTACTGTTTTAATTCCTGCAACATCACCTTCTTGAAGCACCAATTCCTTGGTCGTGAAACCTTGCTTTTCGGCGTACATTAAATACATGCGCATCAGCATACTTGCCCAATCACAACTTTCAGTTCCACCAGCACCCGCAGTAATCTGAACTACCGCACTAAGCTTATCTTCCTCGCCGCTAAGCATGTTCTTAAACTCCAATTCTTCAATCCAAGCTTCACACGCATCATAGGCTTCCCTAACATCCGCTTCCTCGAGCTCTCCTTCCTTATAGAACTCCAGGCTCAATTCGGCTTCTCCAAACATTTGTTCGGCCTTTTCGTATCCTTCCACCCAAAATTTCACACCGCGCAGAGCTTTCATGGTTACCTCCGCTTTCTTTGGATCGTTCCAAAACTCAGGCGAAGCCGTCTTCTCCTCTTCGTTAATGATGTGAATTCTTTTCTGCTCGAGGTTTAAATAACTGTTGAGGCGCTCTAAACGTTCCCCTAAAGCTTTAATTTGTTCTGCTGTAACCATAGATGGCAAAGTTAAGCAACCCTTCTTATCTTCACGAACAATCTAATGAATGCATTTATGTTCACTGTTGATCTAAGAAGCGACACTGTTACGCGCCCAAACGAGGCCATGAAAAAAGCCATGATGGAAAGTCCTGTTGGCGATGATGTCTTGGGCGATGACCCAACCGTAAAACGCCTTGAAGCGACCATCGCAGAGCGATTCGGTATGGATGGCGCGTTGTTTTGCGTCTCCGGGACACAGGCGAATCAAATAGCATTGATGTCTCATCTTAGTCCAGGGGACCAAGTCATTTGTCACCCCTATGCACATATTTACAATTATGAAGGCGGTGGTATAGCTGCAAATGCACATGCTTCTGTAGCATTCACAGGCGACGATCGCGGAATCATGCACCCTGAAGGCGTCATATCTTGTATAAAGGCAGATGATATTCACTTTCCGCGAACCAGAGTCCTTGCTGTAGAAAACACCTCAAACAAAGGCGGGGGCACTTGCTATGAGTGGGGAGAAATCGAAGCACTTCGCGCCGTGGCAGACTCCAACGGTCTTCTTTTCCACCTCGATGGTGCTCGACTCTACAACGCACTAGTTGCAAAAGGTCAATCCGAAAGCGACTATGGCGCTGCCTTTGATTCTATTTCTATTTGTTTATCTAAAGGCTTAGGAGCACCTGTCGGATCCATCCTTTTAGGAAACGAAGCATTTATTGATCATGCCAAACGTATCCGTAAACGTATTGGAGGAGGATGGCGTCAAGCTGGATTCCTAGCTGGAGCAGCACTCTATGCCTTAGACCACAACATCAACCGCCTTGCTGACGACCATAATGCTGCAAAAGACATGGCTGATTTTTTACGCGGGTTAAGCTGGGTCAAAAATGTGGTTGAACCCGAAACTAATGTCTTGCTGTTCGGACTTGGGGACGATATGGACCAATCAGAATTCATTGGATCTTTGGCTGAGAAAGGAATTGGGATTAGTCAAATGGGCCCTGGCAAGTGCCGTATGGTTTTCCACCTAGATGTTACTCCAAATGGCATTCAAAAGGTAAAGTCCGTTTTAGAAGCAATTTAATAAAATCATGGGCCGAGTAAAGCAGTGTCCGAACTGCAACCAAGCGTACTCTGTGATGTTTAGGGTGCAATACAAACCTGCGGACAAAACGTGGTACTTCCTCTGCGAGGCTTGTCTCCTTGAAGTCAAACCGGGTAATAAGCACTACCGATACGGTGGAACATGGAAAGGATAAATCGGACTAGAAAATTCCGGACCAAATCCCCTGCCGTAGAGTTTAGTCCTCGTTCTCTAACACCTTCAGATAAGCGCTTTGTATGACCTCATAAGAATACCCGCGGCGTTGCATCGCAGCAGTAAGTTGTTCTTTGGTCTTTGAACCCCACCATCGATTGGCTAAATAAAGTGCGTTCTCTTCTACACGATTCTCAGGTATCTGGTGCAGGACTCTGTTAATGGTTACTCGAGGAATACGGTGTTCCTGTAAACCCATTTGTATTCGACGTGGAGCCCACATCTTTTGATTCAACTTACCACGGGTGTAGGCCTCTGCAAAACGATATTCATCCAAGAAATTGTCCTCCATCAATGCAACAATCACCTCTTCGTGACGCTCACGTGGCAAACCTATAGCCATTAGCTTGCGTTCCACCTCGAAGGGACTGCGTTCTTGATACGCACAATACCGCTGTAATTTTTGTAAAGCTTCTGATGTTGTCATGGACGTAAATAACGAAAAAACCCGAAGCTATCGTATCGATTACCTCGGGTTTCTTAACGGTCTTTGACACTTGTCTTAAAGCGCCTTGTTATCCTTATCCATCACCACCCATTCGAGCATAGTGAAGGCATCTCTAGGAACAACTACGATCTTCTTTTTGTAACGTTTCTGCCATTTCTTTTTAACACTTTTAAAAATGCCTTTTGAAATGTATGCTTCGATAAAAGGGTGAACGTGGATATAAACCTCGCGTTCCTTTACCGCTGAAACTTTACTCTCAATCGTATCAATCACCTGGATTGGCGCCTCGACTAGATTGTCGGGGTTCTCCTCCCTAGTAACAATGTTTGTCTCTGGACGAACGCGCTGACGTGTGAGCTCCATCAAACCAAACCTAGAAATAGGCAGGATTTTGTGTCGCGCACGGTCGCGTTGCATCTCATCTCTCATCTTTTCATAAACGGCACGTCTATTTTCAGCGCTGTTCATATCAATGAAATCAATCACAACAATACCACCCATATCGCGAAGTCGGAGTTGACGAGCAACTTCTTCAGCCGCAAGTAAATTCACTTGCAATGCATTTGCCTCTTGATTTTCAGCAGTATTTGTTCTGTTTCCGGAGTTCACGTCGACTACGTGCATTGCCTCCGTGTGCTCGATAATAAGGTAAGCACCCTTCGGCATGCTGACGCTCGTTCCAAAAGCGCCTTTAATCTGTCTATCGACGTTGGCGAATTGGAACAACGGCATCTGACCGTTATAAAATTTCACCATTTTTGAAGATCCCGGCTGGAACCCTTCGAGATAATCTTTCACTTCTTCAAACAACTCCTGGTTGTCTATCGTGATAGAAGCAAAACTTTCGTTAAACACGTCACGCAAAAATGCGCTCGCGCGATTCATCTCGCGGAAGATTCTATAGGGTTTATTCACCTTTTTAATGCCTTTGTGGAGTTGCTTCCACTTGCGCATTAGGTTGTCTAAATCCGCTTGTAACTCTTCTGCGCTCTGTCCTTTAGCGACAGTACGTATGATAACACCAAAGCCTTTCGGCTTGATGCTTCTGACCAATTTTTTCAGCCTGTCCTTCTCCTCACGTTCGCGAATCTTCTGACTCACGCTAACGCGATTTGAGAAAGGCACAAGCACTACAAAGCGACCAGCAATGCTTAGCTCAGCGGTGATTCTAGGCCCTTTCGTTGAAATGGGTTCCTTGGTAATTTGTACCAGGATTTGATCACCTTGCTTAAGCACATCACCAATATTGCCCTCCTTCTCAATGTTCGAAGTAGTTTCAAAATTGGTGATATTCGCTTGCTGCTTGCCTTTTAAAGTGCGGCGCAAGAACGTCTGCCAGGAATTTATCTGCGGCCCGAGATCATGGTAGTGCAAGAAGGCATCCTTCTCATAACCCACGTCTACAAAGGCAGCGTTAAGGCCTGTAGCCAATTTTTTGACGGTGCCTAAATACACATCGCCAACAGAGAAACTGTCGTCTCCCTTTTCCTTTATGAGCTCTTGTAATCGCCCGTCCTCAAGTAGTGCAATGTCTGCTCGGTCAGAATCAGCACTAATGACTAATTCTGTTCGCATACATCAGAAGATTACTTCTTCTTGTGACGATTCTTTCTTAGACGCTTTTTACGCTTGTGCGTAGCAATCTTATGTCTTTTACGTTTTTTTCCGCTTGGCATAATGCTAAGTTTTTAGTGTTATTAATGTTATAAACCTTCAGCGAAATCTTTGACTCGATTCGCATCAGGATAATTGTTTAAATACTCGTTTGCGGTATTCAATGCTCTGGTGGTATCACCAGTTTGCATGAGTGCCTGTACCTTATTCAACGTGTAGATCTCTACCTCAGGACGAAGCTGACTAAGTTGATGGAATCGATCCACAGCTTTGTCCCATTGGCCACTCATCATAGAAAAATTACCCAGCCAAAGTAAGGCTTTCTCATGATTTGGATCCTCCTTCAATACGTCCAACAACATACCGATAGCCTGCATAGGAGCACCTTGACCATTTTGAATAATAGCCACCGCTTCATCTACTTTAGCATCCAGCGCGCTGCTTGTGCCTACCTCTTCGATAACCTCAGCCTCGTAAGGCGTCCTAGGCAACGAAATGATAACCACAGCTGCAACAACTGCTACTACTAACGCTATGAGTTGATTACGTTTCAAAAGTTTAGTCTACGACTTCTACGTTTTCTTTTACGCCGTCAACGAATACTTTCGCCGGCTTGAAAGCAGGAATGTAGTGCGCAGGGATAACAATCGTCGTGTTCTTAGAAATATTACGACCTGTCTTTTGCGCACGCTTTTTCACGATAAACGAACCGAATCCGCGTAAGTATACATTATTACCGTCCTCGAGGCTGTGCTTGATTTCCTTCATGAAGCTTTCTACAACAGCTTGCACATCTCCTCTTTCCATTCCTGTTTTATCAGAAATCTTCGTAACGATATCTGCTTTAGTCATTTGCTCTTTATTTTGTGGTCCCGGAGGACTTAGTTATTGAGGGGCGCAAATATACGTGTAGAATCCTTATTCTGAGCCCCTAATGAATATTTTTATCGCAAAACAGAACGAACCCCTTGGACAGATTTAATCGCTTTAGAATCAGCATAGAAGAGTTTTACGCAAACCATCAGCGTGAATTACCTTGGCGTAAGGAAAAGCCTGTTCCTTATGAAGTATGGCTTTCAGAAATCATTTTGCAGCAAACCAGAGTTGCTCAAGGCACTCCATATTACGAGAAAATTCTAGCTGCGTTCCCAACCATAAAAGACCTCGCAGAAGCTCCGGAAGATCAGCTGCTCTCTTTATGGACGGGGCTTGGCTACTATAATCGGGCACGCAATCTTAGGGCAGGCGCGAAGCAATTAGTAGAAAAATATGGAGGAATCCTACCCACAAATGCTAAGGAATTATTGGACATAAAGGGAATTGGCCCTTACACTGCTGCGGCTATTGCGAGCATCTGTCATGGAGAGAAAATAGGTGTTGTTGACGGCAATGTTTACAGAGTCTTGAGCAGGTACTTCGGCGTTCAAACGCCTACAAATTCGACGGCGGGTATTAAGGAATTCCAAGAATTGGCCAATTATTGTATTGAAGGAACCTCTGACCCGAAAAGCTACAACCAAGGGATCATGGAGTTTGGTGCCCTACAATGCACTCCTAAAAATCCCGCTTGCATGCTTTGTCCGTTGCAATCCGAATGTGAAGCTTTTCAAAGCGGCTTAGTCAGTACATTGCCTGTAAAGCTTAAAAAAGGAAAGCGCAGTGCCGAAACATTGCACTTTGCAGTGATCGAAAAAAACGGTGAATGGATGTTAAAGAAGCGCGACAACACCAGCATTTGGGCCGGTCTTTACGAATTTCCCCGATTGGATCAACAGCCTAAAAACGGTCAACTATTAGCTGAACCCTTCATCCACAAGCTCTCTCACAAAGACTTGAATTGTCATTTTTGGAGCAGCAACGAAAATCAAATCAGTGAACCCGGCGCCTATTACTCAAAAGAGGAGATGACCCAACTTGGCCTACCCATAGTCATTGCAAATTTTGTTGCAAACAAGCTCTAAATGCCCCGAGTAAAATCGCTAACTTTGATAGATACATTGGAATTAAATAAGACATCGCCATGGCTGGAACACTCAACAAAGTAATGCTCATTGGAAATCTAGGAAAAGACCCTGAGATCATGCACTTCGACAACGGAGGCTCTCTAGTGAAATTCCCCATCGCTACCTCTGAAACCTATACCAACAGAGAAGGCCAGCGCGTTACAAATACCGAGTGGCACAATGTCGTGATCAACGCCAAAGGTCTAGTTGAGGTAGCCCATAAATACCTTAAAAAGGGGCACAAGGTATACCTCGAGGGACGCATCAAAACGCGCAAATGGCAGGACCAAACTGGCGCTGATCGTTACACCACCGAAATCCAAGCGAATCAAATGACTATGCTTACTTCACGCGCTGAAGGCGACGGCATGTCCAACGAAAATAGCAGTACTTACGGCAACCCACAATACAATCAGAATACGGCTGCCCCTGCTCCGATTCAAGCACCTACTTCTGCTCCGATGCACGCATCAGAACAAGAAGAAGATGATTTGCCGTTCTAAGTTTCACTAATACCTAAGCATTGGAAACAGAGCCCGACCCAGTCACAATTCTTCACTTTTTGGATCTTTCTACCGTTCCTGTTGGCGCCATCCTTTCATTGATTGTGCTCGCCATATTATTACTGCTATCAGCACTCATTTCTGGTTCTGAAGTGGCCTTTTTCTCGTTTTCAGCTTCAGATCTTGAAGAACTCACTGAAGAAGGTCATAATCACGATACGATCAATGATCTCAGAGCGCATCCAGAGGAATTATTAGGCACTATACTCATAGCAAACAACTTCGTGAACGTGGGAATTGTAATTCTTTCCACCTTTCTTCTCAATGCAGCATTTACGCCTGAGAACTGGAGCCCTTTGATGAAGTTTGCCGTAGAAATTCTTGCCATCACCGGTATGCTTTTGATTTTCGGTGAAATTCTCCCAAAAGTCTATGCCAACGCTGCCCGATTGGACTTTGCCCGTAAAACGAGCCCGTTGCTGGCTGGAATACACAACTTCCTCAAACCTCTCTCGAGAAGAATGAGTAAGGCTGTAAACAGACTCAATATTGAAGGACGTGGACCAAGCTTAAGTGTCAATGACCTGGAGCAAGCGTTAGAATTGACTTCCGACGAAACCACGACCGAGGACGAACAACGCATCCTTCAAGGCATCGTACGATTTGGATCTACCGCCGTGAAAGAAGTGATGACTCCAAGAACCTCCGTGGTTGCCATAGACATCAAGGCCAAATATTCAGAGACGCTCAACCACATCACAGATAGTGGATACTCACGAATCCCCGTCTACGAAGACAGCCTGGATCAAATCAAAGGACTCTTGTATGTCAAAGATTTACTTCCTTACATGGATGCTAGTGAGAACTTCGGCTGGCAAGATTTGGTTCGACCACCGTTCTTTGTTCCAGAAAGCAAAAAGATCGATGATCTTCTGAAAGAGTTTCAGCAGCGAAGAATTCATTTGGCTATTGTCGTCGATGAATTTGGAGGCACTTCAGGTGTCATTTCTTTAGAAGACGTTATTGAAGAAATTGTCGGCGAGATTTCAGACGAATTTGATGATGACGATTTAGTCTACAGCAAACTAGACGACCACAATTTTGTCTTTGAAGCACAGACTCCACTCATCGACTTTTGTCGTGTCATTGGACAGCCGAAAGACCGATTTGACGCAGTAGACGGAGAAAGTGATACGCTTGCCGGACTCGTTTTAGAGCTCGCTGGTAAATTCTTGAGTAAGAACGAGACCGTTTCGCATGATGAGTTCACCTTTACTGTAGAAAGTGTGGACCAAAGAAAATTTATCCGAATCAAAGTAACGATTGACCCACATTTCACATGAGAATCATACTCGTAGTATTCGCATTATTTACGCTTACAGCATGCAATGATGATCCCACGGCTCGACCCACAGGATACATGAGAATTGCCCTACCTTTCTCGGACAGCACTACCGCATTAAAGCCCGAACACTGTGGGTTTGAATTGGCATACAACACCAAAGCTGTGTGGAGGTATAAGGATACCGCTAATTGTTACGTCGACCTGCTTTATCCCAGTATCATGAGCACTGTACAGTTCACCTATAAGCCCGTTGAGCAGAACCTGGAAGAACTTGTAGTAGACGCACAGAAGCTAGCCTACAAACACACTGTTAAAGCGTCGGGGATGCGAGAACGCTTCTTCAGCTACCCCAAAAAAAAGGTGTATGGAATGTATTACGAGATGTCTGGAGCCTCTGCAACGACAACTCAATTTTATGCTACAGACAGTGCCAACCATTTTCTTCGTGGAGTGCTCTACCACTACAGCTCCCCAAATCCAGACAGTCTTGCACCCGTAACGCAGTTCATGCGTGAGGAGATACAAACATTAATCAGCACCTTAGCCTGGAATGAAGAACAGTAGAAAATTACTTTATGTAGCCTCTACGCCAACCGAGGCTAGTCTTATCGCTACCTTTCTTGAAAGTCAGAGTATACGCGTGGAATTAGAACACTATACTATGGCATCCGTGTTGCCGGTAGGTGGAAACCTCTCAGTTAAAATTTATGTCTTCCAAGCACAGTGGGAACGAGCTGTAGAAGAACTTAGCGCTTACGCAGCGAGAGAAAAAGAGGATAACTAACGGAAGTCAAAATCGCAATTCCGAGCACCAAGTGCACAGGTTGCATCGCCTTAGGTAAGCCTAAGAAGTATAAGACGATACCTACCATCCATTCTAGCGCGATTCCAAAGATCAAAGCTGAGAACCCAGGGATCTCGGACTTCGTTGCACGACGTAAATACCACAGTGCACTCGTGAGCACCAGGACTACCCAAGCAAACGACCGATGTATTTCAGGCATGCTGGAGTCTATACCAGGAATAATAGACATCCGATCTTCCAATGTCCCATGACCGCTAAAGGCATCTACTAATTCTCTGGTCTGTGTACCCAAGAAAATCTGTACCACCAA
>Ga0209961_1000274_pt1 | contig 18388 bp, 19 predicted proteins | sample SalPonA_B_H2O_MG_FD_185719 | JGI IMG/M metagenome (GOLD analysis project Ga0209961, IMG submission 185719) | Water microbial communities from South San Francisco under conditions of wetland restoration - Salt Pond MetaG R2A_B_H2O_MG (SPAdes)... | ecosystem: Environmental > Aquatic > Non-marine... | reverse complement strand
ACTATAAATCCCTATTGGATTTAAAAGATAAAACAGTAGGTATATCTGGTGGTTTTAATGATAAAACATGGTTAATACTTAGAGCTTACACTAAAAAGAAATACAATATTGATTTATTTGATATAGTTAATCCTATTTATGCAGGGGCACCAATACTTTATAGAAAGATTTTAGATAATTCTTTAGACGCTGCAGTAAATTACTGGCATTATAACGCAAGATTAAAATCTTTAGGTGTTAAATCAATTATTGAAATTAAAGACGTATTAAAATATTTGAATATTAAATCTGATTTATCGTTTGTAGGATGGGTATTTAAAGAAGAGTTTGCAAATAAAAATAAACAATTAATAAATTCATTTATTAAATCTACACATGAATCAAAAAATTTATTATTAAAAAATGAAAATGCTTGGGAAAATATAAAAAGTATTATGAAAGTTAAATCAGATACGGAATTTGAATCATTAAAAGATGGATATAGAAAAGGAGTAATATTTGATTTTAATGAAGAAAATATTATAGCTTCTAATGATATGTTTAATATTCTTGTAAAAGAAGGTGGTAAAAAACTTGTTGGAAAGGCCAAAACTTTAGATCCAAAAATTTTTTGGAAATATTAAGGATATCAAATAATGGCATCAAATTCGAAAATTTATTCGACTATACTCATTTTAATAATTTGGCAGGCCTTAGCATTTGTATTAAAATCTGATGTATTCCCTTCTGTAGTAGATATTTGTATAAGTCTTTATGGACATATTACGGAAGGAGATTTAATTAAAAACTTAGGGGTTACTTTATATAGAGTTTTTGTTGCTTTTACAGTTACTATGTTGATTGGAATAGTTATAGGAATATTTATGGGTATTAATGAAAAGATAAACAATATGTTTGATTTTATACTTATTATAGCATTAAATATACCTGCGTTAGTTACTATAGTTATTTGTTATATTTGGTTTGGATTAACTGATCTTGCAGCTATTGTAGCTGTAATAATTAATAAACTACCAATCGTAGTTGTAAATATTAGAGAGGGGACCAGAAATATAAATAATAAATATCTGCAATTAGGACAAATATACAACTTAGACAATAAAACAGTATTTAGTAAACTTTTTTTACCACAAATTTATCCATACATACTAGCATCTACAAGATTAACTTTATCATTAGTTTGGAAAATAGTATTAGTTGTAGAACTATTAGGTAGAAGTGATGGGGTAGGGTTTGAAATATCTATGTTTTTTCAGTATTTTGATATTACATCAATTATGGCCTATTCAATAGCCTTTATTACAGTAGTCCTTGCAATTGAAATATTTATTTTAAATAAAATAGAAAATAAAATTAATAGATGGAAATAAGATGTTAGATATAGATATAATTAGTAAAGAATACAGTAACAATAAGATACTTGAAAATGTAAAGTTAACTGTTAATGATTCTGAATTTATTTCCATAATTGGTCCCTCAGGTTGTGGAAAAACAACTATTTTAAATCTTATAAGTAAGTTAGACAAAGATTTTTATGGTGAAATAAAATCCTCTTTTTCAAATTTATCTTTTATATTTCAAGATCACAGACTAGTACCATGGTTAACTGTGAAAGAAAATTTACTTTTAGTTTCACAGAATAAAGACCTATTAAGAATTTCAGAATTATTAAAAATTGTAAATTTAGAAGAATTCATTGATTATTATCCTAATAAGTTATCAGGTGGAATGAAAAGAAGAATTTCTATAATTAGAGCATTCATTAACAATCCGGATTTGATTTTAATGGATGAACCTTTTGTATCTTTAGATTATCCTACAGCTACAAATTTAAAAAGTGAATTTTTAGAGCTTTGTAAAAAGTTTAAACCAACAGTTATATTAGTAACTCATGATTTAGCAGAAGCTATTCATATGTCTAATAGAATTATTTTTCTTAATAAAAATCCATCTAGTATAATCTATGAATTTAAAAATACAAATAATCAGATATTTGATATTAAAAATATTGATACTATAAAAAATGGAATTTTTGAGAAATATCCAAATATTTTAAAAGGAGAATTATAATGATAAAAAAAACATTATTAGGATTAATATTAAGTACAGGATTATTATTTTCGGCAAATAATAAAATGCAAATTCTACAACCTACAACAAGTTCATGTCCACAAGAATGGCTTGATGATATGAAAAAATTAACAAAAGAAATCGATATCATTAGTATGATCACAGTTTCAAATGTAAAAAATGATGTAGGAATTCCTAGGGAGATAAGATCTTGTAACACAACTTTCTTTAATGATATGGTTATTGAAGGAAATGTTCCTGTAAAAGCTATTGAAGATTTTATGGCTAAAAAACCACAAAACGCTATAGGATTGTCACTACCTGCTTATGAAAATGATAAAGAAGTTAAAACAGTATTTGTAATTTTTGAAGATAAAACATATAAAGAGTTTGGAAAATATTAATCCAAACTCTTTAAAATAGTTTCTTTTAAGAGTATATTTATTTTATCACTTATTATATCAGTACTTTTATATTTATTATACTTCCTATAAGATACATATGAGTTGTCTTCATATTCATAAACTGATATAACCATTGGACAATAGGTAACATTTTCAATATTTTCTTCATGCATTTGTAAAGTCAAACTACTTTTACAAATCATAAGATTTTTTGCTTTTTTAAATACAGCCTCTTTTTCAAAAGCTTCTGCAACTTTACCAGTTGATTTTGCTAAATCTAACTCATGAACTATAACAAAACCATTGTGGATGATTTCATTTTTTAAATTTAAATAACTATCTTGAAAATTACTATCTGTCTTAACAGTCCAGATTTCTTCTTTATCAAAAGTATTATAAGCACTAAGATTAATATTAAATCCTAGTGTTAATATGATTGTGAATAAATATTTTTTTATCACTTTTTACACTCCATTTCAAATGGTGCAATTCCTAAAGTATCTAAATCAGTTGTAGGGTGTAAGAAACCAACTTGTGGTGAAGTTGAAATTAATGCTCGTGGTTGAATCAAAGATACTGGCATTCTTAATTGACCATTATAATCTCTAAATGACAATTTTCTACCTTTATAAGCTGCAATATCAAAATCTTTTGATCTGATTAAGTTAATATTTTTTTGTAAATCTGCACTTTTAGTTTTAGTAATTGAAGTAATTATAGCTCTAATTGCAACCCAATTTGAATAGTCTTCAGATTGCATCCATCTTTTAGCAAATTTCTCAAATCTGTTTTGCATTTGAGCAGCACCCCAGGCTTCAATAACTTTATGCCAAGTAACAGGTGTAAGACCTTGAGTTCCAGCTATTGGTCTAGGAAGCCATGTGTTAAAATACATAAATTCTCCAAAATCACCATAATTGTCAGCAAGTAAAATCAAGTCATAATCACTCGCTTGAGTAAATACAGGAAACTCTGCACTAGCTTTTCTTCTAATATCAGTATTTTCATCCCATACTTTTTCTTTAACTATTTTAGCACCAAATTTTTTTATAGATCTTTTAGCATCTTCTAAAATTAATTTGTCTTTTGGATTTTGTCCACTAATTAAAAAAATATCTTTAAAATTTCTTTTAACTAAAAATTGAGTTAAACCATCATATAGCATAGCATTGCTAGAAATTGTATGTAAAAAATTTGCTTTACAATATTTTTTTCTTAGATGAGATGATTTACTTTTTGCATTTACCATTAAAGCTTTTTCTGATTTTTTACTGTTTATTATAGTTTCTAATAATTCATCTTCTACATTTAATACTACAAATGAATTACCATTATCTATAAATTTTTCAAATTCACTTATTAATTCATTTTTGTCAAATGATATTTTTTCTATTAAGTTATAATGTTGTCCTAAAAACCTTGCACTTTTATTACTATCTTTTATAGCAATTTGTGCACCTTTTAATCCTAAGTCATCTGGGTCCTCAATAATATTTGATAAAACTGGTGGTTTTTTAATTTTTTGCTCTAAGTACATAATATTGACTTCTAAAGCATTTATATATCCAACTATTAATAATAACGTCAAAATGATTTTATTCATAATTAAACTCCTAATTTTTTATAAGTATATACAAATAGTATAGCACTAAGTTAGCAAATTTATATATATATATAAATTTGCTATATTCTTGCTATATCATTTTGTTAAGATTTTGACAATTTAAAAAAGGATTTAAAATGAAAAAATTAATGTTACTAATAGCTGCATTAGTATTAACAAGCGAGTTTGCATTAGCAAAGAACATTAAAGGATTGTTACACTCTAGAACAACTTTAGAACCAATAATGATAGGTGCGGGTAAAGCTTTAGCTGAAAAACCATATAATCTAGAAGCAGGTAAATATTATAAAATTACACTTAAAAGTGATGGTTCAAGAGAAGTGCCAATTGTAGGACCTGAGTTTTTTAGAAATATTTGGGTTAATGAAGTTGTAATTAATGACATTGAAATTAGACCTTTAGGTTTAGATGGGTTTGAATTTGATGATGAGGGTGAATTAGAACTAACTTTTGTTCCAATTAAGCCAGGTACTTTTTCTTTAGGTTTACCTTCAGCTAAAAGTGATAGAGAAAGAGCTATATTTATAGTTAAATAATAAAAGTTTATTTTAAACAAATTAAATTATATTTCAAACTTTTAGGAGAAGAAATGTTAAAAAAAATAGGATTAGTCGCTGTTTTAAGTTCAGCTTTATTAGCAGATTTAGTATTTGTATCAAATGAAAAAGACGATACAATTACTGTAATTGACTCAAAAACAGAAGAAGTTGTAAAAACTTACAATGTAGGTCAAAGACCAAGAGGTATTACACTTACAAATGATTATTCAAAATTATACATTTGTGCAAGTGATGATGATACAGTACAAGCGATGGATACAAAAACTGGAAAAATTTTGTATGATTTACCATCAGGTGCAGATCCAGAACAATTTGCTTTAACACCTGATAACAAAGAGTTGTATATTTCAAATGAAGATGATGGAATTGTAACTGTTGTTGATATTGAAAAAAAATTGGTTGTTTCTCAAATTGAAGTTGGCCTTGAACCTGAAGGAATGGCTGTAAGTCCAGATGGTACAGTTGCAATAAACACATCAGAAACTTCTAATTTCTTACATTGGATAGATACAACTTCAAAAGAGATTATTCATAACACCCTAGTTGATGAAAGACCAAGACATATTGAATTTACAAAATCTGGAGATAAAGTATGGGCTTCATCAGAAATTGGTGGGACTGTTATGGTTATTGATACAAAAACAAAAGAAAGTATTGCAAAGTTTGGTTTTAAAATTCCAGGAATATTTAAAGATTTAATTCAACCTGTTGGTATTAAATTAACAAGTGACGGTAAATATGCTTTTGTTGCATTAGGTCCTGCAAATCATGTTGCAGTGATTGATGCAAAAACATATAAAGTTATTAAATATTTATTAGTAGGAAATAGAGTTTGGCAATTAGATTTTGCTGAAAATGAAAAGAAACTTTACACTACAAATGGTGTAAGTGGTGATGTTTCTGTAATAGATGTTGAAAATTTAAAAGTAGAAAAAACAATTAAAGTAGGTAGATACCCTTGGGGTCTTGCTGTAATACCTACTAATGACTGAGAAATAAGATGTCTTTAAAATTTGAGAATGTAAATTTTTCTTATGGAAAAAAAGAGGTATTAAAAAATACCTCTTTTTATATTCCTAAAAGTAGCTTTTTTGTTTTATTAGGTTTAAATGGAGCAGGAAAGTCAACTATTTTTTCTTTGATAACTAGATTACAACATTTGCAAGAGGGGAATATTGAAATAAATGGTTATTCAATAAAAGATTATAGTAAGGCTTTAAGAGATATAGGTATCGTTTTTCAAGAACCAACATTAGATTTGGATTTAACTGTTAAGCAAAATCTTTATTATTATGGTTCTTTAAAAGGGTTATCATTTAAAGAAACTATTAAATCAGTCGAAAATGAAATCAAAATATTAGAACTTGAAGAAAAACTTGATGTGCCTGCTAGAAGTTTAAATGGTGGACATAGAAGAAGAGTTGAAATTGTTCGAGCACTAATTAATAAACCTAAACTTTTACTTTTAGATGAACCTACTGTTGGATTAGATTTAAAAAGTAGATTTGATATTTTAAATTATGTAAGGAATTTAGTAAAGAGAAAAGGTATTTCTGTTTTATGGATTACTCACTTATTTGATGAAATTAATGAAAGTGATGAATTAGCTATTATTAAATCTGGAAAAATTATTGAAAAAGGTTTAGCCAAAGAAATAGTGCAAAGAAATAGTCAAGAAAATTTAGTTGATACTTTCAACATTTTAGTAAGGTAATATTATGAATATTTATTTAAATTGTATGAAAGGTATTGTTTACAAAGAATTAACTAGGTTTGTAAAACAAAAAAGTAGATTTTTTTCAGCTTTAGTTAGACCATTATTATGGTTGTTTATTTTTTCAGTTGGTTTTAAAACAGCTTTGGGACTTGCAATTACTCCACCATACGAAACATATATAACTTATGAAACATACATAGTTCCAGGTCTTGTTGGAATGGTACTACTATTTAATGGTATGCAAAGTTCTCTAACAATGATATTTGATAGAGAAATGGGAAGTATGAAAATTTTATTATCTTCATACATTAATAGAAATTATTTATTGTTTTGTAAAATGTTTGCAACAGCAATTGTTTCAACTATACAAGCCGTAACTTTTTTACTTATTGCTAAAGCATATGGAGTTGATATTGGTTTCATAGCTATAATAATAACTATACCTTTAATAATAGTATGTTCAATTATATTAAATGCTTTTGCCTTATTTATCTCTTCTGTAATAAAACAGTTAGAAAACTTTGCAACAGTTATGAATTTTGTAATTTTCCCAATGTTTTTCTTAAGTAGTGCACTTTATCCTTTATGGAAGATAAAAGACTCATCAATATTGCTATATAATATTTCAGCATTTAACCCTTTTACATATATTGTAGAGTCAATTAGGTTTAGTTTATACCTAAAATTTGATTATTTTTCATTTTCTATTATAATTATTTCTTTCATAATTACCTTACTAATGGCCTTTTTAGGGTTTAAATCAAAGAAAATGAGTAAAAGCTAGACTAATGCTACGGAACTGCTAAACTAAAGCTATACTTGTAATGTATACTTTTCGTAGACAAATTCTTAGGTCTGATAAACATATAGTTAAGGAGAAAAAATGATTAGAAATAAATTAATTTCTAGTGTTATTGCTGTAGGACTTGCGGCGATGATTACAGGATGTACTGCTGAAAACAGTAATGTATCAAAAACTGAAATATCTAAGCCAGCTTATACGCCGGTTACAAGTGCAGACGTTTTAAATGATGTTAAATCTACAGATGATGTATTATCTTATGGAATGGGATTACAAGGGCAGAGATTCTCTCCATTAACACAAGTTAATAAAGAAACTGTAAAAAATTTAGTTCCAGTATGGAACTTCTCTTTTGGTGGAGAAAAACAAAGAGGGCAAGAGTCTCAGCCTTTAGTTAAAGATGGTGTTATGTATGTAACTGCTTCTTACTCTAGAATCTATGCAATTGATATTGCTACGGGTGAAGAGATTTGGCAATACGATTCAAAGTTACCAGATGGAATTTTACCTTGTTGTGATGTTATCAACAGAGGTGCTGCAATTTATGATAACTTAGTTATTTTTGGAACTTTAGATGCTAAGTTAGTAGCATTAGATAGAAAAACTGGTAAAGTTGTTTATAAAAAGAAAATTGAAAACTATAAAGATGGTTACTCAATTACTGCTGCTCCAATCATTGTTAAAGATATGGTTATCACTGGTGTAGCTGGTGGTGAGTTTGGAATTGTTGGTAAAGTTGAAGCTAGAAATGCTAAAACAGGTGAAGTTATTTGGACTAGACCTACTGTTGAAGGTCACATGGGTTACTTAAATGGTAAACCAAATGGAATTTCTGGTGGAGAAGCTGGAAAAACATGGCCAGGTGATATGTGGAAAACTGGTGGTGCTGCAACTTGGTTAGGTGGTACATATGATCCTGAAACTGATTTATTATTCTTCGGAACAGGAAACCCTGCACCATGGAATTCTCATACAAGACCAGGTGATAACTTATTCTCTTCTTCAAGAGTAGCTATTGATCCAGATACTGGTAAAATTGTATGGCATTATCAAACAACTCCGCATGATGGATGGGATTTTGATGGTGTTAATGAATTAGTCTCTTTCAATAAAGATGGTAAAAAATATGCAGCAACTGCAGATAGAAATGGTTTCTTCTATGTATTAAATAGAGAAAATGGTGATTTCGTTACAGCTAATCCATTTGTTTCTAATATTACATGGGCAAAAGAAATTGGTAAAGATGGAAGACCTGTATACAATGATGATAACAGACCAGGTAATCCAGGTGCTGAATCTAAAGGTAAATCAGTATTCTCTGTACCTTCATTCTTAGGTGGTAAAAACTGGATGCCTATGGCATACTCACAAAAAACTGGTAACTTCTATGTACCTTCAAATGAGTGGGGAATGGATATTTGGAATCAACCAATTTCTTATAAAAAAGGTGCTGCTTACTTAGGTGCTGGATTTACAATTAAACCAATCTTTGATGATCATATTGGTGCTTTAAAATCAATTGATCCATTAACTGGTGATATTAAATGGTCATATAAAAACCCTGCTCCACTATGGGGAGGAGTTTTAACTACTCAAGGTGGTTTAGTGTTCTTTGGTACTCCAGAAGGTAAATTCTTAGCATTAGATGATGAAACTGGTGAAGAATTATATAGCTTTAATGTAGGTTCTGGAATCGTTTCTTCTCCAATTACTTGGACACAAAATGGTGAACAATATGTTGCTGTTGTATCTGGTTGGGGTGGAGCTGTTCCTTTATGGGGTGGTGAAGTTGCAAAACTTGTTAAAAACATCAACCAAGGTGGAACTGTACACGTATTTAAATTACACAAGTAATTAAGTTTTTATAAACTAATTATTGTATAATTAATTAGACACAAAATAAAAATCTATAAAGGAGGAAAGAGGTCATGAAATGGGAAACACCAATGTTTGTAGATAACAGATTCGGATTCGAAGTGACTATGTATATTTGTAATAACTAATATACATTTAACTTCCTAATATTTAAAAGCAAGTTAGATTTATCTAACTTGCTTTTTATTTTTGAGGACATATGAATAATGTTTTCAATAATAAAAAGTAAGTGAGGTTTTAAATGAAAATTCAAGTACTTGGATCAGGTGCTGGTGGTGGTTTACCACAGTTCAATTGTAATTGTAATAATTGTAAAGGTTATAGAGAAGGTAAAAAATCTATAAAAAGAAGAACACAAAGTTCAATTACGATTAGTGAAGATGGAGAAAATTGGGTATTATTTAATACTAGTCCAGATATTTTAGAACAGATTCATAATTCACCTTTTTTACACCCTACAAAAAAAAGAGAAACAAAGATAAAAGCAATCGTATTTAATGATGCACAAATAGATCACACTACAGGTTTATTAATGTTAAGAGAAGGTTGCCCTCACGAAATATATTGTACAAAAGAAGTAAATGAAGAATTAAATACTTCCTTTCCAACAATGAAAATGCTTCAGCATTGGGATGGTGGAGGAACTAATTGGCATGAAATTCTTCCAGATTCAACTACTAAGTTTGAAATTCCAGTTATGCCAAGTTATGAATTTTATGCCCATGCATTAATATCAAATGCACCACCATATTCAGCACACAGAGATAAGCCTAGAAAAGGTGATAATATAGGAATAACTGTTGTAAATAAAAATACTGGAAAAAGATTATTTTATTTACCAGGTCTTGGTGTTATGGAAGACCATGTATTTGAAGAAATGAGAAATGCAGATGTTCTTTTAATTGAAGGGACATTATGGACAAATGATGAAATGATAAAAGGAAAGTTCTCAAATAAATTAGGAACTGATATGGGACATATTCCTTTAAGTGGAGAAGAAGGATTAATAAAAGTATTGGATACTTTAGAAAAACCTAGAAAAATTTTAATTCACATAAACAATACTAATCCTATTTTAGATGAAGAAAACGATGAATACAAAGAGCTCATTTCTCATAATATTGAAGTGTCATATGATGGCATGAGTATAGAAATTTAGAAAATATTAAAAATTTAGAGAAAAAAATATAATTAAAGGGGAACAATTTATGGCTGAATTATTAAGTAAAGATGATTTTGAAGCAAAACTAAGAGGTATGGGAAAAATGTACCATATTCATCATCCATTCCATGTTAGAATGTATAAAGGTGAATGTTCTAAAGAAGAGATTCAAGGTTGGGTTGCAAATAGATTTTACTATCAAACTGCAATTCCAATTAAAGATGCCGCTATTATGTCAAACAATCCTCCTATAGAAGATAGAAGAAAATGGATAGACAGAATCATTGACCATGATAGTGTTGGTGGAGGAATTGAAGCTTGGCTTGAATTAGGTGAAGCAGTTGGATTAAATAAAGAAGATTTAATCTCACATAAATATGTATTACCTGCAGTTAAATTTGCTGTTGATGCATATATTAATTTTGCTAAACAAAGACCTTGGAAAGAAGCTGCAATGTCATCTTTAACAGAGATGTTTGCTCCTGAAATTCACCAGCAAAGATTAAGTACTTGGCCTCAAAATTATCCTTGGATTGAGGAAAAAGGTTTAAGATACTTCCAAAAAAGATTAAGTGAAGCAAGACGAGATGTTCAACATGGATTGTCTTTAACGTTAGAAGAATTTAATACTATTGAGTTACAAGAAAAAGCTTGTGGGATCTTACAGTTTAAATTAGATATTTTATGGACAATGTGTGATGCGTTGTACTTAGCATATGAATTAAAACAACCCCCATACTTCAATATTGAAGGAGCAGAAGATGCACAAAGAAAAATTAATTGTAGTGAATAATCATTTTCAACTACAATTTGAAAAAGCTCAAGATTGTTTTGTTCTTTTATATCCTGAAGGAATGGTTCAATTAAATCAAAGTGCTGGTGAAATAATGAATCAATGTGATGGAACAAAAAATTTTAATGAAATTGTAAAAACTTTAGAAAAAAAATTTAATATGACTAATTTAGAAAAAGATGTAGAAGCTTTTTTTAAAGAAGCAATGGAAAGAAAGTGGGTGAACTATGTCGAATAATTTAGAGATTAAACCTCCATTATGGGTACTATTAGAGTTAACACACAAGTGTCCATTAGAGTGTACATATTGTTATAACCAATTAGATTTTGCATCTACAAAAGATGAAATGACAAAAGAAGATTGGTTTAGAGTAATGGATGAAGTTCGAGAACTTGGTGCAGTTCAATTAGGAATTTCAGGTGGTGAGCCATTATTAAATAAAGATGTAGTTGAGATTGTTGCTTATGCTTCAAAACTAGGTTTTTACACAAACTTAATTACATCTGGTGTTGGTGCACCTGAAGGTATTATCGGAAGACTTAAAGATGCTGGATTAAAAACAGTTCAGTTAGGTATTCAATCCCATGATGAAAAAACTATGAAATTAGTCACTAATAATAAAAGTGCTTATAATCAAAAGTTAAAAATTGCTAAAGAGATTAAAGATGCAGGTTTACAATTAATTGTTAATACTTGTATTACTAGACAAAATATTCATCAAGTTGAAGAAATTATTGATTTTGCAGATGAGACTTTAGATGCTGATTATTTAGAGATTGCTAATATTCAATATTACGGTTGGGCTTTAGAAAATATAAACGCACTTTTACCAAATAAAGAACAATTACAAAAAGCAAAAGAAGCTACAGATGCGTATAGACAAAGAAAACCTCATATGAAGACTTTCTTTGTTGTTCCAGATTATTTTGCTGATAGACCAAAAGCTTGTATGAATGGATTAGGAACTACATTTTTAACAATAAATCCTGATGGGATGGCATTACCTTGTAACACTGCAAATACTATGCCAATAGATTGGCCAAGTGTAAAAAATAATTCAATTAAAGAAATATGGTATGACTCTGAGCCATTCAATTATTTTAGAGGTGATTCATGGATGAAAGAACCTTGTAGAACTTGTGATGAAAGAGATAAGGATTTTGGTGGTTGTAGATGTCAAGCTTATGCGTTAACAGGTGATATGCATGCTGCTGATCCTGTTTGTTCAAAATCTCCTGATAGAGCTATAATTGATCAAAAAATTAAAAATAGTGTAAAGTTTGCTAATCAAGATTTAGTATATAGAAATAAAAAGAATTCTTTAGCTTTTATGAGTGGTACATTTAGATAAAAAAAGATAGATTTAAATCTATCTTTTTTTCTTTCTTGTTTTAGAAACTCTAGTTGAGTTTACTTTATAATTGTAATTTATATACTTTTCTACCATATACTCTGATATTTCGTACATTTCATCAATTACTGTTTTTATTTTCCAAATAGATTCATCATTTTGTTTAGCAAATTCTTTTTTTAATAGAACATTTTTACTAAAGTAGATATCAATAATCTCATCAATTTGAAAGTTTTCCATGAAAGGATGGTTTGAAAAAGATTTTCCAAACTCTTTTTTGAATGAATGAATTAAACTAAAGGCTAACAATTCTGGAATCCAATGAGCGCCTTTGTTTAGCCTTGAAGAAAATAGTGTAATTATATATTTATAGTAGGCTCTCATTGGCTCTAAATGAGTACTTAATTTTCTTGCTATTGGACAGCTATTTTTATTTTGAAAAACATAAGATAATGTGTGACTATCCATAACATTCTCACTTAGAAAGTTTATTAAGTTTTGAGTAGCGTCATTTATGAAGTGTGCATCTTTTTCAGTCATAGTTACTGAATCATTTTCATCATTTGCTTTGATTTCTTCAAACTCTTTTAGTAAGTGTGCTACTACCATTAAAAGTGTATCTGATTTCATTCTTTTAAGATTAATAGACTCTGATTTTTTTATAGCTAAAGTGATTTGAGGATTTGCACTCATAATAAACCTTTTTTAAATTTTATGGGCGTATTATAATAATTAATTAAAAATATTTCTTCTTTTTTTGTGCTAAAAAAATTATTCATTATTGCTTAAAATATAGTTTAATTTTGATACAATTATTTCATGAAAAAAGAGACTCTACAAAAAAGAACAAAAATAGCTAACAATATCATGTATTATATTTATACTCATATTGAAACAAATATCGATATAGAAGAGCTTAGTATAGATTTAGACATTAGTAAATTTCATATGCATCGAATTTTTAAAGAAGCCTTTGATAAAAATATATATGAAAGTGTAAAATCTATTAGATTACAAAAAGCATCAAATCTACTTCTAACAAATAGATATTCTACAATTTCAGATGTTGCAAAACTATGTGGATATACATCTCAATCAACTTTTATAAAAATCTTTAAAGAAAGGTTTAATATGACTCCAAAAGAGTGGAGAAAAGGTGGTTATAAAAGTTATTCAGATGAGATTTTATCTCAATCGATGAAAGCAAAACATTCAACTGCGGAGTTTAAAGGAATTGAACCAACTATAGTGAAGATGCCATCATATAAGAGTTTTTACATTAGAAATAAAGGTTATAATCAAAATATTAAAAGTACATGGCAAAAACTTCAAACATGGGTTTTAAGTAATGATATAAAAAATTATAAGCAAATTGCACTTTTACATGATAATCCAACAATAACACCTTTAAGTGAGTGTCAATATATTGCTTGCATTGTACCTGATGATGAAGAAATTATTCAAAGTGATAGATTACCTGACTTTAAAATTTCAGATGGAGTTTATGCAAAATTTGATTTAAAGGGAAAGCAGGGTGATGCTTTGAAATTAATTCATTGGGTTTACCATGAATGGATGTTAGAAAATGAATACGAAACTACAACAAAACCATCATATGTGATTTATCATAAAAACAATTTTTTAAGTAGTGATGATGAATTTGATTTAAGTTTGTATGTATCAATAAAGTATTAAGTAAGACCAATATATTTGTTAATTTGGTCTTCTTATCATATAGCCACTTCCCCTTATATTAATTATGAAGTCCTCTTTTAAAACTTTTTTTACTCTATTAACTTCAGCTCTAATTGTTGCATTGTCTATGAAATCATCATTCCATACATAGGTTCTAAACATATCATAATTTACAACTAAACTCCTATTATGAGCTAATAGTTCTATAATTTGTAATTGTCTTTTAGGTAAAATTTGAGGTTCATTATCAAATAATAAAGTCATTCCTTCTGAATCATAACTATAGTGTGTCGAAAGTCTTTTATGCTTTTGTGGAACAATTCTAGATTTTAATATTTTATTAATTCTTAAAGTTAATTCTTTAAGGTGAAAAGGTTTTTTTAAATAATCATGGCAACCTATATCAAATGCTCTAGTTATATCTTCAATATCGATTAATGCTGATATAAATATTGTAGGAACCATTCTTTTTTTACTATGCATATATTCTAAAATAGTAAAACCATCTATATCTGGTAAGTTAATGTCAAGTATTAAAAGATCAAATTTTTCATTTTGTAGAGTTTCAAGACACTGAGTACCTGTTGTTGTTTTTATAATAGCATGTCCAGTATTAGTTAAATATTCCGCTATCATATCATTTAACATAATATCATCTTCTAACAATAAAATTTTCATTTAATTCCTTTCAAAATATAAGTGAATGAATTCCAATTGTCTCCTGAATCTAGAACTATTTTAATATTCTCTTCAGTACATATTCTTTTGACTAAATTTAGCCCTAGACCAAATCCTTCTTTTGAGTTTTCTTCTCTATAATACTCTTCAAATATTTTATCTTTATCTAATATTTGAGTTGAATTACTTTCAAATATAATATGACATTCATCATTGTTGAAATTTAAATTTATATTAATGATTTCACCTACAAAAGTATATTTAATTGCATTAGTTATATTATTATCAATTAATCTTTGTAATTTTATTTCATCAAAATTTATAATGAAAGATTTTCTATTGCTTTTAAAATTAAGTTTCTTTTTGACGTGTTTTGCACTTTGTTCAAAAAATTCAACTCTAGATCTTAAAAAATCTACAATATTAATATTATGGGCTGCTCTATTTACATGATCTTTTTTTATTAAATAACTTAAGTCATCATATATATTAAATAAACTTTTCATAGCAACTTCAATATTTGTGAAATATTTATTTTTTCCGTATTCCATTTCAAACATTTCAATGTTCCCCATTATAATTGATAATGGTGTATTGGTTTCATGTACAGCATGCTTTAAAAACTGTTTTTGTGAAGTTAATAAACTTTGTACATGATCAGTCTTTATTTTAAGTTCTTTAGACTGGTTTAAATAATCTTCTGATGATTGTTGTATAAGATGTGTAAGTGCTTGTAAACTTCTAGAATGATCACTAATTTTATTGTTTAGTTGCTTTTTGTTTTTTTTCATATCTAAGTTAAATATTTTTTTTTCACTTAATGCTACTACAGTTAAAGTCTGGTTTAATAAAACATTTTTATTGTTTTTATGGAAAAATTCTCCATAAGTGAAAAAACCAGTTGTTGGGGCTATTTTTGAAAATGGTTTTATCTCCATATCCATTAAACTTGGCATATATCTTCTTCTTGCCATACAAGCATATATAAAAAAAGATTCTGAATTACCAACAGTACAATCATCAAAAAGAGATTTTAAGGGATTACTCATAATTAATTCCATATTACCAAAACCTAATTTTACAGTATCTCCCTCATTTAAATTACCTGCAAAACTTAAACTTCCATCTTCATGTTTAGCTATTACTGCTCTTGCTAAGTTCAAGTTGTTTTTTTGAACTATTAAAGGAAATTCTATACCAGTTGCTGGTAAAGACTTAGCTACATATTCACCAAGGTATTTTTCATAAAAGTCTACAGGACTTAACCCTGATATCTTATAAACTCTATTACCTTTTGCACTTTCAATTATATGGTCAACTCCAATAGGGGACCAATTAAAATTATATGCATTACAAGCTTTTAATATATTAGAATTTAGAGATACTCCCACTGATCCTTTTGTTAAAATCTTATTTTGTGATGAAATAAAAGTTTGTTGAAAACTAGCATTGTCTCCTGCCATTCCTCCACAAATAATTACATCAGAATTTACAGAAGATATACCATTTAGAAATTCCTCTCCATTTGTATAAGCACCATCAGTGAATGTTATAATAAGTTTAGTGTTATCTTCTAATAAATTTTGAGCAAGTAATTTACCATTATTATAGGAATTTCCTGTATCACAACAAAATGTTTTTAATTTTGTATCATCAAATACTGATATACTTACAATTGTTTTTAGTGTAGTAATTTTTGAATTATAAATTTCACCATCAGTTGAAGTACCTATACATATTGATTGTGGTAATTCTGCTAAAAGTTTATTAATAATACTTTCAAGAACATCTTTATTTTCTCCACAAAATATTTGTATTAATAAATTTTTTTCATTTTTATAAGCATTAAAATCTATAATTGTGTTTATAGATTTGTGATTTATTAAATAATTATTTGTCTTCATGTAAAAATTGTATCAAAAAAAAGTAAAACTCTCATAATATCAAGTCATTTGAATACCTAAATTATGGTAATTTGTACAATAAATTTTTATTGCTATGTAAATGCTATGCAAATGCTAAACTTAGGCTATATTTGTATAGTAGAATTTCAGTATTGAAAATATCAATAGAACTTTATTGATTTTTTCCAAAATAAAAAATAAAAAAAGGATATTTAATGTCATATACTAAACCAACATATAAGTCACAATATGAAAATTTCATTGGTGGTGAATGGGTTGCTCCAAAAAGTGGAGAATACTTTGAAAATATTTCACCTGTAGATGGAGAAGTGTTAACAAAAATTCCTAGATCAAATGAAGAAGATGTAGAATTAGCTATTGCAGCTGCAAACAAAGCTTTTGAATCTTATAAACATACTTCAGTTGTTGAAAGAAGTTTAATGTTAAACAAAGTTGCAGATGCAATTGAAGCTAATCTTGAAGCATTAGCAATTGCTGAAACTTTAGATAATGGTAAAGCAATTAGAGAAACTTTAAATGCTGACGTGCCTTTAGTTGTAGATCACTTCAGATATTTTGCATCTGTAATTAGAGCAGAATCTGGAACTGTTGCAGATTTAGATGAAAATACTATTTCTCAAGAAGTATATGAACCATATGGAGTTGTTGCACAAATTATTCCATGGAATTTCCCATTATTAATGGCAGCATGGAAATTAGCACCAGCATTAGCAGCAGGTAATACTATCGTAATGAAACCAGCTTCAGCTACTCCAATGTCAATTTTATTATTAATGGAAACTATTGCAGAAGTTTTACCAGCAGGTACAGTTAATATTATTAATGGTGCAGGTGGGAAAATTGGTAAATATTTATCAACTCATCCAGAAATTAAAAAAGTTGGATTCACTGGTGAAACTACAACTGGTCAATTAATTATGCAATATGCAACTGAAAATATTATTCCTTCAACTTTAGAGTTAGGTGGAAAATCTCCAAATGTATTCTTTGAATCAATTATGGAAGCTGATGATGAATTCTTTGATAAAGCAATTGAAGGTTTAGTATTATTTGCATTTAACTCAGGTGAAGTATGTACTTGTCCATCAAGAGCATTAATTCAAGAGTCGATTTATGAGCCATTTATGGCTAGAGTATTAGAAAGAGTTAAAGCAATTAAGTTAGGTAATCCTTTAGATCCAGAATGTATGATGGGTGCTCAGTGTTCGCTTAACCAAAAAGAAAAAATTACTGAATATATTAAAATTGGAAAAGAAGAAGGTGCTGAATGTTTAATTGGTGGAAACGTTTATGAATCAGAAACTAATCCAAATGGATTCTATATTGAACCAACTATCTTTAAGGGTCATAATAAAATGAGAATCTTCCAAGAAGAAATTTTTGGACCTGTATTAGCTGTAACTACATTCAAAGATGAAGAAGAAGCAATTGCAATTGCAAATGATACTGAATTTGGTTTAGGTTCAGGTGTTTGGTCAAGAGATGCACACCAATTACACAAAATGAGTAGAGCTATTGAAGCTGGTAGAGTATGGGTTAACTGTTATCACTTATACCCATCACATGCTTCATTTGGTGGTTATAAAAAATCAGGTATTGGTAGAGAAACTCATATGATGATGTTAAACTCTTATAGACATACTAAAAATATTTTAACTTCTTACAATAAAAACAAGTTAGGATTCTTTTAGGATTTAATATAATTAATTAATTAAATAAGTTAGCAAGGGA
>Ga0209961_1000272_pt1 | contig 18450 bp, 18 predicted proteins | sample SalPonA_B_H2O_MG_FD_185719 | JGI IMG/M metagenome (GOLD analysis project Ga0209961, IMG submission 185719) | Water microbial communities from South San Francisco under conditions of wetland restoration - Salt Pond MetaG R2A_B_H2O_MG (SPAdes)... | ecosystem: Environmental > Aquatic > Non-marine... | reverse complement strand
GGTCGTCTTGTATTATGCGATGCGCTGACTTATGCAGAGCGCTTTAAACCCTCGGCAGTGATTGATGTGGCAACCTTGACCGGCGCCTGTATCGTAGCACTGGGCAAAGTTGCCACAGGACTCTACTCCAACAACCAAGCACTGGCAGACGAGCTCATTAAAGCCGGCGAGACTAGCCTCGACAGAGCATGGCAGATGCCTTTATGGAAGGACTACCAATCGCTGTTGGACTCCAATTTTGCCGATGTTGCCAATATTGGTGGCCCGCAAGCAGGTAGTGTGACCGCCGCATGTTTCTTGGCTCGCTTTGCAGAGAATTTTGATTGGGCGCACTTGGATATTGCGGGTACCGCTTGGCATAGCGGCGCCAACAAAGGCGCCACTGGACGCCCTGTTCCGATGCTAACCCGCTTTATTATGCAGCGAGCAGGTTAATGACACGCATCGACTTTTATTTGATTAACAGTGATGATCCGCAGGCTCGCCTGCGGATTGCCTGTCGTCTAGTAGAAAAAGCTTACCACCAGAACCATCAAATCTTTATTCATTGTAGTGATCCGACCACTGCCGCTGAATTTGATGACATGTTGTGGAATTTACGCGAAACCGCGTTTATTCCCCACGGCAACCTTCATATCGACAGCGCTGATAATAAGTCACCTATTTTGATTGGAGTAGAACCACCAGAACACAGCCATGATCTTATGATCAATTTAGATAAGTCTGTGGCTGCAGATTTTGGCCGCTATACTAGGGTGCTCGAATTAGTGTGTCAGGGTGACCCAGAATGGGTACAAATTGGTCGGGATAACTATAAGCACTACCGCAAAATTGGCTATCCGCTGCACACTCACAATATTTAAACCCACTTTTTAAACGCTATCAATTTTTGAGATTGAGAAGCCTTTAAACAAGCTTTCGCTTAACGTAGACGTCATAACGAATGGATTTACCTAAAATCTGATGCGAAGGCTTAACATTAGCCAGTAGTGGAGCTTTTATCGGACGTTTGACGACCACTCTGGCACAATCGATTAATAATGCTGCCTGTAGCAATTGATCGGCATCTGGGTCGTCGCCGACGACGGAATGGAAGAAACGCATATCCTTTTTCACGAGGGCTGATTTTTGTCGCTCCGGAAACATTGGGTCTAAATAAACTACATCCGCCTCAGGTATCTTGATAGTGCTATTCAATAAACTATCGCAGGAGACTTGCATCCTCTGAGCAATGGCTGCGACCTCGGCATCATCACTCGTTTGCGCGCGCATCAAGCCATCAAATAACAAGGCAAAAACAATGGGAGATCGCTCAAACATACTGACATCACAACCAAGACTCGCCAATGCAAATGCATCTCTGCCAAGACCGGCCGTTGCGTCCAACACCCTAGGAGTAAACCCTTTATTTAATCCAACCGCCTTAGCAATATCTTGTCCTTTACCGCCACCAAATTTACGTCGATGATCGACAGCCCCCGCGGCAAAATCTACTAATAAGGGGTTTTCTCGTCCGCTGCGGTGAATTAACTGGACTGAGTCAGGATAAAAACACAGTGCGAAGTCAGCGTCAGGCACGATACTCTCACTAGACCGTAAACGGCGAGTGGTTTCTTCAGCCAACCGCGGGAAGCCATACATTGGCGAAATTTCGAGAGCTACATGACTAACGGACAAAGGCTAAACCAACCCCATCTCGTTGCTCATGCACAACGCGCATTTTAACGGGTTCAATATTGATTGCGCCGGTGTAACGCTTAATACGCACCATCAACTCTGTTCCTACCGGTGGCTTCGGGTATTGCCCGGTCAAAACAAAAACACCACCCTCAGAGAGATCTCTGGCCTTGACTTCGTAAACACCAATACTCGGGTGATGAATTTCTACAATCGCCTCACTTGAGGTTCTAGTATGAACACGATGCTCTAACATAGGCTCTCCTCGCTGCTCTTCCTTGCAGCAATTTCTTCGCGCACTTGCGCATACCAGTTGACGGGATCTTCAATCTCCCCATCTTCTTGCAGTCGCGGATAATCAACGTTGTTAACTTGACAAAAATGCTTAATCTTAGGGTGGGCCCATTCAAAAAATAATTTTTCCTGGGTCTCTTCATCTAATCGACAAACGTCATATAGCCCAGCACGTTGTCGTTGAAAAGAGGCCTCACTCAAAATAATGCCTGCCGCCACAGAAACATTGAACGACTCTACCATACCAAGCATCGGCACAGTCACTTCGTAATCAGCATACCCTATACCGACATCGCTGACACCCTCGCGCTCAGCTCCCATTAAGATCGCAGTAGGCTTAGTGTAATCAATGCTTCTAAAATCTACTGCACGGGGCGATAAATGAGCTGCCACAACCTGAAATCCCTGTTGCTTTAGACCAATCAACGCCTGCTCAGGTCTATCGTGACGGACCACATTAACCCATTGATGACTGCCCTTAGCCGTTCCACGGAAGGCTCGGTACTCCTGCGCAGGGACTACCGCATGCATTGTACTGATGCCAACAGCATCGCAATTGCGAACAATAGCGGACAAATTCCGCCCTTTGTGGACGTAGTCAGTGACAACCGTAAGATCAGGCTGTCGTCTTGCAAGGACTTCACGCAGGCGCGCGATTCTTTCTGGTGTCATACTTGCCTCCTTGATAATTTATTATATGCCAAACCATACACCGCAAAAAGGCCTTAGCTTGACAGCTAAGGCCTGCGTATAATGGTCATTTTTTGGAGGGATCCATGGCAGGGATAGAGCTTAACTATCAAAACAATATCGCCGTTCTGACACTCAATAATCCTGAGCGTCACAACGCCCTGACAAAAGCCGATATCGATAGCGCGGTAGACGCCATTCGTGAAGCACAAAAAAGTGCTCGAGTACTTTTGCTCACCGCTAGCGGGGATAAGACATTTTGTGCTGGCGCGATGCTAAGTGAAATGCAATCTGGTGCGCTCAACCCAGACAGCTTTGAAAAAGTCACCAACGCGCTATATGCCTGCCCTATTCCCACCATTGCTGCTTTAAATGGTAATGCCTATGGGGGCGGAGTTGAACTGGCACTTTGCTGTGACTTTCGCTTTGCCGCTGAAGGGACACGCCTGCAAATCACCGCTGCCAATATAGGTATCTGCTATCCAGCAAATGGCATTAGACGTCTTGTAGCCATTTTAGGATTAAACACGGCCAAGCACCTACTTCTAACTGGCGCCCCCATCGAAGGGCACGCATTGACTTATAGTGGTGCCATTGAACAAGTTTTACCTCGCGATCAACTGCATACTGCGGCATGGCAACGAGCATGCGAATTAGCTGAACATGCCCCCCTAGCGTTAAAAGGCATGAAAGAGCTGCTAAATCGCGCCGCCGTCGACGAATGGGATGACAATCGCTATCGTGAAATCAGTAAACGCTGCTTATTATCCGAGGATTTAATCGAAGGCTTAGTCGCCAAAAAAGAAAAACGCCCCCCTCAATTCAAAGGTAAGTAACGAACTGGCACAATTCGAAATGTTTTGCTGCCACCAACAAAACTATAATTAAGAAAATTGAATAACAAGGACACACTATGAATAAAATGACTAGCTTTGCCATCATAGTCGCACTGGGACTCTCTGTTGGTTTCTATCGAGTCTATAATGCCTCGCCTGTAGACCAAGAAGAAAACTCACCACCTGTTGTCTCCGGGATTTATGTTGAACATATCGATAGCAATTACCGCGCACAAGATGATTTCTATCGTTATACCAATGGCAAGTGGTTAGCGAAAACAGAGATTCCTGCCGACAAGTCGAACTATGGAATCTTTACTTTATTGGCGGATAAGGCGCGTGAGGATGTCCAAAAAATCATAGAAAACGCCGGCCAGTCAACAAATCCAGAAGCCCAAAAACTTGCCAACTTGTACGCCAGCTTTATTGATACAAATACCATTGAAATGCGTGGTGTTGATGTTTTACAGGGACTACTAAGCGAGGTCGATGCCATTGAAGACTTCGATGATCTTTCCTCTTACTTTGGTGCAGCGCTGCGAAATGGCATTAGCGGTCCCTTTTCATTTTATATTAACAATGACTCCAAACAGCCCGATCGCTATCTGAGCTACTTTTACCAAGCTGGCCTAGGTCTTCCAGATAGAGATTACTATTTCCGCGACGATGAAAAATCACAGGCCACTCGCGAAGAATATGTATCCCATATTGCGAAGATGTATAGCCTAGCTGGCTGGGATAATGCAGAGGCTTCTGCTAAAACAATTATGGCATTGGAAACGGCCATTGCCGAGGGTCACTGGACTCGTGTAGAAAGGCGTGATCGGGACAAAACCTATAACCTACATACGCTATCCAGTCTTGCTGAATTGGCTCCCGGAATTAACTGGGCTAAAGCTATGTCCGCAGCAGGTTTAGCGGATCAAAAAGAATTCGTTGTGCGCAACCCCAGCTACTTCACTTATCTAGCCAATCTTTTGCCTCAGCACAGCATACAGCACTGGAAAGCTTATGCACGTTGGCAAATATTGAACACCTTTGCCAATGTCTTACCTGCCGAAATTGATGCGCAAAATTTTGCTTTTTACGGCACTGTACTCAGAGGCACCGAAGAACAAGAGGCTCGCTGGAAACGCGCAGTAAATACTGTTAACGGAGTTTTAGGTGAGCAAGTGGGCAAAATTTATGTCGCGCAGCACTTTCCACCGGCAGCTAAAGCGCGCATGGTTGAGCTAGTAGAGAATCTTCGTGAAGCCTATCGACAAAGTATTTTAGAGCTTGAATGGATGGGAGAAGAAACAAAGCTGAAAGCCATCGAAAAACTCGAGAAATTCCGACCTAAAATTGGTTACCCCGATCAATGGAAGGACTATAGTGAGCTCGAAGTTGCCGCCGATGATTTATTTGGCAATACGCTACGCGCGAATAACTTTGAATACGATGAACAAATTGCCAAACTCGGTGGACCTGTTGACCGTAACGAGTGGTTCATGACGCCACAAACAGTCAATGCCTATTACAATCCTGGCATGAATGAAATTGTTTTCCCTGCCGCCATCTTACAGCCCCCTTTCTTTGATTTAAATGCTGACGATGCAGTTAACTATGGTGCTATTGGCGGTGTCATTGGCCATGAAATGGGCCACGGCTTTGACGATCAGGGCGCCAAATCAGACGGCGATGGTGTGCTCCAAAATTGGTGGACCGAGCAAGACCTAGCTGAGTTTAAAGCGCGTACACAACAACTGGTTGAGCAGTATAACGAGTTCACAGTTATCGATGGCGAGCACGTTAATGGCGAATTGACCCTAGGTGAAAACATCGGTGATCTGGGAGGGTTAAGCATTGCTTATAAGGCCTACCAATTATCTCTTGGCGAGCAATCCGCTCCGGTAATGGATGGTTTCAATGGAGACCAACGCTTCTTTTTGGGGTGGGCTCAAGTGTGGGCTCGCAAGTATCGCGATGAAGCGCTTTTACAACGCCTGATTACAGACCCTCACTCACCAAGTGAATTCCGTACTAATGGTGTTGTCCGCAATATGCCTGAATTCTATCAGGCCTTTGACGTCAAAGATGGCGACCAACTCTTCTTACCCGCCGAACAACGCGTAAAGATCTGGTAGTTAGAATAGCTAACAAAAAACGCCCCTCGGGGCGTTTTTTTTACGTTATGGACACATTGACGAGAATGAAACGTTTAGCGTTTGGTGGATTTTTTACCATCGCGCATTTGTTTTAAGCGTCTTTCTTTAGCTGCTTTCTGGGTATTGGCCGGTGCTGATTTACTGGCAAATGGATTCTCTGAACCCTTAAATTCAATTCGCATGGGCGTACCAGCAAGTTTTAATTCGCGACGGAACACCTTTTCTAAATAGCGTTTATAAGCCTCAGGGACTTTGTTCACCTGATTACCGTGGATGACAATAATGGGAGGATTATGTCCCCCAGCATGCGCATAACGCAATTTAATGCGACGTCCGTTGATACTCGGTGGTTGGTGCTCAAAAATTGCACCCTCGAGAATCTGGGTAAGTTTGTGGGTTCCAAATCGGGCAGTAGCCGAGCGATAAGCTTCATCAATCGACTTGTATAGCACACCTACACCAGAGCCGTGTAAAGCTGATATAAAGTGGATATCCGCATAGTTAGCAAAACGCAGACGCCTTTCTATATCTGATTTAATTCGACCGCGTTGATAGTCATCAAGACCATCCCATTTATTTATCGCGATGACGAGACCTCTGCCATTTTCTATGGCAAAACCAAGCATGTGCAAATCTTGGTCAACTAAACCTTCACGAGCATCCATAACAACGACAACAACATTGGCGTCTTGAACCGCTTGTAAAGTTTTTATAATGGAGAATTTTTCAACCGTTTCTTTAACGTTTTTACGGCGTCTAACACCCGCAGTATCGATAATGGTATAGGGAGTTTCGTTGCGCTCATAGTCAATATAAATACTGTCACGAGTAGTGCCAGGCATATCGAAGACCACGACACGATCCTCCCCTAGCAAACGGTTTACCAGGGTAGATTTACCGACATTGGGGCGGCCAATGATGGCCATTTTAATTCTTTGGTCGCGCTCGGCTTCTTCTTCCTCATCAATGTCAGGAAAATCTTGAAGCGCCTGTTGCATCAAGGGTCTGATGCCGTGGCCTTGAGAAGCAGTAATGGGAAAAATATCACCAACACCCATGGCATAAAACTCAGCCAATGCAGCATTGGGATCTATGCCATCCGTTTTATTCACAACAAGAAAAAACGGCTTTTCTTGACGGCGTAACCGCTGGGCAATATCGCGATCGACACCAGTCATTCCCTCACGTCCATCGACTAAGAAGAAGACAGCATCTGCCTCATCAATCGCCTGATAGCTTTGCTTGGCCATCAGCTCATCGATACCTTCTTCATCACCGAGGATACCGCCGGTATCAATCAGTAAAAAACGCTTACTGTCGTATACAGCTTCGCCGTATTTACGATCTCTAGTAAGCCCAGAGTAATCAGCCACCAATGCATCGCGAGTACGCGTTAAGCGGTTAAATAGCGTTGATTTTCCCACATTGGGTCGACCAACCAGTGCGATGACAGGAAGCATAAATCAATAAACTCAGAAATTATTTAACTTTTATAGCTGCCAAACGGCCGCCATTACCAAATACATATAGCGTGTCACCATCGACAATCATAGGCGCTCGCACGCCATCGCCATCAATGCGAATACGCCCTGCCATGTGACCATCAACCTGCGACAAAAAGTGAACATAGCCCTCAAAATCACCCACAACAACATAAGAACTAATAACTGCAGGATCCGATAAGCGGCGTCGAGCTAATTCAGTACGTTGCCAGCGGACGTCTCCATTGGCTTCAGAAACAGCGATCACAGAACCTTCAGCGTCACTAATATAAATATTACCAAAACCATTCGCTAAGCCGTTGTAGCTTGAAGCCGGCTCAGACCAAATTACCCGGCCATTAGAAGGCTCGATACCCATGACGTTACCTTGGTAGCTAACGACATAGACTAAGTCATTACGGAATAATAAGGCACCGTCGATATCAACGATTCGATCAAGCTCGGAACGGCCTTTGGGAATAGCAACACGTCTTTCCCAACGGACCTTACCGTTGTTTACATCAATCGCCACTGCTTTACCCGAAGAAAAACCCGCCACAACGGTATCTGCTACCAGCAGCGGCGTACTTACTGAGCGCATAGTCAAGATAGGTACCGTCGAGATAAACTCCCACTGCTCTTCACCATTGGATGCATCGAGACCAAGCAGGCGTCCATCAAGGGTTTGTACCACAACAACTTTTTCATTGGCAGCGACCGGGGATAGCACCTCGGCACCAACATTGTGGCGCCATTCCTCACTGCCAGTCTCACTGTTCATGGCAATAACATCGCCAGACACAGCGGCAACATAGAGTGTACCCGCCGACACGCTTACTCCACCCGACAATTCAATATCGAGATCTTTAGACCAAACGCGACGTCCATTAGATTTGTTTAACGCTACCACATCACCGTTGTTAGCAGCGGCATAAATGAGACCACCTGAAATCACAGGCTGTAGACGGTTGTATATATCGCCCTGACCGTTGCCTACATTTTCACTCCAAAGAGTTTTGAGGGTGACTTCCGCTTTGAAATCTATAAGTTCAGCGGGGGGTAATACTTTTTCGTCGTTGCTGCTACAGGCAAATAATAGGCAAGCCATCGCGAGCATTAATACACGTCTTAGAGCCATTAGGCATTTTCTCCCGCAGTAGCAGAAGAGACTGACTCGATTTTAATTCTCAGCAGTGGGCTGGGGCGAAGCATCTCATCTTCAGCGGATAAACTCTGAGCTTCACTGTAAGCTTCACCTGCAGCAGCATTATCACCCTGCGCAGCAAGAATATCACCACGGAGTTCAGCGGCTTGAGCGGCAAATTTCTGCATATCATCTGACAAAGTCGTTAAGGCTGAAGCATAGTCTTGCTGCGCAAACTGCACCTTAGCTAGTCGAAGATTGACCAATGCAGCAAGCTCGACACTCAACTTTTGGCTTTTCAGTAGAAGCAAGGCCTCTGCTGCCTTATCAAACTCGCCTGCATCCATAGCCAAACGTGCGGATGCCAATGCTGCCAACTGATCGTAGCCTGTACCGCCGTACTCATCTGACAATTGATTGATGAGCGTTGCAGCAGTAGCACGCTGACTGTTATCAAGTTCAGGCGCTGACATTAAGGTTAACAAATCTTGATAAACTACTGCCGCTGCTTCTTTTTGGGCCTGTTGGGTATCCTGCCAAAAGCGCCATCCAAATGAGACAGCTACCGCTAAAGCAATAGCGATCAGAGTACTAGTACCGTTTTCTTGCCACCAGCGTTTGAGGGCTTCTACCTGTTCTTCTTCAGTACGAAAGGTTTCCAAAATATTCTCCGTTATTACTTAGCCAGCAATATCTGCAAGGCATTGACCATATCTTCGCGTGCCACCTGCTGCTGTAATAGCGAGGCATCGCGCAAAGGTTTAATTAACACACTATTGTCTGCCAGCTCGCGCTCGCCAGCAATGACAGCAAATTGAGCACCGCTCTTATCGGCTCTCTTCATCTGACTTTTAAAAGAGCCACCACCACAATTTGCGACACATTGTACGCTAGGCATAGCGCGGCGCAAGCTTTCGACGAGAGACATTAGCTCAACGCCTACTTTATCATCAGGTGCCATCACAAATATATCTGGGCCGGCATCCACATCTGAGGGATAAGCTTGAAGGGTTTCAAGCAACAAACTGCAACGCTCAATACCCATAGCAAACCCTACTGCCGGTGTATCGCGTCCACCCAGTTGCTTAACCAGACCATCATAACGTCCGCCCGCACAGACTGTGCCCTGAGCACCTAATTGATCAGTCACCCACTCAAACACAGTATTGCAGTAGTAATCCAGGCCTCGGACCAAACGCTGATTGACCTCATAATTGACACCACATGCGTCCAAAATAGCACATACCCCTTGGAAGTGAGCCATGCTATCAGGATCGACAAAATCGTGTAATTTGGGGGCATCCATCAGTAACGCTTGAGTGTTTGGATCTTTGCTATCCAGAATTCGCAACGGATTACTTTCAAGCCGACGTTGGCTGTCAGCATCGAGTTCTGAATGTCTATCTGACAAATAATCCACAAGCGCCTTACCGTAATCGCGACGATTAATCGAGGTACCAATAGTATTAAGCTGCAGTGTTAAATGCTGATCAATGCCAAGTTCGCGCCACAATCTTGCAGACACTAAAATAACTTCCGCATCGATATCTGGGCCCTGCATCCCAAAGGCTTCAACGCCAAGCTGGTGAAACTGACGAAGACGCCCCTTTTGAGGACGTTCATATCGAAACATTGGCCCCATATACCAAAGCCGCTGTGTTTGGTTATATAGCAGACCATGCTCTTCACAGGCCCTAACACAGGCCGCGGTTCCTTCAGGTCGAAGTGTTAAGCTATCTCCGTTACGATCATCAAAAGTGTACATTTCTTTTTCAACAATATCGGTAACTTCTCCGATAGATCGTTTAAAAAGCTCTGTTCGCTCCAATATGGGAAAACGGATTTCGCTGTAGTTATAGCTGGTTAAAATGCGCTCTAGGGTGGACTCTAGGTACTGCCAGCGCACTGTTTGACCAGGCAAATTATCATTCATGCCACGAATGGCGGTAATTTTTGCCACGTTAGATTTCCAAATTATTGCTTAACGATAAGATCTTTTTCTGCGGCTTCTTTGTCCGCAACGCGTTGACGAATCATGCTTTCAAGTCGATCCACCAAGCCTTCATTAACCTGCTTAGTATTGGGTTTTCCGTCAACATAAATGAGGTTATTGGGGGTACCACCTGTCAAACCTATATCAGCTTCTCTAGCTTCACCAGGCCCGTTAACAATACAACCAATAACAGCCACATCAAGCGAAGTATTGACGTCATCCAAACGATGCTCGAGTTCATTCATCGTTTTAACCACATCAAAATTTTGGCGAGAACAGCTAGGACAAGCAATGAAATTGATACCTTTGGTACGCAATTTGAGACTGCGAAGAATATCAAAGCCAACTTTTATCTCTTGAACCGGGTCAGCCGCCAAGGAAACGCGAAGGGTATCGCCAATGCCATCCATTAGCAGCATTCCTAAGCCTACAGAAGATTTAACGGTACCCGAGCGCAGACCACCCGCCTCAGTAATGCCGAGGTGCAATGGCTGCTCAATTTGGTCCGCTATTTGACGATAAGCCGCCACTGTCATAAACACATCAGAGGCTTTTAAACTTAGCTTAAAGTCTGGAAAATTCAGTCGATCAAGAATATCAATATGGCGCATAGCTGATTCCACCAGCGCCTCAGGGGTAGGCTCACCGTATTTTTTCTGTAGGTCTTTTTCCAAAGAGCCAGCGTTTACACCAATTCGAATCGGTATTCCTTTATCTCGCGCAGCATCAACGACGGCGCGCACTCGGTCCTCTCGACCAATATTGCCAGGGTTGATTCGCAAACAATCTACGCCAAACTCTGCCACTTTTAAGGCAATCTTATAGTCAAAATGGATATCGGCAACCAGAGGCACAGGGGATTGAGCTTTAATGAGCTTAAAGGCCTCTGCCGCTTCCATTGAGGGCACAGACACTCGAACAATATCAGCACCAACATTCGCTAAATCAGTGATTTGACCAACAGTTGCCTCAACATCGCAAGTTTCAGTATTCGTCATACTTTGAACAGCGATCGGGGCGTCACCACCAACGGGGACGTTACCGACCATGATTTGACGTGATTTGCGACGCTTTATTGGCGATGTAAAGTTCATAACACTCTCTTTTAAGGAACCGAAAATTCCGCATAACCATTGCGGGCATAACTAAAATTTAAAGGGCGACTATTGTAGCTCAATTTAACGCCTCGGCCGTCACCTATAATGACATTAAAGGGCGCTTCTCCGTCAACCACAGCCTCTCGCCCGCCTCTTACTAAATCAGCAAACAGTCGTTGACCATCGGCATCACGAACTTCGATCCAACTATCGGCGCTAAGTTCAAATTTGAGGCTATCTTTAACAGGCATTACCTTAAGTTGCGAATCTACCTCTGATGCTACCTCAACCAATGCTTCTTCCTGAAGGTTTGCATCGCCCTCAACAGAACTAGCAACTTCGACGACCGTGGGAATCTCTCGGGTTGCTTCTAATTCCGGATCAACGAGTTCTGGTACCGGCTGCTCTTGTGGCAGCACCAACAGCGCCGGAGTCTGCTCAGATCGCTGTTCTACACCCAACCATTCTTGGATAAGATGATTTTTCGCCAGCCATAAACCCAGCCAAACAAGTAAAATCAGCAGAAGAATAAAAGCAAATAATCTACCAAACGAACGCTTATTATTGCCACGTGCAATTACCTGTTTGGTCTTAGCCATTTTACTGGGCTTTTTAATCGCCTGCCCTGCGATTTTTGTTTCAGGACGGGCATAATTTTCATTGTAGCTTGCAACAAGCTCGGCCCCATCTAGCCCAAGATGATCTGCGTAACGCCTCAAATAACCTTTAACAAAGGTGTCACCTTTTAAAACGTCGTCATAACGATCTTCTTCAAGTGCACGAAGGTTAGAAGCAAGAATATGAAGTTTCGCACTCACCTCTTCAATACTGAACCCTTTGGCTAGGCGAGCAGAATTTAGCACTGCACCTGGAGAGAGGACTTCACTGGTGATTTTTTCATCACTCATGTTATTTTCCTTTTATTATTTTTAGTGGAAGTTATTGTCGGCTCTGATACTCACGATACTCAGCTGAATGACTAAAAAGACTCGACAATCGAATACCCATTGAAGCGGCGTCGTTAGATCGGCCTTGCGCTTCGGCAATATCAATTCCCAATAAAAGACTGGCGGCACTCTCTGGGCTACTCATCGTTAAACGCTGCCAATAATTGTAAGCCATACTAATACTCCCAGCCTCATAGTACATCAAACTGGTGTAATACAGAGCAACAGGATGCAAACGATTAAAACGCAACACTTTACTGAACAAATCCGCCGCCACGGTGGTCTTGCCAAGCTCACGCTGGCAAATCGCTAAAGAGACCATAGCATCAGTCCGATTTTCATATAAAACATCACTCACCACCTTATCAAATTGCTCTGCGGCTTGCTGATAGCGCTGTTGAGACATCAAAAAAGAGGCGTAATTGTTGCGATAGCGAGAATTAGACGGCGCTTTCGCGAGTGATTTCTGAAAATACTCATCGGCCAATGATAGTTCGTCGGTGGCCATAAACATGAGCGCTAGGGCATCGTGGACTTCTGCTGATTCTGGGGCCATCTCAAGAGCATCACGGAGGTGAAATTTAGCCCTTTCAAAGTTACCGTTTTGAATATAACTTTTACCCAGCTGAACTTTTTTTTGTAAAACCTCTGGGTTGGGATTTTCATCAGGCTTAGTATTACTCTGGCCACCACAAGACACCAACCCAAGAGTTAGCAAAAGGCCAAGCGAAAAGCGTATCAGAGCCTCTCGCCTATTAATCATTGATAATGCGAACCACCTGTTCACTTGCATTGCTTCCAATTTGTTGTTTGTATCTTTCACTGCGACGAGTCTTGTCTTGAAAATTACCCACTAACTGACCACAAGCACCGTCAATATCATCACCTCGGGTTTTGCGAACGGTCACCACAAATCCTGCTTTAGTGAGCGACTCCCAAAAACGCTGCACGGCATTTTTACTCGGCCGTTGATAGTCTGACCCAGGAAATGGGTTAAAAGGAATGAGATTAATCTTGCATGGAAAATCAGCTAATAACTCAGCCAGCTGGCGAGCTTGTTGTGGCTGATCGTTAACACCAGCAATAAGCGTGTATTCAACGGTGACTACACGGCGGGTATCGCTTTGCCCACCGATATAATCGTATGCCGAACGCAATAATTCAGCAATGGGGTATTTTTTATTGATAGGAACTAACTGATTGCGCAATTCATCGGTTGGAGCATGCAGCGAAATGGCTAAAGAAGCCTCGGAAACTGCAGCGAGCTTATCAAGCGCGGGTACCACGCCAGATGTCGATAACGTGACGCGGCGCTTGGAAATACCATAACCGTTGTCATCCATCATCAGGGTCATGGCATCAACAACATTATCGAAATTCAACAGCGGCTCACCCATACCCATCATCACCACATTGGTAACCGCACGGCCGTTGGTGATGCCAAAAGTATTAAATGATTCGTTAGCCAACCATACCTGACCGATGATTTCTGCGGCGGTTAGGTCTCTCTGAAAACCCTGCTTTCCTGTAGAACAAAAACTACAATCTAGACTACAGCCGACTTGAGAGGAAACACAGAGCGTGCCTCTGTCTCCTTCTGGAATATATACCGTTTCAACCATGCTGTTTTCACCGACTCTAATCACCCACTTGCGGGTTCCGTCTTTTGAGTCAGCTTGGGACAACATCTCTGGGGGACGGATTTCTGCGATCGCCTTAAGCTTCTCTCGCAGCACTTTAGACATGTCCGTCATAGTATCAAAATCGGTCACACCCCTATGGTGTATCCATTTTAAAACCTGACGGGCACGAAAGGGTTTTTCGCCAAGCTCGGCGAAGAAGGCTTCCATTTTAGCCGGGCTTAAACCCAACAAATTGACCTTAGCGTCACTCACCGAAAAACCTCTCATGCGATTAGCCGCGTGGGCAAATCTCGTTATCTGCAAAGAAGTAGGCAACTTCACGAGCAGCAGATGTAGTAGAGTCTGAACCGTGAACTGCGTTAGCATCGATAGACTCAGCAAAGTCGGCACGGATAGTTCCAGCCTCAGCTTCTTTAGGGTTGGTAGCACCCATCAATTCACGATTTTTTAATACTGCATTTTCACCTTCTAAAACTTGAACAGTCACAGGACCAGAAGTCATGAAATCAACCAAAGCACCGAAGAAAGGACGCTCTTTATGCTCAGCATAGAAGCCTTCAGCTTGCTCGCGCGACAAGTGAACCATTTTAGCTGCAACGATTTGCAGACCAGCTTTTTCAAAACGGCTATAAATTTCACCAACTACATTTTTTGCAACTGCATCGGGCTTAACAATAGACAGAGTACGTTCGAGGGCCATGTAAATTTCTCCTAGCCTGGAAGGTTTAAATTGGCGCCGCTTTTGGCCGCGCATAAAAGTTTTTAATTTTACTCGACTAAACAATCATTAGCAAAGACTAAACAAGCAAAATAGCGTTTATTTTAGCGACTAAACACAACTCCCGCATGGCATCTGCGTGGTATAATTTTCAAAGCCATTTAAGTGACACTGGAGTCAACGTTGAGAATTTTTTTAGCCCCCATGGAAGGTGTAGTCGATCACACCATGCGGGATATGCTGACCACCTTTGGCGGAATCGATAGATGCGTCACTGAATTTGTTCGTGTCACAACCGCTCTTCTTCCCAAACGAACATTTTTGAGGCTATGCCCGGAATTGGAGCACGACTGCAAAACTCCGGCAGGAACTCCAGTATATATACAACTCCTCGGAAGCAACCCCGACTATATGGCTGCCAATGCAGTGCGCGCAGCAGAGCTTGGAGCGATAGGCATCGACCTCAATTTTGGCTGCCCGGCAAAAACCGTCAACAACAGCGACGGCGGAGCCGCACTACTGAGAACACCTGAGCGCATATACGATGTGGTCAAAGCAGTTAGAAACGCGGTGCCCAATAACACGCCTGTTACAGCAAAAATGCGACTTGGTTTCAACGATAAGTCTTTGGCATTAGATAATGCACTGGCATGTAGCGAAGGCGGAGCCAGCGAATTGGTCGTCCACGCACGCACCAAAACTGATGGCTACAAACCACCCGCCTACTGGGAGGATTTAGTTGCCCTCAAAAAAGCCATTAACATTCCATTAATAGCCAATGGTGAGATATGGAATGTCGATCAAGCTATGCGCTGTAGAATAACAAGCGAATGTGACGACATCATGATTGGACGAGGCATGGTCGCCAACCCTGGACTGGCTGCAGCCATTGCCAATGGAGGCAAGCATATCGAGTGGCCTGAAATCCTTCCACTATTGATAAGATTCCAAAGCTACACTGTTTCCAACTACGAACCCCGCTTCACAGCGAACCGAATTAAACAATGGTTGAATTATCTGACGGTGAACTATACTGAGGCTTTAGCTTTATTCGAATTAATTAAAAAGATTAGAGACGGACATCAAGTGTTAGATCTGCTTGTCGCCGAAAAGCAAAATCTTTCTAAAAAACAGAATGAAAATAAAAATATAGCCAATATTTAGCGAATGTTTTGTTTGGCTTTTTCTACATAAGAAGGTTATTATTTAGGAATCTCTAATATGCAGCCAAAGGAACAGCGGATGAATGTGGTAGCCAGTGATCTCGTTTCGAATACACAAACATGCCACCACGACATCAAAGTAAGTTGCAGCAACTGCCGTTTAGGCAGTCTATGCTTACCCATCGCTGTAAGCGCGCAAGACATAGACCAAATCGATAGTATTGTTTTGCGTTCGCGCCCTATTGATAAAGGTCAAAATCTTTTCAGCCAAGGCGAAAAATTTAAATCGGTATTTGCTGTAAGATCTGGAGCTTTTAAAACCTACAGCCTTTCCAGTAGCGGCAAAGAGCAGATCAATGGCTTTTATTTACCGGGTGAAATATTTGGCATGGACGGTATTTCAGACTTCAGCCACGCCAGCTCAGCCGTTGCCTTAGACAGAAGCGCGGTCTGCGAAATTCCTTACGATTCACTCGGTCAACTCAGCAGCAAACTCCCTTCACTGCAGCGCCATTTTATGCAATTGATGAGTCAAGAAATCGCTAACGACCAAAAGCTTATCAGCTTATTGGGGAAAAACTCTGCAGATGAACGTATAGCTTCTTTGATACTTAGCCTGTCGGCGAGAAATGCGAGGCGCAAATTCTCGGCCACCGAGTTCAATTTACCGATGTCTCGCACTGATATTGCCAACTATCTTGGGCTGACCATTGAGACAGTGAGCAGAATATTCTCAAAATTTTCAAAAGCGGGTGTCATGGACATCCAAAACAAAGAAATTAAAATTTTAGATATGTCTAGAATTCGCAATATTGCGGGAATTGAATAGGCATTATGACTGTACTTGATTTAAGTCAAGTTCTGTTAATTCAGTCCTCCCTACAATTAACAAAAAAACCACAACCTGTCTGAGGAAAGGCAATGTTTAAATACCTGATAAGTATTTTAGTGAACCCCAAATCTACTTGGGATAAGGTCGCTAATATGCCCAAAGATGCAGCCGACCTAGGCATGATTTACAGCATATTACTGGCCATCATACCTGCAGCTTCATTTTATTATGGCACAACACAAGTGGGCTGGACTGTCGGCGATGGACTACCCACCAAACTGACGGTTGAAAGTGCCAACCGAATGATCCCATTGTTTTATCTAGCGCAGGTTGGGGCCATATTTGGTATTGGTTGGTTTATCCATTGGATGTCTGAAACCTACGGTGCGGATTCATCTCTCACCAAGGGAATTCGTATCTCAGGCTTAACAGCTACACCTTTGTTTTTAGCTGGGATTGTCGGCATCACCCCGCAGCTCATCGTCGATTTTACCGTCGGTATTATTGCAGTGACGTGGTCTACTTATCTGCTTTATATAGGTATTCCTCGTGTCATGAAAATCCCTGAGGAGCGTGGCTTTTTATTTTCAAGCGCCATCATAGCCGTATGCCTTGTGGCTATTGTCGTGATACTTGGCGCATCCGTCATACTTTGGGACATGGGTGCCGCCCCTGCCTTCACAGATTAATTTTTAAACTAGGAAATAACTCATGAGTCATGCGCCTATTGAACATCCTGAATACAGTATGGATGTGGTGAAGAAATTCGCCATTATGACGGTTGTATGGGGCATTGTGGGCATGTTTGTCGGCGTATTTATCGCCGCTGAACTTGTCTGGCCCGATATCAACATGCAAATGCAATGGTTCCACTTTGGACGCTTGCGCCCTCTTCATACCAATGCTGTCATTTTTGCCTTTGGTGGATGTGCATTAATGGCAACCTCGTTATATGTTGTCCAGCGTACCTGCTATACACGCCTAATCTCAGACAAATTAGCAAGTTTTGTCTTCTGGGGCTGGCAGTTGGTCATTGTGGCCGCGGCGATCACCCTGCCCTTAGGCTATACCTCTTCTAAAGAATATGCTGAGCTAGAGTGGCCAATCGACGTATTGATTACAATTATTTGGGTTGCCTACGCAGCATTGTTCTTTGGTACCATTGCCAAGCGTAAAACAAGCCATATCTATGTCGCTAACTGGTTCTTCGGTGCATTCATTGTTACTGTCGCCGTGTTGCACCTAGTCAATAGCGCAGTACTACCTGTAACAACTTGGAAATCTTACTCCATGTACGCAGGTGCCACGGATGCAATGATTCAGTGGTGGTATGGACACAATGCGGTTGGTTTCTTCTTAACCGCAGGTTTCTTGGGCATGATGTATTACTTTGTTCCCAAGCAAGCAGAACGTCCGGTATACAGCTACAGACTGTCGATTGTTCACTTTTGGGCTCTCGTTGGTGTATACATCTGGGCAGGCCCACACCACCTTCACTACACTGCACTGCCCGATTGGACACAAAGCCTTGGCATGATCATGTCACTAATCCTATTGGCACCCAGCTGGGGCGGCATGATCAACGGCATGATGACCTTGTCAGGCGCTTGGCATAAATTGCGTACTGACCCCATCTTACGCTTCTTAGTCGTTTCGCTGTCATTCTACGGTATGTCGACCTTTGAAGGACCTATGATGTCGATTAAAACCGTTAATGCTATGTCGCACTATACCGACTGGACCATTGGGCACGTTCACTCTGGTGCACTTGGCTGGGTAGCGATGATC
>Ga0209961_1000262_pt1 | contig 19014 bp, 7 predicted proteins | sample SalPonA_B_H2O_MG_FD_185719 | JGI IMG/M metagenome (GOLD analysis project Ga0209961, IMG submission 185719) | Water microbial communities from South San Francisco under conditions of wetland restoration - Salt Pond MetaG R2A_B_H2O_MG (SPAdes)... | ecosystem: Environmental > Aquatic > Non-marine... | reverse complement strand
ATCGTGCGTTCAATATTCTCGATCGAGCGAACTGATTTAAGGAGTTTTTATGCTACTGGAACAGCTATTTAACAAACCCGTTGACCGCGCGATCGAAGGCGTTATCAAGGCGGATGATGATGTCAGCTTGTACGTTGAGCTGGATGAGTACGTCATCACCAATGAAGTATCTAAACGCCTCGATGATTTTTTAGATGCTTACCTGAATTACGCCGGTGCTAACGGTGTTTGGGTCTCAGGGTTCTTCGGTTCTGGTAAATCGCACTTACTGAAAATGCTGGCGCTTCTGCTCCAGAACAAGCCGATCGAAGACACCTACTATCCGCTCGATCTCTTCCTGCAGAAGCCGCCTTTTAACGAGGGCGGCATGCAAGCCGAGGATCTTAAACGCGCTGTCGCCATTCCTTCTGAGAGCATTCTGTTCAACATCGACCAGAAAGCCGATGTCATATCCAAAGATGAGCTTGATGCGCTGATCGCGGTGTTCGTCAAGGTGTTCGATGAGCACTGTGGTTACTACGGCAAGCATCCCTACATCGCTCAGTTTGAGCGCGAACTGGACGTAGATGGTCAGTTTGATGCGTTTAAAACAGCATTTGAAAAACTTGCAGAGCTCGATTGGGAATCAGGTCGACGCCGGGCAAAACGCATGGCGCAACACATTGATACCGCCTACACCGAGGTCACTGGCACATCCGTCGTGGATATTCTGGATAAGTACCGGGATGACTACCGTTTGTCCATCGAGGATTTTGCCGAGCAGGTCAATGCCTATATCGAGTCGAAAGGCGATACCTTCCGCCTGAACTTCTTTGTCGATGAAGTCGGTCAGTACATCGCCGATAACGTGAAGTTGATGACCAACTTGCAGACGGTCGCAGAATCCCTTGCAACAAAATGTAAGGGGCGCTCATGGGTTGTCGTCACCGCGCAGCAGGATATGTCATCTGTGTTGGGCGAGGGTGCTCACCAGTCCAACGACTTCACCAAAATTCAGGCACGCTTCAACAATAAGATGCCACTGAATAGCCAAGATGTGGCCGAAGTCATTCAGCGACGCCTACTCGCAAAGAAAGATGAGCATATTAATGCGCTGTCTGATCTCTATCACGCCAATGAAAACAACTTTAAAACGCTGTTTGATTTTGCGGACGGATCGACCACCTACCAGAACTTTAAAGATCGCGAGCACTTCATCCAGAGCTACCCTTTCGTTCCTTATCAGTATTTGTTGTTCCAGGCTTCTATCCAAGGGCTGTCTCGCCACAGTGCCTTCCAAGGTAAGCACAGCTCAGTCGGTGAACGCTCGATGCTGGGTGTTTTCCAGCAGGTCGCCATCGGGATCAAAGGCCATACGCTCGGTGATATTGCAACCTTTGACCTTATGTTCGAGGGTATTCGCACCGCGCTGAAAGGTTCGATTCAAACATCTATTCATAGTGCAGAGAAAACACTCACTAATGAATTCGCTCTGCGGGTGCTAAAGGCACTCTTCCTCGTTAAATACGTCAAAGCGTTTAAACCGACCGTGCGCAACATCTGTGTGTTGATGCAAAACAACTTCAACACGTCGATCACTGCACTGAAAGCCGATGTTGAAGAGGCGCTGGCACTGCTCGAAAACCAGACCCTGATTCAGCGTAATGGTGATCTCTATGAGTTTTTGACGGATGAAGAGCAAGACGTTGAAGCGGAGATCAAAAACACTGAGATTGATACTCAGACCGTTGCGGGCGAGCTGGAGAAGCTGATCTTTGATGGCGTCATCAAGAATCGGAAGATCCGTTGGGATGAGAGTGGCCAGGACTATGCGTACACCCGCAAACTGGATGATGTTCAAAGCGGCCGGGAGCATGAGCTTGCGATTAACGTCATCACTTCATTTCATGATCACCGCGATGCGTTCGATAAACACAAGACCGATACCGTTTATAACGATGAGCTTCGTGTCGTACTGCCTGACAGTGATCGTTTGATTCGCGACCTGATGCTTCTGAAGAAGACTGAGAAGTACATATCTCACGAGACGCGCACCACACAGCAGGATTCAGTTAAACGGATCCTTGCTGAAAAAGCGGCCCAAAACGGCGAACGGGCGACACAGCTAAAAGCCCTGATCTCATCGTTGATGGGTAAAGCGGTCTACTTCGTTGGCGGCAAAGAGATTGAACTGGCCGGCGAAGACGGTCAAACCAAGGTCCAGCGCGCATTTGTCGAGCTGGCAAAGCAGACCTACCCGAACCTCAAGATGCTGCGTGGTAAGCAGTACCAAGAGAGTGAAATCTCCGGCATTTTGACGCAGGGCGAGCAAGGTTTGTTTGGTGATGAAACAAGTCTGCCAGAAGCCCAGCAAGAGATGTTCTCGCATATCCAGAGCAATCACCGTGGCGGTATCCGCACGACCGTTAAGCTGCTATTGGAGAAGTTTGAACGTAAGCCCTACGGATGGTCATATGCGGCGGTGCTTTGCACGCTGGCGCATCTGTGCGCCCGAGGCAAAATCGAAGTACGCGAATCGACGAACCTGCTAGACGACAGTGAACTGGCACGGGCGCTCACCAACACGAATGTGCAGGGTAATCTGATTCTCGACCCACAGATCGAGTTCACGCAGGCACAGATAAAACGTCTCAAGACCTTCTTCAATGATTACTTCGACAAAGTGGCTCACGCAACCGAGGCGAAAGCCTTGGCTAAAGAGACTCAGGACGCCTTTGCTAACCAGAAGACAGAGCTTGAGCGCCTCCACCTTCAGGCCGACCGATACCCGTTCCTTCGCGCGTTAACGGTGGTGATCGACGATCTGTCCGAATTGGCAGCTAAACCCTATCAGTGGTTCGTGACAGAACTGACCCGCGATGAAGACAAATGGCTCGACGACTACAAAGATGGTCTGATTGATCCGATCGTTTCATTTATGAAGGGTTCTAACAAAGCCCAACTGGATGAGGCCTCCCGGCTCTTGAGCGATCATAAGGCCAATCTCAGCTACGTACAGGCCGATGAGCTTGATGCCATCAAATCTGCCGTGGTTGATCCCAATATTTACAAGGGTAAAGCGATTCAAACGCTGATTAGCAACATACAGTCGCTCAAATCCAAGTTGGATTCTGTGATCGCGGATGAGAAGGCCGCAGCGGATGCCAGAATCGATGCGCTCGAAGCCAAACTCACCCAGTACGACGGCTACCTCTCGCTGAGTGATGAGAACAAAGCGACGGTTCAAGTTCGGATTGATGCTGCAAAACAGGCGATTTCCGAACAAAGCCTCATTGCGATGATCCGCGATGCCGTGAATAACTTTGAAAATCATCAGTACAGCTCTTTGCTGCAACAGATTGAAGACTGGAATACGCCGGTTGTTGTCCCCGAACCGCCAGTCACGCCGGACAATGGCGATACGCCTATTGATCCTCCTACACCACCTGTACCACCTGCACCTAAGGTGGAAATAGTTGGCGTGCGTGATTTATCCGTGTCTTACGCCAAACCCTTGCTGGAATCCGAGGCGGATATTGATGCCTATCTGGAAAGCTACAAGCAAGCTCTGGTCAACACCGTCAAACAAGGTAAAAAGGTGCGCCTCTAATGGATACGTCTAAGTTAAAGAAATTCGCACAAGCGGCGCGCCAAGAGTTACTTGAGCAGGTCGGCAGTAAGCTCGCATTTGTCTTAAAGCCCGAAAGTCCCGCTCGCCGTGAATATCCGGCGGTAGTGAATGAGCTAGAAAAGGCGATGTCGGCTCATGGTAAAGCAGCGCTGATCGATCAAGTGGCCTACACCTGGTTCAACCGTTTCTGTGCACTGCGATTCATGGATGTGAACGGTTACAACCGTGTCGGTGTCGTGTCACCGGCTGAGGGGCAGGTGCAACCTGAGATTCTTGCTGAAGCTAAATCGGGTGTGATCGACGAAGACCAAATCAACGCCCAAACGACTGAGAAAATCCGTGGCCTGCTGAATGGATCTATCCCAAGCCCAGATGCACAAAGCGAAGCATACCGTCTGTTGATCGTGGGTTCGTGTAATGCGCTGTACGACCGAATGCCTTACCTGTTTGAGCGTATTCAGGACTACACTGAGCTACTGATGCCCGATGATCTGCTTTCGGATAATTCGATTCTGACTAAAATGCGCGAGGTCATGACGGCAGATTCTTGCACCGATGTTGAGATCATTGGCTGGCTTTATCAGTTCTACATTTCAGAGAAAAAAGACGAGGTATTCGCAGGGCTCAAGAAGAACCAGAAGATCACCGACGAGAACATTCCGGCAGCGACTCAGCTGTTCACGCCACACTGGATTGTGCGCTATTTGGTTGAGAACTCCTTGGGTCGTCTATGGATGCTGAACCGCCCCAACTCCAAGCTCACCGAGCAGATGGAGTATTACATAGCGCCGGAAGAGCCAGAGACGGATTTCCTCAAGATTAGTAGTCCAGAAGAGATCAAAATCGCCGACCCAGCCGCCGGTTCAGGCCACATGCTGACCTATGCCTTCGATCTGCTGTATGCCATTTACGAAGAGGAAGGCTATGACCCGAATGATATTCCGGGGCTGATCCTGAGCAACAACCTGTACGGTATCGAGATTGATGAACGTGCAGGGGCACTAGCGTCTTTTGCGCTGGAAATGAAAGCCGCAGCAAAACTCGGTCGCCGCCGCTTCCTCCGAATGGATGCTAAACCCAATGTTTGTGTGCTCGAAGATGTCACCTTCACCGATTCCGAGATGGATGATGTGATGTCCATCGTAGGTAAGGATCTTTACTCAGCAGATCTGCGCGAAACACTGACTCAGTTTGAACAGGCCAAGAATTTTGGTTCTCTGATCGTTCCAAAACTCAAAGACCCCGCTGAAACAATCCGACTGATCGAGACAAAAGATCTGGCGGGCGATATGTGGTTGACCGAAGTACATGAGCGTTTGGTCAGAGTGCTGCGTATGACAGAGTATTTCTCGCCGAAATACCATGTTGTTGTGGCTAATCCACCTTATCTTGGTGGTAAGGGTATGAATGGCTATCTCAGCGCATTTGCTAAGGAAAACTACCCTGATAGCAAAAGCGATCTGTTTGCTATGTTCATGGAGCGCACGTTATCGCTGTCGGTTAAGCGCGGCATGATGGCGATGATTAATATGCAGTCTTGGATGTTCCTATCATCCTATGAGAATCTGCGTGGCAAGTTACTGACTCATTCCACAATCTTATCTATGGCCCACCTCGGTGAACGCGCCTTCGATACCATCGGCGGTGCCGTGGTATCCACAACCGCTTTCGTGATTCAGAATGCTCACCATGCCTCGTTGAAAGGTGAGTACACTCGTCTCGTTGATGGGAATTCAGAATCTCAAAAGTCAGCACAGATGCGAGAAGCCATCCAGAACCCAGACTGCGGCTGGTTCTACCGCGCATCCGCTGAGGATTTTGGGAAAATACCGGGGAGTCCGATTGTTTACTGGTTGAGTGAATCTGCTTTAAATGCGTTTACTAGGGGCACATCACTTGGACTGTCATATCCAGCAAAACAAGGTTTTAAAACCGGTAATAATGATCTCTTTCTTCGGGTGTGGTCAGAAGTTTCTCTCAAGGATTCCTCTCTTGGAGCCGAAGCCTCTCAGGAAAAGAAATGGTTTCCTTGCGTAAAGGGAGGCGAGTTTCGTCGGTGGCATGGAAATTATGAACTTCTAGTAAACTGGGAACATGACGGGGATTCGATAAAAAACTATCGTGATGAGACGGGGAAGCAACTTTCTCGCCCACAAAACTTAAAATCCATGTTTAAAATGGGGGTTACATGGTCGAGCCTCACGTCCGGTAAGTTTTCTGCTAGAGCTCTTTACGCAAATTCTTCTTTCGAAAGTAAGGGTTCAGCATTAACAGTGAACGGTAATAGCGAACAGAACTCTGTCTTAGGTTTTATGAATTCCGTCGTATTCGACGTATTGATATCCTCTCTTGCACCAACACTCGACTACAGTGAGGGTGCTATCAATAAAGTACCGTTAGTTGAACCGGCTTCTAAAAAATCTTTAATCCCCGAAATATTGCGTATAGCCCGTAATGACTGGAACTATCAGGAGACTTCGTGGGATTTCAATACGCTTCCATTACTTTCGTCTGAGCATCGTGCCCATATATTTGAGGCTAGTTTTTCCAGTCTCCGCGCCAACTGGCAGGTTATGACCGACGAGATGCAGAGGTTAGAGGAAGAAAACAACCGCATCTTCATCGAAGCCTATGGACTGCAAGACGAGTTGTCACCCGAAGTCCCCATCGAAGAAATCACGCTGACCTGCAACCCAGCATATCGTTATGGGGTTAAAGTAACTGAGGAAGAGCGAGAAGCCCGCTTAAAAGCTGACACCATGGCCGAGTTCTTGTCATATGCCGTGGGTTGTATGTTTGGACGTTACTCTTTGGATGAACCGGGGCTGATACTAGCCAACCAAGGCGAAACCCTCGCCGACTACTTAGCTCGCATCCCTGAACCCACCTTCATGCCGGATGATGATAACGTCATTCCACTGATCGACTTCGAGGGGGACTGGTTTGAGGACGATATTAGCGAGCGCTTCAAGCAGTTCTTGCGCGTCACCTTTGGCGATGAACACTACGTTGAAAACTTGGCGTTTATCGAGGATGCGCTGGGTAAGAGTATCCAGAAATACTTCGTCAAAGACTTCTACAACGACCATGTTCAACGCTATAGGAAGCGTCCGATCTACTGGTTGTTCTCAAGTTCTAAGGGCACGTTCAATGCGCTGATCTATATGCACCGTTATACGCCCTCAACGGCCAGTGTCGTGCTGAACGAGTACCTACGTGAGTTCCGCACCAAGCTCGAAGCGCGTCGCGATAGCACCGAGCAGATCTCCATCAGCGCCAGCAGTTCTCAGAAAGAGAAGACCGCTGCACTGAAGATGATCGATAAGCTCAATAAAGCGATTGAAGAGGTGAACGACTACGAGCGTGAAGTCCTGTACCCGTTGGCCGGCCAGAACATTGCCATCGACCTCGATGATGGTGTGAAACACAACTACCCCTTGTTCGGCAAAGCGCTGAAGAAAGTAGTGGGGCTTTCTTAATGGATACGTCTAAGTTAAAAAAATTCGCACAAACGGCGCGCCAAGAGTTACTGGAGCAGGTCGGCAGTAAACTCGCGTTTGTCTTAAAGCCCGAAAGTCCCGCTCGCCGTGAATATCCGGCGGTAGTGAATGAGCTCGAAAAGGCGATGTCGGCTCATGGTAAAGCGGCGCTGATCGATCAAGTGGCTTACACCTGGTTCAACCGTTTCTGTGCACTGCGATTCATGGATGTGAACGGTTACAACCGTGTCGGTGTCGTCTCACCGGCTGAGGGACAGGTACAGCCTGAGATTCTTGCTGAAGCTAAATCTGGCGTCATTGATGACGATCAGATCAACGCTCAGACGACTGAGAAGATCCGCGGCCTGCTGAATGGCTCAATTCCAAGCCCAGATGCACAAAGCGAAGCGTACCGTCTACTCATCGTGGGTTCGTGTAATGCGCTGTACGACCGTATGCCTTACCTGTTTGAGCGTATTCAGGACTACACTGAACTCCTGATGCCTGATGATCTGCTTTCGGATAACTCGATTCTGACGAAAATGCGCGAGGTGATGACGCCAGAATCCTGCACGGATGTTGAGGTCATTGGTTGGCTGTATCAGTTCTACATCTCCGAAAAGAAAGACGAAGTCTTCGCAGGGCTCAAGAAAAACCAGAAGATCACTGCCGAGAATATCCCGGCCGCTACTCAGCTATTTACACCGCATTGGATCGTGCGCTACCTCGTTGAGAACTCCTTGGGTCGCCTCTGGATGCTGAACCGTCCCAATTCCAAGCTCACCGAGCAGATGGAATATTACATAGCACCGGAAGAACCTGAGTCAAATTTCCTTAAGATTAATAGTCCAGAAGAGATCAAAATTGCCGATCCAGCCGCCGGTTCGGGCCACATGCTCACCTACGCGTTTGATCTGCTGTATGCGATCTATGAAGAAGAAGGTTATGACCCGAATGACATACCGGCACTAATCCTCAGCAACAACCTTTACGGCATTGAGATTGATGAACGAGCAGGGGCATTGGCGTCATTTGCGTTAGAGATGAAAGCCGCAGCAAAACTCGGTCGCCGCCGTTTCTTCCGTATGGAAGCCAAGCCCAATGTCTGTGTGCTCGAAGATGTAACTTTCACCGACTCCGAGATGGATGATGTGATGTCCATCGTGGGTAAGGATCTTTACTCAGCAGATCTGCGCGAAACATTGACTCAGTTTGAGCAAGCTGAAAACTTTGGCTCGCTGATCGTTCCAAAACTTAAAGATCCTGCTGAAACACTCCGACTGATCGAGACAAAAGACCTCGCGGGCGATATGTGGTTGACCGAAGTACATGAGCGTTTGGTCAGAGTGCTGCGCATGGCTGAGTATCTTTCGCCGAAATACCACGTTGTTGTGGCTAACCCCCCTTATATGGCCGGCAAAGGTATGAACGGATTGCTGGCCGAGTGGCTCAAGGATAACTATTCAGACGTAAAAAGTGACCTATTTTCAGCTTTTATTTACAGAATCACGATACTTACACTAATCGGGGGAGAGGTAGGCATTCTCGCACCCTATGTTTGGATGTTTATTTCGTCTTACCAAAAACTTCGTGAGTTTTTACTCGGTAAGACCACTATTACATCTCTGATACAACTAGAGTACAACGCCTTCGAGCCGGCTATGATTCCAGTTGCGGCTTTTACTCTAACAAATTTTGCAAATCCAAGACAGAAGGGAGCGTACATTAAGCTGTCCGAATTTAAGGGTCACAATAATCAAGCACCAAAGACTTTGGAGGCCATCCAAAACCCAGATTGCGGCTGGTTCTACCGCGCATCCGTACAGGACTTTGGGAAAATTCCGGGGAGTCCGGTTGCGTATTGGAGAGACTACTCAAAATACTTTGAGGGACAATTAATTCGCGACATTGCTTCCTCTGGTGGTCGCTGCAAAACACATGACGACAATAAGTACGTACGATTTATCTGGGAAATAAACTCGCGGGACTTTGATTCTAGGTGGATGCTGTTTGAAAAGGGCGGGGACTATCGACGCTGGTACGGAAATCACTACTACGTAGTCGATTGGAGTGGAAATGCAAAAAAATATTATGCCAAACACGGCGGGTTAACCAATGAGAAATATTGGAACCGCGTTGGCGTGACTTGGCAAACATTAACATCGACAGAAAACTCATTTAGGTTAAAGCTATCGACAGCGCAATACAGCTCTGTTTCTCCATGTATCTTCGTCAATGATTCGGAAGATGACGCAGAAATTACGCTCAAAATACTTGGTAGCCTCAATACAAAAATTTCGAATGAGCTGCGCAACGTATTAAACCCAACGATGCAAATGAACCCTGGAGACATTGCAAATCTCCCTTATTTTTCTGAAATAAAACCATCCACCGTCCGAAAATTGATCGATTATGCGAAAGAAGACTGGGATTCATATGAAGTTTCGATTAACTATGCATCTCCGTTCTTGCCTGGGAACGAATCACTTGAGACTAGATACGAGGGGATAAGGCAAAGATTTGAATATATCCAAACTCAAACTTTACTTCTAGAAGAAGATATTGAACAAACTGTATGCTCATTACACGGTGACGACTTTAGTTCAGATATATCTTTGTTTAGCATTAGTCGAAACTCCAAGCTTTCAAACTACCTACTGACCAATGAATTGATTAGCTATTCCATCGGTTGCATGTTCGGTCGTTACTCGTTGGACGAGCCGGGCCTGATCCTAGCCAACCAAGGCGAAACTCTCGCTGACTACTTGGCTCGTATTCCAGATCCGACCTTCATGCCAGACGATGATAACGTCATTCCACTGATCGACTTCGAGGGGGACTGGTTTGAGGACGATATCAGCGAGCGCTTTAAACAGTTCCTACGCGTGACGTTTGGCGATGAACACTATGCTGAAAACGTGGCGTTTATCGAGGAGGCGTTGGGTAAGAGTATCCAAAAATACTTCGTCAAAGACTTCTACAACGACCATGTTCAACGCTATAAGAAGCGCCCGATCTACTGGTTGTTCTCAAGTCCAAAAGGCACCTTCAATGCGCTGATCTATATGCACCGTTATGCGCCCTCAACGGCCAGTGTCGTTCTGAACGAGTACCTACGTGAGTTCCGCACCAAGCTCGAGGCGCGTCGCGATAGCAACGAGCAGATCTCAATTAGCACCGGCAGTTCCCAGAAAGAGAAGACCTCTGCACTGAAGATGATTCAGAAACTCGATAAGGCGATCGAAGAGGTGAACGACTACGAGCGTGAGGTGCTCTATCCGTTGGCTGGCCAAAACATTGATATCGACCTCGATGATGGTGTGAAACACAATTATCCGTTGTTTGGCTCGGCACTCAAGAAAGTAACGGGTTTAAGTTAGGGATTAGAAAAATTGATTTTTTCAGCACACATCCAAATACGCGACCATCGAGGTAAGCATGCTTAAGGTCACCAAACGTGAGGAGCAGTTGTTGTTGACATATCAACCTGACGGCTTCAATGGGGTGCGCTGGTTGGACGATAAACTCCTAGAAGACGGAAGCGTAACCCTACGGCGATGTTTCACCTTCACAAAATCTGACTTAATTAGTCCAGTAGATGGTTCATCTGATGAAGAGGAACGAACATTCATCCTCGGAACTCGTTTCAATGAATATTATACAATTGCTGGGGACATACTTGGAGTAAAGCACGACGTTCTCCTCGACATAGGGATGAACATAAATACAAAAACGTTTGTAGCTCATAGGGATATTTCAATCTTCAGAAAAATCGATGAATTGGTAGATGAGGCTATAGTAGTAGGAGGTGATATCGAAAATTCGATCCCGCTGATCGACTTTGATTTATTGCTAAAAACATTTCCGACGTCCACAGAGCTTACTCATTATTCACGCTCCCGCATTTCGCGAATTTTGAAAGATTATTTCGGTAAAATTTCAGACGCTGAAGGCTCACTGACTAGATATCTACGTAGGAAGAAAAAATTATCTCCGATCACCAACGAAAGTCTACTTTCTAACTTTGAACTTCAGAAATTTGAGTATATTCATGCAGAACTTGAATCCATGCTTGAAGATTCTGAAAGTTACCCTGAAAAAGACTGGCAGGAAAAAATTCTAGATCTACTACTTTTAATCTTTCCCAAATATATCGCTGTACTCGAAAACGTTCATATAAAAGATTTCTATTCAAACCCTACCAGAGTAACCGACCGCTACATCGACTTAATGTTGGTCGATGCTAATGGCAATACAGACATTATTGAGGTTAAGAAACCCTTTCCTAGAGCACTTCTATCCAGCCATAAATATCGGGATAACCACACACCGAAGAAGGAACTTGCGGGATCTGTTATGCAAGCAGAGAAGTATCTTTTCCATCTCAGCAAGTGGGGTCGAGCAGGAGAACAGGAAATCTACAAAAGGCGCAAAGCTGAACTGCCAAATAACATCGAACTAAAAATAACCAATCCAAAGGCGATGCTCTTAATTGGCCGAGACAACGACTTCGCGGGGGAGCAGAGCTTCGACTTTGAAATTATCAGGCGCAAATATGCCAACATGCTTGACGTTATAACCTATGACGACTTGTTACGAAGAGTGTCAAACATAATAGAAATGATAAATCGTAAAACAGATTTAAACGAGGCAGCTAATGACTGAAAACCGAATACAACAAGCCCTGTCGCGACTATTCGGTCTCCAGCGCATTGTCTTCTGGTATGACGACAAGAAAGAGTTTCGCGAGGCGTTTGAAAGTCTTGAGATGGAGGGCGTGGAGAAGGCTGAAATTCAGTCGAATGAATTCACGCTTAAGCATCGTATCTTGCGGGAAGAGCCAAAACAGAACTTCCTGCTGTACTGCGAAGATAAAGAGCCCGAGTACCTCAATAACTGGCTGCTCGATGTTCAACTGCACAGTGCCGTATTCCGTACCGACCAGTCCGCGATCTGGCTGAGCGAATTGAACCTCCCGCCAGACTTTGCCGATGTTGTCACAGAGCATGAAGCCTTCTTTGATGCGGGGCGCGCACCTAAGCAAGCCGAGACTCGCAAACAAAAGCTATTAGAGTTACTGCAACCCGATGACCTGAAACAGCATGTACGCCTGAAAATGCTGGCCGTCTGCGCAGATCTTCATCAGTTGGCCGATGTACGCTTGGATGTCATTTGCGAGAACCTGTTTGATGAGTTGGTAGAGGATACCCAACCACGCTTTGCACTGATCGAGCGGTGCAACCTGACGGGCGTGCTCTGGGAGCAGATCGAGCGTCACTATGGGTACGTCTCCGAGACACCTTCCGTAAAAGACTTCTCAATCGAACTGTTTAAGTCCTGCTACGCGCTCTCGATTACCAATCCAAAAGCCAGTGATAAGGCCGCGCTCAATAACGATGCACTCGTGCTATTCAAACGCTGGAAGGACAGTCGCAAGCACGAGGACGTCTTTGAATCCCTCTCAAGCAGCTATGCAGAGCTACTCGACATTGAGAGCGATCTAAATAACCGAGATATGCGCGATGTCATCGAGATGGATTACTACCGCTTGATTGACCAAAAAATCATCGTGGATCTGGTCAAAGCCGTGAGCCAACGCACGCTGTCGGAAGGCGAGGTCACCAAATACTGCCGTGAGCGCCGTCAAAGCCACTGGTACGGTGCGTTTAAACACCTCTACACCGCGATTGAAGTCGCCAGCCAGTTCCTATCCACGTTGGATACGGTGCAGCTAAATATGAGCAGCACGTCCGATGCCGTACATGGCTACGTGCGCCACTGGTACAAGATTGACCAGATGTACCGCAAGTTCATCCATGCCCTGAAATCTTCCGGGCAGATGACCCTGCTGAATAACCTGGTCGATACCGTTGAGAACCTTTATACCAACCGTTTCCTAAGTCCACTGGCCACTCAATGGCAGGGTCAGGTGGACGCGATGGATAAATGGTCCGTGCCGGATGTTATCCCGCAGCGCCAGTTCTACAGTCATTGGGTTAAGCGCTATTCCAACCGAGGCAGCAAGATCTGCGTGATTATCTCGGATGCGTTTCGCTATGAGGCCGCCGAAGAGATGATCGGCCGCATTAACGGTGAGAAGCGCTATCAGGCCTCACTCAGCCACATGCTGTCATCCCTGCCGAGCTATACGCAGTTAGGCATGGCGTCGCTGCTCCCATCCAACGGCGGTGAATTCACCATTTCAGATAGCGATGGTTCGGTGTCGATTGGGGGTATATCGACTCAGGGAACCGCGAATCGAGACAAGCTGATCAAAGCAGCCCTGGGTGATACCGCCTGTGCGCAACAAGCCAAATCCATCTTGGATATGACGCAAAGTGAAGGCCGTGAGCTCTTCAAAAACCACGATGTCATCTACATCTATCACAACCGCATCGACCATGCCGGCGACAAGATGCAGTCTGAGGGCGAGGCCTTCGATGCTACGGAGCGTACGTTCGACGACTTGATGATCCTGATCAAGAAGCTTGCAACATACAACGCATCTAACATCTTGATCACCGCCGACCACGGGTTTATCTATCAGAACAAACCGCTCGATGAGAGCGATTTCTTGTCAGCCGATGCCAGTGGTGAGGTGCATTACCGCGACCGCCGCTTCCTACTTGGAAAAGGATTATCCGCGCCGGATTCCATCAAGGTATTCAGCCCAGAGCAACTGGGACTGTCAGGCGATGTGCACGCCGCGATTCCAAAAGGAATCCAGCGCCTTCGCTTGAGTGGTTCGGGCAGTCGCTTCGTTCACGGCGGCGCAACCTTGCAAGAAGTCATTGTTCCCGTCATCTCGGTGAACAAGAGCCGTCAGGATGATGTCGCAGTCGTTGAAGTCGATCTGCTTCGCGGTGGTACCAACATCATCTCGGCAGGGCAGCTCTCAGTCACGTTGTATCAGACCGAAGCGGTGACCGATAAGCTCAAACCGCGCCAGCTACGCTGTGGCATTTACACGTCGTCTGGTCAGCTGATCTCTGACGTACACAACGTCACAATGGATCTGACATCGGATAACGCCCGCGAGCGCGAGATGAAGTTGCGTTTCGTTCTGACTCAAGATGCCGACGCTGCGAACAATCAGGAAGTGAGCCTGAAGCTAGAAGAGCAAGTTGCAGGCACAAACCAGTACACCGAATACAAACAGTTGAAATACACCATTCGCCGCTCATTCACCAGCGACTTCGATTTTTAACGAAGGGCGATGAGAGATAAACAGGACAGAGCCATGACGGATCTAAACGCAAAAATTAACGACATCTTCCCCGGCCTTGTGGTTCGCAAGGATCTGGTGAAGACCGTAAAAGGGAACGCCATTGTTCCGTCCTACGTCCTTGAGTATCTGCTGGGGCAGTATTGCGCGACCAATGACGAGGATAGCATTCAGAGCGGTATCCAGACGGTTAAAGAGATCCTCGCCAAGCACTACGTTCATCGTAACGAAGCGGGGCTGGTACGCTCAACAATTCGTGAGAAGGGGCGCTACAAGGTCATTGATAAGGTGACTGTGGCACTGAATGATAAAAAGGACTGCTACGAGACCGAGTTTTCTAACCTCGGGATCAAGAAGGTCTTGATTGATTCCGGCACGGTTAAAAAACACCCCAAACTCTTAGTCGGTGGTGTTTGGGTTATTGCGGATATCGAGTACGAGCATACGGAAGACAAGGATGCGGTGCCTTGGATCTTGGGCACTCTAAAACCGATTCAGATGTCGCACTTCGACTACGAAGGCTATCTTGAGGCACGCAAGCAGTTCACGTTGGATGAGTGGATTGATGTACTGGTACAGAGCATCGGCTTTAACCCAGAGTACTTCGGCGAGCGCAGTAAACTGACCCAGCTCGTTCGACTCATTCCGTTTTGTGAGCGCAACTACAACCTGATTGAACTTGGCCCAAAAGGAACGGGTAAATCTCATATCTATTCTGAGTTCTCACCCCACGGCATTCTGATTTCAGGTGGCGAGGTTACGGTACCCAAGCTGTTCGTAAACAACTCAAGCGGCAAGATCGGCTTGGTCGGCTATTGGGATACCGTCGCATTCGATGAGTTCGCCGGTAAAGAGAAGAAAGTCGATAAAGCGCTCGTCGACATCATGAAGAACTACATGGCCAACAAATCGTTCTCTCGTGGTGTTGAAACGCTCGGTGCCGATGCGTCAATGGCGTTTGTCGGTAACACTGAACACAGCCTAGCTTACATGCTCAAGCACTCTGACCTATTCGACGCGCTACCCGCAAAATTCTACGACTCCGCGTTCTTAGATCGTCTGCATTTCTATATTCCCGGCTGGGAAGTGGACATCATCCGTGGCGAGATGTTCTCAAGAGGCTACGGCTTTGTGGTTGACTATCTTGCGGAGGTGCTGCGCCACCTTCGCAACCAAGACTACTCAGACCAATACAAAGGGATATTTGAGCTCGACCCCTCTCTCTCGACCCGTGATAGAGACGGTATCAATAAGACTTTCTCAGGCCTGATGAAGATACTCTTCCCGCAGGGCGGGGCTACCCATGAAGAGATAGAGAAGATTCTTAAGCTCGCGATGGAAGGGCGCAAACGCGTTAAAGATCAATTGATGCGCATCGACACTACCTATGCGGCGGTTAAATTCAATTACACCGATGAGGCAGGTAAGGCGGCTTCGGTATCTACCTTAGAAGAGCTGCAATACCCCAAATACTTCCACCATGAGGTCGAAGTGGATACCGGTGAGTTACCTGAACCAATACCCGCGAATAACGCATCACCATCAGCGCCGAGCGCGCCTGTCGCGCCTCAGACCGCAGAGCCTGAGTTAAAAGAGCAGCACATCGTGGTGATGGAGAATCAGCGCGGCGTCAGCTACGAGCAGCTTTTTGGGCCGTATCTTAAAGGTGCTACCCATATCACTATTACAGATCCGTATATTCGACTGTTCTACCAGGCGCGCAATCTGATGGAGCTTTTAGAATCCATCGTGAAAGCCAAGTCTGAAGAGGATGAGGTGGTAGTCAGCCTGATCACTGTTGAAGACGAGTTCAAAGGCGAACAACAACGCGAATGGTTGAGTCAGATTCAGAGTTCGATGCTCACGGTCGGCATCAAATTCGCCTTCTCATTTGATAACTCAGGGTCGCAACACGCTCGTCATATCGTGACGGACACCGGCTGGAAAATCTCCTTGGACCGTGGGCTTGATATCTTTCAGCAGTACGATATGAACGATGCCTTCCAGTTGACTAACCGTCTTCAATCTCAGCGACCTTGTAAGGCGTTTGAAGTGACCTATATCCGAGTGGGGGAGTAGCGCATGGCAGGACGTTACCGCACTATTCAAATATATCTTCCCAATGGGGATCCAACCGGGATCCGCATCGCAGAGCTCACTACCTCGATCATTCGGGTCATTGAAATACCCAGAAGCCAAATTACGCAATTTCTCAAGAGTGAAGAGGCTAGCCAGGTCGGGTTTTACTTTTTGTTCGGTGGCGATAGTAAAGACGAAGTTTATATTGGCCAGTCCGGTAATCTGGGTTCGCGTTTATCTCAGCACAGCAAGGATGACAAACGAGACTGGGAGCGAGCACTTGCAGTAGTGTCCTTGACCAATAATCTCACACAAACGCATGTGCTGTATTTGGAGTCGTTGAGCATAGAGCGCGCCAAGGCCTGCGATCGATACAGAGTGATCAACGGAAACGGCGGTCAGCGGCCTCACACACCTATTCCTCTGCGTGACGATTGCGATGAAATCCATGAAATAGCCTCGCTTTTAATGGCCACGTTGGGCTATCCGATTTTCGAAAAATTGGTCGATGAGTCAAACGAAGACGAGCGCGAAATTTTCTACTGCACACGCACAGGTGCTAACGCTCAGGCGGTCTACACAAACGAGGGCCTGGTTGTGCTCAAAGGGTCGACCGGTCTGCTTAACCCCAAAGGTAAATCCAGAGCGGATTTAGTGAATGCGAGAGACCGACTGCTTGAAATTGGTGTGCTTGCTGTCGAAGGTGAGTTCACCCGATTTACAAAGGACTGGTTGTTTTCGACACCCAGTGGTGCCTCTAACGCTGTCGTTGTCATGCCTTCTAATGGATGGCGTGAGTGGAAAACCGCCAGTGGAATTACGCTCGACGAGCTTCATCGCTCTGGACCCGCAAATGAAGAGAGCGAGTAATCTATAGTCACCTATCGATATCAAGGACTGAATATGGATACAACAACCCCCCACGAACATGCCTATGACCTCTTATCTGAAGGTAAGTATGACGAGCTAATTGCCTTTATTACTCCACATGTCAAAGCAAAGGACTCGTGGGCTGAAGCCATGCTTGGGCAGTGCTACCGCATGGGTGCGGGCGTTGAGCAAGATCTCGCGGTTGCGAAGCACTACTATGAACTTTCAGCGAACCAAAAAAATCCACAGGGGCAACTACTCTTTGGACACCACTTACTCTTCGAAGGTGATGTTGAAGAAGGCAGGAAACAGCTTGAATTAGCATTCGAAGGCGGTATTACCTCGGCAGCAGATTATCTAGCCCAAAGTTTCTTTAATGAGTCGAACGAGCCAGGCACAACCGAGTTTGCTATGGGTCTGATGTGGCTTAGGACATCTGCTGACTCGGGAAACCCCGACGCCATGCACCAGCTTGGATGGATCATTGGCGAGCGAGGTGATGAAGCTAGTCTAACTGAAGCGCTCGAGTGGTATGAACGTGCCGCTGAGCAGGGATATCCGAACAGCGCGCAGAATGCGGCACTCGCCTACGAGAATGGTCGCGGCACAGAAATCGACTATGCAAAAGCTCGGCACTACTACTCAATAGCTGCCGATGCTGGCTTGACTAACGCACTCCACAACTTGGGTGTTCTGTACTGTGATGGTAAAGGCGGTGATGTAGATAAAGAGGCCGCATTTAAATGCTTTAATGCGGCTGCCGGACAAGGAAGCTTTTTGTCTTCTCAGAGCCTTGCCACGATGTTCGCTGCAGGCGAGATTATGAACATACCGCCCAACCGATCGATGCAGCTTGCTTGGTTAATGATTGCTGAAGAGCAAGCCAAAGAGCTAGGACATGTCGAATCGTCAATCATTGACGGCAAGAAACGTCTACTCCTCGAATTATCAGAGGATGACAAGCTCAGCACGATATCGATCCTCGGCGTGATCGGTGAAACCCAACCTAAGTGGGTTGCGTCTATTTTGGCCCAGCAGTACGAGTCAGGTGAAATTATTGATACTGATGCCGAAAAGGCGGCGTTTTGGCGTGAACAAATTGATGACACGTCAGCGGTACCAGAAGGGCACGAAATAGGCTTAACGACTGATACAGACTTAGCGTCTCTACCGAAAAACACAAAGACGTTCGTTGAGTGGCTCCCGCATCTTGGCCTGAGCGATCAGCAGATCCATGGTTTGTTTGTTTTAGTAGGTCTCTATGCTGGTACTCCTCGAGCTCAGCAAGAACTCGAAGCGGTTATAACCCCACTCCAACAAGTACTCCCTTATAATCGCGGCAACATAATTAATCACTTAGTAGACGAATTTTTCGAGGAGTATCAACTCCCGCTTGAAGAGTTCTGTTTGAGAAGTGGGTATGAATTTGAATTCAGACCGATCAAAATCAGAGAGGATATAGAGCCCTTCCATCTTCTCAATCTGCGAGACCACAAGCTCCTTGCTCCTGAGGTCAATGGAGTCAGTAAACTGGCAGATGCCTCTCGGCTATTCCAATCGTTTTTAACAGCGCTGGGCGAATCTACCTTCCGCCAAAACCGAAGTATGAAAGAGGCCTTTTTGGCCGGCGTCTATCAGATGCAGCACATGGGCCAGATTGATCTGTATGCGGTACAGCAATTGAGTCAATTGATCTCAACATCAGTCCCTTTGGTTATTGGACACGCGTTCCGAGCAATAGCCCATAATAC
>Ga0209961_1000256_pt1 | contig 19184 bp, 13 predicted proteins | sample SalPonA_B_H2O_MG_FD_185719 | JGI IMG/M metagenome (GOLD analysis project Ga0209961, IMG submission 185719) | Water microbial communities from South San Francisco under conditions of wetland restoration - Salt Pond MetaG R2A_B_H2O_MG (SPAdes)... | ecosystem: Environmental > Aquatic > Non-marine... | reverse complement strand
GATATTTACGAGATCAACTACTGCACGGCTTTTGTTGCAGATGTCCAGCAACTAGATGAACCTTTGTTGTTTCAAAAAATGGTCTCAGCGACGGATGCACCTTTTTCGGGTTATTTGAAATTAGGTACCCATAGTTTGTTGTGCAGCTCTCCGGAACGCTACATTTCTAAAACAGGAAGTAGGATACTTACACAGCCCATCAAAGGAACCAACAGAAGATCAGCGCAAGACAATCATCTCGCGCAGCAGGCTTTGGTGGATAGTGAAAAGGAACGTGCCGAAAATGTGATGATTGTCGATCTTGTGAGAAACGATCTTTCTCATGTTGCCGCAAAGGGATCTGTGGAGGTTAGTGAGCTCTTTGGTACTTATGCGTTTAAAAATGTAAATCAGCTCATCTCTACAGTACAGGCTGATTTGCGTGAAGGAGTGAGTAATTGGGAGATTGTTTCCACCTCTTTTCCAATGGGTTCAATGACAGGCGCTCCTAAGATTAGGGCGATGCAGCTCGCTGAACGTTATGAAAAAACCGCTAGGGAAATCTATTCTGGTGCCATCGGTTATATCGCGCCGAATGGAGATTTTGATTTAAATGTAGTCATTCGAAGTATCGCAGTAAATCACGCGATAAAGAAAGCAACGGTGCACGTCGGTGGGGCAATCACGATATTGAGTGATCCGGAGGCAGAATATGAAGAATGTTTGTTAAAAGCAGAGAGTCTGCTTCAAAGTGCGCGGTAAGATCCGTCTTTTTATGCCTCTGTATCAACTACAGGTACAAAGCATTTAGTCGTCGGTACCTCAATAACAATAGTTGTTCCTTGCTCGTTAGAGCTTTCTACTGCGATATGGAATTCATGTTGTTTCATGATTCTGAAGACCTGATAGTATCCCAGTCCGAAGTTACCACTATCCATCCCATCTGTTTTTAATTTGACCTGTTCTTGGTTTAATTGTTCGATGAATTCTTGCGGCATACCCACACCATCATCAATCACGTAAATCCGAAGTGTGTTTTTAAAAGTCTGTATTTTCAGGGATACATGTTCGGTTTCACCGTGTTGGATGGCATTTTCCACTATTTCTATCAGTGCCCAAAGGAAGGTTTCACGGTCTATTGTGAGCATACAGTTGGGGTCACAAGCCACAATAATTTTAAGACGATCACCACATTTCGAACTCAGTAAATCCACTATTTTTTGAATGCTGGTGTCCACCAAATCACGTTGTTCCAATTTGTTGAGAACATTCATCTTTTGAATGTGGTTGAAAATCGTTATGAACTTCTCCAGAGAGCTAAATATATTATCTACTTGCTTATTGTCTTTCGAGATGATTCCCTTCAATATGAGTAGCTCAAGACTGGAAGAGATGTTTGCAACAGGGTGGCGGAAGTAGTGTGAGGCCATGTTGATCCAATTCGTAGTAAAGAGATTTTGCTGTTGTTCCAAATGAAGTTTAAGGTCGGCGTCATGCTTCTTACGCAAATAAGACCAATAAAGTAAAGCAGATAGAATGATAGCGAGAATAGTTCTAGCTACAGTGTAACCTAGGTGATAACGAGAGGTGAGGGTGAGGATAGGGTATTTTCGACTGCCAATTGCGATGTGAACGATTCGATTTTGTAAGAGTTCGAAACCGTCAACTTGGTAATGTTGCTCCGCTGAGTTTCTCTCCTTGAGAAAGCAGAGATGGAGGCCAGAATACTCAAACCGTTCTGCGAGCTGGGAAAAATCGACATTAAAAGCTAAATAGGATCCTTGCTCACCATTAATTCGTTCTTCCATGAGATGGAAAAAACGAAAGGTATTGCTGGCAGTCATGATTACTTCACCGCTTATACTATCGTTTTCCCAGTTTTCTTGAGCGGGAGTGACGTGCCAATCTCCTGGTGCAAGGCTCGAAATTTCTTTCCAATACGTTCGCGTAGAAATATCATTCAAATTATTGTAGCCGAAACGGTCAAACTTGATGAGCTCTTGTCCTGTAGAACTGATTTGGCGGAATTGAAAAATAGGAAGGTAGGTATCTTCGAAAATATCTGGAATACGATTTGTTTCGATCGATTGATTCACAACAATCATCTTCGCATAAGCCCGTACAGTGGTGAAGAATTGATTAAATTCGTTTTGAACTAGTATATGTTGCTGACTGGTTATTCTATCGGATTTATCTTTGGCGCTATACACCGCGAGCGAGACAGCTACAGCAACAACAGTTGCGATAAATAAAAAGTGCTGATATGTTCGTTTAGGCGGTCTTGGCATTTTAAGTCTTAGTTAGTGGTTGAACTGAATTAAAATAGCACCACCATAATACGAACACGAATGAATGAACAAGAATACAACATTAAAAACTTATCCGGACATAAAACAGTGCTAGGATTTAGCGGCGGTGTTGATTCTGTCGTTCTAGTCATGCTTTTATTGAAAGAATTCAAAATCCGCCCCTATTTGCTCCATGTGAATTACGGGCTGCGTGAAGAGTCCTATGACGACGCAAAATGGTGCAAATGGTTCGCCGATGAATTTCGATTAGAGCTAAAGGTGTTTAACGTTTCAAAGGAGAAGCTCCCGGCTAAGAATATCCAAGGTTGGGCGCGCGATTTGCGTTATTCGTGGTTTAAAGAAGAGGCGCAAAAATTAGGTGCCGAAGCCATTTTTACGGCGCATCACTTGGACGATCGCAGAGAAACGTTTTTAATGAATGCGCTCCGTGGTTCGGGCCTTACAGGGATCACGGGCATGTCCAATCAGGAGGTGATTCGACCGCTGAAAAATTGGTCAAAACAGGAGATTGTAGACTACGCACAACGGTATGAGCTTCCTTGGCGTGAAGATGCTTCGAATGCTACGCTGAAGTATACTAGAAACAAGGTTCGCTTGCTGCTGCCTGAGGTTTTAGCCAAAGTGGAACCGAGGTGGCAAGGAGGACTGCGAAAAACGATAGATAATCTTGAACGCGATAGAGGGTTATTACTTGGGTTTATTGAGGATTTTAAGGAACAATACCTCGTTCATAGCGATGGTGAGGATATCATTTCCTTTGGCTCTTGGATGGAGCGCGATTATGCACATAACTTATTGTACCGCGTTTGTACCGGAGTGGATTCAAGATTGAGTTTTGAAGAAATTGGACACGTGTTACGAGGACCAAGCGGACAGCGAACAGAGGGCAGAACTCACATGCTCGTTAAGGACCGCGAAGCATTTATCCTGACAAAGCGCTACACAAAAGACGAAAATAGCTACCTTATAGAAACTCACGAAGATTTGAAACAGCTCCCTTTTCATCTGGAGTTGAAGAAGACCCCTCGCGCTAAGATTGAATTCGATCCTAAGTTTGAGTGGCTCAATATGCAAAGCATTAGCTTCCCGTTTACTTTAAGAATTTGGAAGCCGGGAGATGTCTTTCGACCTCTAGGCATGAATGGAACGAAAAAAGTGGCCGATTTCCTCAATAACAATCAGGTCCCAAGACACCGCAAGGATAAGGTCTATGTACTTGAAAAACAAGGAGTCATATACTGGGTGTTGGGACATCGAATTTCAGAGGAAGCCAAGGTTGTAGAGAGCGACGAGTTCGCCTATCTTGCAGTGATAAACTAATCACAACATATGAAGCGTTTTTTAACCGGGCTATTTACACTGTTAACTCTAGTTGTTTTTGCCCAGCCACAGCCTGTGAAATGGACGACATCTTACGTTCATACAGATAAGGCTACCGTAGTCACTGTTCATGCGGACATTGAGGAGGGATGGCATTTATACAGTCAGCATTTGGAGGAAGGTGGGCCAATTCCAACTTCGTTTTATTTAGATACGAGCAGCGCATTCACGCACAATTCGATTTGGGTGGAAGGCGAACCTCATGTAGAGTTTGATCCAAATTTTGATATGGAGCTGGCCTTTTACTCGAACGAGGCAGACTTTAGTATCACACTTGCTCCATTAGCAGAGGATTTTACGGCTAAAGGAGAGCTTGAGTTCATGGTGTGTAACGACGAAATGTGTCTTCCACCTACCTATGTAGATTTCAGCGTAGATGTGGTTGGAGCTCCGGTTCCTTCGTGGTTTGACGGTTTAGGAACAACGTTTTGGCTTGGTTTCCTAGGTGGATTTGCCGCGCTTATTATGCCGTGTATTTTCCCAATGATTCCATTGACCGTTAGTTTCTTCACGAAACAAAGTAAAACCAAAGCTGAAGGAATCTTCAAGGCCTCGCTCTATGGTATTGGTATCATTGTAATCTATGTCGGGTTGGGGCTTTTGGTAAGCTTAATTTTCGGAGCGGACACCCTAAACAAAATGGCGACGAACCCGTGGTTTAACCTATCGTTTTTCGTCCTTTTCGTAGTGTTTGCAGCCAGTTTCTTTGGTGCGTTTGAAATCACACTTCCTTCAAAATGGGTCAACAAAGCCGATGATGCATCCAATAAAGGCGGTATGCTTGGAATCTTCTTCATGGCATTCACCTTGAGTTTAGTGAGTTTCTCTTGTACAGGGCCCATTATTGGATCGTTGCTTGTGGAGGCAGCTTCGAAGGGCAGCCTATTAGGTCCTGCCGTAGGGATGTTCGGGTTTGCACTAGCTCTGGCGATTCCTTTCACCTTGTTCGCTGCATTCCCAGGCTGGTTGAATTCATTGCCTTCTTCAGGAGGGTGGTTGAATACGGTTAAAGTGACTTTAGGGTTTTTGGAATTGGCCTTCGCACTGAAATTCCTTTCTACAGCAGATCTCGTTTGGCAAATGCATTGGCTCGAGCGTGAGTTGTTCATTGCCATCTGGGTAGCTATTGCATTCTTGACAGCCTTGTATTTATTGGGTGCATTCAGAATGCCACTTGATTCTCCTGTAACCACTATTGGCGTAGGAAGATTAGGTGTGGCAATGGTCTTTATGATCATGGCATTTTACATGTTGCCAGGGATCTTTGGTGCTCCTGTGAAATTGATTGCAGGGTTCCCGCCACCGGAGCATTATTCCGAAAGCAAGAATGGCGCATATGCACAGCCCATAATAACGATGAGCGCATCTTCAGGCGAGACAAGTTCCGTAGAGGCAGATTTTGGTCACCATTGTCCAAATGATTTGCCATGTTTCAACGACTACGAGCAAGGTTTAGCTTATGCGAAAGAAGTTGGGAAGCCTATCATGTTAGATTTTACCGGTTGGGGTTGTGTGAACTGCCGCAAAATGGAAGAAAATGTTTGGAAAGATGAGCGCGTTCATCAACGTCTACGTGATAACGTGGTTCTGATTTCATTATACGTCGATGATCGCGAGGAATTACCAGCTTCAGAGCAGGGAATTAGTGAGGTGACGGGTAGAAAGATTAAAAACATCGGTAATAAATGGAGTGAATTCCAAGAGGTCAACTTTCAAGAGGTGAGCCAGCCGTTGTATGTGATTTTGGGTCATGATAATTTAACACCACTCGTCGAGAAAAACGCCTACAATCCAGATGTCGATGCCTATGTAGATTGGTTAGACAGAGGGGTGGCGGCCTTCAAATAAGGCGTTAAAACATATTATTTAGAAACAGATATCCTCGAATTGGTCTTTCCGGTTCGAGGATTTTTTTATTCTGCCAGGGGTCTTGAACAGAAGTTATTGCGGCTGTGTTAGTACTGTGGATTAAATTAAAAAGGAATTGGAAATAAGGTATAGACTTCGAAAAGGTTCCCAGATTACTGGGTATATGCGCCGCATGAAAGGGAGTAAGACCTTCTTTTTTTCCAAGGACCAATTCTGGTGGAACGGCAGCGAGATCGACCACGATCAAATCGATGAAGCTATTGGTATACGCGACATCAACAATCGTCCAATTTATGAATTGGACATCGTTAATTACAAACTAGGAGACGGTGGAGATCGCCAAGGCGCGGTAATTTGGTCGAAGCAGCAAAACGTATTCATGTTGAAAGACCTGGAAGACCGCGATTTGTATGTGCCGTTTAGGGTAGAAGATCTCGACCTATTCGAACCCCAAGATCTTCGGTTTCATGCGTTTCTATTCAACCACCCAGAATTAATGCGCGAACTAGGCGTAAGAGACGAATAGTACCTATTTTAGCGGCTCAATCACGCTAAAGTTCTAGGCGCACTATGGATACAAACTTTGTAGAAGAGCTTCGTTGGAGAGGCATGTTGCATGACATCATGCCGGAAACGGAGGAATTGTTGTTGAAAGAAATGGTTACCGGATACATCGGCTTCGATCCAACCGCGGATTCGTTGGGTGTAGGTAATATGGTTCAAATCATGACTCTAGTTCATTTCCAACGTGCCGGCCATAAACCAATCGCCTTAGTTGGTGGTGCCACAGGAATGGTCGGAGATCCTTCGGGCAAGAGTGCAGAACGCAATTTATTGGATCTCGAGACCTTGAACCACAACCTCAATAGCCAGCGCAAACAGTTGGAAAAGTTCTTGGACTTTGATTGTGGTGAGAATGCCGCGGAGATCGTTAATAATTACGACTGGTTCAAAGAGTTTGACTTTCTAGGCTTCATCAGAGATGTAGGGAAACACATGAGTGTGAACTACATGATGGCAAAAGACAGTGTGAAGAAGCGTTTGGATACGGGTATGAGCTTTACTGAGTTTTCGTATCAATTGATTCAAGGCTATGATTTCTACCACCTTTGGAAAAACCAAGGGGTGAAGCTGCAAATGGGCGGTTCGGATCAGTGGGGGAACATCACCACAGGTACAGAATTGATCAGAAGACTTGGGCGCGGTTCTGCACATGCCTTAACCACTCCTTTGATCAAAAAAGCGGACGGTACCAAATTTGGTAAAAGTGAAGGAGGCAATGTTTGGTTGGATCCTAAGCGCACTACTCCTTATGCATTCTATCAGTTTTGGTTGAACGCTTCTGATGCAGATGCGGAGAATTACATCAAAATATTCAGCATCAAAACTCGTGAAGAAATCGAGGCATTGATTGCTGCGCATGCAGAGGCGCCACACCAGAGAAAATTGCAAAAGGCATTGGCAGAAGAAATTACTGAACGTGTGCACAGCAAAGAAGATTTAGAGAAAGCGCTCAATGCTTCTCAAATTCTTTTCGGAAAGGCGACTGAAGAAATGCTTCGCAGCTTGGATAAAGAGACGCTGATGAGTGTTTTTGAAGGTGTGCCGCAGTTCGAATTGGACAAATCAGCTTTGGAAGCAGGTATAGATATCGTCGATGCATTAGCAGAGCACACTGCCATTTTCCCTTCGAAAGGGGAGGCGCGTAAAATGGTACAGGGAAACGGTGTGGCCATCAACAAGACCAAGGTTGGCTTGGATAAAACCTTATCTGGTGACGATGTTGTCGCAGAGGGTTTGATCATCGTTCAAAAAGGAAAGAAGAACTACTTCTTAATTTCTGTGGTGTAACCTCCTTCCTGGAAGTGGAATAGGAGTTCTACACAGATAGATACAAGGGCATCTCGATAAGAGGTGCCCTTTTTTTATAACGGTAGGTAATCGAAAACGATGTCGTCAATCTCTTTTAAGAAACGGTCGTTTGGACGCTGGAAGAAGTAATACATCCCGTGAGTGCGCTGCTCGCTACCTTTGAGTTTTTCATATTCGAAGGAGGCACCTTTGTTGATCAGGCAATATGGAATGGGACCTCGGAATATAAGAATGGCTTGAAAGTCTGGTAGGCCTGGATTTGTGCTTCTATTGAGATAAGCCCATGCTTCATAGTCCCCAAAGTCTTTCTGCTCCCATCCTTGTTTAGCTAAGGTTTCGACGAGTGCTTCGCGCACTGCACCTCTGCGACCTTGGAAAAAGTGTTCAAGCGCGATAGTAGGGAAACTGCGTCTCTCGAACGCTCTAGCATTGACCTTTCCACTGAGCACGACTTCGTAATATTTACTCATTCTTCGAGCGGAACTTTCCCAAAGTGAATCGGCTGGATAGCTTTCGTGAACCGCGCCAAGACTGTCTTTTGTTTTGCTTAATAATGGGGCATCGGCCATGATGCGCTGGTCAGCAACGTTTACAAAATCTTTGTGTACCCAGCAGTGAATGGTAGCGGTATATGCTCCTTCTTCTAGGTTGGTGGCAAAGACACGTACTGAATCCTTCAAAGTAAGCGCGCCCTGGTTGTCGCTGGCTAAAAAGTGAGCCTCACGACGGACCAATTGGCCAAACATGGAAGTTGAAAGTAACAGGCCCATTACGGCGTATAGGGATATTTTCATAAACTAATCATAAGGTTGCAGCCGCGAATTTCGCTGTGGTCAACGCGGCCATAGACTTCAAAAGTACCATTTTCAAAAACCCTGCCTGAATCACTCACGGCTAAGAATGCACAAGAATCCTTTCCAGCAAGGTCGATAATATTTAAGGCGCCTCGCGAGCCATTTCGTTGGGGAGTACCGAGTGGATCAGCGATGTCTCTGGTATAGACACGCATCCAGAGTGGGCAACGGAACAAGCCGCTATCATGGAGGTAAGCTTGAGAAAGTAATTCGGTCATTCCATATTCGCTGTCAATAGGAGAATCAGGAAATGCCGATTTCAACACGGTATGCACTTCTTCACGAATCAATTCTTTTCTGCGTCCTTTCATTCCCCCAGTTTCCATAATTCGAAGCTCGGGGAAGGAGATGGCAGGTATTTGGAATGTTCCGCTTTGAAGCTCTTCTGCGAGATTCAATAGACCAAAAGTTACACCGAGTAAAAGGGTCTTTTTGCCTTCGCGTTGAAGTTGGAGTAGAAGCTCCACGAGCTCCTGATGCTGGTAGAGGTAGAATCCGCTGCGCTCATCGCCACTTCGCTCAATCATACCTTCAGCCATATGGACAAGAGAGCTGCCATCACGCTCCAAATAGCTCGGTAAAAGTGCCAATACAGTGTATTCTGTTAATGGGCCGTATTCGCGTTCAAACCCCAAAGTGTAAACTGCGTCGTAATGCGCGGTGCTGCGCACAAAATGTTGACTAGGAGTACCTCCTGTAGTCGTGGACGAGGTGAAGATTTTTTCTGCAGTGTACCCACCTGTGATGATGCGGTGGTTCTTGAAGAGTTCCACCGGCAGAAAGGGAATGCTATTTAAGTGTTGCACTTGCTCGGGAGTGCGGCGGAGCAGGGTACAAAACTCACGGTACACGGGATTGTGTTCGAATTGGTACCGATACAGCGCTAAGGCCTCGGCTTCGAAATTTTCCGATGTGATTTGTGAAATAGGTAGCATAAAAAACCCGCACCTTCTGTAGGTGCGGGTCAAAATTACGTTTTAACTCTGAACTTAGAGTGAATAGCGGAAACTCACTTTAAAGGTTCTTCCCGGTGCCCAACGTGAGAAGTAGGGAGAGTAGCTGTTATAGCTCACGAAGATGCGATCCCTAGTATCGTCAAGGATATTGCTTACTGCAAAGCCTAATTGATACTGGCGCTCCTCGCCAAAAGATTTAAGCAAGTTGAAGTTCAAACTGTGGAATGGAACCTCATAAACATCTGGGTTGTCCGCAACTCCAACGATGTAAAGTTTCTCTCCTTGAACGTTGTAGAAGAGGCCACCTTGCCAGCCTTGTTTCGGGTTATTGTAGTTCAGGCCAACATTCACCATATAAGGGCTCTGTCCTTGCATAGGGCGAAGTTCAGAAATGGTTTCTCCCGTTCTCGCAGAAGCTACACGGGCCGCATACTCTGATGAATCACGCGTTACGGCTGAATAGATGTAAGAGAAATTCGAGTTGACTTCGAAATTCTTTAATCCTACCACATCAAGATTCTTACGTAGCTCAAACTCCAATCCAGCCACAGTGGCATTACCCACATTACGCGGTTGGAAGTTCGAAGGTGCTGCTGCCGAATAGGCGACCAATTCGATCGGATTTTCGAACGATTTGTAAAAACCAGATAATGCGAGTGTCTGACCACCTTCAAAGAAGTATTCGTAACGCGCATCGAGGTTGTTTATGATCGTGTTTTCTAGATCAAGATTACCGATAAAGGTAATTCCGGTCAATACATCTTCGATCTGAGCTGCCGATTTCTCTTTGAAAGATGGGCGCGCTACGGTGCGGAATGCTCCTAATCGCAAATTGCTGTTTTCATTCACACTGTAGATGAACGATGCGGTAGGGAAGAGATTGAAATTATTCAAAACAGGTTCCCAGTAATAGTTGAGTCCTGTACCTGGAGCTGCAGCTTCTTGTTGATCTACACCCGTGTAGAATTGATCGTAACGCTCTAAACGCAGACCCAAAACAACCTTCAACAATGCGTTCATGCTGAATTCCTCGTTGATGTAGGTAGCAAAGTTGCTCTGGATCCCTTGGTAAGCGTTGTTTGCCTCATAGTTACCACTGTAGTACGTTCCCGCATCACTGACAACGTCCCAAATAAACGCGTCGGTGAGAAGTTCATCGGCATTTCCAGTGAGCTCAGGTAGACTTCCCAGAGATTTTGCGCGCAGCTGGTAGCGCAGGATTTCGTAATCTCTGTATTTGAACGTGTAATTGGCCCCGTATTTGAGCTTCGCATCACGTCCACGAAGTTGGTGCGTACGCGTGAAGTCAATTCTATTTGAAAGGTTGAATTCATTCAGGTTACGCCAAATTCTGTTCGGAAAGCCTGTTTCACCTGGCGCAATAGCAAAGGTGTTGTCTTCCGTGCGGTAAGAGGTAGAGCGAATGTCCTTGTCTGCGATACGGCTATAGGTTGGCGCGATTCTCCAATCCACTTTTAGCTTGTTGTCATCTCGGCTGTGTTGACCATTAAGTAGTACAGAGGTTATAGAGCGCTCTGAATACTCGAGGTTGTCACGAGCACCAACAAAGGAGTTCTCAATAGACGAAGTTTCTATGAATTTACCTGTGCGTGTTTCACCATTTTGCAAATGCATCACAGTGAATCTGAATTTGTCGTTATCGTCCTTTACCGAATACCCGAAAAGTCCACTCATGAAAATATTGCTGACTGCCAAAGAACCCTTTTGGGTACGGTCAGCTTGCAAAGCATATTGATCGGGTAGATTTCCTTTGCGGTAGAAGTTTTGTTCATACATACGTGTGGAATCGCCACCTGTAGAGCCAAAGAAATCGGTGTTCGCCTTGTAGGAGAAAGAGCCGTTAACGCCCACCTTTTTGCCGTTCTCTTTTTTGAATTGGTTTCCGCCACTAATGCCTAAAGACCCGTTCAAAGGCATGGTTCTAGACTGTGCAGCTAAAACTGGTTTGAATCCCTGTGTGAGCTCAGTGGTAATGGGGTCGTCTAATGCAGGGTTAGGTATACCTTGGTAGATGTATTGATTTGGTAAGGGGTTGTTTCTAAATCCATTATCAAACCCAAGAAAATCCGTGACCGATCCTTGATGTCCGAGGCCTTTTACTAAATGCATTCCAGGTGTATAGCCTAGCGAAGAGCTAATGTTGAGTGTTTTTTTCGTGGGGAAATCGACCAATTCGATATTGACCAAACCACCTGAGAAATCTGCAGGTAAATCTGCAGTAAGGGTTTTAAGCACTACGATGTTTTGCAAGATATTCGTAGGGAAAATGTCCATCTGCAAAGAGTTGCGATCTGGATCTAATCCTGGGATATCCATACCCATGAGTTGCGTTTTGGTGTAGCGATCTCCAAGTCCGCGAACAAAGACATATTTACCGCCTTGAATACTTACCCCCGGTACGCGAGTAACAGCCGCTGCCGCATTTCCATCTCCCACTCTTTTAAAGTTTTGCGCTGAGATACCATCCATGACGATAGCACTTTTTCTTTTTACATCGAGCAGCGCACTCTCCGTATTTCGCATTGCAGAAGCCGTTACGGTAACAGTCATCAACTCATTACTAGACGGCTTGAGGCGAAGGTTTTCGAAAGCGGTAACCTTGCCTGCTTCCACGGTAACATCTGATATAGTCAAGGTAGCTAGACCTAAAAAACTGATTTCTAAGGAATAGGTTCCCGGCTTTAAACTAAGCTCAAAGTTTCCGTCGAAATCCGTGAATGCTACAGCCCCTTCTGAGGGTATGCTCGCGTTTGCATAAAATAAGGCTTCACTAGTTTCATCCTCGTAAACCGTTCCTCGAATAATTCCATTTTGAGCGACACTGGTCACGGTCAAAAGTATTGCTCCAAAAAGCGCTTTAATTTTCATAGAAATACATCTTCATTTCAGAGAGCAAAACACGAGAAAAGGCCCGAGACCAAAGTCTCGAGCCTTTTACTGTTGTATTAACTTTACGTTAATGAAGTTTTCTAGAATGCTCCATTTTTAGCCGCATAGGTCCACGATAATTTGCTCTCGTCCGCACCTACAGTTGGAGCGGTAACCACTGTAGCGAAGATGGTAGGGTTCCAGGCCGTAATAACTTCTGATTTGTCTAGGAATACATCGTACAATGTTTTTCCTGCCGTGTAGTTGCTCATGTTGATTTGGATAGAAGAGAAATTCAACATTCCGTTTTCGTAGTTGTATGCGCTACCTGATTCATCAATCTCCCAGTCGCCCGCATCATTAAAATCGGCGATGTAGATATTTTCTATAGTCCCCATGGCGGAGTCACGGAAGTCAGCAATCTCAGCAGATAGACCGTACAATGTACCGTTTTTCGCAGTGAAGCCAGCGCCCATTGAACCTTCTGGACCATCAACTTCCATACCGTGGTCTGAATCTGCACCGGCGATGTAAACGAAGTTGTCAATAGTACCTGAGTATGCTTGATCAATATCGTATGCATCATCTCCTTGTGCCCAAACTACAGCATTTGAGACATTTACCGTTCCGCCGAAAAATTCAATACCGTCGTCAACATTTGCAACGACCTCAATGTGGTTGATCGTAGTACCTGAACCTACACCACCCAAGGTGATTCCGTTGATTTCATTACCGTCACCAATCATTGTGCCCCCGTGACGAACACTTACGTATTCAAGGATGCCTGAATTGTCTTGGGCAATAGATCCCCCGTAAATAGCGTAGGGCTCATTGGCGGGTAGACCTTCGATTAATCCGGTTGACGCGTCTGCAGATATCGGTGCTTTACCCAATAAAATGAGTCCACCCCATAGACCCGCGTCCGTTTCGTCCAAATTGGTTCCTGACTGCTCCCCAAGTGAAATGTTATCGGCGACAGAAGTCATGATAATAGGATTTGTAGCAGTGCCTTTTGCTTCAATATAGCCGCCTTGTGCAACAACAATTACTGAAGAGTTCGCTCCTTGACCGTAACCACCTTTGATGATCGTTCCTGGTTCAATAGTCAATGTATCACCCGCAGCGACAATCACACGGCCCTGAAGTTCGTAAATGCGAGCAGCAGACCAATGCGCATCACCTGTACCGCCAGAGATAATCACATTACTTGGAGCCAAGAAAGGACCCGTGAAATCGTCGTGGTTACCGTTTTTAGCAGTCAAAGTCCAAGCAAAGTCAGATGCATTAGCTCCGTAGCTTGGCTCGTTTATTACTGAACCACCAGCAAAGTGCTCGCCTTTGAATTTATCCATGAAGATAGAAACTGCAGATATGTTACCTGTAGACAAGTGCGAAGTATTGATTTCAACATTGGTGAAGTTCAGCAAGCCGTTGTCATAGTTGTAAGACGAAGTAGAATCGTCCAATTCGAAATCTGAAGACTCCGAGAATCCGAAGAAAAATACGTTCTCAACAGTACCCATAGCTCCATCACGGAAGTCAGCGTACTCGCCATTACCTCCTAACAAAGTACCGTTTTTCAGGGTGAATGCACCTGTTAGTGTACCTTCAGGACCGTCAATTTCAAGACCGTGATCTGAATCGTCACCTGCAACATACACAAAGTTGTCAATGGTTCCCGAGTAAGCTTGGTCAATATCAAAAGCATCGTCGCCTTGAGCAGTAACACTAACGTTGTTCACGTTTACAGAACCACCAAAGAACTCAACACCGTCATCGATAGTTGCGAATACCTCAATATTATTCACAGTAGTAGCGTTACCAACACCACCGAAAGTGATCCCGTTGATTTCGTTACCATCACCGATCAAAGTACCACAGTGACGTACACTCACGTAAGAAATAGTACCCGAGTTATCTTCAGTGTTTGTACCACCATAAACCGCCCAAGGCTCGTTTGCTGGAAGACCTTCAATCAATGCTTCTGATGCGTCCGCGGAAATAGGTGCATTTCCAAGGATGATCAAACCACCCCAAAGCCCTTTATCCGTTTCATCAAGGTTAGAACCATTGCGCTGTCCAACGGTAATGTTGTCCAAAACAGAAGTCATAACGATTGGTTTTTCAGCAGTACCCTGCATGTCCACCTTACCACCTTTACCCACGATAAGTACAGATGCGTTAGCACCGTCTCCTTCTTCTCCTTTAATGATCGTTCCAGCCTCTACGGTAAGCGTAGTACCTGCATCAACTACCACACGTCCTGAAAGCACGTAGATGGAGTCAGCGCTCCAAATTTCGTTTGCAGAAATCAATCCTGACTTCTTTACTACGATTGAAGGATCCACCGGTTCGGGAGTAGTTCCTGTAGTCCCACAGGAGCTAAGAATACTTGCTGAAGCGAGCATTACAAATAGTTTGTTGAATTTCATGATAGTGTCCGTTTATTATTGACACCACAAACAAACTGCGGTAGTATTACCTGGTGGTTAAGGAGTCGTGAACCTTAGGTAATCCGCTGTGAAACAATTTTAACCTCAGTGTTATGAGATTATTAAGTCCGCCTTTGTAAAGGGGTTTCGCTAAAAATGTATCTTATATAGGATTACCTTTATCCTGCCTAAAGGAAAAATGATGAAATCCAAGAATGCGAAAATACTGCTGGTAGATGATGAGCCAGATATTCTAGAAATAGTAGGCTACAACCTGAAAAATGAAGGCTATGAGGTTTTTACAGCTTCAAGCGGGAAGGAAGGGGTGGCTAAGGCTAAGGAAGTACATCCAGATTTGATTCTTTTGGATGTGATGATGCCTGAAATGGATGGTATAGAAGCATGTGATCAAATCAGAAATGTTCCCTCTTTAGAAGGAGTGATCATCGCCTTTTTAACCGCACGAGGAGAGGACTATTCACAAGTAGCAGGTTTTGATGCGGGTGCGGACGATTATATTACAAAGCCCGTAAAGCCAAAGGTGTTGACTTCGCGAATCAAGGCGCTTTTACGAAGACGTCCTATGGCGGATCAAGAAGTTGCCGATCGCATGCGTCTCGGTGATATGATTATAGACCCTGAGCGTTACCACGTAGAACTTGCAGGAGAAGTGCTAGATTTACCTAGAAAAGAGTTTGAACTGTTAAGCTTGCTTGCTTCAAAGCCCGGTAAGGTGTTTTTGAGAGAGGAAATAATGGATCGTATTTGGGGAGCATCAGTGGTCGTTGGAGGTAGAACCATCGATGTTCACATTCGAAAGATTCGTGAGAAGATTGGCGATGAAAGAATCAAGACAGTCAAAGGAGTAGGCTACAAATTTGAAATATCGGATGATGAGGCTGGGTAGGCTCCTATCGATTTCTTTAGGTCTTGCCCTGCTCATTACAGGTTATGCTGCGCTACTGCTCTTCTTGTCGCGTGGATATTCGCACATTTCGACGCTGTGGTGGTTCGTCGCCTTTGTTGTAGGTGTTTTCGGCTTGGTAGTCACGGCAGTATACCAGATGAAAGTAACCCGACTAAAGCGCATTGTTGCGCGCATTGAAGAAAACAGCCTTAATACGGATGTGGATTCTCGGCGACCGACCTCTTTAGATCAGCTAGAACAGACCGTTGAGCAATGGGGGGAGAAGCAACATCGACTCATTCAGGAATTAGAAAGTCGTGAAGAATTTCGTCGTGAGTACATGGGGAATGTCAGCCATGAGCTGAAGACACCTATATTCAATATTCAAGGATATATCCTTACACTGCTTGATGGTGCCAAAGACAATCCGGAAGTTGCTGAAAAATTCCTGAAACGCGCCTCAAAATCAGTAGATAGAATGACCTCGTTGATCAAAGACATGGATGCGTTATCTAGAGTAGAAAGTGGTCAATACGACATCGTTCTCGAGCCGGTGCAGATAAAATTGATCATAGATGATGCCGTCCAGAGTATCGAATCCTATGCCCGCAAGCACAACGCTGAGGTTCGTGTGGTGTATAGGGTAGATGAAAAACTTCAGGTGGTTTGTGATGCTTCTCGGATCATTCAAGTCTTGGATAATCTTCTTGTCAATGCGATTAAATACAGTGACAATAAAAAGGAGGTGGTGTTGACCGTTGAGTCTGTAGATTCCAAGGTGCGTATTACAGTGAAAGACAATGGTTTTGGGATTCCGGAGAAAGAGATTGGACGAGTCTTTGAGCGCTTTTACCGTGTAGATAAGGCTCGATCAAGAGATGCGGGAGGTTCTGGGCTTGGCCTTTCTATCGTGAAGCACATCATAGATAAGCACCACGAAAGCATATCTGTTCAGTCTGTTGAAGGCAAGGGAACAGAATTTAAATTCACCTTGAAAAGGGTGTAGTTCGGGATACCACTTCGAGCGGTAAAACCCGTTCATAATAAGGCGTCAATTTTTGTAGCGACAGCCTGCTCATCTACTATTTTTGAGGGAACCTATTTTACACACGTTATGGAATGGACTCCGGAAATGATGAAAAAGCTCGAGGGGCTTCGTGAAAAGATTGAAAGTACGGGTCAAGATTTTGATACCTACTTGAACGGATGGCAGTTACAGCGCTTTCAGAATTACTGGGACTACATTCAGCTCGATACTTTGCTTAGTTTGCAGCGCCCGGTGACGGATGTTGCCGACGAGCCGATCTTTATCATGTACCATCAGATTACGGAGTTGTACTTTAAGTTGACTCGAATGGAGATTGATGCTATTGCTTCAAGTGTAGATCTTTCGTTTGAGGATTTTCTTGAGCGCGTTAAACGCATCAATCGTTACTTCGGCGCACTACGGAATAGTTTCGGAGTGATGGAGCACGGTATGAAAAAAGAGGAGTTTTTGACCTTCCGCGATGCCTTAGCGCCGGCCTCCGGTTTTCAGAGTGTTCAGTACAGAATTATAGAATTAGGGTGCGCGCCACTGCTTCATATTGTGGCAGAGGATCGCAGAGAGGAATTGGCTGATGCCTCCATTGAAAATCAGCTGGATGCCATCTATTGGAAAGATGGTGCGAAGGTGGAGGATACCGGCAAGCCAGCCTACACCGCGGTCCAATTCATGGATAAATATTGGGACGATCTTGTTTTTGCCGCGGAAGCCTACGAGCATTGCAACATTTGGGAACGATACCAAGATCTTCAAGAACCATGGTCTCAGGATCAAAGAGATGAGATGGCTGATGCATTGCGTGCACTGGATTTAAATGTCAATGTGAATTGGCCACTTCAGCATTACAAAACGGCCGTTCGTTACCTCAGTAAGAAACCTTCAGATATAGCGGCGACCGGTGGAACGAATTGGCAGAAGTATTTGCCGCCGAGATTCCAGCGCAGAATTTTCTTCCCAGAATTATGGACGGAGCAGCAAATCGAAGAGTGGGGTAAGAGTTGGGTTCACGAGGTATTAAGCGAATTAGAAAAATAATTTATGAGTTTTAAGAAGCAGGCTTGGATAGCCATAGCATCTTTTTTTGTCATTATTCTTGTTTGGGTATTGTCCTCGAATGCTAAAAGCAATGCTTCAGAAACAGGAGCGGATGCAACAGTATCGGAAGTTCAGGAGCCAAAGGAACCGACCTTTTATTTGACGCTTCCTTCGGATACACTGCGCTTCGAAGATCATAAAATCGCCTCAGGAGAGTCGTTCGGAGCTTTGCTCGGCAAGCGAGGGATAGGGACCGCACAGATTTATAAAATTGCAGCTGCAGTAGAAAATGATTTTAATGTGCGTCGCATCAGGGCGGGTGTTGAAGTGAAATTTGCTACCGGTGACAGCTCACTGTTTCCTTCGTATTTTATTTATCCAGAAAGTAAATTCGAGTATTGGATCATAGGACTGCAGGATTCCATTTTTGCCAAGAAGGTGGAGAAAGAGCGAACGGTTCGACGCAAGGAAATTTCAGGCACGATTGACGATGCACTGTATCTGAGTGTAGGTAGAGCCGGTGGAACACAGGCCTTGGCCATGTCTTTGGTTGAGGTATATGCGTGGTCCATTGATTTCTTTCGCTTGCAAAAGGGTGATGAATTCAGCGTCATCTACGAGGAGGAATACGTGGACGACACCACTTATGTGGGCTTGAAGCGCATCATCGCTTCGAACATTGTGCATGTGGGTAATGATTTTTATGCGTTTCCCTATGATAACGAATTGGGTTTTGAAGATTACTATGACGAGGAGGGACGCAGTCTCCGCAAGACGTTCTTACGCGCACCCTTGAACTTCACGCGTATATCATCTCGTTATAGTGGACGTAGATTTCATCCCGTTCAAAAACGTTGGAAGGCCCATCTAGGGACCGATTACGCAGCACCGACAGGAACGCCTATTATGACCACTGCTGACGGGGTTGTTATTGCAGCGAAGTACACCTCTGCCAACGGAAACTACGTGAAGGTTCGACACAATAGCACCTACACCACGCAGTATTTGCACATGAGTAAGATCAAACCGGGAATTAAAAACGGTGTGCGCGTCAAGCAAGGTGATATTATCGGCTATGTTGGTTCTACTGGACTCGCAACAGGGCCTCACGTCTGTTATCGCTTCTGGGTGAACGACAAGCAAGTGGATCCTTACAAGCAAAAGTTACCGGATGCCGAGCCGCTCTCGAAAGAGCGTATGGCCGCATACAAATCCTACATGTCTGGTCTTAAAGCCGACTTGATAAGTTGTAAACGAAAAAAAAATCAGCACATAAAAAAGGCCGCCCATCGGGCGGCCTTTTTTATGTGTTCGGTCCCCGCTGGCGGGTTCCTAGCCGATGACAATGTTGATGATTCGGCCCGGTACTACAATCATTTTGCGTACCTGCTTATCGCCAATCTGTGCCACAGTGCGCTCGTCTTCAAGAACGGTTTTCTCGATATCCTCTTTGCTCATATCTAATGGCAATTCTAATTGGAAACGCACCTTGCCGTTGAAAGAAACAGGGTAGTTTTTCGTGCTTTCTACCAAATACTCTTCCTTGTAAGTAGGGTACGGTGCCTGAGTTACAGAGTCGCTGTTTCCGAGCAGCTGCCATAATTCTTCTGCTAAGTGCGGCGCAAAAGGTGTAATCAGTCGCACTAGTGGCTCAAGA
>Ga0209961_1000243_pt1 | contig 19592 bp, 1 predicted proteins | sample SalPonA_B_H2O_MG_FD_185719 | JGI IMG/M metagenome (GOLD analysis project Ga0209961, IMG submission 185719) | Water microbial communities from South San Francisco under conditions of wetland restoration - Salt Pond MetaG R2A_B_H2O_MG (SPAdes)... | ecosystem: Environmental > Aquatic > Non-marine... | reverse complement strand
TGATATATATGAAGCCCAAAGGGATAAGATTCAAGTAAAAAGAGATTTACTTCAAATAAAAGTAGATAAAAACACTCAACTTGAAAAATATAATTCAGTTGGTAAGTTTGACATTCAAACTTCAAAACTTGAGTTGAAAGAACAAGAGTTAGAATTAAAAATTGCTCAAATTAATGTAAATAGATGTGAAATAAAAGCACCTTTTACAGGAAGAGTAGTTCAAAGATTAGTTAGTAAACATCAAAATGTAACTCCTCAAGATCAACTTTTAGAAATAGTAAATTTAAATAATATCGAAGCAAAAATAGTAGTTCCTGCAACTTGGATAAATCATATAAAAATAGGTAAAGAATTTCAAATACATATAGATGAAATCAATGATACAGTTAAAGCAAAAGTTAAACAAATAGATTCAGTTGTAGATTCTAAAAGTCAAACAATGAATTTAAGAGCAACTATTCAAAACAATAAAAACATAGTTCCAGGAATGAGTGGAACAGCAGTATTTAAAGAAACAAATTCAAGCATGGAGAAGAATCATGACTAAAAAATCACAAAAAAGAAAACCACTAATAAGTGCTTTAGAGCCAAGAGTATTATTTGATGGAGCTGCAGTAGCAACAGCTGTTGATGTGCTAGATAATACAAGTTTTACAAATGATAATAACACTACAGATACTGTAGATGCACCAGCAACACAACCTCTAGAAAGAGATAGAAAAGAAGTCGCATTTGTAGATACAACTGTGGAAGATTATCAAACACTTGTTGATGGCATTAATGAAGGTGTAGAAGTACACTTAATAGATGGCCTAGAAGATATATCAACAATACTGCAAAATGAATCTGATGTAGATGCAATTCATATTTTATCACATGGTAGTACTGGACAAATAAATGTAGGAAATGATGTTCTAAGTACTGAATCATTTGATACATATAATATAGTACTGCAAGATATAAAAAATTCACTATCAGAAAGTGGAGATATATTACTGTATGGATGTAATGTAGCGAGTGATGGAAGTGGACAAGAGTTTGTAGATACATTAGCATCAATAACAAGTGCAGATGTAGCTGCATCAAGTGATATAACAGGGAATAGTGCTTTAAATGGAGACTGGGATTTAGAGGTTGAGTCTGGAAGTATTGAAACTGATGAGATTGTGGTAAGAGAATATGAGTTTTCTTTGGGGGAAGTAATAATTGGCGATGGTAATTCATCTAATGCTAGCGAAAGATACCAATTTTTGCCAACTAATTTTAGTAGCGCAAAAGTACAAATTTTACTTACTGCATCAGAAATAAGTTCTGCTGGTTTATCATCAGGGGATGACATAACTTCAGTGCAATGGTATGTTAATGTAGATAATACTTCTTCAGATGTAATTTATGATTTGTATATGGGTCATACGACTGCAACAACGCTAAGCTCTGATAAAACATTTGATACTACAACATCACTAACACTAGTTGGCGATGATTTAAAAGATATTGGTTCATTTTCTGGATGGCATGGAGACACTTTAGACACTTCATTTGTTTGGGACGGAACTAGTAGTATATTGATACAAGTATATAGATCTGGTGATACGCAGTCTGCAGACTCTATTGCCTATGATAGTACAACTAATTATTCTATGATTAGTGGTTATAATAGCAAAACTTTAGAAGCCACAACTGGTGATTATTCTAATAATTTCAAACCACAGATAAAACTGGTTACTACTTCTAATATCGCCCCTACAATCTCAGGAGCGCCAGCAGATATAACAGTTTCAGAAGATGTAGAAACAAATGTTGATTTATCAGGTGTTACTATTGCTGATACTGATTCTTTAACCGTAACTTTGACTGCAAGTGCAGGAACTTTTTCAGCTCCTGCTGATGGATCAGGTGTAGGTTCTGGAGTTATTGAAACATTAGTAAATGATACAACTATAACTTTAGCTGGATCTGCTGCAGATATAAACACATATCTAGATACAACAACAAATATTAAGTACACATCAGCTGCAAATCCTACTGCAACAGGTGCAACAATTACTTTAAAAGTAGCAGATGCAAGTGAGAATAATAGTGAATCTGTAAACATTAATGTAGTTAATCTACATATCAATGAAGCGCCAGTATTCTCAACTTCTGACACTTTTACAATAAATGAAAATGTAGCAGTAGTTGGAACAGTGACAGCAAGTGATACAAAAACAAATGCTGCTATTGATATTGTAGATACTGATGGTGATACTGTAGTAGATAATAAAATAACTATTACAGATATGCCATATTTCTCTGATATGAACTGGACTGAAGAACTATGGATAAAACCTGATAGTGATACTGGCTTAAGAGGTATTATTGGTGGTGGTAATCCTGCAGTTGCCGAAGAAAGAATAATGGCCTTATTTCAAAACGATAAAAAACTTATTGTTAATGTTGGAGATGGATCAGATGTTGAAAGCTTTCAAACATCTAATGATGTTTTAAACATAAATGAATGGAATCATATTGCTCTTACAGCTGATGGTAATCAATATACTTTATATGTAAATGGTGAGGTTGTATTACAAGAATTAATAAATATTACTCAAATGGATCAATCAAATAATTTTTATATTGGAGCTTTCAGAAATCAATTTGATGGTGAAATAAATGATGTAAGAATCTGGGATGATGCTAGAACTCAATCAGAAATTCAAGATAACATGAATAAAGAGTTAGTAGGTGATGAAGCTAATTTAGTTGCATATTATAAACTAAATGAAACATCAGGTACAGCTATCACTGATTCAACAGGTACAACAAGCACAGCAACTTTAACTAATAGTGTAGCTACAGCAACTCAAGATGGCGATATTATTGAATACAGTGTTAGTGGTGGAACTGATGCTGCTAAATTCCAAATTGATTCATCAACAGGTGAATTATCATTTATAGATGTTGCAGATGCAGATTATGAAACTAGTCCAACTTATGAGGTAATTGTAACAGCTACTGATAAAACTTCAGGATTATCTTCAACACAAACTATTACAGTAAATTTAAATGATGTAAATGACCCTGTTACAGTTACAAATGATACAGTTACTTTAGAAGAGGGTGAAACTAAAACAGGAAATGTTTTAGATAATGACTTTGATTCAGATAGATTAAATGATGATGGTATTGAAATAAATACAAATAACGCTAATGAACAGTATTTAAGAGTTGGAGATATTGATAATCCAACTGATTTATTTAGTGATGCTACAAATATTGATATGACAATGACATTTAAGTCTTTTGTGACATCTGGTTATGGAACGGCAACTTTATTTAGTTATGCAGCATCAGATAATAATCATTTTTTTATTTTAGTTGATGAAAATAGTAATCTTACATTTACATTTGGTACGGGATCTCAAGCTTCTGCAGGTATTACAGCAACTGAAATCATGGACGGAAATGAACATACGTTAAGATTTAAATATGATGTTATTACTAATAATTATGAATTTATTTTAGATGGTGTTAGCAAAAGTACTGGAACTAAAACTACTACTGAACCATTAATAAATACTGGAATAATATTATTTGGTCAAGAAAGCGATAAATATGCTAAAGATTTAGCTTTAACTAGTGCTCAAGACTTTAACGGAAGATTTAAGAATATTACAATTGATGTAACAACTGCATCAACAACAAAAAGTGTAGATTGGGATTTGACAGACTCAACAGATGCAGCAGATTCTATATTTACTTCAAATGGTTATGATTTAGAAGTTGTTTGGGATAATGGTGGTAACCCTCAATTATCAGAGATTGTATTGAGTGCAATTAGAACAGGAACTGTTTCAGGTGGATCAACTGGAGAAACAAGTGGAACACTAGGTCAGACTTTAACTGGTGCTTATGGTACATTAACTATAAATGAAGATGGTTCATATACTTATGTTGAAACAGCTGATTTAACAGTTGCTCAAGAAGTTACGGATTCATTTACATATACAATTACAAGTGATGGTGTAACTTCTGAAGGTCAATTAGACTTTGAAATTACAGGAACTTCAACTCCTATAAACAAAGCTCCGGTATTTAGTACAACATCTTTTTCTGGAATAGCTGAAAATACTACAACAGTTGGAACTGTAAGTGCATCTGATATTATTACAAATCCATCTGTTGATTTTGCTGGATCTGGTGATATTGCAGATACAAGTGGAATAAATTTATCAGGTAAAGATATTACTATTGAAGGTTGGTTTTCATTTAATGATTTAACTTCTCAACAAAATTTTCTAAGACTTGAAGATTCAAATGATATAGATATTAGATTAATTCCTTATAAACGAAGTACTAATGAAATAGCATTTTACATTAATGATGGAACAGGTGCAGATGTACTTGGCTCAGGTGTAACTGTAGAAGCAGACCAGTTTTATCACTTAGCTTTTGTTTATGATGGTACAAATAAAACAGCTTCTATTTATATAAATGGTCAAGCTACAAATGTAAGTGAAGTTTCTACACGTACTTTAGATTTAAGTGCCCATAACAATAACTTAACAATTGCTTCAGGAGCTAATGCTTCAAGTTTTAACTCAAATGTAAATGTAAATGATGTAAGAATCTGGAATGAAGTAAGAACACTCAGTGAAATTCAAACTTATATGAATAATGAACTAAATGGTACTGAATCAAATTTAGTTGCTTATTATAAAATGGATGAAACAAGTGGAACTACTTTAGCTAATAGTACATCAAACAACTATGATTTAACAATCTCTGGAAGTGGTACAAATGTAAATGCTACTCAAGATGGTGATAGTATTACTTATTCAATAGTAAGTGGTGAATTAGATGCATCAAGATTTACTATAAATCAAACTACAGGTGAACTAGAGTTTGCAAGTGCTGCATTAGCAGATTATGAAGCAAGTAATAATGGTGTGTTTGAAGTAAAAGTTAGAGCCTTAGACTCAGAGTCAGGTTTATATACAGATCAAGTTATCACTGTAAATGTAGTTGATGATGGTTTAGCTGATAGTGATGGTGATGGTGTAGAAGATATTAGAGATATTGATGATGATAATGATGGTATTTTAGATATCTATGAAACAGGTGAAGATTTTAAATGGGCTACTTATAGTTTATTTAGAGGAAATATAGCAAATGGTGATATTGGTGGAACTGGATTTACTTATGAATTAACTAGAACAAATGGAAGTGCGTTAAGTATTCAAACAACAACTTCTATGTATAATCATATTCAATTCCCTACAACTTATGAGGTACCAAATAGTACTTCAATTAAAAATACTGTTGCTTCAATGAATACATTGACTTTTGATGAAACTATCTTAAATCCAATGTTAGCATTTTCATCTATCGGAAACTCTTCAAAGGTTGTGCCAATTCAATTTTATGATGATGTTGAAATACTTTGGGCGAGAACTTTAAATGGTACTGGGACAACTGACGGTGACGGAGATGGTGATGGAGATTATACTTATGATAGTGCTACAAAACTATTAACTGTTGGTGCTGAAGGTTATGTTATTGTTAAACTTAAAGGTGAGTATGACTCTATTAAGTTTAAATATAATGCTGATGAAACATATGTAAACTTCACATTTGGTGCAGATATTAGACAAGAAATAGATACAGATGGTGATGGAACAGTAGATAGACTTGATACAGATAGTGATGGTGATGGAGTTTTAGATAATGTTGAAGCACAAGTTGCTGGTGGTTCTGGAATTGCTGATCCTAGAACATTAACAGGATATATAGCGCCAAGTGGAAATGATATAGATGGTGATGGATTAGATGATGCTTACGATTCTAATACATCAAATGCTCAAGCTACTGCTTCAGCAGGTATTGATGCTATTGATTCAAATGGAAATGATAAATTAGATTACTTAGTTGATGAACCACCTGTACTAACTGTTGGATCTTTAGGTACATTTAATGGAAGAGATGGATCAAGTGTTGTAGTTGCTCCAAATCTAACTTTAGTTGATGTTGAAAATCAAAATCTTGACGGTGCAAAAGTTCAAATAAACAATCTTAAATCAGGTGATACACTATCATTTTCAGATACTAGTAAAATAGAAGCTACTTATGATTCAGACACAGGTGTATTGACATTATCTACAATTTCTGGTCAAACTGCAAGTGTAGCTGACTATCAAGCTGCTTTGAGAACAATTGAGTTTGATACTACAAATAGTGATACAACTGATAGATCATTTAGTTTTACTATTGGTTCAGCGATACCATTTACAAATGGTCATTTTTATGAAGCCATAAATGTACCAGCTGGAATTACGTGGAGTGATGCAAAAGCTGAAGCTGAAGCTAAAAGCTTATATGGTATGCAAGGATATTTAGCAACAATTACAAGTGCAGAAGAAAATGCATTTATTCTATCTAAATTACCAGAAGATGGATGGATAGGTGGTAGTGATGCTGATACTGAAGGTACTTGGAAATGGGTGACTGGACCTGAATCTGGACAAAACATAAGCTATTCTAATTGGAATAGTGGTGAGCCAAATGATTCTGGTGGAAATGAAGATGCAATTCAATTTTATGCTTCAGATGATAGTGGAACATGGAATGATTTACCAGATACTGTTAGAACATTAAATTATTACATTATTGAGTACGGTGGAATGCCAGGTGAATCATCACCTGTAATATCTGACACAGGTACTTTAGAAGTTGTTTCTAATATTGCACCAACTGTTGTTGCTTCATCAAATCCAAATGCTATAGATTTTGATGGTAGTAGTGATTATTTAGAAGCTGGTGCTACATTATTAAATAATATGTCACAGTTTTCAATATCTTTTTGGTTAAATCCAGATACATTTGATTTTACTAATAATAATTTTATTAGTCTGGTTGGACAAGATAATGCTTATGAACTAATGTTAGATAATACTGATGGTGCTGATAAAGTTGCCTTTAGATTTTATAGTTCAACTGCTGGTACATTAAGATATGATGTTACAGATATTTTGAATACTAATACGTGGACTCATATGGCATTAACGGGTGATTCTCAAGCAGGTAATATTAAACTTTATGTAAATGGAAATTTAGCGGAAACAATAACTTTTACAGATAAAACCACTTTTGGAAATTCTGATGAAAATACTTCAGTTGGTGGAAGAGTTCAAGACCATACAGACCCTGACTTCTTTGATGGGAAAATGGATGAAATTTCTATTTGGAATACAGTTAAAACAGCAGACGAAATATCAACTTTGCAAACAGCTAGATTAGATGGAAATGAAACAGGTCTTTTAGCATACTGGACTATGGATGAAGGTTCTGGTTCTGTTGTATCAAATAAAGTTGTTGGAGCTGATGCTAATACAAACTTAACTTTTAGAAGTGCACCAACTTGGGTTTCTTCAACTCTAAATATTGTTACAACATATAATGAAAATGATGAGCCTGCTGTAATAGCACCATCTATTACTTTAGCAGATGAGAACAATGAAATTTCAACAGCAACAGTAAGTATTAGTTCTGGATTTGTAGAAGGTGATACAATCACATTTACAAATGATGGTTCAACTATGGGTAATATCACTGCAATATATGATGCATCAACAGGTGTGATGTCATTAAGTTCAGCAGGAAATACAGCTACTATTGCTGAATGGGAAAATGCACTAGCTAGTTTAACTTACCATACTACAAATAGTGTAGTAAATGATGGTTCAAGAACTATTTCTTGGGTTGTTAATGACGGATATGATGATAGTACAGCTGATACTTCAACTATTACTATTACAGGTTATGGAGCTAATCCTCTTATTTATGGTACAGATACAGCAACAGTTGATGAAAATGGAACAGTTTCTTTAAGTGGATTTACAGTTAGTGATGCAGATAGTTCACCATTAACAGTTTCTATTACTGCACAAAATGGTGAGTTAGATATTTCTAGAACAACTGGTATTAGTGGTTATACAGCTGCAACAAAAACTTTAGTTATCACAGGAACTGCAACTGATTTAACAAATGCTTTAAACAGTTTAACTTATTCTCCTGATACTGATTATAATGGTTTAGAAGAATTAGAAATTAAAGCAAGTGATGATGGTGGTGATTCTTGGAGTGATTACTTTGTAAGTAGAGAAGGACTATTCTATAATCCAACAAATGAACACTATTATGAATTTGTAGCAGAATCTGGATTAACTTGGGAACAAGCAAAAGTTAAAGCAGAAGCTAGAACATACTTAGGTCTAGGTGGATATTTAGCAACAGTAACTTCTCAAGCTGAAAATGATTATATTTATCCAAAGTTAGGTGGACAAGGCTGGTTTGGTGCAAGTGATGCTAATCAAACATGGACAAGAGCAGATGGTACTAAATTTACTACAAGTGAAGGTTACTGGACTTGGGTAACAGGACCTGAAGCTGGAACACTATTCTGGACTGATAATACAAATAATACTGATACTTCAACTGAAAATACTCAAGGTGTAGCTGTAAATGGTGAATATAATAATTGGAAATCTGGAGAGCCAAATGATTGGGGTGGTGAAGAAGATCACGCGCACTTCTTAACAAATGGTGAATGGAATGATTATAGATACAATAATTCAAACATCCAAGGATATATTGTAGAGTATGGTGGATTATCAACAGATGCTTCTTCTAAACCAGAAGCTGCAAAACTTGCTATTACTGTAAATCCAATTAACTCTAATCCAGTATTAGAAGTAACGGGAATAGATAGCTCTCCAAATGAAGAGTATATAGAAAATGGTGACGCAATTACATTAGCTTCAGGAATTACTCTAAGTGATAGTGATAATACAACATTAAAAAGTGCAACTGTTAGTATTACAGGTGGATTTACAAGTGGAGATAATCTATCGTTTACAAATGATGGTTCAACTATGGGTAATATCCAAGGTTCATATGATGCAATAACTGGTGAGTTAACTTTAGTATCACCATCTTTAGATGATAGTATTAGTTTTGATGGAACTGATGATTATATTGATTTAGGTGATATTTCAGAAATCACTGGTGCATATACTATGGAAGCTATGATTAAAATCTCTGATTATAATCAGTCTTGGGGAAGAATATTTGATATTGGTAATGGTCAAGAAAGTGATAATTTAATACTAACATTACAAGCAGAAACAGGAAAAATCAACTTTGAAACTTACGCAGGTAGTGGTTATTATAGTATAGAGACAGATGCAGTAGTTCCAACAGGTGAATGGGTTCATATTGCTGCAGTAAATCATGGTGATGGTACTGCAAGTATTTACTTTGATGGTGTACTTCAAACTACTACAAAATTTGCACATGCTGTAGCAGAAGCAGTAGCTGCTGATAATGTTACAAGAACTGATTCATTTATAGGTAAAAGTAACTGGGCTGCAGATGAATATTTCAAAGGTGAAATAAAAGAAGCAAGAATTTGGAATGATGCAAGAACTGCTATTGAAATTTATGATAATATGAATTCTCAATTAAGTGCAACTGATATTGCTGACACAAACTTACTTAATTATTATATTGCTACAAAAGCAACAAGTGATACTATTGTAAATGCAGCAAGTAACAGTACTAACGCAACATTAGTAAATGGAGCGACAGTAAATACAGCAGGGAATGGTACAGCAACAGTTCAAGAATGGAATAATGCATTATCATCAATCAAATTTAACTCAACATCATATACACCAGGTGATTCAAAAACTATTTCATGGCAAGTGAATGATGGTGAGAGTGCTAATAATTTAAGTAACATTGAAACAACAACAATTGATATAAAAGAGCTATATTCAGAACAAGAAGTTGACTTTGCAGTTATAGATAATACTATTGATTTAAGTTCGTTTAGTGGAAACTATGCAGGACAATATATTGACTTTAAGATTTCTGATGAAACAACAACAGAAAGCTTAGGATTAATTACTGCTAATAGTGCAAGTAATACAGCTGGTGAAGTTACAATAGTAGGGAGTGCTGTATATTTAGGTGATGGAACAAGTGCAAAAGTAATAGGACAAGTTGATTCAACATTAAATGGACAAGATGGAAATAACTTAAGAATCAATTTTGCAGTTGATTTTGTAAATGGTGACTTTAATTCTTCAAGTGATAGTGCAGGATTATTAACTTCAACAAAAGGTGCAACAGTATCAATTGATGGATGGAATATCTATAATGGAAGAGTAGACTTTGATACAGATACAATCGATGGACTTGCAATCCCAACAGATACAATTATGCCTTCAACAACTCAAGGATCTGATACAAATAAAGATAGTAGTCCAATTACACAAGATAAAGGTTGGGAAGTATCTTTAAATGAAGATAGTACAGGTGATAACTCAGTTCAAATGTACTCTAAGATGGTAACAGCTGATGGATATTCAATCGTAAGAGGACCATATATCTATTCTGATAGCGCTGTAAGTCTATCTAATGGGGATAGTGTATCATTCCAATGGAAAGCAGAAGGTGGAGATGATGCATATGATGTATTTGGTTATATTGTAAATGTAAATGATGCAAGTGATTATCAAATATTATTAAATAAAACAGGAGCAGATGCTAGTGCTAGTACTGATTGGGCTACAGAAACTGTTGAAGTTAATAGTGATGGAGAGTACAAATTCGTATTTGTATCAGGATCTTGGGATGCAACAGGTGGAAAATGGCTTGGTGCACAATTATATATAGATGATGTAAAAGTAACTCAACAACAATCATCAACAGGAATTGATTATACAGTATTAGAAAAAGTTGCACAAAAAGTAACTTATACTGATACATCTGATTTAACATATCAAAATGCATTAGGTGATAGAACTATTGAAATATCAGCTCCTAAAGCACCTATTGATACAACAAAACCAATAGCAACCATTTCAAGTAGTACAACAGGTACAACATCAGTTGTAACAATAAGTTATGATGATGTTACTAATAATGGATTGACTCAAAATGAGTTAGAAGTAGATAATGGTAGTATTAGTGGTTTTGTAGATAATAGTGATGGAACATATACTGTAACTTTAGAAAAAACAGATTCTACAAAAGATATGACTTTAAAAATTCTAGCAGGTGCAGTAGAAAATGCTTCTTCTAAAACAAGTGAAGTACAATCATTTGTAATTACTGATAATATTGATTTAACAAGTGATGCAAATTGGGTAAAACTACTTTATGGTAACCAATATGATTACTTTGATGATGTTCAGTCAAATAAAGAAGGAACAGACTTAGTTGGAGATAATGATCATACACTTTTAAGCACTCAATACAATTCTTCAACAGATGAATTAGCATTTAGAGTTAGATTAGAGTCAGAAAATCCAGATGGAATATTTACACTATTAGGAGTAGATGGAACTGGAAATGGTGCTATTGACTTCTTTGTTGGAGTAAATATTCCTTCAAATGGAGGAACACCAACAGTTGAATTCTATGAAACAGGAAATGGAACAAATGATTCTCCAAGTACTTCTTCATTTAAAAATCCTATCTCAGCAGCTGGTGGAGTAGTTAATATAACAGCAGCATCAGATGGAGATGATATAGATGCAGATGGAAATGTAGATGGGTTTGTAAGCTTCAAATTAGATGCAAGTGCATTTGTAAGCTTTGCAAATGGTGCTGGTGGATTAACTGATTATACAATAGATGATCAAGTTAATTTCATGTTATTAACAGCTACTCAAACAAACTCTATAAATGGTGATATTGGTGGAATAGATGGTAATAGTTCAAAAATTAAATATAGTGATATGGGTGCATTTAAACCAGTTACATTCAGTGGAGATAGTTCTGGAGAAAATAAAACTACATTTACATTTGATAAACAAGAGGTAAATGATCCAGTTGTTTTAGATAGTGTAAGAGCTATAAGCTATGTAGATACAGATGGAAAAGACACATTTAGTGCTGAAGGTGGAACATTAAGTGCAAGTGATGTAGATAAAGATACTACTATTTCATATGGTATTGATGGTGGAACAGTAGATGGTACTACTGTTACTAAAGAGGGATTATATGGAATACTAAGTGTTGATACTGCAACAGGAGCATATACATATACTCCAAACTCAACTGTAATGGATGCTTTATCTAGCTCTAGTTCTGAAGAATTTATATTTACAGCAAATGATAATAATCCAAATGGTACATCATCGGTTGATACAACAATTCTAAGAATAAATGTAACAGCTGTAAATGACTCACCACTTTTAGGTGGAAGTGCTTCAACAGTAACATTTACAGAAAATGGAAGCTCAGTATTAATTGATTCTACTATCACAATTGATGACACTGAAGGTGAAAATTATAATGGTGGATATTTATATATCAAAAACACTGCAAATGGTCAATCAACTGATGAGTTATTAATTACTGAAATAGGTGGTGTAACTTTAGATGGAAATAATGTAGAGTATGCAGGTGTAGTAATAGGAACAATTGACTCAACATATAATGGTCAAGATGGAAAAGATTTAAAAATCAACTTTAATACAGATGCATATTCAACTCAAGCACAAGCAGTGGCAAGAGCTATTTCATTCTATAATTCAAGTGATACAGTAATTGAAAATGCAAGAACATATCAAGTTCAAGTAAATGATGGAGGAACTCCAACTCCTAAATTTAGTACAAAAGAAGCAACTGTAAATGTAGTTAGTATAAATGACTTACCAGTTATTTCTTTAGATGGAACAAACTATGAAGTTGAGAAATCAATTACATTAAATCCAGATGGAACATTAGGATTAACAGGAATTAGTTTAAGTGATTTAGATCATACATCTTTAACTGTTACACTTGAAACTACAAATTATGGATTATTAACTATAACTGATACAGTAAGTGGTGGAGTTACAGCTGGTGAGATTTTAAATAATGGAACACAAATTGTAACTATTACAAGTACAATAGAAAAAATAAATAAAACATTAGCAAATGCAAATGGCTTAGTTTATACAGCAGGACTTGGAAATGATATTATCACTCCAGGTTTAGATAGCTTAAAAATTACAGCTGTTGATGCAGATAGTGGACAAGATATTTCAACTAAACAAGTTACAGTACTTCCTGCTGTACCAAATGCTCTAAGTGACAATATTTTAATGCAAGAAGATACTGAAGCAACTGTTGATTTAGAGAAGTTAGTTAAGGATATAAATGTAACAACTAGTAGAAGCTTTACTCTTGGTACAGGAACAGCAGACGTTGACTTAAATCAAGATGGTGATACTTCTGATACTGATGAATCAGCTGGTTCAATTACAGCATTTAGTGGAAATGAAATCACTGATGGTGGTGGAAAATTAATTGGATACCAATTAACTAATGGAAAATTAATTATCGCTGAAGGTACTTTAGATGATGCAAATCCAGTTTATAAGTTTAATTATACTCCAGATGTTGCAAATTGGTCAGGAACTGATAGCTTTGTTTATCAATATAGTTCTGATGGGGTAAACTCTTTAATTGCAGAAATTAAAATTATTGTAAATGCAGTAAATGACGCACCAGTAATAACACCAGCAAATGGATTATCTGAAACAATAGATGAAGACAATAGTTTAACATTTACAGGTGCTAAAGCAATTACTTTAGCAGATGTAGATGTAACAGGAAATGAATTACTTGATTTAAACTTAAGTGTTTCAAATGGTATTTTAGATTTATCAACTACTACTAGAATTACTTTCTTAGAAGGAACTGATGCAAGTGGTTCAATGAAATTAAGAGGAACATTAAGTGACCTTCAAAACGCAATTAATAATCTAGTTTATACTCCAAATGCAGAATATAATGGAAGTGATAATTTAGTAATTAAGTTTGATGATAGAGGTAACACAGGTGCAGGAAATGTATTAACAGATACAAAAACAATAGCTATTACTATAAATGCTGTAAATGATGCACCAACTATTGATAACGCTTCTGATATAGAGTTTACATACTCAAATGGAGCAAATATTTCAAGTGATATTGTAAACTATGTAAAAGTTTCAGATCCAGATACTCCAACTTCAGGATTAACATTCAAAATTGATAGGGATGGTATTGAAGATGGAAATTCTGATTTAGAAGATACTACATCTGGAACTTATGGTGATTTAACAATAGACCCAGCTACTGGAAAATATACATTTACTCCAGATGAAACTTATTTAGCAACATTACCAGCTGGTGAATATACTCAAGACTTTGTAATAGATGTATTTGATGGAACTACTCATATTCAAGAAACTATTACTATGAAAGTAACTGTTGAAGGTCAAACTACTGCAACATACACAGAACAAGATCCAGCAACTTTAATTTTAGCAGATACAAATATCCAGACTGAGGAATCTTATGGTGGAGGATATATTGAATTTGAAGTTGGTTCATCTGAAGCTAGTGAAATATTAAGCTTCCAAAAAGGAACTACTCCTGATACAAGTGATGGTGCAATTACTATTATTGGAAATTCTGTTTACTTAGGTGATGGAACAAATGCTAAAGTTATTGGTCAAATTGATGGAAATTTAAATGGTCAAGATGGTAAAAACTTAAGAGTTAACTTTAGTGTTGACTTTAATAATGGTAATTTCAATTCTTCGAATGATACGGTAGGACTTTTAAGTTCAACAGTAGGTGAAAAAGTAAATATTGATGGTTGGACAGTAGTTAATGACAGACTTGACTTTGGAACAGATACAGTAGCTGGTCTTGCTACTCCAGTTGATTTATTGTGGCCTAATAGAACATATAAATATGATTCATCAAATTATCAAAGTGATAGTGGAAGTTTAATAAGAGAATCTTATAATTCTTATGTAAATCAAGATTCAACTGGTGATAATTCTATCATGATGAATTCAAGACTTACATCTGCAGATGGATTTGCAGTTATTAGAGGCCCATATATTTATTCAGATAGTGCTGTTAGTTTAGAAGCTGGAGATAAGGTTTCATTCCAATGGAAAGCACAAGGTGGAAGCGATGCTTATGATGTATTTGGTTATATTGTAAATGTAAATGATGATAGTGATTATCAAGTATTATTAAATGAAACAGGAGCAAGTGCAAGATCAAGTACAAACTGGGCAACTGAAAATGTTACAGTTGATAGTGCAGGTGAGTATAAGTTTGTATTTGTATCAGGAACTTGGGATGCTACAGGTGGAAGAGCACTTGGAGCACAATTATATATAGATGATGTAAAAGTTACTCAAGCGAATCCACCAAGTGGAATTGGTTCAGATGTATTAGAAAAGATAGCTCAAAAAGTTACTTATGAAAACACTGGTGATTTAACAGCTGCTAATGATGTTCAAAATAAAACAGTAACAGTTACAGCACATGCAGGAAATGGAACAGAGCATAGTGATACAAAAGTTTTAAATATTCAAGAAGTAAATGATATTCCAGTTGCAGCTGATCTTAGAACAATTTATTATACAGATACATCTGCAGTTGATGACTTCGAAGTTGTAAGTGATAGTGTTGTTGCAAGTGATGTTGATAGTGGTACAGTTTTAGCATATGAAATTGTTGGAAATACTGTTGCAGATAATGGAACTACTTTCTCAATAACAGGTGATTATGGAATATTAACATTAAATAAAACAACTGGTGCATATAGCTATACTCCAAATGATACAGTTATAAATGCTCTTGGAGAAAGTACAACTGAGACATTTAATATTAAAGTTAGTGATGGTGATGGTGGAACAGTTACAAAAGCATTGTTAATTGATATAACAGCAGTAAATGATGGACCAATATTAGGTGGACCAAAACCTGGAGATACTGAAAGTGATACTTATGGAGCATATACAGCTATTAGTTACTCTGAAAACTCATCAGCAGTTCAAATTGATCCAACAATTACTGTAACTGATCCAGAAAGTAAAAGTTATGATCAAGGTAGCTTAACAATTGCTATTACATCTAATAAAGAGTCTTTAGACCAATTAGTGATTAATACAATTGGTGGTATTTCAGTTGATGGATTAAATGTTAAATATGGTTCAGCAATTATAGGTACAATAGATAGCAACTTTGATGGTACTAATGGAAATGATTTAAGAATTAATTTAACTAGTGATGCTTATTCAAATGAAGTTCAAGCACTTATGAGAGCTATTTCATTTAAATCAAATGCTGATAGCTTTGTTGAAACTACAAGAGAACTAGAGTTTAACTTAAATGATGGTGGAAATGGTGGTACTACAACGCCAGCATTCAGTACAAAAGATGTTGAACTTGTAATTACTCCAATCAACGATGCACCAGAAATTACATTTGATAACACAAGTTATGAAATGGAAAAAGTTTTAGGTTCATCTACAGTAGGAAGTGATGAAGCAGGTACTTTATACTTAACTGGAATTAGTATTGATGATGTAGATGAAACAGGTGATGTTACTGTTGTAATAACTTCTACAGATACTACAGCTGGTTATGGATTATTAACTTTAAATACATCTGTTTCAGGTGGTGTTGGAATATTAGATGTTCAAAACAATGGAACTAAATCTATAACAATTACTGGAACAATTGATGAAATAAATAATACTTTAGCTAGTTCAACTGGACTAAAATATGTTGCTGGAAATGGAAATGATTCAATAACTCCAGGTGCAAATAATTTAAAAATAACTGTAACAGATAGCTTATCTGCTAGTGATTTAGGTACAAAAGAAGTAATTGTACTTCCTGCTGTACCAAATAGTTATAGTGATAATGTATTATTAAATGAAGATTCTTCAGCACAAATTGATTTAGGTAATCTAATTACTGATATTAATGATAATAATGGATACTATATCTTTGGTGGAAGTGGAACTGTAGGTGAAACAATTGAAAATAATGATGGTTCAATTACTGTAAACTCTTATGGTTCTTTAACTAAGTTTACTACAGCTGATATATTAACAGTTGATTTAGATTTAAATGGCGATGGTGATACAGATGATGCTAATGAATCAAATAGACAAGTTGGTTACCAACTAGATAATGGAACATTAATTTTAGAAAATGATGAAGTATTAGGTTCTGATTTTGCTAACTTTACATTTACACCAAATGAGAACTGGAATGGAACGGAAGAATTATTCTATCAATATGTATCTGGAGATGGAACTATTAGTCCAGTATCAAAAGTTTTATTCTATGTAAGAGCGGTAAATGATGCACCAGTAATAACATCAAATGATACACAAAGTGTAGATGAAGATACTTCAATTAGCTTTAATACAGATAACGCAAATAGAATAGTATTGTCAGATGTAGATGGATTAACTTCAGAAGAAATAGAGATTACATTAGATGTAAATAATGGTAAATTAAATTTAGCAGATACAAGTGGAATTGAAATAACTGAAGGTACATCAAATGATGCACATATAAAATTAAAAGGTACACTTGCTAATATTCAAAATGCTTTAGATAATATGAGCTACCAAGGAAATCAAGATTATAATGGTAGTGATTCTTTAACTATTGAAGTAAATGATAAAGGTAATATTGGAACATTAGGTAATAAACTAATTGATACAAAAATTATTGATATAACAGTAAATGCAGTAAATGATGCACCAATATTAGTATCAGATGATAATATAGATAATGATAGATTAGCATTTGGTGATGAATATTCACAAGATATTGCATATATGTTTAGTGATATAGAAACAAGTAGAGAGAACTTAAGATTTGAAGTAACAGGATTACCAAAAGGATTGAGTGTAGTAGATGGTAAAATAGTAGGAAAATTAGCATCTTCTGGTAAATTTAATATTACAATAACAGCATATGATGAAGGATTACCTGTATTGTCAGCACCTTCAAAAACATTTACATTAGGAGTTACAGCACCACCACAACCAAAAGGTGAACCAACAACACCAAGTAATGATGTAAATGAAGTTGCAGAGCAAATTAAACAAGATATTGAATCAAATACTTCAACTGAAATAGTAGAAATAGAACAAACTAATGAAGATACAGGTTTAGGACTTGGTGAAAATAATGGAATACAATTTGGTGAAATAAATGATCAACAACAAAATGTAGAGAATACAGAGTTAACATCATTAACAAATAATAATAACAATAATCCAAATGATAGAATAGTATCAGCAGGAGTAGATTTAGCAGTAGGAACAGATGGACAAATAACATTTAATGAAGAGTCTCAGAAATCATTTGAAACAGTAGGTATGGCTATAGAGACTATAGATTTTTCTACAGAGAATGTAGAAGTAAAAATAGTGGATTCAAGAGTAGGGCAAAAATATACAGTAACATTAGCAGATGATACACCACTGCCAAATACATTAAAGTTTGATCCAAATACAGGACTAATAACAGGAGAGATTCCAGAAGAAATAGAAGAGTTAGAACTTAAAGTATCAGCAAGATCAACAGATGGTACAACAAGAGAGTTAATTATAAAATTAGATGTAAAAGCATTAAAAGAAGCACAAAATCAGAATAATAATGAAGCTAAGTTTGAGACATTAAGTGAACAAATTAATGCACAAAACGATAAAATGAACAATTATGGAAGCTTTGTAACTTCTTTATTTAGTGCATAAAATTAGATTAAGGAAAAAATTCAATTGAATAGTGAACTATCCAAACTTTTACAGTTAGAACATAACTGTAAAAGTTGCGAAAATGACATAGAACTTTTTTACATATTAGTTAATCAAACTAGAAGTTTGGTTGACTATGACCAAGGTGTATTATTAACTACATCTTTAAACTCTAAATTAAATCCAATAGCTATTTCTGATATGACAACAGTTGATTCTACTTCACCATATGTGCAATGTGTAAGTGAGTTAGCAAACTTTTATATTGATACAAATAATGAAAACTTAAATGAAGTTCATCAAGTTGATTTTAAATCACTTAATAACTCTTTAATAAAACAGCTAAAAGAGTATTCCCCTAGCAATATTTTGTGGGTACCATTAAAAACTATTAAAAATAATGTTGAAATAGAATTTTATTTAATTTTATTTAGAAATATAAGTTTTAATGAAAAAGAAATTGAAATCATAAAACATATTTCTGCTTCTTATAAATATTTTTTATTTAGTGTTAGAAAATGTGGATTTAAAACTTTTTTAGAAAATATGAAATTTAAAAGCAAATATGTAAAATATACTTTATTAGCTTTAATTTTAGTGATGTTTATACCTGTAAGAATGAGTGTTTTAGCTCCTTTTGAAGTACAAGCTAAAGATCCATTTGTAGTAACTTCACCCTTAGAAGGTACAGTAGATGAAATAAAAATTTCACCAAATCAATATATAGAAAAAAACCAACTTATAGTAAAACTTAAAGATACAGATTTAAAAAACAACTATGAAGTTGCAAAAAGAAAGCTAGATACTATAAAAGCTCAACTTCACACAACTAAGCAAGTTGGTTTTTATGATTCAGATAGAAAAACTGAAATCAATAGACTAGAAAGTGAAGTTAAACTTAAAATTGCTGAACTAGAATATGCAAAATCACAATTAGAAAAAACAAATATCTATGCTGAAGAAAAAGGTATTGCAATAATCAAG
>Ga0209961_1000236_pt1 | contig 19779 bp, 17 predicted proteins | sample SalPonA_B_H2O_MG_FD_185719 | JGI IMG/M metagenome (GOLD analysis project Ga0209961, IMG submission 185719) | Water microbial communities from South San Francisco under conditions of wetland restoration - Salt Pond MetaG R2A_B_H2O_MG (SPAdes)... | ecosystem: Environmental > Aquatic > Non-marine... | reverse complement strand
ACCCGCGTTGAAGAACGATCGTTATTTACGTGCTTTACTTAAACAGCCGGTTGATATGACACCTGTATGGATGATGCGACAAGCAGGTCGTTATCTTCCTGAATATAAAGCTACGCGAGCCGAGGCCGGCGACTTCATGTCATTGTGTAAAAACGCCGAACTAGCGTGTGAAGTGACGCTACAGCCATTACGCCGCTTTCCTCTAGACGCCGCAATTCTTTTTTCAGACATACTCACTATCCCTGATGCGATGGGCCTTGGGCTTTATTTTGAGACGGGAGAAGGCCCTCGTTTCAAAAATCCCATTACCTGCAAAGCCGATGTGGATAAGATAGGGCTTCCTGATCCTGAAGGCGAACTTCAGTATGTGATGAACGCAGTTCGTACTATTCGAAGAGAGCTAAAAGGCGATGTGCCATTAATCGGTTTCTCTGGAAGCCCATGGACGCTTGCGACCTACATGATTGAAGGTGGCTCAAGTAAGGCGTTTACTAAAATAAAAAAAATGGCTTTTGCTGAGCCGGCAATGTTGCATGCATTGCTTGAAAAACTGGCCGATTCAGTGACCGAGTACCTCAATGCCCAAATTGCTGCCGGCGCACAGTCGGTTATGATTTTTGATACATGGGGCGGTGTGTTATCGCCACGTGATTACAAAGATTTCTCGTTGCAATATATGGCGCGAATAGTGGACGGCCTGACACGCGAGAGTGACGGTCGCAAAGTACCTGTGACCTTGTTTACTAAAAATGGCGGCATGTGGCTCGAGTCTATCGCGGCAACAGGGTGTGACGCTGTTGGACTTGATTGGACTATTGATATTGCTGAAGCAAGAAAACGCATTGGCGATAAGGTGGCATTACAAGGCAATATGGACCCGTCAATGCTGTATGCCTCACCTGAGCGCATTGAACAGGAAGTAGGTACTATTTTAGAGGGTTATGGCAACGGCACCGGCCATGTATTTAATCTAGGTCATGGCATTCATTTGGATGTACCGCCTGAAAATGCAGGTGTATTCGTTAATGCGGTGCATAAATTGAGCACGCCATATCACAAGTAAGATGGTTAGCGAGCGCCCTGCATATTTATGTGAAGGGCGCATTTTTAATGACACGATATGCTCACTATGCAAAGGTTCTTTCGGGTGAAGAAAAAAGGGCAATATGCTTTCATTGCGGCGTTGATAGTATTTATCGCTATCGCTGCTAATCAGTTCCGCTATTACAATAACAAGCTCAATAGCGCCAGTGAACACAAGGCTCAACTACATAAATCGTTAGAACGAGAGAAAACGACTGATACAACTCAGCTTAAAGTGATTAAACCCAGCCCACCATTAGCGAAAGGCGATAATTCTCGCTCTCCTGCATCTTAAGCATCCCTCGGTAACCCTTTTTCAATTGCACGTATAAACCGTTCCTGTTTTCTGCTTGCAGAAGGGGTGTCAGTGCTTGCTTTTTGTTGTTGTGTCAGTGCCCATTCAATATGACGATCAACTTGTTCGTTAACCTTCCCATGCTGAAGGTTAAGTGCGGCTACTATGCTGACGTCATAGGGAGCATTTCCCATTGCTACCGCTATATTTCTCAACCATTTTACGTAGCCTATTCTGCGTATTGGCGAGCCTTCGGTGTTTCGCAAAAATGTGGCTTCTGACCATGAAAATAGGGTAACCAACGATTGACCATGAAGATTCTCTCTAGCATGAAAGTCTTCTTCTTCAGTAATATCTGCATAGCGATTCCACGGGCAGATGAGCTGGCAGTCGTCGCAACCGTAAATTCTATTGCCTATTAACGGGCGTAACGGTTCGGGAATATCTTCATCAGACTCAATGGTCAGGTAAGAAATACACCGTCTCGCGTCTACGGTATATGGGGCGACGATAGCATTTGTAGGGCAAATAGTAAGACATGCGGTACAGCTCCCGCATCCTTCTTCAACAGGAGCATCAACGGGAAGGGGTAAATTTATGAAAAGTTCGCCTAAAAAAAACCAAGACCCGGCTTCTTTATTGATAGTAAGGCTGTGTTTGCCCGTCCAGCCAATCCCCGCTTTTTCTGCTATGGCATGTTCTAATACTGGCGCAGAATCTACAAATGGGCGGTATGATGTCGTACTCAGTGCTTGAGTGATTTTTTCACCCAATTGCTTAAGGCGCTTTCGAATTACCTTGTGATAGTCTCTGCCAAGTGCATACCGGCTAACATACCCAATATCCGGTGTTGAAAGATGTTGAGCAAAAGATGCATCGGGGGGAAGATAGTTCATGCGTACGCTGATTACCCGCAATGTTCCAGGTACTAACTCGGAAGGGCGAGCACGCTTCATGCCGTGGCTTTCCATGTAGTGCATATCACCGTTAAACCCGTTTTCCAGCCATGTTTGAAGATGGGCCTCATGCTGATGCAGATCAATATCGCTGATACCAACTTGCTGAAAGCCTAGCGAATAACCCCAAGCCTTGATATTGTTTGTTAATTCAACTAAGTCGATAGAATTTATTGTGGACATGCGCTTATGCTAGATACTCAACTCACCTCAAGTTTATCATACAAACTTTTCAGAGCCGACCAAGTAAGAGAAAACGAAGCTAAAGCCGCTGAGCTGTCAGGTTGTGACATGTTTACACTGATGCAGCGAGCAGGAGACATTATTTTTGAGCAATGCCAAGAGCGCCTCCCTAATTCCGATGTGTATTTAATCGTTGTTGGTCAAGGGAATAATGCGGGCGATGGCTACGTTGCAGCGATAAATGCAAAGTTAGCAGGTAAAAAAGTCTATGTGTGTGCGGTGCAGCCAGAGCGTACCTTAGAGGGCGATGCGGGTACTGCGCAATCTCGATGGCTTGATTTAGGTGGAAAGATTAGTGCATTCGATAGTGCCTTACTTGAAAAAGCAGACGTTGTGATTGACGCGCTTTTAGGCACCGGAATCAATAGTTATATACGAAATGAATTTGCCCAGGTTATTGATGCTATTAATGCATCAACAACGCCTATTGTTAGTGTTGATGTCCCCTCAGGACTTGATGCTAATACCGGGCAAAGCTTGGGGCGCTGTGTGCAGGCAGATGTAACGGTAACATTCGTTGGCATTAAGCCTGGGTTAGTTACGGGCGCGGGTAAGCAATCATGCGGCAAGCTAGTATATGCCGACTTAGGTATTGGCAAAGCATTTCAATCGTTGGCACGGGCGTGCGCAACCATGCTGAACATCGAACATTTCAAAGGCATGGGGCCGCGAGATATTCACAGTCACAAAGGCACCTACGGTCGACTACTTTGCGTAGGAGGAAATCGAGGAACGGCTGGGGCAATAAGGCTGGCTGGTGAGGCCGCGCTGAGAAGCGGAGCCGGAATGGTTAGGGTATTTACGCATACTAGTTCGGTTGTGCAAGTCAGTGCAGGTAGGCCTGAACTCATGGTGTCTGATAGCGATTTAGCGGCCGCACTCGACTGGGCAACCTGCGTGGTAATTGGCCCGGGCTTAGGGCAGGATGATTGGGCCGAGGAAACCTTTCAGCTGACGATGAAGTATTGCCAACAGCATAATAAACCCATGGTCATTGATGCCGATGCACTTAACTTACTGTGTAAGCAATCTACGGCGTTTACGATAGAGAATAGTATTCTCACGCCACATGCGGGTGAGGCAGCGAGATTACTAGGTGTCTCTATCGATGATGTGGAAGGCGATCGCTTCAACTATGCGCGTCAGTGCGCGCAGCGCTATCACGCGGTATGCGTATTGAAAGGCGCAGGCACGCTCATTGATAACGAACGTAAAACATGGGTATGTCGTCATGGCAATCCTGGTATGGCAACAGCCGGTAGCGGTGACGTACTCAGTGGCATCCTAGGTGCGTTGCTAGCACAAGGTTTGACCGTTGATATTGCAGCGAAATACGGCGTTACGCTGCATGCGAAGGCGGGAGACGATATTGCCCAGACCTATGGCCAGCGTGGTATGATAGCCAGCGATTTGTTTGATGCGGTGAGAGCGCTGATAAATCAGTAGCCCGTAGCAGCATATAACGCCGTTTTTTATTTAACTTCGATGGTGGAATACAATACATGTCATACCCACAGGCCTCATTTTTTGCTGCGCAACCAAGCGATACGGCCTTGTTTGCCCAAGATTTGGCGCAAGCCGTAAAAACGGCTGAATCGTCCAATGCTGTTATTTATCTCGATGGAGATCTTGGGGCAGGAAAAACAACATTCAGTCGTTTTTTTATTCAATCGTTCGGTCATCAAGGCAGCGTAAAAAGCCCAACCTATACACTGGTGGAACCTTATGAATTAAAAGATGTCTCTATCTATCATTTTGATTTATATCGTTTAGCTGATCCAGAAGAGCTTGAGTTTATGGGGATAAGGGATTATTTCGGAGATAATACCATTGCCCTCATTGAGTGGTCAGAGAAAGGTGGAGAGTTATTAGCTGCCCCAGATATAGTAATTGATATTGCGATTACCTCATCTGGGCGAACATTTACGGTTAATGCTAGAAGTGCAAAAGGTGCGAGACTACTACAACAGTGTAAGCGACTGTAGTAAGCTGTTTATGCAATGTAATGACAATAAGCCTGCATGCAGGTAATAAATAAGGCCCTACGATAGGCGGATTATGGTGCGCAAAGTAATTGTGATGTTTTTTTTGTGTTTCGCTATACACACCGTGTCAGCAGCACAAAATAAACTAGAAAGCGTGAGGATTTGGCCCTCATCCGACAATACGCGTGTTGTATTAGACATGCGTAGCGCGCCTGATTTTACGTACTTTAGCCTTAAAAAGCCTGAAAGACTTGTTATTGATGTTGCGGCAACAGACAACAGCTTAAACCTATCCAATATTGAGAATAGCGGTGATTTAATAAAAAAAATTCGCTACTCGACCCCCAAAAATAAACAGTCTGCACGTATCGTCATCGAACTTAATCGTAAAGCTGAACCAACACTTTTTGCTATGACGCCCTCAGCGCCTTTTGGGCACCGATTGGTGATTGATTTAGCTGACAGTGCGCCGGCGAGCGCACCAGCCAGTGTGGTGATGGACGAAACCACGACCACAAGAGATAGGGATATTATTGTTGCTATCGATGCCGGACATGGTGGGAATGACCCAGGTTCGATAGGCCCTGCCGGCACGTATGAGAAACATATTACGTTAAGTATCGCTAAAAAACTTGAAGCCATGGTGAATGCCGAGCGCGGTATGAAAGCGTTTATGACGCGTAGCGGTGACTATTATATTTCGCCCAACAAGCGTCCCGAACTTGCACGTCAACAGAAAGCCGATTTACTTATCTCTATTCATGCTGATGCCTTCACACAACCCGAACCGCGAGGCGGCTCGGTGTGGGTATTGTCGATGCGAAGAGCCGATACCGAATTAGGTCGCTGGATGGAAAGAACAGAACGCCATTCTGAGCTTCTTGGTGGGGCAGCAGAAGTCATAAGTGACAAATCCAGTGAGCGGTATTTAGCGGAAACGATCCTTGGTCTGTCAATGGACCACAGTATGGCGACCAGTCATGACTTAGGAAACAAAGTTATTCAAGAGTTAAAAGGCGTAACAAAACTGCATAAAAAGGCGCCTCAAGCGGCGAGTCTAGCAGTATTAACCTCGCCCGACATTCCGTCTATTTTGGTTGAGGTTGGGTTTATCTCAAACCCTCAAGAAGAAAAAAATCTTAATTGGACTAAGTATCGAGAGCGTTTGGCAAAGGCGATGTTCAACGCCGCTAAACGCTATTTTAAACAGGTGCCACCCGATGGTACATTGTGGGCATCTGAGAAAGCGAAAAATCGCACACATAAAGTACGAAGCGGCGAATCGTTATCCATACTTGCGCAGCGCTATAACGTAAAAGTGAGTAGCATTAAAGCAGCTAATAATCTTAACAACGACATCGTTCGAATCGGGCAAGTACTGACTATTCCTAGTCTATAACCAGCCCACCTTCGATAAAATAACTATCTAGCAGGGTTACCCATTGCCTATACAACTTTTATCCCCTCAATTAGCTAACCAAATCGCCGCCGGTGAAGTGGTTGAACGCCCCGCGTCAGTTGTCAAAGAGCTTGTTGAGAATAGCTTAGATGCCGGAGCAACTCGCATCGAGGTTGATATTGAGAAAGGCGGCCACAAACGAATTCGAATCAAAGACGACGGCAGCGGTATTGCCAAAGATGAGCTTACTCTTGCTTTAAGTCGCCACGCAACCAGTAAAATAACGACCTTAAATGACTTAGAGCAAATACTGTCACTTGGGTTTCGAGGAGAAGCATTAGCAAGTATCAGCTCTGTAAGTCGCCTAACGTTAACATCACGGACTCAAGATCAAAAAGAGGCATGGCAGGCTTATTGTGAAGGGCGAGAAATGGCCGTGAGCGTTAAGCCCGCAGCGCATCCGATAGGCACGACCATCGACGTTGCCGATTTATTTTACAACACCCCCGCACGGCGAAAGTTTCTAAGGACAGAAAAGACTGAATTTCAACACATTGAAGAGGTTATCAAGCGCATTGCATTGAGCCATCCTAAAACCTCATTTGTCTTGAAGCATAACGACAAAATAGTAAAACGTTTTATAGCGGATAAAAACGGTTCGATGAATGGGAGAATATCTGGCGTATTAGGGCAAAAATTTATCGATAATGCCATTCATGTCAATACTCTCTACGACGGCATAACAATTGATGCTTGGTTAGGTAATGAGGTGATGCTTCGCAGCAGTAACGACTGCCAATTTAGTTTTGTAAATGGCCGAGGCATGCGAGATAAGTTAATTATGCATGCTATTCGGCAGGCCTATGAAAGCGTATGGGGCGTCGTGGAGCAGCCTGCGTTTGTTGTTTATTTAACGATAAACCCTAAAGATGTGGATGTTAACGTGCACCCAGCAAAGCATGAAGTACGTTTTCAGCAGAGCCGATTGGTGCATGACTTTATTTGTAAAACCGTATGCGATGCGTTAAGTGATATTACCGCAGCATCGAGTGAAGATCACAATGCTAACTCAGAGCAAGCAGGTTCGTATGGTGTTTTTGACGCTTCACCCGCTACGCACGATTATATTAGGCCGCTAACGCAACCGCCGGCATCAACATCACCTGGTCATTCTGCTCGCTCCTCGACAGGCGCTTATTACACCCAGAGGTCAACTCCAGGTGGTGCTTACAACGCCTCTTTTACCGAATTGATGACGCCAAAAGCAGACACAGATAACGATAAAAATCGAGCCAGCGATATTGAATCATCTTTTTTTAATCTGTCTTCATCACTGAGACTGTATAAAAAAGATGAAAATATTTTTCTACTTTGTGCGTCAAAACTTGCGGGATCATGGTTGAACAGCCTACTGTTAAATGCAGAGAATGCGCAACCGTTGTTGATGCCAGTGGCGATTGCAATTGATAATGTGTCTAATAAGCGTATTGCAAAGCTCACAGAACATCACTTTGTTATAAACAAAGTAGCGGGGAAAATCCGTTTGCAGCAAGTCCCTGCCGGAACTCGCCATCTGCCATGGGTAAAGTGGTTTGAAAAGCTGTTACTTGAAACGGACAATGAAGATGACAGTGTGTTAACTACCCTCGCTTTCTCCCGTTGTGATGTAGACGAGAACCTGTCTTCACACATTTGGCACTGGTTGGATCAGCAATCTGAAGGTAAACAATGGGAATATGTAGAGCAATTTGCTAGAGTGCGCCCCATCGACGCCTTGTTTGAATTTTGGGGCACAAATGATAGGTAATGGCACAGAAGCTGCAAAGCCAGTAATAGCAATAATGGGTCCCACGGCTTCTGGTAAGACAGGACTTGCTTTAGCGTTATCCGATATGGCGGACTGTGAAATAATAAGTGTCGATTCTGCACTCGTTTACAAAGGTATGGATATTGGAACGGCAAAACCGACTCGTGAAGAGTTAAATAAGGTTCCACACCACCTCATTGATATTATTGAGCCAACCGACAGCTATTCCGTGGCGCAATTTTGTACTGATACCACAGCCCTTATTGGCGATATTCATGCTAGAAATAAGGTGCCCGTGTTGGTTGGCGGTACAATGATGTACTTTAATGCCTTGATAAATGGAATTTCGGCACTACCTAAGTCTGATGAGAATATCCGACGCGATATAAATGAAGAAGCAAAAGCCAGTGGTTGGGAGGCGTTACACACACAGTTGCTCAACGTCGACCGTGTGAGTGGTGAAAGAATTCACCCTAACGACCCACAACGGATAACTAGAGCGCTTGAAGTATATCGAAGTACCGGTAAGACACTAACGCACTGGCAAGGTGTTAAAGGGTTCGAATGTCCTTACGACATTACCCAATTTGCGATAGCGCCAGATGACCGCGCCAAGTTACATAAACGTATTGAACAACGGTTCGATATTATGCTCGAGCAAGGTTTCGAGAACGAAGTAAAAAATCTATTCGAAAGAGGTGATCTAAATGAAGATTTACCATCTATTCGTTCAGTAGGTTATCGACAGATGTGGCAGTACTTGGATGGACAGCTTTCATATCCAGAAATGAGAGAAAGAGGTATCATCGCCACGAGACAATTAGCCAAGCGACAACTGACGTGGTTGAGAGGTTGGAACGAGGTAACGTGGCTTGACACATTTTGTAATGATAATTTGACTAAAATTACAGCAAAAGTCACACTTTGAAGTGTTGAGTGTGATATACATTAGACGTGCAATAGCTGCATTGCGCAGCATTAATAATAAAAACTAAGGATATCAAATGGCTAAAGGGCAATCTTTACAAGACCCATTCTTAAATGCACTGCGCAAGGAGCGTATTCCAGTATCAATATATCTGGTTAATGGCATTAAATTACAGGGACAAGTTGAGTCTTTCGATCAGTTCGTGATTTTACTCAAAAATACAGTGAGCCAGATGGTGTATAAGCACGCTATTTCTACCGTTGTACCCGCGCGCGCAATCACAATGCCAAGCGCAACAGGAGATTCTGACAATACTAAAGCTGAATAAATTAGAAGGTAACGCGCTTGTTTGACCGTTATGAAGCCGGTGAACAGGCTGTACTTGTTCATGTTAATTTTACCGATGAAAACAGTAAGGAAGATCTCGCTGAACTAGAATTGCTAGTGTCTTCTGCAGGGGTAGATGCCGTCGAGGTTTTAACGACGTCACGAAGCGCGCCTCATGCCAAGTTTTTTGTCGGTTCAGGCAAAGTTGAAGAAATTGCTGCGGCCGTTAGTGCACACAATGCGAATGTGGTGATTTTTAATCACTCATTATCGCCGTCACAGGAACGTAATCTTGAGGCGGTGTGCAAGTGTCGTGTACTCGATCGCACCGGACTCATTTTGGATATCTTTGCTCAACGAGCCAGAACGCACGAAGGTAAACTACAAGTAGAATTAGCGCAGCTGCGCCATATTTCTACACGCCTCATTCGAGGCTGGACTCACCTTGAACGCCAAAAAGGCGGGATCGGGCTGCGTGGACCTGGTGAAACACAGCTAGAGACGGACAGACGTTTGCTTCGAGGGCGCATTAAAGCCATTTTGCGTCGCTTAGAGAAGGTACAAAAGCAACGAGAGCAGGGACGGCGCTCGAGAAAACGTGCTGAGATTCCTACGGTGTCCTTGGTAGGATATACAAACGCGGGTAAGTCTACCCTTTTCAATACGATAACCGATTCGCATGTTTATGCAGCCGATCAGCTATTCGCAACGTTAGATCCTACGTTACGAAAAATTGAGCTTCAAGATGTGGGGCCTGCAATACTGGCTGACACGGTCGGATTCATTCGTCATTTACCACATGATTTGGTTGCCGCGTTTAAAGCAACGCTACAAGAGACGCAAGAAGCTGACTTGTTACTGCATGTTGTCGACATAGCTGACGTTAATCATCGTGAAACGATGGATGAAGTTAACGCAGTACTTGAAGAGATTGATGCTGACGACATTCAACAATTACTTATATGTAATAAGATTGATAAACTTGAAGACGTAGAGCCGCGTATAGAGAGAAACGAAGACGGCACTCCGACAAGAGTGTGGTTGTCAGCACGAACTGGCCAAGGTACGGAACTATTAGGTCAAGCGCTTACCGAGTGCTTGGCTAAAAGCATGGTGAACTATACATTGCGTATTCCCCCAGCACAGAGTCAATTACGAGGGGTATTGTACGAATTGAATTGTATCGCTAGCGAAGAGTATGACAGTCAAGGCGATTGGTTAGTTGACGTTAGAATGCAAACGGCCGATTGGAACAGGCTAGAAAAACGACTAGAGCACGGATTATCAGAATATGTTGTGCGTCACTAAGTAAAGTGACACATGAGTACTTAATAACAATATTATAATTTATGGAGTATCAGCATGGCTTGGAATGAGCCGGGTGGAAATAAAAACGACCCGTGGAAAAATCGCGGTGGGAAAGACCAAGGCCCACCTGATTTAGACGATGTATTTAAAAACCTGTTTGGCAAATTTGGCAAATCAGGCGGCGGTAATGGTGGTTCAGGCAAGAGCTTGGGCGGCATTGGTGCAGGTATTTTGGTTGGCCTTCTCGTTGTTATCTGGTTTATCAGTGGCTTTTACACTATTCGTGAAGCTGAGCGTGGCGTGGTGTTACGTTTCGGCGAATACCATGAACAGGTTGAACCAGGCCTCCGTTGGGCGCCGACATTTATTGACACAGTAATGCCGGTAGATGTTCAGTCTATTAGAGACCAGTCTTCATCAGGCTCAATGCTTACTGAAGATGAAAACGTGGTTAGCGTTCAAATGGAAATGCAATTTCGTGTCGTTGACCCGTTCCGCTGGATTTACGCGGTTGAAAACCCTGAAATGAGTTTAAGCCAGTCACTCGACAGCGCAATTCGTTATGTTGTTGGTCACTCTGCCATGGATGACGTGCTAACTGATGGCCGTGAGCTAACCCGTCAGCGTGTATGGGAAGAGCTTCAATCTATTATCGAACCCTATAACATGGGCGTTTCGATTATCGATATGAACTTTAGAGACGCTCGCCCACCAGAGCAGGTTAAAGACGCATTTGATGATGCGATATCTGCTCAGGAAGATGAACAGCGTTTTATTCGAGAAGCTGAAGCGTATGCACGTGAAATTGAGCCACGAGCACGTGGTCAGGTTAATCGTATGAACGAAGAAGCACAGGCCTATAAAGAGCGAGTAACACTTGAAGCGCAGGGTGAAGTTTCTCGTTTTGAAGAGTTGCTACCTCAATATGTTCGCGCACCAGAAGTAACGCGTGAACGTATTTACTTGGAGACAATGGAAGAAGTACTAAGCAGTACGAGTAAGATCCTAGTCGACAGTAAAGGCGGTAACAACATGATGTATCTACCTTTAGACAAGATCATGGAGCGCCAGCAAGGTTCATCGCAACCAAGTTCAAGAAGCACCCTTGAAGGTCTGCAGCGTCCGGTAGTGGATGAAGGCGCGAATACTCGCAATTCGTCACCTACATCAGGTTTACGCGGCGGTAGCTCTAGAGAGGGGAGATAGGTAGTATGAAAAATTTAGGCATTGCAGTATTGGTTTTGCTGATTGTTCTTGCTTCTGGTTCACTGTTTGTGGTGAAAGAGGGCGAGCGCGCGATAGTGATCCAGTTTGGTAAAATTCAAAGAGATGATGCAACTGGTGATACGAAAGTATTTACGCCAGGTTTGCATTATAAACTGCCATTTATTGATTCAGTTCGTCACTTAGACGCACGAATTCAAACATTAGACGGCACACCAGATCGCTTCGTTACTAGCGAGAAAAAAGACTTAATCGTTGATTCTTATGTGAAATGGAAAATCGATGATTTCGCTCGCTACTATCTATCGACTGGTGGTAATAAACTTCAAGCTGAAGCGCTATTAAAGCAGAAAGTGAATAATGGTTTACGTTCTGAATTTGGTACGCGCACTATTGCTCAAATCGTGTCGGGTGAACGCTCTGCATTGATGAATCAAGCGATGGAGCAAGCCTCTACGTCATCAGACGAGCTAGGCATAGAGATTGTTGATGTGCGTGTTAAGCAAATTAACCTGCCAACGGAAGTGAGTAACTCTATATTCCAACGTATGCGTGCCGAACGTGCTGCGGTAGCAAGAGAGCACCGCTCAGAAGGTCAAGAGCAAGCTGAAGTTATTCGCGCAAACATCGACGCGAAAGTAACGGTAATGCTTGCTGATGCTGAGCGTAATGCGCGTCAGCTGCGTGGTGAAGGTGATGCACTCGCCGCTCAGATATACGCTGATGTATATTCACAAAGCCCAGAGTTCTACAGCTTTCTTCGTAGTATGGATGCGTATAAGAAAAGCTTTAGCAGTAAACAAGACGTACTTGTTGTTGCACCTGATAGCGATTTCTTCCGCTACATGAATAAATCGACTGGTAACTAGTCTTCAAAAAACAGACAAAGCCAGCCTTCGGGCTGGCTTTTTTTTGCCATTTTTTACACTTGAGCTTGGGCTGGGTGTCATGGATTTACGTTGGACAGTGCCAAAGTTGACCCAAATCGGGTAAACTAACGCCGATAATTATTAAAACAATAAAACGTATCTTTACTGATTGACTATGTAATGTTCCCACCTACTTAGTGGTAAAGAATGTAAAACGACAGAGGGATTTTTTTTGGCTTCGGAAAATACTAAAAGGCAGTCTGCGAGTGAAAATCGTGGACAGGGTGGTTTATTCTCGCGATTTCTCGCGACCGTAGAATGGTTGGGTAATTTACTCCCACACCCAGTAACGCTATTTGCTCTACTTTCACTATTTATTGTCATTCTAAGCGGTATTCTTGGTTACTTTGATATTGCTGTTGCAGACCCACGCCCTGAAGGGGCAAAAGGGAGAGATGCTGATGGCATGATTGAAGTTATTTCACTCATGAGTGCCGAAGGGTTGCAGCGCATTGTGACTGGGCTAGTAACAAACTTTACTGGTTTTGCGCCGTTAGGTACGGTGCTAGTGGCCCTACTAGGTGTGTCTGTTGCAGAGCACTCAGGCTTATTATCTGCGGCAATGCGTGCACTTGTTATGAACGCCTCTAAGCGTGCCGTTACGTTTGCGGTGGTATTCGCAGGCATTATTTCAAACACCGCGTCAGAGCTTGGTTATGTGGTACTTATTCCGCTCGCTGCAATGATTTTCCATTCTTTGGGTAGACACCCGCTGGCTGGTCTCGCCGCCGCATTTGCTGGCGTGTCGGCAGGGTACAGTGCAAACTTATTACTTGGTACGGTAGACCCGTTGCTTTCCGGAATTACCGAAGCTGCAGCGCATATGATTGACCCTGATTATGTCGTCGGCCCAGAAGTTAACTGGTATTTCATGTTCATCAGTACATTTGTCGTCGCTACGATGGGCACCATCGTCACTGAAAAAGTGGTTGAGCCTCGATTGGGTAAGTTCGATGAATCAGAAGCATCAATCGACCTTGGTAAGCAATCGATGGACGCACCTACCGCCATTGAAAAGAAAGGCTTGCGTTGGGCGGGCATATCATTCGTTGTAGTCTGCGCAATATTAGCCATTACCATTGTGCCTGAAAACGGTATTTTACGTCACCCAGAAACGGGTGCTGTTGCAGGTTCTCCGTTTCTAAAAGGTATTGTTGCGTTTATTTTTATAACGTTTGCGGTGCCGGGCTTCGTATACGGAAAAGTCACAGGGTCAATGAAAAGTGACCGTGATGTGATAGATGCGATGTCGAAAAGTATGGGCGCGATGGGCCTTTACATAACTCTCGTATTTTTTGCCGCTCAGTTTGTAGCGTTCTTTAAATGGACCAATTTAGGTACCGTACTTGCCGTAAAAGGGGCCGCGCTTCTACAGGCTGTCGGACTAGACGGACCATCGGTATTTATACTCTTCATACTGATGTGTGGGATTGTTAATTTATCGCTAGGCAGCGCATCTGCGCAATGGGCAGTAACTGCGCCTATTTTTGTACCGATGCTCATGTTGATTGGTTATTCTCCTGAGGTTATTCAGGCGGCTTATCGAATCGGAGACTCTGTGACGAATGTCATCGCGCCTATGATGAGCTACTTTGGCTTGATTCTGGCCATGGCTGCGCGTTACAAGAAAGACCTTGGGATGGGAACGTTGATTGCCATGATGTTACCGTATTCAATGGTCTTCGTCGTGGGTTGGACTATCTTGTTCTATATCTGGGTGTTTTTGCTTGGCATGCCAGTTGGCCCTGGTGCAGCAACGTACTACCAACCGTAGTAGCGGATACACATCAACAGTTAATAAAGGCGGTTTTCCGCCTTTTTTTATCGGCAAAACTAATCGGTATGATCACACTAATTTTGCGTTAGGACAGATCATAATGCTGACTATTTCAGTATACTATCTGTATTAACGATGTCTTAAGAGAACGTAAATGAAGTTTAAGAGTAATAAAGGGTTTACCCACGCACAGGCCGATAAAATTGGTGTGTTAGTGACGAACCTAGGAACGCCAGACAGTCCAACAGCCGGCGCACTGCGACCTTACTTGAAAGAGTTTTTGTCAGATCCCCGAGTAGTGGAAGTTCCAAAGCCAATCTGGTGGTGTATATTAAACCTTATTATTCTTAATATTAGGCCTAAACGTTCTGCCGCAGCGTATGCGACGGTATGGACAGACGACGGCTCGCCATTACTAAGTATTACCAAAGCCCAATCAAAAGCCTTAGAGGCAAAATGTAAAGCGGCGTATGGTGATGATGTTATCGTCGATTTTGCTATGCGCTATGGCAATCCCTCAATCAAAAGTGTTTTGGACAGAATGCTTGAAAGTGGGGTGCGAAAGTTAGTTGTGTTGCCGCTTTATCCGCAATACAGCGCATCAACGACGGGCTCGACATTTGACGCAATTGCACAAGATTTTATGAAACGTAGATGGTTACCTGAACTTCGCTTCATTAATCACTACAACGATAGAGATGACTTTATTACTGCGCTGGCTAACAAAGTAAAAGCGCACTGGAAGACGCACGATAAAGCCGACAAGCTTATTTTCTCCTATCATGGTATTCCAAAGCGTTACTTAATGAATGGCGACCCTTACCATTGTGAATGTCATAAAACATCGCGTCTTATTGCAGAAAAATTAGGACTAGCACACGATGACTACATGACGACCTTTCAGTCACGTTTTGGTCGAGAGGAGTGGTTGAAACCGTACACAGATGAAACCCTAAAAGGTTTGCCTGAGGCTGGTGTCAAGTCTATTCAAGTGATGTGTCCGGGGTTCTCTGCAGATTGTCTTGAGACAATAGAAGAAATTGGCGAGGAAAACCGAGAGTACTTTATGGAAGCCGGTGGCCTGCGGTATGAATATATCGATGCACTAAACAGTGATGAAGAACATATCGAGATGTTGTTTTCGCTCGTTCAAGAAAACCTTCATGGCTGGACCGTAAGCAGTGATAACGCGGTACGCGCAGGATTGGCTCATACGATGGGCTCAGAAAAATAAACGAGGATTTTATGGACAAGGACGTTGGTGCACCTAAAGCATTACTCAAAGCACAGAAAATGGCTAACTTGCTTGATACGGCGGTAAAGTTACCCATTATTCCTGTGAAAATTGGTCTCGACTCTCTCGTCGGTCTCATCCCTGGGGCGGGTGATGCACTCATGTTGTTTGTGTCACTGCGCATTGTTTGGTTGGGTAAATCGCTAGGTATGCCGAAAGCCCTTGTTGCTCAAATGATAAAAAATTCAGTAATCGATTTTGGTTTGGGCTTCATCCCTTTCGTTGGTGACATTATCGACATTTTTTACAAAGCCAACCAGAAAAACGTAAGGCTTATGGAGCGCTGGTGGATAAGTAATAATAAGTCTAAGGTCGATGCAGCGACGCAAGCGAAGTTAGCCAAATGGGAATCAGAGCTGGATTAAGTACTCCTCTCGTTTATTTATCACTGCTATTGTCTCTATTCATTAAAAAACATTAATCGTTATCTATACTTAGTGCGTAGCAATACCACTGGGTGTGTTTGAGATAGCGCGCCATCACTTTACGAAAGTCAAAGGAGTGTGCGATTAATGAAAGCGTCTGATTTATTTGTAAAAGCGTTAGAAGCCGAAGGGGTCGAATATGTATTCGGCATTCCGGGGGAAGAAAACTTAGACTTGCTGGAATCACTGCGCGCGTCGTCTATCAAATTAGTGCTCACTCGCCACGAACAAGGCGCAGGCTTTATGGCCGCCACCTATGGCCGTCTTACGGGAAAAGTGGGCGTGTGCCTCTCTACTCTCGGGCCCGGCGCTACCAATCTAGTAACACCTGCTGCGTATGCCCAATTAGGGGCAATGCCCATGCTTATGATAACAGGGCAAAAACCGATAAAAACCAGCAAGCAAGGTAGGTTTCAGGTCATCGATATTGTCGATATGATGCGCCCCATCACAAAGTACACAACTCAAGTGGTCAGTGGCGACCGTATACCTTCAGCGTTGCGCGAGGCCTTTAGGCTCGCACATGAAGAGCGCCCTGGCGCGGTCCATATTGAGTTACCGGAAGACATCGCAGCTGAAGATACCTCACAGCCTCTGCTAGCGCCAAGTGTGTCACGCAGACCAATTGCAGAATATAAAGCCATTTCTGCGGCGGTTGAAATGATAGAAAGCGCCACATCCCCTTTATTGATGATAGGCGCTGGCGCTAACCGCAAACTTACTGCGAAAATGCTTCGCGAGTTTGTCGATAAAACAGGTATTCCCTATGTCACAACCCAAATGGGGAAAGGCGTATTGAATGAAAGCGACCCGCGCTTTGCTGGCAATACGGCATTGTCTGATGGTGACTTTGTTCACCGTGCTATTGAGCGCGCCGACCTTATCATCAATGTTGGGCATGACGTGGTTGAGAAGCCCCCGTTCTTCATGCATCACGACGGTAAAAAAGTCATTCACGTTAACTTTGAAACCGCCGCCGTTGACCCTGTTTATTTTCCTCAATTGGAAGTTGTCGGTGACATTGCCAACAGTATTTGGCAGCTAAAAGAAGGGATAACACCGCAAGATAACTGGATGCTCGATTTCTACAAAGATGTGCATGATGCGTACGTTGCTCACCGGGCTGAAGCTGAAGAGGATAATCGATTCCCTATTCTTCCAGAACGCTTTGTACGGGATATTCGTAAGGTTATGCCGGAAGACGGGATCGTTACCTTAGACAACGGTATCTATAAAATCTGGTTTGCTCGAAATTATCCGGCATACCACCCGAATACTTTGCTGCTTGATAATGCCCTAGCGACTATGGGCGCCGGCTTACCTTCCGCTATTGCAGCTAAATTGGTAAAGCCTAATGTGCCAGTGTTAAGTGTGTGCGGCGACGGTGGTTTTATGATGAATAGTCAAGAGATTGAGACTGCCGTGCGGCTAAAGCTTGATCTCGTTATTGTGATTTTACGAGACGATGCGTACGGCATGATAAAGTGGAAACAAGCTAATATGTCGTTTGACGAATTCGGCCTTGATTACGGCAACCCAGACTTTGTTAAGTATGCACAAAGTTATGGTGCTAAAGGCTGGCGTGTTGACAGTGCTGATGTCTTAGTGCCTATTATAGAAAGTTGTTTATCAACACCTGGCGTTCATGTTATCGATTGCCCGGTAGATTACAGCATGAATGACAAAACGTTGAACCATACAATTAAAGAGCTTAGCGCTAAGTTATAGGGAGAGAATATGTTACAGGAAAGCTATCCGTACTACCTTGCCAGTGAGGCCTGTTTTGCAAATACCGATCTTGAAGTGACCAATAAATATAGTGGCGTAGTGGCGACACGCGTCGCGATGGCAGATGCCTCGGTTATTGATAAAGCAATTGCCGCTGCCGAAGAAGCGCAGCCGGCTATGACTGCGATGGCACCCTATGAGCGTCAAGCTGTTCTTGAGCACTGTGTGAAACGTTTTACTGAGCGTGCTGACGAATTGGCTGATGCACTCTGTATTGAGGCGGGTAAACCGATTAAAGACGCGAAAGGTGAAGTGAGTCGTTTAATTGATACGTTTAAAATTGCCGCAGAAGAGAGTGTGCGTATTGGTGGAGAGGTGGTCAATCTAGAAATCACATCCCGTGCTAAAGGGTATCAAGGCATGACTAAGAAAGTCCCTATTGGCCCTTGCTCTTTTATATCGCCGTTTAATTTCCCTCTTAATTTGGCTGCGCACAAGGTGGCACCGGCCATCGCAGCCGGATGTACGTTTGTGTTAAAGCCGGCTTCACGAACCCCCATAGGGGCGTTGATCATTGGAGAAATACTCGCTGAAACTAACCTTCCCAAAGGTGCGTTTTCCATTCTTCCGTGTAGCCGAGACGGAGCAGACCTATTTACTACCGACGATCGTTTAAAATTACTAAGCTTTACAGGGTCACCTGATGTGGGCTGGGCACTTAAAGCAAAAGCGGGTAAGAAGCCTGTGGTGTTAGAGCTTGGCGGTAATGCTGCTTGCATCGTTGATAAAGATGCCGATATAGAAGACGCGATTTCGCGTGTCATTATTGGTGCGTATTATCAATCGGGTCAAAGTTGCATTAGCGTACAGCGCCTACTCGTGCATTCTGAAATTTATGATGAATTTAAATCGAAATACGTGGAAAAAGTAAAAGGGCTAGTATCGGGCGATCCGTCAGATGAAAACACCTTTATTGGCCCCATGATTTCAGAATCTGAGGCTGAGCGATTGCACAACTGGATCATTGAAGCTAGTGAGGCCGGCGGCACTATTTTATGCGGCGGAACACGAGAAGGGGCCATGCTACAGGCCACCGTCATGGAAAATGTACCCAAGGGGTGTGACGCGAGTGCAGAAGAGGCATTCGGGCCGTTGTCGATATTGCTACCTTTCGATGATTACGATAACGCACTGAAAGAAGTGAATAACAGCCGGTATGGTTTACAAGCTGGCGTATTTACGCGAGATATTTATAAAGCACACAAAGCGTGGAATGAACTCGATGTTGGTGGGGTAGTGATCGGCGACGTACCAAGCTGGCGTGTAGACAATATGCCCTATGGCGGTGTGAAAGACTCAGGTTTAGGTCGCGAAGGTATTCGCTATGCGATTGAAGATATGACTGAAACAAGGTTGATGGTGATTAGAACGCCATAATCATGACGTGATTCACTTAATCAATAAATAAAAAAGAGCGCACCGTCGCTCTTTTTTATTCTGCATACTCTTCTAGTAGCGCAAGAGGAATAACGTTTAACGCCCTCTCATGTGTGGCTTCAAGCCTTATTTTTGGTGCTACCCCTGCTTCATACGCTTGCAACCAGCGTGCAGCGCACAAACACCACCGGTCTCCCGCGAGCAACCCTGGAAATGCCATACTAGGCCAAGGGGTGATTAAATCGTTTCCTTGGCGAAGTGAGAATTGCAAAAATTCATCGGTGACTACCGCGCACACGCTATGATTGCCAACGTCAGCATCAGGCACATAACAAAAGCCCTCGCGGGTAAAGCCTGTGTTTCCACAGCAAAGTTGTAATGGGCGGCCATATACATTTTTTTCATTCGCCAAAACGATAACTCCACTTCATACGTATATTGAGCGTTGATAGAAAAACAGTAACCGTATCTAATACAATGCTCAAATAAAAATCGTTGTACCAACGATAAGTGTAACGTGAATATACGCCGCCATCAGAAAAAAGGTTTTGTCATGCTAGATAAAAGTGAAAAGTCAGCGCCGCTAAATTACTCACAAGATGAGATTGCTCGATTTGATGCACTTGCAGAATCG
>Ga0209961_1000235_pt1 | contig 19833 bp, 13 predicted proteins | sample SalPonA_B_H2O_MG_FD_185719 | JGI IMG/M metagenome (GOLD analysis project Ga0209961, IMG submission 185719) | Water microbial communities from South San Francisco under conditions of wetland restoration - Salt Pond MetaG R2A_B_H2O_MG (SPAdes)... | ecosystem: Environmental > Aquatic > Non-marine... | reverse complement strand
CCCGGTGACGCTGTCTATTTTCTGTTCGAAGGACGTCTACAGGGGATCGACTTTACGCTGGACGGCCGTGAAGTTGGGCTGTTTTTTGTGGATCCAAAGAGCTTTTGTGGAGAACTGCCGCTATTCGACCAAGGCAACCATAGCGAGAGTGTAATTGCTATAGTGCAGTCACGTGTGGTCCGCATACCCACAGAGCTTTTACGCACCCTTATCTTCAGCAACAGCGCGACTCTTCAAGATGCATGCACCCGCGTCGCAGGGCGGGTTCGCGCACTTACCGCCCAACGTTCTCTTTTAGCGATACCCGACATACCACAACGGATTTGCGCCCAACTCCTGCTACTCTGTGGCGAAGTTGAAGCTGACTCAACCGGTCTGAGTATTGCCAACCCACCCACTCATCAAGAGCTTGCCATCATGCTGAACACCAGCCGGGAGACCGTCACGCGGGTACTACAACGACTACAGAGTAGCGAGGTCTGCCGGAAGGAGGGAACGCATCTTCTGGAGATACTTAAGCCCGACCTGCTACAGTTGATTGCACAGGGTCATGAGAAACTGCAATGATTCAACCAACCATTCGCATCCTCGTTGTTACTCGCGAACATGGCCTCGATCGACTTTACGGCCTGGGGCGATCCATTGGCAGAATCTGTGAAGAGCTGAAGACGGCAGGCTATGCTGTTGACTACTTAAGCCTTGACGAGACCCGAGGATTTCACCGACGCTGGCAGCGTTTTATTCAGCCCTTTTTGTTCTATTTTGGTGGCGCAAGAGGATTGGTTGGCCAGACCCTCACTCAGGGCGCCGCTGCCTGCCGTGTAGCATTGCAAGCGAAGCCAGATTTAATCTGGCTACAAGATCCTCTGATGGTCGCCGGTTTTAGATTGTGTTTGCTGGCTCATGGCCGACTGAGATCGCCCTCTCCTATTATCGTGACACAACACGGACTCGGCAGTTACACCTGGGCGGTATCTCAGGATGGGATAGAGCTTAGTAATCGCCATTACCGACGACTCTTGGACTGGGAGGGTCAACAACTGAGCTGGGCAAAGCAGATTGTATTTCCATCCAAGGCCGCCCGTGACGCAGCTACGCGAGATTTCAACCTGACCCAACCACCGCCTGCCTGGACCGTTATTGAACATGGCGTCGATATACCAAAGGTCATGGATCGAGACGGAGCACGCCAGGCACTGAATATTGATAGCAACCAAATCATGGTGCTCGCTATGGGTCGCCTTGCGCCTGTTAAAAACTATCGAGTGTTAGTGGATGCTGTCGCGACGTTGCAACGTGAAGGTTTGAATTTACAGCTCGTTATCGCCGGTGCAGGTGATATCCCTCACTTCTATCAACAGATGGACCTCGCTCGTCTCTCACCCCAACCGATACTAGGACATCGATCCGATACTGCAGACTTACTCGCCGCTTGCGATGTGTATGTCAGCTGCTGCGAAAAGGAGTCTTTTGGGCTTGCAAATATTGAGGCACTAGCGGCCGGGGTACCATCAATTTTTGCCTCTAGTGGCGCGTCCCAGGAGATCGGAGGGACTGGCGCATGGCTTATTCCCATGCAACATTCCCACCTAACGCAGGCCCTGCGCATCCTCTGCACAGAGCCGACTATACGAGATTTTTGGCACAGTCTCGCTCTTAAAAATGCAACTGAGAAAGCGAGCTGGCACAGTGTTAGCCTAGAGTATGACACCCTCTTTAAATCCATTTTGAGCAGGCCTGATGATCAACCTTGAGACACTCTTACCGGAAATACGCCACGCTGTCGTACTGATTCCTCACCCCGATGATGAAGCCATTGGTTGCGGTGCTCTGCTGGCAAAGCTGGCAGCTCGATCGATCAAGGTATCCATTATTCTTGCGACTAACGGAGATGGCGCAGGTGAGCTTCCCGAGGGGACCTCGCAGCTGCGTTTGGCGGAGTTTGAGCAATCACTGGCACGCCTAGGGGTTAAGGGGGTGCCAGAGTATTGGTTGCTCAGCGATGGTTTTTTATCGTCACAGCCCCAACTTGCAGAGAGAGTTCGCCTGAGTATAGAAAGGACAGCACCCGATCTAATCGTTGCACCATGGGAGGGGGACATTCATCCCGACCATCGCGCGCTGGGGGCCGCCGTTGCTAGTATATCGAGCGCGCTTAAAGCCCATAGAGTCTACTACGAAGTTTGGAATCCCTTGTCCGCTAATGCGTTTATAGATGCGACCGATGTATGGCCAATGAAGCTGGGCGCATTGAAACTACACAAAACAGCCCTGCTTTACGGCGATTATGTGCATGCTATGACAGGGCTCGCCGCCTACCGCAGTCTGCTACTGCCGTTTGACCCCAAACGACCGCAGTATGCCGAGGCCTATATCCTTGAGCTAGCTCAGAGCCCTGAAAGTGACACGCCCTCATCACCGCCCCTTGAAGAGCGCAGGTACACCGTTGGAAGCCGGCTCCTGCGTTGGTTAGGACTCAGGGGCGATACCCCATGATCCAATTTTTTATAGCCGTTTGAACATTGGTAGGCACTCGACGCACGATGCCGCGCAGTAGTACATGTCCTTTGAGTCTGTAGAGGTAATTAACTAACCTAGTCCGCCAACTAGGGGACGGAGCCGCCAAGAGGGTCTCATCAAAGGCGCGCAGCGCTTGCAGAGTCAAATCAGCATTGGTTTCGGTCAGCGGCGCACTGTGATAGAGGTCGGCATAAAACTCCAAACCCCGCTCAGATTCAACCACTGGAAGCGCCTGGGCGCTGCCCTGTGGCGGCACACCTATTCGGTAATCTAAGAACCAACGCAACCACTCTTGCGGGCTAGTATCCCAAGCCAGCACCCAAGCCTGAGCAACACCCGCAAGACGCTCCGGGAAGGCACCCAGATTGGTAGTTACCACTGGCAATCCGTTGCGCAGACAGGTACTCAGCGTGTAGGAGTAAGTCTCCGGGCAGACTGCAGGGAACCACACGATGTCTGGCTGCCACTCTTCCAACATACCTTCAAGCTGTGACTCTTCATAGGGGCCCGTCACTTCGAGCGCTGGATGCAAAGCGCGATAAGCGTGTCCGAATAGCCGGAAACTTATCTCAGCTCCCGCCTGCTGAGCTAAAGCTACTACCTCATCAACCTGATCTGCCCCTTTGATTTTGGAAAGGCCACCCAGTATCGCGACCTTCAGAGGGCCATTCGTAGCTAGGGTGCGCACAGGGGCTAATTTGCAATCAACCTCTTCCAAATGCGACACAACGGATATCTCCAGATCCGGGAAATAGTTGCGTATACGCATTGCACAATCCTGACTGGGGGCCGCCAACACAGCGCAGCCGGCCAACCAATCATGCATATCGGTGCGCCATTGAGCCACCGAAGCGGCTCCTAGAACAGGTCGAGACGCCAAACAGCTCTCACAGCCCTGTAGATCTGGTTCGCCGCAGTAGCGACCCTGCTTATCAGTAACGCTGATCTGCGGACAGACCGAATAGAAATCGTGCAAAGTCGCGAAAGCGGGAATCTCCAGCCGTTTATGCAACGAGCGTAGACGTGCCGGCAAGCCCAGGGCGTGGTGCCAATGCACAAACGAGAGCTCTAACAGGCTCAAAAAGCTGACCAGATTCTCAAAATCATTGTCATCGTTGAATCTAAGGCTATTCGTACCTGAATAACCGGCAAGCTCGAGCGTGACTGTGCCCGCCTGCGATGGACGCAGAATAAACCAAGCAATATCAGGGAAGGAGGCGACCGTCTCATCGACACTACGCTGCACTCCGCCGGCTCTATCGTGTGTAATCAATAATCCCTTGCGTTTAGACCCCGATATCGCCAATTTATACTCGACTAAAAGGCGCGCAGTTCGGGCAGGATCCAACGCTACAAACTGCTGTATGTCGGATTGATAGCTTGGGTAGAGCCGATCAATGACTTTAATCGCTTCTTGAACTCTTTCCCGCTGTACGTCAGTGCCGAAACTCACACTTCCCTTGTGCCATACAAAGGTGTCTAAACAGTGAAGATGGACCCAGCCTACATCGCTAGCGCGCAGGCAGAATTCATTTTCCTCACCGTACCCTTTGCCAAACTTTTCCTCATCAAAGAGACCGATGTCATCCAAACTGGCACGCGTGATGTACATACAGAAGCCAACAGCTGTTGGAACCTCTATTATTGCCCCTGGGTTGGTAGCCGCGAAGTGTTTATCCAGTTGCTCAAGCGAGTAGTTTTGAGGAAGTTCATTATCTTCACAGAATTTGGGAAAGCTGCATATCGTTGCGTTGTTCGAAAAAGGTGTTACCGAGCTAACCGGGCGACCCGCACCGTAGGCTGCGGCTGTTAGGCGATCTAACCAGTCGTTTGCCACTTCGGTATCTGAATTAAGCAGAACGACATCACCCTTCGACTCTCGCATCCCTTTGTTAACGGTCAGTACGAAGCCGAGATTCTCCTCGTTTTCGATTAAGCGGTACTCGTTATCACGCGCATGGTCACGCAACCAACGTGTCAACTCCGGCTCCGGGCTGGCGTCATTGATAACCAATAGGCCTATCTTTACTCGACAATGTTTGCGGCTATGCAATACGCTTTCAATGCAGGCTCGCGTCTCATCCAAGCCTCTATAGACCGGTATAATCACATCTACCTGATTCGGTTTGTTACCCATTCTCACTGCCCGCTGCCTCTTTTTTCGTGCAACTTCGCTAATCCAATTTACCTTATTCTTTACAAACGATGAGAGCCTCCGCAAAGGTGCCGTGATTCTGTATGATTTTGAGTTTTCCCATGCTTTTACGTAGCTCTGATAGGAATCCAACTGAGCCTGCAACTGCGCTAGCTCGGCCCTTGATTGCGCCAGCTCGACCTTTGATTGCTCCGTTTCGGCCTTTGATTGCACCAGTTCGACCTTTGATTGCTCCGTTTCGGCCTTTGATTGCATCAGCTCGGCCTTTGATTGTGCTAGCTCGGCCTTTGATTGCTCCATTTCAGCCTCTGACAGCTTTAAGGCGTCATTTAGCCGCGCAACGCTGGCCTGCAGTCCTTCATGGTCGTTCGCAAGAATCTGTAACTCATGCCTTAAACCCGCTCTCAGATCGGCCGCTAGTCCTAGCACACGGATCAATGTCTCTGATTGACCGACCAGCAGATGCTTTTTGAAAATATATTTACGAATCTGGTTAAATTGCTCATGGTCGCGCTCAGCGGAGAGCTCGGATTGTCCGAGGTAGACTCGATAAACCGCGGTCACTTCATCAACCTTTCGAAACGGCCCACAGGACGCTAGTTGCAACCAGAAATCCCAATCCTCTAGCAGGCTTAAGTTCTCATCAAAGGCCAACTGGTGCTGACGCACTACTTCCAAATTGAAAAGGGCGCTGTGTATCGGTATGAAGTTTGCGAGATGCAGCAGATCAGCGGACCAATCCTCCGATAACACGAGGCGCCCTGCTGCCCCCTCGTCTTCAGCCAAAACCATCTCGGTATTTGAGTAAGCGACTACGCAACCAGCATTCAGCTCTTGCTCAGCGAAGCACGCTACCAAGTTTCTCAGATGGTCAGGTTTGATGAGATCATCTTCATCCAAAAAAAGCCCGAATTGAGCGTCGCTCTGGAGCGCCGACTCAAGTAATAGGTTAGCCGCCTGGCTCCTTGAGAGTGATCTACCCGGCTCAATAAGCTGAACATTCGGCGCTGTGTTACCTAAAGAGTGATGTTCACTGCCACTCGCATTAAGGACAAAAACTTGCGTATCAATATAGGTTTGCTCGGCGACGGCGGCTAGCGCTTCAGCAATGCATGGCCGACCCATGCTACGAATTAATATAGCAACTTTGGAATGACTGCTGTGCGGCTGGCCCGCAAACGATGCCTTTTTAGTGGACGGCTTTGTCATCTTGAATCAGTATCCCCGCCTATGAGCCACCAACGGCCCTGCAATTTATACGGGGCGGAATTGGCTTTCTCTTCATCACCCGCAATGTATGTTTCAGTTAAGGCTTTATCGTACCCACTGCCCCGCAAAAACTCCTCAACGGCCGGTGTGACCATTGCGAAAAGCTCGCTTGAGCCCTCGTAGTGAAGTTGGTGAAGGAGATGCTGAAGCACCTCGGGCATGTGGGCCCGCGGCGCTAAAATATCCATCAGCTCCACACGACCCTCGGACTCCTTTCGAACCACGGTGTATCCAATGATGCGACCTGTCAGTCGGCCGTAATAGAGTGTGCAATCGTAATGGCAATTGGGCCGGTCTAGAAATCGATTAAAGACCCAGCCTGCTGTGCGCTCATTGATTGCCAGATCGGCGAAGTCGAGCTGCGCGGTCTGCCATATTTTAGACAGGCTTGATGCATCTGCACGGTCGAAAGCCCTAAAACCCAGCTTGCGGCGCTTCACCGGCTTGGGCTTCCAACTCAGCCTAAATATCTCCCCCACCTTGGTGTAGACGCGCAACCGCTCACCTAGGGCATACGCGCGCTGTGTTGGGAAACCAAAGGCGTAGGGGTAGCGTAGATTTTCGCCTACATAAGTTTTAGTGAAACACTCTTTAAGCTTTCTGAATAAGCTCGCTCGAGCCAGACCCGCCGAGTAACTGGGGTGTACCATGACATCGCAGATCTGAGCAACGCGCGTGCTTGAACCAAACACATTTGTTACGGTCGACCTGACGCCAAAAAAGCCTACTGCGCGATTACCCTGAAATGCGACTGTCGATAACTCTGCCTGTTGCTGATACTTCCAACGCCAAAGATCGCGCCCCATGCTCTCACCAAAACATACTTTGAATAGCGAGAGCACCTGCGTTTCATCAACGGATGTATAAAATCGAATAGTTAGGGGCTCAGTCTGGTTCTCTTGTATTGTCGGAGCGGATTCGATTGGACTAGAAATCTCAGGCATTCCAGCCCCGCCGTGCCAAGACCGCTGCAAGCTTACAACACCAAACGCACTGCCTTTCTGTACAACGGTCAAGTACGCAGCTTCGTTAATGTCGTCGTACACATAGAGCCCTCTATCACAAAAGAGCATTACCGATACTTTATACCGGCCTTTGAGCAGAGACAGCTTGGGAAAAGTAACCACCCCTCGATAATCATTAGGACCTGCTCGCTCTAGCGTAAAGCCATCTTCCCAGCTTCCACAACTGGTTACCAAGAAACCGTTTTCATTATTGATGACGATTGCCACACCGGGAGGGGGGCCTTGCTCTTTTACAGTCACACTGACATCGATCACAAGATCATCTTGACCTGTAGTGAAGACCAGGTCACGGCTATCTAAACTACCGACCTTGTAGACGTTAATACGCCGTATCTTAGCTTCGCTAACCGTAGGCTGGGGATTTTCCTCCTGGACCGCAAGCTGAAGTTCTTCGATGCTGCTCATATCAAGGCTGTCCAAGTAGCCCTGGTACTCTTTGATCACCGTTTCTGGGCTGCCCTCGGCCGCCACCCTGCCGCGGTCGATCCAAAACACTCGATCGCAAAGCTGCTCGACTTGATAGAGCGAATGCGAGCAGAAAAGAATGGTCTTGCCCGCATCGCGCATTTTCATTATTCGATCAAAGGACTTCTTAGAGAACTCACCATCACCAACAGAGAGCGCTTCATCGATTACCAGAATATCTGGGTTAACCGATGTGGCCACAGAAAATGCTAATCGAACAAACATACCACTGGAGTAGGTTTTTACCGGTTGATCAATAAACGCTCTAATACCGGCGAAGTCGATGATTTCGTCTTCCAAGGCGACAACCTCATCACGACCAAGCCCGACGAGAGACGCAGCTAAAAAGATGTTTTCCCGACCGGTAAACTCTGGATTAAAACCCGCACCCAGCTCTAGCAGCGCAGACACTTTGCCTCGTACCTCAAGCTGCCCACCAGAGGGGTTCAATGTTCCGCACAGCAGTTGCAGCAAGGTGGATTTACCTGCGCCATTGCGCCCAACGAACCCAACAACTTCACCTTGCTTAACCTCGATATCAATATTTCTCAGAGCCGTGTAAGAGTCGAAGTACCTGCGTCTTGGCCCAAAAAGCAACTGTTTGAAGCGGTCGAGTGGGCTATTGTAGACCTCATAAGTTTTGGTTAGCCCTTTTGCTACAATCACTGTCTCAGATGACATCAGCAAACCCTTTCTTAAGTGCCCGGAAAACCTTCGAGCCAACAAACCACAACCCAACAGAAGCGATCGAATAGTAAACCAGAGGCGAGAAATCTACGGGCATCTCGGATATAACGGCCAACCTAACGGATTCGATAACATGAGTCAGCGGATTGAACGCAATCACGGGCTGAACCAACTCTGGCATAGCTGAAACCGGGTAAAATACAGGAGACAAAAAGAGTAGCGGGGTCATAATAACTATCACCAAATGCCTCAGATCTGGAAAGTAGACTCCAAGCGCAGACAGCAAGAGCGTTGCGCCTGCAAGAAAGATCGAAAATACCGCCAAAATCGGAATGAGCAGGAGTATTTCAAAGCTTATTGTGTGCTTGATAAAGAGTACGCCTAACACGAGGACGGTGAGACTTATCAACGCGTAAAAAAGAGCGTTGAGCACGTTAACCCAAACCAACAACTCAATGGGAAAAACCACCTTTTTTACAAGATTCGGCTGTTCAGCCACCAACCCTGGTGCTCGTCCTATGGTCTCTGAAAATAACGTAAATACAATCAAACCGCAGAAAACATTTAACGGAAAATCAGCACTCATCTCCTGCCCAGGCCAACGCGCTTTGAAAACACCCTGAAAAACAAAGGTGTACACTGCTAGCATAGCGAGCGGAAGGATAACTGCCCAGACCAAACCCAAAGCTGATGTTTTGTAGCGGGTCGTGATCTCTCTCTTTACCAACTGAAACAGCAGATAACGATAGCGTTTAGATAAAATCTCAAACAAACTCCAACCTCAGTAGTAACCTAGTGCACAAAAGTGGAAAACCTTGATAGGCCCGTAAACGACGTAGTCCCAATCGCGCGCATCATACTCTATCGAATACCTACAGTCAGCCCCAGAGTTGGCTAAAAGCCGAATGCGAACCGCTCTACTGATCAACATTGGTGCATACAGTTGATGGTTGAAAGCTCTCAAATCATACGCGCTATTGCGCACCTACAATCTGAGTTGATACAACGCCGGAGTAGCCAGCTTAGCTGAGAATCCACCCGCCTAACCTTAAGAAATAGATTTGTCGCATCGCCTTTGCTGCTAAGGATTACACAGCAGCGCCTTGAAATTTTAGAAATAGACCCAAACTCCGTGGTATTATGGTCCGCTTTCATTCTGCCTCACATTCGTCCCAGTACAGGCAACCGGAGTTTTATTTTGAGCACCAAACCCAAAACCGATCTTGAGATCGCTTTAAAACACTGTCGATCCAGCTTTACTAGCGTCGCTTTTTTTAGCTTGTTCATTAACTTTCTAATGCTGGTTCCTGCCTTCTACATGCTACAAGTGTACGACCGCGTTGTAGCAAGCGGCAGCATTCCGACGCTTATGATGTTGACCCTCCTCATGCTGTTTTTGATGATCACCATGGGTGGTTTGGAGTGGGTGCGCTCGCGGATCATGGTCAGGGTTAGCACACGGCTAGACACTTTCTTAGGCGGGCGTCTTTTTAATGCGAGCTTTAAACAAGCACTCTATTCTGGTGGCGCTAACACCTCGGCTCAGCCGTTAAGCGATCTGACGGGTTTGCGCCAATTCCTGACGGGCAATGGGCTCTTTGCCTTTTTCGATGCGCCTTGGGTACCGATCTACATTTTCATTATGTACGCCTTCCACCCACTATTCGGAGCGGTAGGTCTCGCCTCTGTCATCGTGCTCGCCATACTTGCACTGATCAACGAGCGAGCGACAAGCCCGCTGTTAAAAGAGGCTAACAAAGAGAATATGGGTGCCACGCAACTTACCACTAAGAATCTCCGTAACGCTGAAGTTGTTGATTCTATGGGCATGTTGGAGAATATAAAGAGCCGTTGGTACGCCAAGAACCGCAGTGTACTGGCTATACAAGCGATCGCGAGTGACCGTGCGGGGATTCTAACCTCTCTTTCCAAAACTCTGCGACTTATCGTGCAGTCATTAGTGCTAGGACTGGGTGCCTACCTGGCCGTTCAACAAGAGATTACCCCGGGACTGATGATAGCCGGGTCGATTCTATTAGGGCGTGCGCTAGCTCCGATCGATCAGATGATTGGCGTTTGGAAACAGTTCGTACAGGCGCGCAGCCAGTATCAGCGATTGAACGATCTTTTGGGCAAAATTGGTGAGGAACCTGAGCGGATGTCTCTGCCTGCGCCCTCTGGTGCAATTAGCGTAGAGCAAGTGATGGTGGCGGCACCGGGTAGCAGAACTCCAATTGTGAAAGGGGTTAATTTTGCGGTACCTGCCGGAACCATGGTAGGCATAATAGGACCCAGTGCTGCAGGGAAATCCACCTTCGCCCGCGCCCTTTTGGGCATTTGGCCAACCATGAGCGGCAAGGTGCGGCTCGACGGTGCAGATATATTCTCTTGGGTGCGCGAGGAGCTGGGCCCTCATGTCGGATACCTACCTCAGGATATCGAGTTATTTGAGGGCACAGTTAGCGAAAACATTGCGCGATTCGGAGAAATTGACCCGGAGCAAGTTGTGCAGGCGGCGCAACTCGCAGGCGTTCACGAAATGATTCTGAAATTACCTAACGGCTACGACACCCAAATTGATGTTGTTGGCGGTAGTTTGTCTGGTGGGCAGCGACAGCGTATCGGGTTGGCACGAGCCGTGTACGGTAACCCAAAACTGATCGTACTGGACGAGCCCAACTCCAATCTTGATGATACTGGCGAAGCGGCCCTAGCCAGCGCACTGCGTGCAATCAAACAGGCCGGCGCTACCGTCTTCATTATCACCCATAGAGGATCCGTTTTGAGTAATGTAGACAGCTTACTTGTGCTGCGAGATGGGGCTCAAGTGATGTTTGGCCCGAGAGACCAAGTTCTAGCGGAGCTCAATAAAGTGAATAAAGCACAAAGCGCTGCAGCCCATCTACAACCGGTTAAGCCCGCCAACCAGGTACAAGGACAGTAACATGACGGACGCCACACTCGATACGATTAGACGCGGCCAGTTCGAACTTCAGGTTTCAGACAAAACACCTAAACTAACCGGCCTTTTAATTCTTGCGGTCACTTTTGGACTGTTTGGCACTTGGTCCTTCATTGCGCCATTGGATAGCGCTTCGTTGGCACCCGGGCAGGTGACCGTAAAGAATTACCGCAAAACGGTGCAGCACCTAGAGGGAGGCATCGTTGCTGATTTGTTGGTATCAGATGGTGACCGGGTGCTAGAGGGTCAACCACTTATCGTACTGGACGACACCCAACTCAAAGCCGAGCTCGGAATAACTCAAGGCAAACTCATTGCATTGGAGACTACCAAAGCACGACTGGAAGCCGAGCGCGACCTCAAGAGGAGCATCCAATTCCCAGACCTACTACAACAGTCTTACAGCGGCGATCCTCGCCTTACCGATGCGATGCAGAATGAGACATCCGTCTTCACTGCTAGAACGAATTCCCGAGATGGTGAGGTTGCTGTGCTGACCCAACGTCTGGAGCAAGTGAACGAGGAGATTTCAGCGTCACGTGCGCGGATCGACTCTAGAAGTCGCCTGGTTGCCTCCTACACGAGTGAGATTAGTGACCTACGCGCTCTACTGACAGACGGCTACGTTGATATTCAAAGGATACGAGAGCTTGAGCGGCAGGTCGCTCAGGTTGAGAGTGAGGTCAACGATCTAAAATCGGCGATTGCTCAAGCCCGGGTCAGATATAGCGAAGTTGAGTTACAAATCCTCCAATTGACCAAGAACTTCCAGACCGAAGTCGTCGATCAGTTGCGCCAGGTTGAGACTCAACTGTTTGACCTCAAGGAGCGCGAGATGGCAATAAAGTCTCGCTTTGCTCGCAGCACTATTCGAGCACCTGAGAGCGGTATGGTTCTAGGGTTGACCGCACACACTATCGGTGGCGTTATCCGCCCAGGTGAACCTATTTTGGAGATTGTTCCTGATTCGTCTGAGCTAATCATTGAAGCGCAGGTATCCCCAATGGACATCGACCGGATCAGCTTGGATCAAGAGGCCGATATCCGTTTTAGTGCCTTCAAATCAGCCACGACTCCGGTTATAAAGGGTATCGTTAAAAATCTATCCCCTGACCGCCTCGTTAATCGGGATACAGGTGTGCCGTATTACCTTGCAAAGATTGAGATTCCGCAAGATGAGCTGGACCGATTAGGTGATCTCCAACTGCTGCCGGGCATGCCCGCGGAAGTGTTGATAAAGACCGGAGAACGAACGCTGTTTGAATACTTGGCAGCACCAGCGACTAACGCCTTCGCGCGATCACTGATTGAGGATTAAGAATGCGCAGTCTAAGCACATTGGCTTTTGCTGCATTACTCGCCGCAGCAGTCGGCGATACAGCATCGGCTCAGGACGTTGCGTTAAGCGAATATCGCGTCTCACTGGCGAGCTTGTACCAAGAGGCAAAATCACAGGCACCCTCACTGCTCGCCGCTGAGGCCAATACACGCCGAAGCGAGGCACTCAAAGAGGCTGCTGCCGGGCGCCTGCTGCCCCAGCTCTCCTTGCAATCATCCCTATCCAGAACTTACTACCGTAATGATCGAGATAGCGCCGCCTATGACGGCAAGCGGGCCGGATTAACCCTGTCACAAGCCTTGTATGATCCTGCGGTAGCTGCAAGTGTATCCAGAGCAGAAAATACCGTGGAGCAAGCGCAAAGCGAGGAGCTAGCGTCTCACCATCGGACCGCTGTTGCATTGGTTGAACGCTACTTCGAAGTTCTCGCCTCCGAGGAGCGAACTGCACTCTTAGCTGAGCAAATATCGGCCACTGAGCTAAACCTAGAGCGAGTGAGTTCGCTACTTGAGCGTCAGTTGGCTAGATTAACTGACCGGCTTGCCTTAGAGGCGAATCTTGCCCTGTTGAAAGCTCAGCATACAGCAGCCGAGAACGACTCGCTAATTGCACGAGAAACACTCGCTGAGCTAGTTGGCTACGCGCCCACTAACCGCTTTGCTGGCTTAAAATCTGATTCAAGTCTGCTGGAGCTGATACCTGACGTGAGTTTCGAGCAGCTACTCGAGGATGCTTTACAGTTCAATCCAGATATTGGGGCTAAGCGTGCGGCAGTGCAGGTACAGCGCGCTGCATTGGATGAGGCTCAAGCTGGGCACAAACCTAGGTTAGCGGCTCAAGCAACTGCCGATTACTCTAATATTGGCTATGGTAACGCCCCCAGCAGTAATACCCGCTCTGGAACCCTAGGAATAACTCTATCTATTCCGATATACAGCGGCGGCAGTGCTAGTGCACGTGTGCAAGCGGCACTTGAGGACCTCGCGATTGCTGAACAAGAGCTTGAGCTTACTCAGCGTCGTATTCAGCGGGAAGTCCGCATTGGCCTGTCCAACTTGAGCAGTTCACGTGCGCGAATGAAGGCCAGCGGGCGTGCCATCGAATCCGCTGAACAAGCCCTTGCAGCGGCAAAGAACAGTTTCAATTACGGTATTGCAAATGTCGTAGATGTAGTGAATCGCGAGAGCGACCTATTTGAGTCCAAATCCGAACTTAACCAAGCAAAGTATGACTTCATCAACAGTTACATCACGTTGTTATCACTGCGCAATGAACTCTCTGCTGAGACCATTAAAACCATCGACGCTCTGCTAACTCAGAACGGTTCGGCAGCTGCTCGCCAGAGCTAATGGATCGGAAAGATCTTAGTCCCAGCATGACCGGCCCAACGAAAGTCGCCGTGTTAATGACGACTTACAATGGTGCACCGTGGATTGAGGAGCAGATCAGCTCGATTATGGTTCAACAGCAGGTCGAAGTTGATCTATTTATCAGCGATGACCAGAGCCATGATGGCTGCTATGAGACGCTGCAAAGCTACCGATCCAAGTACAAATCGATCACTTTGATCCGCCCCCCGGAACGACTCGGTAGCGCGGGTCGCAACTTTTTTTATCTCTTTAAACAACTCGCTGGCGATCTTGGCGGGTATGACTTTGTTGCGCTCGCGGACCAAGATGATATCTGGATGCCGGATAAGCTCAAGAGCGCTCTAGAGCAGCTAGACGCGGGAGATGCAGACGGTCTATCAACAAACGTTGAGGCGTTCTGGTCGAACCACAGCCGACGTAAGCTCATTAGGAAAGATCAGCCGCAAACTCAGTTCGACTATCTGTTTGAGTCACCGGGGCCAGGATGTACCTTCGTTGTTCGCACGACGCTCTTCGAACAGTTTCAGCAACATTTGCTACAGCGTTACGACGACTTAAGCAGTGAAGTGAACTATCACGACTGGCTTCTGTATGCCTATGCCAGATCTCGTGGTTCTCGTTGGTTAATCAGCAACCAAGCACGTCTGCTTTACCGGCAACACGAACGTAATGAGCTGGGCGCTAATGCAGGTTGGAGAGCACTAACGAAACGCTTATCAGTTATCAATACAGGCGCTTATCGAACACAAGTCGAGGCAGTTCATAAGTTCTGTTACGGTGATCGTCAGGGGCCCAATCTTGACGGCTATTGGTCGCGTATCAAACTAATTCCGCACACTCGACGACGCTTAAGAGAGCGTCTTTTTCTAGCGATGGTGTTTGTATTAGGTCTGTATTAGTTCAACCGCTCGCTGGCGGCGGCTAACAGCCGCTAGCGGCGAGTGTTTAGGTTGATCACCCTCTGGCTATCGTAGTGGCACAATTTTGGGCGATTGACTTGTAGGTGGCTGCTGAACGGCTTTAGGCTTTTTCGTCCCCCGATAGGGCTGATAGCCTTTAACGTACTCACTCAGCAGGTCTACAACGCTTGCCACATCTAGACGCTCAAACGCCGTTTCCAGCTCTTGAAGCAGCCGCTGAAGCACCTCTTGCGGGAGGAAATCCTCGTCAGCACGCATGATCTTTGGATGGCCAGTGCCCGATACATTCTCACCGATGAGCAGCTCCTCATAGAGTTTCTCACCAGGTCGCAGGCCTGTGTAGACAATCTCTATATCACCCGCAGGATTGGCAGAGGTTTTAACTTCATACCCGCTTAACTTGATCATTCGTTCGGCGAGTTCGGCAATTTTCACGGGAAAGCCCATATCGAGCACAAAGACCTCGCCACCATTCGTCAGAGCGCCCGCCTGAATCACCAGCGAAGCGGCCTCCTGAATGGTCATAAAGTAGCGTGTAATATCTCGATGCGTAACTGTAACCGGCCCCCCTGCACGTATCTGCTTTTTGAACAGCGGTACTACCGAACCGGAGGACCCGAGCACATTACCAAAGCGGACAATACAAAAAAGTGTCGAGCACGATTTGCTGTCTGTCGCCGTAGCGGCCAAGTCCTGCAAAATCAATTCGGCTAGTCGTTTCGAGGCGCCCATTACATTGGTTGGTCGAACTGCTTTGTCTGTAGAGACCAAAACGAAACGCTCTACCTTAGATGCTATCGCAGCCAGCGCTGCCGAGCGTGTGCCGAAGGCGTTATTCCCGACCCCTTCGATAATATTATCTTCGACTATCGGCACGTGTTTATAGGCCGCAGCGTGGTAGATCGTATCTATCTTGTATTGAGTAAACAGCGCTGTAAGACGCTCGGTATTCTCGATCGACGTCAATACGGGGACAATCTGTGACTCGGTGATATCCAGCTCCGCTTTGAGGTCATTCAGCTCTTCGCACACTCTGTACAAATTGAACTCTGAAGAGTCTACGATGACTAGCCTATGTGCGCGGTTGATCAGTGCTTGTCGAGCGATTTCGGCACCGATAGAGCCTCCACCGCCGGTGATACAGACACTCTTACCTTTAAGGCTTGAATTCAACAGCTCCGAGTCATGCAATACTGGGTTGCGCCCGAGTAACTCCTCAAGCTTAATCTCTCGCAGAGCATCAATTGCCGTACCTGAAATTAGTTCAGGTAAGGAGGGCATCGTTTTGATCTGTACTCGGAAAAAGGCGAGAAATTCGAAGACCTCAGCGCGACGCTCTGCAGAGATACCGGGTAAAGCAAGTAAAATGGTGCGTATATGTTGATCACTGATGAGATCTTCAACCTCGGACGGCGGGTAGACCGTTAATCCAGACACGTAGCTACCCCATAAGGTTTTGTCGTCATCCACAAAACCGATGGGAATATACTCGGAGCCCCCAGCAAGCGAAGTCGCTAGTTGGACCCCTGTACCGCCGGCACCATAGATTAAAACCGGCTCTCGTACGACGACACGACTGAGCAACCAGGAGTAGTAACTACGAATAAATAGCCTGGTTCCGCCAACGTATATCAAAGAGGCCATCGCAAATCCCACGGGCACCATCCGTGAAAATGGCTCTACGCCAAGTAAGAAAGCACAGCCATAGATTGCAAAGGTAACTACAACAACGCCTTGCAACACAGCCCGTACCGCCCTGGCGTGCATAAAGCGCAACACCTCGCGGTAGAGCCCGAAGCGCTGAAAAATGAGGATTCCCATCACTGGGGTAAGTATAAAGAGCCAGGCGGCTGCATCAATTTGCTCTGCCGGCCATGGTTCACCGAATCGAAGTGCGAACCCGGACCAGAGCGCTAGAGTGAGTGCGACGAAATCTAACACCCCCATAAGACACTTTTTCAAGCTCCGATCGAGTGAAAGTATGCGTATGTGCAGACCGTTATGTTTTGGTTTCATTGGTATCTCTTGAAGTTCGGTCTCCATGACCTGAGCCCGTGACTGTGCTTACGAGCAACGTAAAGTAAAGACATATATTGAGACTACGGCACATCAGAGCATCTATACGGGCTAATTTCAAGGGTTTTGACATATCTACCCCGTGGATCTGCGATAAGCCCGTTATGCCTGGACGCACCTTCAGCACCGATCTTTGTGCACGGTATTTGATTAAGTCGAACTGCGACTCTAAGCAGGGGCGTGGGCCCACCAAACTCATGGAGCCTATTAGCACACAGAAGAGTTGTGGCAGTTCATCTAACTTGGTGCGACGCAACCAACTACCATAAGGGGAAACAGAGTTCTGACTGATCATATGGGTAGGCAAGTCAGGGGTGGACAAAGGCAGTGACCGAAATTTAACGAGTGTAAAGAGCCGCTGATCTTTACCGACGCGTCTCTGAAAAAAGAGCGGTGCCCCGAACGCACGCCATCCCGTTAACAGAAGCAGAAACATGACTGGGGATAACAGCACAATACCCAATATCGAGAGGGTCAAATCAACAATCCGAAGCACTCTTTACCCCTCCTTGCGCAACGCTTGATGAGACAACTTGCCGACTGTTAGCGACTCCGCAAACGCCCAGATCCGTTAACATTCGTTCGGTCTTCAAATAGTGGCTCGCTAGCATTTTCGCACCCAGTTCAGCTTTACCCATCATACCCAGAAACCTGCTCAAAAGACTTGGAGGGAAAGGCAAAAGCCGGGGAGAACGACCCAGTCCCTGGGCAACCGCTCTGATTAGCTCTGGTGTAGATAGCGGCGCATCAGCGACATTATAGATCGAGCCTGATCTGGGATCCGCACTGAGACACTTCTGTATGACCTTAGTCAGGGTTTCGAGGCCCAGTACACTGCGCTGATTTACGACCGATCCTAAGGGCAAAACTAGTCCACGCTTAATCACAGTCACCAGCCGATTGAGATTACCGGGCGCGTTTTTACCGACAACCATCGGCAGGCGTAAAATAAACAACTGTGCGGGGGTGCCCTCAAATAAGCGAAGCAGCGCGGCTTCCGCGTCTACCTTAGACTGCGCGTAGGCTGATTGGGGGTCTAACGGCGCATCCTCTGCGAAGGCCTGGTCACTCGACTCACCATATACGCTGGCAGAACTGATATAGATAAACCGTTGCACGCCTGCTGCTAAGGCCTGCTTCGCTAGTTGTATTGTGCCTTCGACATTAACCCGCTGATACTGCTCGGCCGTGGCCGCGCTGGTGTGTACTACACCCGCGGTGTGGATTACGGCACTGGCATCAGACAAAACCTCAGTCCAGCCTGTTTGCCCGCAAATATCCCCACTCGACCAGAGCCCTTCGGTATTGGGAGAGCGTGCGGTACCAACAACTTGATAGCCGCTGCTTCGTAGCGTCTGCAACAGATGCCCACCGACATATCCAGTGGCTCCGGTTACAACAATGCGCGCGCCTAACATTCAATCACTGCCGAACAGATCACGCGTGTAAACTTTATCCGCAACGTCATCTAGGTTGGTGGAACGTCGGTTGGCGACAATGACATCACACTCTGCTTTAAACTGGTCAAGGTCATTGATGACTCGGGAGTTAAAGAAGTCTGATGCTTTGAGAGCCGGCTCGTACAGAACTACCTCTATACCTTTAGCTTTGATACGTTTCATCACACCCTGAATCGCGGATGCTCTGAAGTTATCGGAACCACTCTTCATGGCTAGACGATAGATACCCACAACCTTGGGCCGTTTTGCGATGATGGTGTCAGCGATAAAGTCTTTACGGGTTGTGTTGGAATCAACAATCGCTCGGATTATGTTACTCGGCACATCCTGATAGTTAGCCAACAGTTGTTTGGTATCCTTGGGCAAACAGTAACCGCCGTAGCCAAAGCTCGGGTTATTGTAGTGTGAGCCTATGCGAGGATCGAGACAGACCCCCTCGATCACTTGCCGACTATCCAGATTATGTGTCTCAGCGTAGGTGTCCAGTTCATTGAAGTAGGCGACACGCATCGCTAGGTAGGTATTGGCGAAGAGTTTTATCGCTTCTGCTTCGGTACTACCTGTGTAAAGCACATCAACATTCGGTTTAGCCGCACCCTCTACCATGAGCGCAGCAAACATTTCGCCACGCGTGCTCTGCTCTCCCACTACGATGCGCGATGGGTATAAGTTGTCGTAGAGTGCACGCCCCTCGCGCAAAAACTCGGGCGAGAAAATGAGATTCTCTGTACCAAAGCGCTCCCGGGCTTCACGCGTAAAACCTACGGGGATTGTAGATTTAATTACCATCAGGGCCGTTGGATTGAGCTCGATAACGTCGCGGATAACGGAATCAACACTGCTGGTATTAAAGTAATTGGTGGTTGGGTCATAATCTGTCGGTGTGGCGATAATGACGATCTCAGCACTTCGGTAGGCCTCTTCTTTAGAGGTCGTAGCTCTTAAGTTGAGCGTTTTATGGGCCAGAAAATCCTCGATCTCTTTGTCTTCTATCGGTGACCTTTTGTCGTTTATCAGGTCCACCTTCTCTTGAAGAATATCGAGTGCCACGACTTGGTTGTGTTGAGCTAAGAGCGCCGCATTGGCGAGCCCAACGTAACCCGTTCCTGCAATTGCGATTTTCATCGTTTTGAATTCCTCATAACACGACGCTGAGTGCGGGCATGTGCCTTATCCGACCGCAGAACTTTCGCTCGATGAATCGAGCTCCTACAGAGCAGTGTCCCTAAGCATTGATGCCCTTTAGCGTGGGGATTAGCCATTCAATCGTTTCGGCATGCACCTCATCGACGGTTCGTTCCTCGGTGCTAATTGGCGCTGAAATCACTACGTCAATTGTGCCGGGGGTTTTCAATAGACTCTTCCCTGGCCAGTAGCGGCCGGCGTTATGAGCTATAGCAACCATGGGTACTTGATTACTCACCGCCAACATAGCGCCACCCTTGTTCCACTTACCCATCTCGCCAGCCGGCAGGCGCGTACCTTGCGGGAATATCAGCAGCGGTATACCGCGAGATAGGCGATCTTTGCCCTGCTCCAACAGCACTTTCAGCGCGCCGCGCTTTTGACTGCGATCGAGCGCTAT
>Ga0209961_1000233_pt1 | contig 19914 bp, 18 predicted proteins | sample SalPonA_B_H2O_MG_FD_185719 | JGI IMG/M metagenome (GOLD analysis project Ga0209961, IMG submission 185719) | Water microbial communities from South San Francisco under conditions of wetland restoration - Salt Pond MetaG R2A_B_H2O_MG (SPAdes)... | ecosystem: Environmental > Aquatic > Non-marine... | reverse complement strand
CTTCAAGGTGCTCTACCCGCGCAGCAGATCGCTCTTGCAGCTCTGGTGTATCCCCAGGTACGGAAACAAAAGTACCGGAGCTCTGTTCCCCCGCCATTGCTGCCGCTGCCCTCTCTGGACTGACTGGCGTTTCGATTAGGTAATCGGCTTCGAAACGCTCTTTGATGGTCTCCATCCGCGAACCTTTATTTCAAATGCGGCGAGGCGTATGCTCAAGCGCGTTTATTACTGTTTTTAAGATGGTATACCATCTTCTTTTGAAGTGGTATACCAAATGTTTAATCAGACTCTGTGTGTTGGGTTCTGTCTCTCAGGCGGAATATGAATAGCCAGCGGCTTAATAAGCAGAGTCCTCGACACAAAAATAAGAGGGTAATCCAGTGTTTCAACCAATCTTCGCCGATAGCCTCTCGCGTCTGGGTACAGAATCTGCTTTTGAAATTCTTGCTCGTGCCCAGAAGCTCGCAGCTCAAGGGCATGACATCATCAACCTAGGCATAGGCCAACCAGATTTCCAAACACCCGAACATATCGTGGAAGCTGGTATCAAAGCGCTCAGAGATGGACACCACGGCTACACGCCAGCTAACGGCATTCCGGCGCTGCGAGAGGCTGTAGCAGCTGATTTACACCGCCGACATAATGTTGAGGTAAACCCCGAAAATGTGGTGGTGGTTCCTGGGGGTAAACCCACGATGTTCTTTGCTGTCATGCTATTTGGTCAGCCAGGTGCCGAGATTATGTATCCGAACCCAGGGTTTCCTATTTATGAGTCGGTAATTAAGTACACCGGCGCCACACCTGTACCGATTGCGCTGAAAGAGGAGAACGGTTTCGCTTTCTCAGCGGAGGAGGTGTTGTCGCAAATTACTGAGAATACCCGGCTGATTATCATTAACTCGCCCGCCAATCCAACGGGTGGAGTAACACCCCGCGAGGAGATCGATAAGCTGGTCGCGGGCCTGTTGAACCATCCACATGTTTGTCTGATGTCGGACGAAATCTACTCCAACATGCTCTACGGTGGTCGCGAACACGTCAGCTTATTGCAGTACCCTGAGATCCGCGATCGTCTGATTATGCTGGATGGTTGGTCGAAGACCTATGCAATGACTGGCTGGCGCCTCGGTTATGCAGTTTGGCCGGACTCTTGTGTTGAGCATGTGACACGTCTATGTATCAATGACCACTCCTGCGTTAATGCTGCAACACAGTTTGCGGGGATCGCCGCGTTAGAAGGCCCGCAGGATGCGGTGCATTCAATGCTAGCGGAGTTTGATAAGCGTCGTCAGTTGATTGTCTCTGAACTGAACACGCTGCCGGGGGTCACTTGTACCGATGCTGCTGGTGCGTTCTATGCGTTCCCGAATATCACTGGTACTGGCAAAACGTCCACTGAGATGCAGAACCTTTTTCTCGAGAAGGCCGGCGTGGCTACAGTTAGCGGTACAGCCTTTGGTGCCTGGGGCGAGGGGTACGTGCGCTTCTCTTATGCTAACTCGCTAGAGAATATCCAGACTGCAATTAACCGTATTCGTGATGTGATGTGATGTGAACTGGAGCACCACCGCTGCGCGATGGCTCGTACTCTTTTGCCACCGTGCCGCGCGCACCTTTGGGCAAGCGCAGCGGTGGTGACTTAAACATCTCTGGTAACTTTATCTCTCCCTCTGGCGTTAGCTAGCCAGCAGCTTGTTCTGCCTCTCCCGAATGGCATGAATATCGAGATCATCTATTATCTCAACATCATCGAGTGTGACGATCTGATCTTGCTTGATTGCCCGTTTAAGCTTCACATTGTGAGCCAGGCCTATCGGTAGTGCCTTGTGAGCAACTGACTTCGAGGCGGGTATCGCGTTTGCCCATACCTTGAAACCGCCCTCGCCGTCGAGAACCTCACCGGCCGCAAAGTCGCCTTTAGCGGTCGCAACGGCGTCACCACGAAACTCTCTAGAGCAGCCCGTGGGCTCATTACGTAACACGGCTGACAGCACAGAGATGCTAGTCTCAAGCCCGATCAGGTGGAAAGGACGCCACATCGATCCATACCAGCCCGAATCGTCTGTCAGCATGCCATACTGCTTGAAGCAGGATCGTGTGTACTCATCCGGTGCCTTGAAGGTTACAAACATCCCATACTGAATGTTGTTCATGACCACACGGCCATCGGGTTCGCGGCTGGCAGCGATATCTACAACTCCTTTTTTGGGTAGGCGACCGCCTGCGGATACAGGTTTGAAGACACGCGTCAGATCATGTAGCCCCGAAGGTGGGAAGGCGAGCCCGTTATCTGGGCAGTCCAGCCCAGTGGCGTTGGCGACCGCGGCCATCTCGATGGCTGCTTTGGTGCCATCGGTAAAGGAGTTGTACATCTTCGGATTGAAGTCCCCTGCGGCGACCTCCTCGTCACTCCAGCCGAAGAAACCCCAGACGGTATCGGGAGTGGAGTAGCGGTAGTGCGGTGCGAAGTTCATCCCTTTGCCGGCAGCGATCAGTTCGAAGCCTGAAGCGTGTACCCAGTCCACCAGTTCACATATAGCGGCAGGTTGATCACCATAAGCCATGGAGTAGACCACGCCGTTCTGTCGAGCCAGTTCAGCAATGTAGGGTCCGCACATAACATCGGCTTCGACGTTTACCATTACAACATGCTTGCCGTTCTCTATGGCTTTGATTGCGTGTCGAGTGCCTGCTGTAGGGTGCCCCGTCGCTTCGATGATCACCTCTATCTCGCCGGCCTCAAACAGTTTGTTAGCATCTTCGAGGACGCAGGTTTTACCACTCGCATAGGCATCGGCAATAGAGTTAGCGCTGTATTGCTCAGCGTCCCAATGCACGCGCTCTAGTGATTGATGCGCTTTGGCAACGTCGAGGTCGGCAATTCCAACGATATGGTAGCCATCAATGTATTTGGCTTGAGCGAGAATCATAGAGCCAAATTTGCCTGCGCCGATAAGACCTATCCGAATAGGTTTGCCTTGCGCGTTGCGTTCAGCAAGTTTTGCATGGAGGTTCATACTCTCTCCTGAAGAAGTTTCTAGCTGCGCCCCGAGCCAGCGCTGCCCTTATGGCCGTCTGGTAAAAATTTAGAGCGAATTCTATTGGCTGAATCAAAAACGCCGGCTGATTGAGCCGGCGTTTGTTCTCTTTAGTGTGCGTCTACTGTCGTTTGACGCTGGGTACCTAAGCCTTCGATCTCAAGCTCCATCACTTCACCGGCGCGTAAGAAGCGAGGTGGGTTCATTCCCAAGCCAACACCTTCTGGAGTGCCTGTGCAGATGATATCGCCTGGCATCAACTGCATGAACTGACTCATGTGAGCAACGATTTGACGTACCGTGAAGATCATATCGCTGGTATTGGAGTTCTGCACCACTTCCCCGTTCAGGCTCAGTTTTAGGCCCAGAATCTGTGGGTCAGGGATCTCGTCAGTTGTCACTAGATACGGACCTGTCGGACCGAAGGTTGGCGCAGACTTGCCTTTAACCCATTGACCGCTACGTTCGATCTGGAATTCGCGCTCAGACATATCATTTACGATGCAGTAGCCTGCGACGTAGTCTAGAGCGTGCTCTTCAGATACGTAGAGTGCCTCTTTGCCGATAACTACACCAAGTTCTACTTCCCAGTCAGCCTTTGAAGATTTACGTGGAATGATGACATCATCGTTAGGACCGCTCAGGCAGGAGGTTGCTTTGTTGAACAGAACCGGTTCTTTAGGTGGTTGCATACCAGACTCAGCTGCGTGTTTGGCGTAGTTCAAACCGACGCAGTAGAAGTTTGGAGGTGTTCCAACGCAGGAGCCTATACGCTCTGGATTAGCAACAATGGGGAACTGAGTCAGGTCAAGTGCTTTGATCTTTGCGATCGCATCAAGCGAAATGTTTTCGCCAACATAGTCAGCAACAGCTGAGGAGAGATCGCGGATATTTCCGTCCTGATCGATTACACCGGGTTTTTCCTGACCCTTAGGGCCAAATCGCAGTAATTTCATGTTGCTCTGTTCCTAGGTTGTTTTTGCGTTTTTAGATTCAAATTCAATGACCTCACGGACATCTTCCGCCAGGTGGTGAAGGTGGGTATCAATAGCCGCCAAAGCCGCTTTAGGATCTCGCGCACGCAGCGCATCAACGATATCTGAGTGCTGGCAAACGACACGTTCGCGGTTTCGACGTTGACTGGCAGCGATGTATCGAGCTCGCCAGAGTTTCTGAAGATACTGACGATGGGTATTCACCAGCGGCTCATTGTGGGAAGCCGCAGCAATAGCAGAGTGAAACTGCATATCGAGCTCGAACATGTCGAGGGGGTCAGTGTGATCGAAGGTGTCGGACATGCGTTTGACCAACGCGCAGATCTTCTCGATATCCTCTTCAGTGGCGTGGCTGCAGGCGAGCTCTGCAGATAGCTTTTCCAGTGCAATCAGTACTGCTGCTTGATCTTCAACCTCTTTGAATCCCGGTTGCGCGACTATCGGGCTGCGCGCAGGGCGCAGTTCCACCAAGCCCTCTTTGGCCAAAATGCGAATAGCCTCACGCATGGGGGTGCGGCTCACTCCCAGTTCGGCGGCGTTGTCACGCTCCTTAATCGGGCTGCCGGGCTTCAGTTTTCCGCGCAAGATGTCTCGTCTGAGACGAGTGGCAATCTTCTCTGCAAGCGAGTTTTTTGGCATATACAGGATTCTTTATAAATTTATTTGTTATAAAAGAGCGCTCAATCAAACCGATTTGTAGCGTTCAAAAAATATATTTTTTTGGCATACCAAACGGTTGTAACTACGATTCCGTTTAGTTAGTCTTGGTGATGAATGGTATACCAATTGCTTTTGGAATTGTATAGCATCGGACGAACCTCACCTGTTGGGGTAGAACAAAAATAATAATCGGCGCCTCGATCTGAGGGTGTCGAGACAACGGAGAATGAAGGTATGAACCTGAAGAAATCCATGCTCGTTACTGCTGTTGCTGCAGCGGTATCTACCGCTGCAATCGCAGATCCAATCACTCTGCGTGTACAGACCCACTACGCTACCGAACACCCAACTGGCCAGATGTTGGCGACTTGGGCTGACGACGTTCAGACTATGTCTGGCGGCGAAATCACTGTTGAGATGTTCTACTCATCTTCAGTTGTTGCAACTACCGAAACTTTTGATGCTGCGATCAACGGAATTCTAGATTGTGATGCGACCGGTGGTGCTTACCAGACAGGTAAAAACCCAGCGTTCCAGTTCGTTGGTGACATCATGGGTGGTTACGATACAGCATGGCAGCAGTACTCTTGGTTGTACTACGGCGATGGCTACGCGGCCGCACAGGAGCTGTACAACGCACAGAACATGCAGTTGATCGGCTGGTCTATCTATGGTCAGGAATCTATGTCTTCGTCCAAGCCAATTCGCGGTTTTGAGGACCTCAAAGGCTGGAAGTTCCGTTCACCACCAGGTATGGAAACTGAGATCTTCGAGAAGCTGGGCGCGTCTCCAATCGTGATGGACTTCACCGAGATCTTCACCGCTCTTGAAACCGGTATTATCGATGGTGCTGACGCATCAGGTCTCTACAACAACGTAGGCCTGGGTCTTTACGACATCGTGAAGCATGCGACCTACCCAGGTTTCCACTCCATGCCGTCTGATCACCTGGCATGTAACCTAGACGTGTGGAACGGTATGACCGAACAGCAGCGTCGCGTCATCGACACTGCGTGGCAGAAACTGTCATTCCAAATCGCTCTGTCTAACGATAAGAAGAACGCTGAAGCTGCAGCCATGCTGACGGAGCAGGGCGTTACTCTGCATGCATGGTCTGACGCTGATCGCGCTGAATTCCGTAAGGCTGCGCAGGCTGCATGGGATGACTGGGCGACTCGTTCTCCAGAAGCTAATGCGCTAGTTCAAAGCCACAAGAAATACTTGAAAGAGCTCGGCCTAATCAAGTAACAGAGCGTCTCTTTTGAAACAGCTCTAGTAGAGGGGTGCTGCTGTCAGGGCAGCGCCCCTCGCACTGCAACACAGGGCTGCTCTAGCTCTGCATAACAAGAACAACTCTGAGTAGGATCTTCGGTATGAATACTCAAAGCCTTTGGCTTGGTTCCTTCCGGCAGCCCATGCGCAAGATAATGATCGGATTTATCACGCTCACGGCGTTGATGTTTGGCGTGATTCTTGTCTCTAACCTGTTTTCTGAAGAGTTTCTTGGCGTCCATGAGATGATTCGTCCTGAGGGGCGTCCAATGGTTGCTATCATGCTCTTCCTATTGGCGGGCACTATGCTGTCTGCGTCGCTCTATCTATCGGATACGGTAGAGAGCATTGAGGGGCACCCTCAGGGCTTCTTCGATATCCTATCGTTGGTGGTTTCGCGCGCTGCTATGGTGCTGACCGCTCTCACGGTACTGGTTATGTTTTACGAAGTGGTACTCCGATACCTCTTCTCTGCGCCTACACTCTGGGCCAACGAACTCTCTCTGTGGATGGCTTCGTTTATCTTTTTGTTTGCAGGCCAGTACGCCATGCAACAGCGCAGTCACATTCGCATTTATGTCATTTACGATTTGATGCCGCGTTGGATGCAGAAAACATCTGACGTCATCTCCTGTTTCCTAATCGTCTTCTTCGCCTTCGCACTAGTGTGGGGTAACTATGCTGATGCTATGCGCCGCTGGCTGCGCATGGAGACCTTTGGTACGGCCTGGGATCCACCGATTCCGGGTATCGTGAAGCCTGCCATTCTGATCATTATTGTGCTGGTGGCAATACAGGCTATCTCCAACCTGATAGCCGACTGGAACAAAGCTCCTGAAAGTCACTCTCCTATGGATGATATTGATCAGGAAGAGATAGAGAGCATCCGACGGACATTGGAGAAGTAAGGCATTATGGAATTCTTAGAACTATTCTCCTGGATGAAGGTTGGCGACGTCGCCACGCTCTCCATCTTCCTGTTGATCGGGATGTTTATCCTACTCGCAATAGGCATGCCACTGGGGTTCGCGTCTGCGTTTCTCGCGGTAGCCGTTATTGTTATGAAGTTTGGTCCCGAAATTTCCTTTAGAAACTTCGGCAGTGGACCTTTGTCGGTGCTCGCTCAGGCCGTCTACCGGCAAATGACCAACTATGTGTTGATATCGATACCGCTGTTCATATTTATGGCGGCGTTGCTTGAGCGTTCAGGTATCGCTCGAGATATGTATAACTCCCTCAACATGTGGCTGAGCCGTACCCGTGGTGGTATCGCGATAGTCACCTCGTTGATGGCGGTAATAATGGCTGCGATGTCGGGGATTATCGGGGGTGAGGTTGTTCTCTTGGGGCTTATCGCGCTGCCGCAGATGCTACGTCTGGGTTACAACCAGAATCTAGCTATAGGTACTATTTGTGCCTCTGGCTCATTGGGTACCATGATACCTCCTTCGATCGTTCTGATCTTTTACGGTTTGGTCACTGAGACCTCAATCAAGGCGCTATTCACAGCATCATTCCTACCGGGCTTTATTCTGGCGGGTCTGATCATGCTCTACATCTTTGTACGTACGCGTTTGAATCCATCACTAGCGCCACTGCCTGAGGCCGAACCTGATGACCCAGAGGGATTGGAGAAAGGTCTGCGCTTTATAGGCTTTGTCTCCAAATTTGCCATGTACGTCATGAGCGTTGTTCTGCTGCGTACGGTTTTCTTGACGCTGACAGGACAGAACGATCCTGACATCCTAGATGAACCCTTGCGTTGGGGCATGGTCTCTGACTTGCCGTTCCAGATCGGCTTTGTTGTAGCGATGATCGTCATCACTCGCTTCCTGGTGGGGAAAGAGCGCACTGCTGAAGGCTGGGAGATGGGCCGCGGTCTGGTGGCGCCGATCATCGTCATCGGTGTTGTATTAGGCTCAATCTACATGGGTATTACCGGTATCACCGAAGCCGCGGGTATGGGGGTAATCGCCGTGTTCGTGCTGGGTGTAATACGCAGAGAGATGTCGTTCGAGGTTGTTTGGGATGCGCTGGTGCGTACACTCAAATCAACCGGCACCATCATTTGGGTAACCATAGGTGCTGCAGCTTTGGCGGCTGCATACACGCTGGCAGGCGGTCCTACCTACGTGGCGAACATGATCGTCGCGGCTGACCTACCGACGATGGGCATTATTTTCACAATGATGATTATCTTCCTGATCATGGGTATGTTCATGGACTGGGTGGGGATCGTACTGCTGATTATGCCTGTCTTCCTGCCGATCGTGCTGAAACTGCCCGTTGAGGAGCTTGGCTACTTTGGTGAAGCCTTGGATCCGCGTCAGGTCGCAATCTGGTTTGGTGTGGTCTTCTGTATGAACATGCAGGTGAGCTTCTTGTCACCGCCTTTTGGTCCGGCTGCTTTCTACCTCAAGTCTGTAGCACCAGCGCATATCACGCTGACTCAGATCTTCCGTGGATTTTTACCGTTTATCGGTCTGCAGCTTACAGCGCTATCGCTGCTGGTAGTATGGCCAGAGCTAGTTACTTTGCTACTGGATTAGACCAAGGCTCGACGAAAAGTGGCGCTTCTATGAAGCGTCACTTTTGGTTTAACCCCTCCCTTTAAAACTGTGTGTGGGATATCTATGAAAAGTACAGTGCGCCTGTCAGAACAGGACAATGTGGCCGTTGCGGTAAAGCCGCTTGAGCAGGGCGATTCGGGAGCCATTGAGGCGATCCCCCAAGGCCACAAGATCGCATTGCGAGACATTGAGCAGGGCGAGCCGGTCTATAAATATGCGCAGGTGATCGGCTATGCAGCAGAATCTATCCCTGCTGGTGCTCATGTGCACACACACAATCTCGAATTTCGTAATGTTAGTGCGGTCTATGACTTCTCGACCAATCTGCGCGAGGTTACACCGGTCGATCGACCTGACACGTTTATGGGCTACCGCCGTCCGACGGGAAAGGTTGGTACACGCAACTACATAGCGGTGCTGACCAGCGTTAACTGTTCAGCCACTGCCGCAAGAATGATCGCTCAGTACTTCACCGAGGAGCGGTTGACGAATTACCCGAATGTCGACGGCGTCGTTGCCTTTGTCCACGGTACTGGTTGTGCTATGGGCGGCGACGGCACTGGTTTCGCAATTCTGCAGCGTGTTCTCTGGGGCTATGTGCACAACCCTAACGTAGGAGCTGCGCTGATAGCAGGGCTTGGCTGCGAGACTATGCAGTTGGACAAGCTACTGGAGTTTTACGGTCTTTCTCATAACCCACTGTTCCAAACTATGAACATCCAGGATGTGGGTGGCTTGCGCAAAACGGTTGAGCGCGGGATCGCGCAGATCGAGGAGATGTTGCCGTTGGTGAATCAGGCGCAACGTGAAGAGTGCCCTGCATCAGAGTTAATGGTGGCGCTTCAGTGCGGTGGTTCTGACGCCTTGTCGGGCATCACCGCGAACCCGGCGTTGGGCTATGCAAGTGATCTGTTGGTCGCTCAAGGCGGTGCTGTTGTGCTCGCCGAAACGCCAGAAGTGTATGGTGCAGAGCATTTATTGACGGCGCGTGCACGCAACACTGAGGTGGGCGGTAAGCTGGTGGGCTTGATACGCTGGTGGGAGGACTACACTTCGCGTAATCACGGCAGCATGGATAACAACCCTTCACCGGGCAACAAGAAGGGTGGTTTAACGACGATTTTGGAGAAGTCGCTTGGTGCTGTTGCGAAGGGCGGAACGACGCCGCTCAATGGTGTTTACAAATATGGCGAACCGGTACGCACGCCGGGCTTTAACTTTATGGATAGCCCAGGCTATGACCCAGCTAGTGTCACGGGTCAGATAGCGTCAGGTTGTAACCTCGTCACCTTTACTACCGGTCGGGGGTCGGCGTTCGGCTCTAAACCCTCACCCACGGTAAAAGTGGCAACCAATACACCGATGTATGAGCACATGATTGAGGATATGGATGTAAATGCCGGACGCGTGCTCACCGAGGGCGCCTCCGTAGAGGATGTTGGTCGCGAGATATACGCTTTATGGTTAAAGGTTGCATCAGGTGAGGCGACCAAATCTGAAGCTCAGGGATTAGGTGACTATGAGTTCGTTCCATGGCAAGTAGGAGCAGTAATGTAATGAAGATTGGATTTATTGGCCTAGGTCTTATGGGCCGTGCGATGGTTGAGTGCCTTCAGAAGGCGGGATACGACCTCAGCGTTTTAGGTAACAGAGATCGTAGTGGAGTGGAAGAGGCGCTAGCGCGCGGTGGCTCTGAAGCGATCTCAGCGAAAACATTGGCTGAGTCTAGCGACATAGTGATGATCTGTGTGGGAACCTCCGAGCAGGTTGAGCAGCGTATCTACGGTGATGAGGGCGTACTTGCCGGTGCTAAAGCTGGGCAGGTGATTATCGATTTTGGTACCTCGTTGCCAGCATCGACACTGAAAATTGGCGCCGATCTTGCCGCGAAAGGAGCGATCTATCTGGACGCGCCGCTCGGACGTACACCTGCGCACGCAAAGGATGGGTTGCTCAATATAATGTGTGCCGGCGATGAGGGCGCCTACAACCGAGTGAAGCCTGTTCTGGATGTGTTGGGCGAGAATGTGTTTCACCTTGGTAAGTTGGGTAATGGCCACACTATTAAATTGCTCAACAACTACTATGCGATGACCAGCGCTAATGCCATGGCAGAGGCCTTTGCCATGGCGGATGCTGCAGGGATAGAACGGGATGCGCTGTTTAACGTGCTGGCTGCCGGTCCGAACCGATCTGGCATGATGGAATTTATTCGAAACTATGCCGTAGAGGGCAAGATCGATCTCGCTTTCTCAGCTGCCAATGCCCGTAAAGACATCGGGTACTACCGACAGATGGCGGATGATCTCGGCAAACACAGTCGTATGTCTAACTCCACCTACGCGCTGCTCTCTGAGGTCTGCGAGGGGGGGAATGGGGATATGATGGTTCCAGCCATTGTCGATTGGTTCAGTGACCACCTAGGGAGTGAACCTAAATGAGATTAGAGGGCAAACGCGCATTTATCACAGCAGCCGGACAGGGTATCGGCCGTGCCGCGGCCGAGGCTATGGCGAAGGAGGGCGCTTACGTTATCGCAACCGACCTCAACGGCGAACTTCTTAAAGATCTAAAGGTTGCTGAGAGCTTCGCTTTAGATGCGCTCGACAGCGCGGCGCTAGAAGCTGCGGTTGCGGCTGCAGATATTGATATTCTAGTGAACTGCACGGGTGTGGTTCACGCCGGCACCATCATGGATGCTACAGATGATGAGTTCGACTTTGCTATGGACCTTAACGTCCGTGCACATATGCATTCGATCAAAGCCGCACTACCGGGCATGCTGGCTAAAGGTAATGGCTCTATCGTCAATATAGCTTCTGTCTGTTCTCATCTGCGTGGTTTGCCAAACCGATTTATATACGGGACATCGAAAGCGGCGACAATCGGTTTAACGAAGCAGGTGGCGGCAGACTACATCACTCAAGGTGTGCGCTGTAACTGTATTGCGCCAGGCACTGTAGATAGCCCCTCTCTGCACGAGCGTTTACGCGCCACGGGTGACTACGACGCAGCGATGAAGCAGTTTGTAGCGCGCCAACCGATGGGGCGTTTGGGAGAAGCGCAGGAGATTGCCGATCTTGTTGTTTATCTGGCTTCGGACGAGAGCCGCTACATGACGGGACAGTGTGTCGCCATTGATGGCGGTATGACCCTGTAACCAAAAGTCTGGGAAATCCTTTGTGGCCGTAAAACCTATAGAAGATAGAGCGTCAGCAGGTGTAATGCTGATGGTGCTGGCGGTTATCTTTTTCACCGGCATCGATACTTCAGCGAAGTGGCTCTCGATCTCTGGCCTACCGGTGATCCAAGTCGTTTTTCTGCGCTATTTTGTGCACTTTTTACTGTCGATGTCGATCTACATACCGCAGGATGGACTCTCTGTTTTCCGGTCAAATGTGCCGAAAAAGCAGTTTTTACGCTCGATTTTCTTGCTCTTTAGTACCATCTTCAACTTCGCCGCGCTGAAGTACCTACCGATAACTGTGACTACAACGATTGCGTTCGCGGGACCGATTGTAACGACCTTGCTAGCGATACCGATACTGGGTGAAAAAGTTGGAATTCATCGAATCATTGCGGTGGTTGTCGGTTTTTTTGGCGTGTTGTTGGTCATCCAACCCTGGGGCGCTGCCTTCCACCCGGCGATGATTCTGAGTTTGGGTAACCTTATAATTGCTTCAGGCTACTTCATCATGACCCGAATGATCGCTGGCCTCGAGAGTAATGCGACGCAGCAGGTTTGGGGTAGTGGAATCCCGAGTATTGGTCTGGCGCCTTTTGCACTCTTTTTATGGGTCTGGCCAGAAACGCTACAGCAGTGGGCTGTAATAGTTGCTATGGGCAGTTTTGGGGCCTTTGGTCATATGGCGTCTACAAAAGCACATCGTTTTGCGGACGCTTCTCTGCTTGCACCGATGTTCTATACACAAGTCTTCTGGGCTGCGGTGGTTGGCATTCTGATATTTAATACCTGGCCTACCATTTGGACCCTCTCGGGGGGAGCGGTGATCATATGCTCGGGTATCTATATCTGGCATAGGGAGCGGCGTAAACGCAAACGGCCTCTTGCCCCGACACCTGAACCACAATTGGAGTCTGTTTAATGATTAGCGTTGTCAGAACTTTGGAGTTGCAATGTCACCTGTGCGTATAGCCGTTGCCGGTTGCGGTTTGATCGGTCGCGAGCATATCCAGCGGATACTCCAGAGTGAACGCTGCAGTTTGGCGGCCACCATCGATCCTACCCCAGAAGCTGCTGAGTATGCGTCTAGTTTGCCTGGGCAGCACTTCTCTGATTTGGGATCTGTCCTTCGAGCCAATTTGGCAGACGCGATTATTCTGGCGACCCCAAATCATCTGCACGCGCAACAAGCGACTGAGTGTGTTGAGGCTGGCTTGACAGTGCTGGTTGAGAAACCGGTGACGGACAGTCTTGAAACCGCGCAAAAGCTGGTTCAGCTTGTCGATGCTAAATCCGGGCGCGTTTTGGTTGGGCATCATCGTGCGCACAGTCCGATCATGCGAGAGGCTGAGCGAATCGTAAAAGAGGGTAAGCTTGGCAAGTTAGTTGGAATACAGGGCAGCGCTACTTTTTATAAGCCTGATCACTATTTTGACGCTGGACCTTGGCGAACGAAAAAGGGCGGTGGTCCGATCCTGATCAACCTCATCCACGAGATTGGGAACTTGCGTCAAATCGCAGGGGAGATCGAGGCTGTTGAAGCTCTGGCGTCCAACGCGACCCGGCAGTTCGAGGTTGAAGATACTGCGGCGATTCTGTTCCGCTTTGCCAGTGGAGCGCTCGCTACATTTTTGCTGTCGGATACGGCAGCGTCCGCGCGCAGTTGGGAACAGACTGCACAGGAAAACCCATCCTACTCCACCTATGACGATGAGGATTGTTATGTGGTTTCAGGTACCCAGGGTACGCTCTCTGTGCCGACGATGCGGATCAAACGCTTCGCGGATGGGGTCGAACGCTCTTGGTGGAACGAATTTGAATGTTCGGTGCACCCGATAGAGCGTCAGGATCCGTTGATACTGCAGCTTGAGCACTTTTGCGATCTGGCACGGGGGCTGGTAGCGCCAAAAGTCAGCGCATTCGATGGGATGCAGAATCTACGTGTAGTGGACGCTATAGAGCGATCAATTGCGACGGGTCGCGTCATTAAGCTCTAGTTCCTATCGACTGCATACGTTGATCCGCCTCCCGCAATTTTGCCCAGTTAAATCGCACTCCGGTGCCCGGCTCGTTAGGTGCCACCGCCATATGGTTATCAATTAGCAGCGGTCGCTCGGTGTATTGATCAATCGGGAAGGAGTGCACTTCAAGCCAGCCTGCATTGGGTTGTGCGCTGAGCAGGCTGACGTGCAGCTCCTGCATCCCGTGGCTGCATACCGGTATCCCATATTGGCGGCTCATCTCTGCAACCTGCAGCCATCCCGTAATACCGCCACAATTAGAGGCATCGGGCTGAATGAAACCCAGCTTTGCTTGCTCGAATGCCATCTCAAACTCGTGAATAGTATGCAGGTTCTCGCCCATTGCCAGAGGCACACCAGTCGTCTCAGCGATTTGAGCAAAACCGAGATAGTTATCGGGAATCGTAGGCTCTTCAAACCAGAGCAGATTATGCGGCTCAAATCCACGAGCCGCTAAAATAGCCTGCTCAACGCTCATAGAGTAGTTGGCATCTGCAGCAAGCGCTCTCTCGGGGCCGATCAGTTGGCGAACAGCAGCAACGCGCTCGATATCTTCTGCGATGCTCGGACGTCCGACCTTGAGCTTGACGCCATTGAGACCCTGATCCAAGTAGCCCTGCATATTGCTAAGAAGTTTATCCATATCGAACCCAAGATCAATACCGCCACCATAGGCTTTACAGCGGTCTGACGCGCCTCCAGCCATACGCCAAAGAGGCAGGCCAGAACTTTTACAGCGCAGATCCCAGAGTGCTATATCGGCTGCCGATATGGCGAAGGACGCGATACCGCCGCGGGCGACATAGTGAACGTGCCACTGCATCGATTCATATAAGGCTTCGACATCCGTTGGATCTTTGCCTAAAAGGAAGGGTTTAAGGTCGTACTCCAGCATGGCCAGAATTGCATGGCCGCCCTTGCCTCCCGTATAGGTGTACCCAGTCCCCGTTCTGTCATCGTCTAGATCGATTGTGCAGGTTACAAGCTCGAAGTGAGTGTGGTCACCGTGCTTTGCATCTACCAGGGTTTCGGTCAGGGGGACTTGGAAGAGTTGGTTTGTTATTTTTATGATCTTGCTCATACTCCGCTCGCTTCCCTTGTTTGTTACTGTCAAAAACGTCTGCTAGTTAAATGCGATACCGATAATAATAGGGATGGTCAGGATACTAACGACAGTCGATACCAAGATCGAGAAGGAGACTCGATCTGATGGGATGTTGTAGTGGCTGACTAGCATATAAATATTGCCAGCCACCGGCATCGCCGCACAGGCTGCCAGTACTGCCGCTTGAAACTCTGTTAGATCAAATATCAGGATAGCTGTAAGGGCAACCGCAAAGGGATGTACGAAAAGTTTGTTCGCTGATATCAGTGCCGTAGTGCCGTAGCCTCCGCGCTGGGCATACATCATGGATGCTCCGATAGCGAACAAAGCACCCGGTGTCGAGGCACCCGCTAGAATGACCAAGAACTGGTGCAGCGTATCGGGTGTGTGTATATCTAGCGCGGACCAACTCAAGCCGAGTCCAATAGATAGCACCATCGGATTCTTTAGTAGACCTGCCAGCACGCTGGCTATTAGCTTGATATCAAGGTGTCCTTTACGGTTCCCCACAATAAGACTGACGGCTAGCGGGTAGAAAACTACCAGATCGCAGATCAGCACCATGATGACGTAGGGGATGGACTCCTTACCAAGCAGGATAGGTAGCATAGCGAGCCCCATCCAGCCCATGTTGCCGATTACCGAACAGTGTCCGCTAACTAGTGCCAGTTCAAAGCTATCGCCCTGTAGGCGTCTGAGCCAGATTGTGCCAAGGTAGACAGCGAAGGATCCGATAAGGTAGGCGGCGGTGAACTTAAGCTCGAAGATCTCCCCCAGACTTAGCTCGGAGGCGAAATTAAATATCATCGCTGAGAGCGGGAAGTAGAATACGAACTTGGTCAGGTAAGCTGTCGCCTCGCGCGTAAAGTTGCCGCTAAACGCGGCAAGAAAGCCGAGCGCGATGAGGCCAAAAAATGGCAGTGTGTTTAGAAAAACCTCGAGCACAGTTTAGTTACCAAAGGCTGGAAGCCAGCCCAGAGTCTCTTCTGTACTTCCTGCAACCTTGTATTCAGCCCCCAGCGGTGAGGTCCAGCCACTCTGGTCGATGTGAGCAAATACCTCGTCGTAGTTGACCTCACCGTGATCTGGTGCGCCGCGGTCGGGCACAGAAGCGAACTGCACATGCCCAATAAACGGCAGGCAAGCGTCGAAGCGACCGAGCACGTCGCCCTCTGTGCGTCCCACGTGGTAGCAGTCGAACATGAGTTTGACGTTGGGTAGGTTAAGCATTTCGAGGAGCTCGACCGCGTGCAGGGTATCGCGCAAAAAGTACCCCGGCATATCAAAAGGGTTGAGCGGTTCAATAAGAATCGACATACCTTGTTTTGCAGCCTGTTCTGAGGCGTAACGCAGATTCTCTAGGTAGGTTGTTTGAGCTAGCTCACCCTCCGATTGCCCTGCCATTACGTGAACACTCGCTGCGCCAATTGCACTACCGTAGGCGATCGCTTGATCAATCGCCTCGCGTGCTTCAGCAACACGCTCGGGGAGTGCCGCCATGCCAGCATTTAGGGGACCTCGTACGGTATTTAGCCCTAGCATTTGTAGCCCGGTGTCGCTCAGCGCTGCTTGGATATCAGCCAGTGGTTCACCGTAGGGCCAGTGACACTCGACAGCGTCGAAACCTGCGGCCTTAGCCGCGCGAATAGCATCTGCCAAGGGACGGTCAGTCCAAAGAAAACCTAGGTTTGCCGAGAAAGCTGGCATCAGTTCCACTCCACGTTATATTGTCGTACCAGTGCATCAACCTGCTCTGGCGTGAGTCCATTGGGTTCAAGTGCTCGAGTCAGGAAAGCCAATTTAGCCGTGGCTTCTAACTCCTCAGCGGCATAGACCGCAGCTTCTATGTTCTTTGCAGTCACTACTGGACCGTGGTTGGCTAGCATCACCGCGGCATGTTTGCCGGCCAGTCCCGTAATGGCTTTGCCAATCTCGGGGCTGCCAGGAATGTAGTAGGGCAGTAGGCGTACTTTGCCGAGCTGCATAATGCCGTACGGGGTGAGATGGGGCAGCCAATCTGTCTCATCCTCAGCCGGTAGCAGTGATAGTGCAGTGGAGTGACAGCTATGCAGATGCACGACAGCACCAGCTTTATCACCACGGGTACTATAAAAAGCTTGGTGCAGTGGCACCTCTTTGGTCGGTTTAGCGCCCGAAATCAACTCTCCATTGGGGCTGATAACACTTAGCCCCTCGGGTGTCAGGCGACCGAGCGATGAGCCGGTTGGCGTGACAATAATATTGCCATCGGGTAAGCGCGCTGAGAGGTTGCCTGTGCTGCCGTGGGTCAGCCCCCGGTTATACAGGCTTAGGCCTAGTTCGCAGAGTTGTTCGCGAATATCCATGACTTAATCCAGTAGGCTCAGTGCATCTTTAAAGAAAGTCGGTGAGCCGAAGTTACCACTCTTGAGCGCCAGTGCAACGGTGTCCTTGTCGCTTCCTGAGTAGACCCAAGGTACACCCGGGCAGATCTCTTTACCAATGAGTACTTCACGCACCCCCAGTGCTTGAGTCACTGCCCCTGACGTTTCACCACCCGCCACAACAAAGCGACGCACACCCCGAGTGTAGGCCTGCTGCGCCAGTGTCGCCATCGCCTGCTCAACCAGTTCGCCCGCTGCAGCTACCCCGAGCTTTGCCTGGGACGCTTTAACCGCCTCTGGGGTATCTGTAGCGTAAACGAGGCCGACTTCATTGGCGCCAAGGTTGTCGATCCAGTTAAGGCACTGCTCTAGTGCCTCTGCATTGAGTTCGCTCGGCTTGAGTTGATAACTTGGATTCGAGGCTTTCCACTCGCTGACCTGTCTATTGGTCATCTGTGAGCAGCTACCACTGAAGATGATGGCGCGTTTAGCAGGCTGTGGGTCAGCAACTGGATCTGTAGAGCTCAAGCCGAGCTTATCAGGGATAGGCAGTGCCAGCGCACTACCACCGGTCAGTAGTACAGACTCAGGTGTCTTCTCAATTAGACGCACTAGGTCGTTAAACTCTACCGCGTCCGCAATGATGTGTGTCGTATCAGGTATCGGCTGGTTATCTGCCTGCTGAATACGGTTCCACAGTCCCACACTGCCGTTAACTTGCGGTTGAAGTACACGGACGAGATTGGAGTCTGTCATGGGCGTTAACGGATGATCTTTGAGACTCGACTCGCTGAGTAGCTGTTCGCCAACAAAGAGATTGCCCATAAATACCGAACGACCGTTCTCTGGGAACGCCGGGCAATAGAGAGCCTGAGTTTGCCCCGTGATCGACATCAACGCCTCAGCCACTGGACCAATATTACCCTGTGCAGTGGAGTCGAATGTTGAACAGTATTTCCAATAGAGCGACTCTGCCCCGCCTGCGAGTAGCCAGTGTGCCGCTTGCGAGCAATCTGCAACGGCCTTGGCGACGGGCTCGGTACGACATTTTAATGCAACGATTTCGATATCTGCACTGCCATCGCAGGGGTGGTCAGGAAGACCAAAATGGAGCTTAACTGAAGCGCCGCTTCGGCGAAGCAGCCCTGCTAGATCAGTGGCTCCGGTAAAGTCGTCTGCAATACACCCTAACTTCATGACTTCATTCCCGGTACTTTGATGCCGGACTTTTCGGCTAAGATTTTTACAATGGCACTGTCATCCTCAAGGCCAAGTCCACTCTGTGAAGCCTCCTTATAGAGTGCCAGCGCGGTTTTTGACAGCGGCGTTTCAACGCCTTTGAGCGAGGCTTCATCGGTGACAATGCCCATATCTTTTACAAAAATATCGACGGTCGATAGTGGCGTGTAGTCCCCGTTAACGATGTGTGGTCCCCGGTTCTCCCACATCCAAGAGTTACCGGCGCACTTGGTGATGATCTCAAACACCTGTTGCAGGTCCATATCATAGGAGGCCGCCATGTTTAAGGCTTCGGCCGTCGAGGCTATATGAACTCCGGCTAGCAACTGATTGATGAGCTTCATGCGCGAACCATTACCCGGTTCACTCCCTAGATCGAAGACATTCGCGGAGATCGCGTCAAAGACGGGTTTAATGTTCGCCATAGTCTCGGCTGCGCCTGATGCCATGATCGACATATCGCCACTGGCAGCTTTGGCTGCGCCGCCGCTTACAGGTGCGTCTATGTACCCGAAGCCCGCGGCTGAAACTTTCTCGGCCAGCTCTACAGCCTTAGAGGGTGGAATAGTGACGCAATTTATAACCGCGGCACCGTGGGCGAGTTTTGTCATGGCCGGGGAGTCGAAAAGTACACTTTGCGCTTGCTGAGCATTGACCACGAATAGAACAAGTGCATCAATCGTTTCAATATCATCCCAAGAGCTTGTGCCTTGTCCGTATTCAGCAGTAAAACGTTCAACAGCGCCAGGATTGAGGTCAAATCCCCAGGTATTCAACCCAGCTTTGGCGCAATTACTGGCTGCACCGTATCCCATAGAGCCGAGTCCAACCACGACTACATTCATACCATTCACTCCCTATCGATAGGTCACGCAGACCGAATAAATTTAAAAGCGGCCTTTATAGGCAAGCGGTCATACCGCCATCTACAAAAATTGTCTGGCCGTTGACGAAACTGGAGGCAGGTGAAGTTAAGAAGATACATGCGCCCACCAGCTCATCTATCTGCCCCCAGCGTCCGGTGGGGGTTCTTTTGTTAATCCAAGCACAGAACTCTGGGTCCGCAACTAAAGCTGCATTGAGCGGTGTATCGAAATATCCCGGAGCAATCGCGTTGCAGGTTAATCCGTGCTTTGCCCAGTCTGTCGCCATACCTTTAGTCAGGTTGGCGACTGCACCCTTAGAGGTGGTGTAGGGGGCAATGCCTGGACGTGCCATCGCCGTTTGAACACTAGCGATATTGACTATCTTGCCGTAGCCACGCGCGATCATGTGCTTAGCGACTGGCTGGCTGACATAAAATATTGAATTAACGTTGGTACGCATTAGATGGTCGAAGGTCTCCACCGGATACTCCTCGAGTGGTGTGCGAAACTGCATACCGGCGTTGTTTATCAGAATTGAGATCGGCCCCTTCTCAAGTTCGAACTTGTCGATTGCCAATTTAGCAGCCTGCGCGTCAGTCAC
>Ga0209961_1000232_pt1 | contig 19932 bp, 17 predicted proteins | sample SalPonA_B_H2O_MG_FD_185719 | JGI IMG/M metagenome (GOLD analysis project Ga0209961, IMG submission 185719) | Water microbial communities from South San Francisco under conditions of wetland restoration - Salt Pond MetaG R2A_B_H2O_MG (SPAdes)... | ecosystem: Environmental > Aquatic > Non-marine... | reverse complement strand
ATCACCGCCGCTGTAACGCACAGTCCAGTTAAACTGCTGAGCATATACTTCAACAAGAATTGGCTCTTCTTCGTTTTCTGGCATCATAAGAGTGCTCCATACATTGAGACCCCATATGATAAGTACAGCCAATGCTACTGCTGGAATCATCGTCCAGAAAAGCTCTAGTTTGTTGTTGTGCTCATAGTAAACCGCCTTAGTGCCCTTCTTACCTCTGTACTTGAACGCGAAGTAGAATAAAATTGGCTGTACTACGAAAAATACGATGTTGATGATCAACATACTCAAATTCCAAAGTCCATCAATTTCACTACCGTGCTCCGATGCAGGAGTTGGTAACAAGTGTTTACCCCATGCGATGTACATAACGATAACACTAATGATAAAACCGAAGCCTACTAAAAGCATTAACGTCCCTTGGGTATCGTTGTCCTTTTCTGAGACTTCATTGTCCTTGCCTTTTTGAATCTCCGAAGAAATCTCTGAGATTCTCATTACCTGAACGATGGTCAGGATGACAAGAATGACTAATACGATGATTGAAATTGCACTCATTATAGAAAGTCTGTTTACTTATATTATTGTTGGAAGTGCTTTGACTCCGTAATCATTGGGTGATTCTTATGTAAAAGAGGTGCTGCTGCTAGCTGACGAAGAACCACAAAGATGAATAGACCCGCGAAGAAAAGGATTGCTCCTATTTCCAATAAACCGAAGCCAAAGTGATCTCCTACTGTACCCGGCATAATCATTACATAGTGATCCATGTAGTGACCAACCAATACAAATACCGCTGCCATTACCAATGTCCCTGGAACACGTTTCGCTGGACGACTCAACACAGCCAAAACTGGGAAGATGAAGTTCAATGAAAGCATGATAAAGAAAGGAACCTTGTACTGGTCAAAACGCTGCATAAAGTAAGTTACCTCTTCTGGAATGTTTGCATACCAAATAAGTACAAATTGAGAGAACCATAAGTAGGTCCAGAATACAGAGAATGCAAACATGAACTTACCTAAATCGTGTAGGTGATTCTCATTTACCCATTCCAATAAGCCTTTACCCTTAAGGTAGAGTGTAATAAGAATCAAAGCTGCGAATGAGCTTACGAACATTCCAGCGAAAGTATACCAGCCGAATAGGGTGGAGAACCAGTGTGCATCGATCGACATAACCATATCCCAAGCAGATGTAGAAGATGTTACCGCGTAGAATACCGTAAAGGCTGCTGCTACTCCTCTGTTCTTCTTCCACATGGCAACACCATCACCTGAATCAGATAGCAACGAGTACTTGCGTAATACGCGCGCTGCCCATACCCAACCAACGATGTAAACCACCATACGAATGCTGAAGAACGTTGGATTTAACCAACCACGTTTTCCTGCGATAATAGCATCATAATTTGCATGCCCCTCCACATTGATGCCCTCTGCCATCCAGTGGAACATATGGTGAACATGACCAAAACCTAAGATGGTGATCAGGAAAATCACAATCAAAGGAATGATAATCGCAAAAGACTGAGCTTCCATCAAGCGCAATAGACCAGCTGACCATCCCGCTTGTGCAACGTACTGGATCCCCATAAAAAACAACTGTCCCAATCCTAATCCTAGGAAGAAGATAGCTGCTACATATAGTGCTGACCATGGACGGTTAGCAATCTGATGTGCCGCGTGCTCAGCGTGTGCATCGTGATCAGCATGAGTTGCATGTGCATCATGCTCAGCGTGCGCTTCATGCGTGTCGTGCGAACCATGTGCTTCATGGCTATCAGTAGCATGATCATCATGTCCTGCGTGCGCATCATCCATAACCACTTCCGTGGTATGACTGTCATGACCTGCATCGTGAGAAGACGGTCCATTTAAGGCAAATCCGACGATCCAAAGGATAGCACCTACTACCGTAAGTGCGATTGCCAATTGTTTTGTTTTTGTACTGAACTCAAACATTCTGTGTCGCGGTTTTATTCTTGATCTTCTCTTAATTTCACTACGTATCGCACAATTTTCCATCGCTCATCATAGGTGAGCTGAGAAGCGTGCGATCCCATAATACCCTTACCGTGCATCACTACGTGATACATAGAACCTGGAGTGATATCCGGTAATCTTGAAGATGCATAAGAAGGAACACCTAAAATTTTCTCCTGCATTACTAAAGGACCGTTACCGTCTCCTTTCTCACCATGACAGTGATCACAGAAAATATTGTAAAGCTCTTTTCCTTCAGCCAACGCCTCTTCTGACATGAATTCAGCCGGCATTTCCAAACCAGTTCTTGCTGCTTCATATCCCTCGTTTGTGTTTGCATACTCATAAGGGTGGTAACCTCTTGGCACAGTTCCTTCTACTGGAAGCTGAGCACTAAGGCCGTTAGCGAACTGTGTTGATGGCTGGTAAGTCTCCAATGAAGGGCTTACATACATGTCGTCCATGTAGGTGTACCCCGGAGTGGATTTGTCTGCATTACAGCTTGCAAGAAGTGCTGAAGCCGCTAGTGCGATAACTGTTGTAATACGCTTCATGACTTATGCTTCGATTTTTGAGATTTCTAATGCACCAAGCTCTTGAAGCTTAGCGTTAAGATCATCCTCTTCACCTTCCAATTCTACCTCCATCAAGAAGTGATCATCAGTAGTACGAGGATCTGGGTTTTGTGCTTTTGCTCCAGGGTAGAGACCATTCACAGCGAAGTACGACCAACACATTAAGTGCGCTGCAAAGAAAACTGTAAGCTCAAATACCACAGGAATAAAAGCTGGCATGTTCAAGAACCAAGTAGCATTCGGTTTACCACCAATGTTCTGAGGCCAATCTAAAATCATTGTGTAATAGGTCATCCACGCCGCGAAGAACAATCCAGTGAGTCCGTAGAAGAACGCTGCTGTAGATAAGCGAGTTCTTTTAAGACCCATAGCTTCATCTAAACCGTGAATTGGGAATGGTGAATAAACCTCGCTAACGTTGTAACCGTTTGCACGTAGATCTTTCACTGCGCTCAAGACGATATCATCATCATTGAATAGTGCGCGTACGATTGGATTATGTTTAGTGTGCCCCATGTTCGTTGTGGTGTTTTTTGAAGTTCTCGCCAGACGATTTTAGAATCGTTTTAAGTTCAGCCTGTGCAATTACAGGGAACGTACGAGCATATAGAAGGAACAATACAAAGAAGAAACCGATAGTACCGATGTAGATACCGATGTCTACGAAAGTTGGAGAGAACATCGACCATGAAGATGGTAGGTAATCTCTGTGAATCGAAGTAACGATAATTACAAAACGTTCGAACCACATACCGATATTCACAACGATCGAAATCACGAAGGTGAACACTAGGTTAGTTCTGAGTTTTTTAGACCACATAAATTGCGGAGAGAATACGTTACATGTCATCATTGACCAGTACGCCCACCAGTAAGGCCCTGTAGCGCGGTTCAAGAATGCGTATTGTTCGTATTCTACGCCAGAGTACCATGCAATGACTAGCTCAGTGATGTAGGCTACACCTACTATCGAACCGGTCACCATGATCACGATATTCATCATCTCGATGTGTTCGATATTGATGTAATCCTCCATCTTGAAGATCTTACGAACGATCAATAAAAGCGTTTGTACCATAGCAAAGCCTGAGAAGATCGCACCAGCAACAAAATATGGTGGGAAGATTGTGGTGTGCCAACCAGGAATTACTGAGGTAGCAAAGTCAAACGATACAATGGTGTGTACCGAAAGTACCAATGGTGTGGCTAAACCAGCTAGTACAAGAGAGACCTCTTCGAAACGCTGCCAGTGTTTAGCTTGACCACCCCATCCGAAAGATAGAATCTTGTAGATGTGCTTTTGCACTGGGTTGATCGCACGATCGCGAATCATTGCAAAATCTGGAATCAAACCTACGTACCAGAATACGGTACTCACGGTCAAATAGGTAGAGATTGCAAATACATCCCAAAGAAGAGGTGAGTTAAAGTTGACCCATAAAGAACCGTATTGGTTTGGAATTGGCATTACCCAATATGCCATCCAAATACGTCCCATGTGGATCAGCGGGAACAACCCTGCTTGAATTACCGAGAAGATGGTCATCGCCTCAGCAGAACGGTTAATAGCCATTCTCCATTTCTGACGGAACAATAAAAGTACTGCCGAGATGAGTGTACCGGCGTGTCCAATACCTACCCACCAAACGAAGTTGGTAATATCCCAAGCCCAGTCAACGGTCTTGTTTAGTCCCCAGACACCGATTCCGGTACCAATAGTGTATAGGATACATCCCACACCCCATAGGAACATGACAAATGCGATAGAGAAGGCTATCCACCACGAACGTGGGGCTTTTGACTCTACCGGTTTAGCTATATCATTAGTGATGTCTGAATAAGACTTGTCACCGAGGATTAGCGGATTTCTAACAGGCGATTCGTAATGCATGTCGCTTTCTTATTAATTAGGCTCTGTTTCTAACTTTAGTCTGGTAGAATACGCTTGGCTGCGTTCCTACTTCTTCTAGGAGATGGTAAGCACGTCCCTCTTGTTTGAGGTGACTTACTTCACTCTTAGGATTGTTTACATCACCGAATACAATTGCATTCGATCCACAAGCTTGAGCACAAGCTGTGGTAAACTCTCCGTCGTTTAAGATTCTACCATCCTTTTTCGCTTCTAGTTTACCCAACTGAATACGCTGGATACACAACGAACATTTTTCGATAACACCACGTGCACGTACAGTAACATCAGGGTTAAGTACCATGCGACCGTAATCATCTTGAGATGGGTTCACATCGGCGAATTGCTCGTTGCCTTTGTAGTTGAACCAGTTGAAACGACGAACTTTATAAGGACAGTTGTTGGCACAGTATCGAGTACCGATGCAACGGTTGTAAGCCATGTGGTTCAAACCTTCACGCGAGTGAACTGTCGCACCTACCGGACAAACTGTCTCACATGGTGCGTGGTTACAGTGCTGACACATAACCGGCTGGAATACTACTGATGGACTTTCAGAAGGAACCTCCATCTTAGCGTACTTCTCAATAGCACTAACGCCTTCCTCTTCAGCAACCTCTGCGGTCATGTCAGAAGAATAGTAACGGTCAATACGCAACCAGTGCATATCACGGTGCTTACGTACCTCTTCTTTACCAACAACAGGAACGTTGTTTTCAAGAGAACATGCAACAACACAAGCTCCACAACCTGTACATGAGTTCAAGTCAATAGACATATTCCACATGTGTGAGGTCTCATGGTCGTGATCGTCCCAAAGATTTGCTTCGAAAGCACTCATTGGCCCCTTGTGTGTCTCAAATGTTGGCTTTTCGTTCCATACTGTAGGGTCTTCGTTTAAGAAGGTTGGTAACGAAATTTCGTTAACAATCTTACGACCCATCATGGTATGAGCAAGCTGTACAGATGCAAAACCATGCTCTACCTCTGTAGCAACAACACTTACTTTGGTAGACAAAGCAGAAGATGCAGGCAATAAATCAAATGCATTCACACCGATGCCGTTACCTACTTTACCTACATTTTGACGCCCAAAGCCTACTGCCAAACCGATAGTACCGGCAGTCTGTCCTGGCTGAATCCATACTGGAACATTTTCAAGAGTCTTACCGTCAACTGTAATGTTAACAGTCGTTCCGTTCATTGCTCCATTTGACTGAGCTTCAATTTCTACTCCGTATTCTACCGCATCTGCTGCAGACATAACTAAGTAGTTGTCCCATGATAGACGAGTAATAGGATCAGGAAGTTCGTACGTCCAAGGGTTGTTGGCATTCGTTCCTGCACCCATACCTGTTTTAGTGTACGTGTAGAACTCTAATCCAGTAGAAGGCTTCGCTACATTTATTCCGCTAACGTCGATCATTTCGCCGTTCATAGAACCATTCATAGCAATTTCCGCTGCTGGAACCATAGCGAATCCATCGTGTAACAACGCGTTCCATGCCTTATCGGCCACAAGTGAATTTGCACTTGCCTTCACCAATTCTACCGCTGATTCAGAACCGTTAGCTAGGCTATTGATAATCTCAACTGCACTCTTGCTATCGAACAATGGACTGATTGTAGGTTGACCTACAGCGTAGTGTCCATCAGCCGGTACGAAATCTGACCAAGACTCTAAGTAGTGACTCAAAGGAAGTGCCACGGCAGCATTTATAGCTGTCTCGTCCTCACGATCAGCGATACTGACCACTTTAACACCCTCTAAGTTTAATTCTTTCATTGCATACGCAGGGTTCACGTCAAGTGTTACTAGCGTATCAACACTGCCACCTTTTACATCTTTAACCAATTGAGCGTATGCCTTATCATCGCCTTTCGAAGTGTAAACGAAAGTCGTTGTATCAAATGCTTTCGAACCTAATGCTAGGTTGATAGCCAAGGTAAGACGCTCGGCAACTTTCGAATTCAGTCCGTTCAATACAAGTGCACCCTCACCAGCTGCAAGAAGGTCTTGTGCCGCTGATTTAACTGAGTTTGCGATATCAGAACGAAGTGCAGGAGCACTTACCGTATCAAAGCCTTTAGCTTTTGCAACAGTATTGTACACTGTTGCGAGAACCGCTTCGTATTCCGACACACGTACTTTCATGCGGGTATCTGCATTCGAACCAGAAATAGTTAATCCAGCTTCTGCTTGAATGTGCTTTAACATTCCTTTACCTGGCTTGCGACGCGTCGCGTAAGCAGCAGAGAAGTTCTGACCACCCCAATCTCCCAAGAAATCTGCTCCTACTGCAAAAACAGTTTGAGCCGCTTCTAGGCGGATCATCGGAAGACCACGTTTACCTGTAAAACTTTCGTAGACGTCTAGACGTGCACTTTGGCTTACATTATCAACACTGATGTGACGAATTCCTAACTTTTCTATAGCACTAGAAAGTGCAGGAGAAAGTACTGTCCCTGTTAGAAGAACACTGTTTGGAGTGATTAAGTTTTTGGCAGCTGTTAGAGCCGCATCCCAAGAAGTTGCTTCTTGGTTCACTTTTGGTGAACGAAGACGCGCACCATCGTAAAGGCTTAATACAGACGCTTGTGCACGAGCATTGGTTGCGCCATTAAACGCAGCATCACCGTTTGGCTCTACCTTGATAGGACGACCTTCACGGGTTTTGATCAATACAGATGCGAAATCCATACCATCAAACATAGCCGTAGCGTAGTAAGACGGCATACCCGGCGTTAAGCTATCTGGTTTTACCACGTAAGGAATACTTTCAACGATTGGCGCCTCACATGCTGCGAGTGTTGCCGCTGCTGTTGAGAAGCCCATGAATTTCAAGAAATCGCGACGTGAAGTCTGGCTTTCTACGGCTTCGTCATTCCCTAAGAAGTCTGCGCTTGAAATCTCATTTGAGAATTCGTTTTGAGCGAGCTTTTCTGATAGTTCAGGATTGGATTGATCCTCAATACCTTTCCAGTATTTATTGTTCTCAGTCATTCTTACTTCTTATTAGTAGTGACACTTACCACATTCCAAACCACCAATCTTCTCAGCAGTAATCTTCTCATCGTGGTACTTTTCAGTTAATTCTTCGTGGAAATCTTGGTAGTATCCGTTCTTCTCGAATTGAACTTCGGTTTCTCGGTGACAGTTGATACACCATCCCATGGTCAATTCAGAGTACTGGTAAACTTCTTCCATTGTCTCAACAGGACCGTGACATTCTTGACACTCTAATTGACCTGCATTTACGTGCTGACTGTGGTTGAAGTATGCCAAATCTGGAAGGTTGTGAATACGAATCCATTTGATAGGCTGCTGCTCGTAATCTTCGATATATTCACGGTTTTCAGAATCCCAACCGATAGCTGCGTAAATCTTAGCTATTTCAGGAGAACCCTCACCGTCGTACTTCAAGTTACCTGATTCATCAGTAATCTCAGAGCCGTCCACGTACATGTGACAATTCATACAAACGTTTGCAGATGGAATTCCAGAATGCTTCGAATGACGTGCTGAGCTGTGACAGTAGTTACAATCGATCTCGTTTTGTCCCGCGTGGAGTGCGTGCGAGAATGCGATTGGTTGCTCTGGCTGGTATTTTTGTTCTACACCAATACCTGACATCCACCAATAGGCTTGGTTGAGGAACAACACTGTAACCAACACTGTTGCAACGGTAACGAAGCCTTTGTTGTTGATTAAACGTCCCCAGAACCAACCTGCTTCGTCTAGAATAGAAACAGGGTCTTGACCGTTCACTAGACGTAGTGTATTCTTCATGCGTGCCAAAAGCATCACCATGACAAACAACAACAAGCCTAAACCTATAGTAATTTCTTTGCTGTAGTCTTTTGACTCTGCCACTACGACGGTACTTCCATCAGCAGCAACTGGTACTGGCTTTTGGTCGCCTTCAATCGTGTATTGAAGAATATCGAAGATGTCTTGATCCGAAAGTGCTGGAAAAGCACTCATGACAGAACCATTGTATTCCTCGAAAATTGCGATTGCATCAGCATCACCAGAAGCACGAAGCTCAGCGTTGTTGCGAATCCAGGCGAGAAGCCATTCTTCAGAATACTTGTCAGTGACCCCTGTCAATGCAGGTCCGACCAATTTCTTATCAAGCTTGTGACATGAGGCACAGTTTTGCTTGAAAATCTTTTTCCCATTCTTGGCATCGCCCTCGAAGGCCTGCGCAGATGAAGCGGAGAACATTAATACGACCACTGAAAGAAGTGATGCGAATCTCCTGAATTTACTTGTAGTAGTGTACATATACGGCTTTATATAGCTATTCACTGTCGCGCAAAAATAACACCCAACGAGCAGATTACAGCCCTATTCATGGTGAAATTCCAATTTAAAATCATTCTAAATTAACCTATGTTTGAACATCAAAACCACCGCAGTGAAACAGGAGTAGTAATTTTGATCAAAACCCCGGAATATGAAGTCTACCATGTTAGCCATCGCACTTTTCATAGGTTCAAATCTATGTGCCTCAAACTTCAGTGATTACAGTATATTTTCTACTACTGATACGCTCGAAATAGCCATGGACTTAGACAGCGCTTACCAACATTTTTCGCAGACTAAGAAGAGTGAAATGTTCGAAGGTTACACGATTCAAATCTTTAGTGGCGATCGAGTAAATGCGAATCGCGTAAGAGGAAAAATACTTGCTATCGGGGGAGATAACGAAGCGCGTATGGTCTACCGTGAACCTAATTTCAAGATACATGTCGGATCTTATCCAGATGTGGCTACTGCAGAACGCGCTTTAATGAGCTGGAAAATTGAATTTCCAGATGCATTTGTGGTTCAAACGTTAGTTCCTTGGTATGAATTGAATCTAGACGAACCGAAAGAAAATGGTGTTCTAGAAATCGATACTAGCGGCGCTCCTTCAGATACGACAAGCTTCTAGCTAGAACGTTTTGCTGAATACTGCCGTAGTAGAGATTGATATCCCCTCTGTGGTAGTTTTTAGTGCGGAGAAAACGAGCACCCGGTATTTTTGGAAGTTCACTCCAGACTACACCGGCGTGAATTTGAGCGGTAGCTACATCCCACTGTAAACCCCGATCGAGCTTGATGAGACCACCCATCATTTCCTCATGAGTTGGCAGCACCTTTTGAGTAGTTGCCGTCCATGTCAAAGGATTCGTTATAGCCACACATTCTAAAGGAAATTTCGATGGAATCTCTTCCCCCTCTTTGTAAGTACGCCAAGAGAGTACACAGCCTATTTGCTCTGGAGACTCGCCTAATGGCAAAGGGAATTCACAGGCATTTATCTCAATTCCAACAAGATATGCAGCTACGACCCTACTGAGCAATTCGCGATCAAACGTTTCTTTGACCAATTTCACTAAGTGATGGGATCCTTGACTGTGAGCTGCCAAGATAAACGGGGAGCCATTTGGAATTTCACTCAAGAACTTTTCGAAGGCCAACCTGACGTCATTGTAAGCCAACGTATAAGCATTTGAAGATGCTGTAGACGCAGGTGTGGTATATACTTGGTAGGCAGCCTGTCGGTAGTACGGCGCATAGATTGGACCAGCTACATTGAAAGCGGTGCTTTGAAATTCTATCGGTGTTTGAAATCGATTTCGGAAGTCTGCCTCTAAAGGATCCGCATTCCAGGAACCACCCTTTTTCGGGAAGTATACCGTTGGACTAACATAGAATACCGGTATGTCGAATTGGTTGAGAGGTACACCAGTAAAGGAGGTATCGGAAAGATCTTTAACTTCTGGATGGGCGGCCCAGTAGTGCGATTGAGCATAATCCGGAGGAGCCGGAACAGTGTCCACCAGTTTTTCACTTAAGCCACAGGACCCAAATGCAAAACTGGCGAACACCAAAAAAAGTGCCCGAAGACGCATTATGACAACTGCGCTTTTTCCTTGATGATTTGGGACAATTGGAACGCGGGAATCACACCGCTTTGACGCCAAATCATTTCACCAGACTGAAATAGAGCTAGAGTTGGTACACCCTGCACATTCAAAGCGCTGGCTAATTGTTGGTTTTTATCTACATCAACTTTTATGATGCGTACAGAATCACCCATATCAGCAGCGAGATCTTGTAAGATTGGTGCCATCATTTTACACGGTCCACACCACTCTGCAAAGAAATCGATCAGCGTTGGTGTTTCGCTCGAAATAATGTCGTTGAAACTTGCCATGTTATTTGGTTACGGGTTGTTTTCTAGCCCAAGCGCCTATACCTCCTTGCAGGTTGTATACCGCCTTAAAGCCCATTTTCTTCATCATCGTAGCAGCTTGACCACTACGGTTGCCACTTCTGCAGTACACATAAACTGGAGTTTCCTTGTCCAATCCTTCTAATTGTTTTTGGAAATCACCGTCATAGAAGTTCATTTGACGCGCTCCAGATATGTGACCGCTGGCAAATTCGCCATCCGTTCTTACATCGAGGAGCACACCAACTTTTGAAGTGTCCAAGATCGTAGCGAATTCAGTGACGTTCATATCTACATTGATCACTCCAGATTCTGTAGATGCAGGTGCTTTTTCTTGACAGCTCGCTACTGAGAACGCCATAAAGACGATCACAGTAGTAGCTGATATTTTTCCTAACAATGTGCGCATTACATCAAGTGAATTAGAACGTCAGATGCACCCATTCCGTTCATACCGTCAGTAATTCCCTTTGATGCAAGGTAAGCCAATGCTTGTCCTGAGCGGTTTCCCGAACGACAGAAGAGAACCAACGGACGAGACATGTCTTTAAGTTCTTCCCAACGATCTGGAATTTGATCCAATGGAATATTTACTGCACCTGGAACAGGCTCCATTTGAACTTCCATCGGAGTTCTTACATCTACTAGTGATACGTCAGGATGGTTGATTGCTTCGTTGATATTCATGCTGTTCAATTTTAAATCTAGGACAAAAGTATTGGACCGAGTTGTAGCTCAGTGGAACTTTAATCACGTTTTACCATATGATGATTTCCTCACCCGCTGGTTTGATATTTGCGCCTTCCTGACAACCAAATGCTGCGCGGAATTCAGGCATATTACTTACCGGTCCGATCACTCTAAATTCAGCCGGTGAGTGAGGATCAGTGGTTACTTGCTGCTTGAAGTATTCGTCGCGTCCGTTGCTTTGCCATACCTGAGCCCAGCCAAGGAACACGCGCTGGTCAGCGGTAAATCCATCGATAGGTGCGATATCCTTCCCTTTCTTGTAATTCTGGAAAGCATAATACGCCAGGGTAAGTCCACCAAGGTCTGCGATATTTTCACCTAGCGTAAGATGTCCGTTCACATGAACATCCGGAAGTACTTCGTAGGCATCGTACTGAGCTGCCAGCCTCTCTGTGAGTTCTTCAAACTGAGCTTTATCTTGCTCTGTCCACCAGTTTTCTAGGTTACCATCCGGGCCATATTTCGAGCCTTGATCGTCAAAACCGTGAGAAAATTCATGTCCTATGACACCTCCGATCGCACCGTAGTTGATCGCTGCATCGGCATCAGGATTGTAAAACGGAGGTTGTAAAATCCCAGCTGGGAAAACGACCTCGTTGTTCAACGGGTTGTAGTACGCATTGACAATGTGCGCTCCCATTCCCCACTCGTTCTTATCGACAGGCTCATCAATCTTAGCTAGGTTCTTTTTGGTAAAGTAACTCTGCATCGCTTTTAGATTGGCAAAATAGCTCTCTCTCGAAAGGTCCAAATCACTGATATCTTCCCATTGATCTGGATAGCCTATTTTGTAAGTGAAGGCCGCCAATTTTTCTTTAGCACGCACTTTTGTTTCCTCGGTCATCCACGTCAATTGGTCGATACGATCACTAAATGCCGTACGTAGGTTTTCCACGAGTTGCTCGACGTCCTTCTTGTGCTCTTCAGGGAAATACTGTTTGGCGTACAAATGACCGATCTGCTCCCCTAGCATATCCGCCGCTCCTTGTACTCGTTTCCATCTTGGATTCATCTTCGGTTTTCCGCTCAATGTTTTCTCGAAAAACTCGAAGTTTTGACGCTCAAGCTCATCGTTCAAAGAACCTGCCGCTGCATCAATAATATGCCATTTGTAATAGTGCTTCCAAGCGGATAGCGAAACGCCTTCAAGTTCGCTTGAAATACGTTCGAAGAAAATTGGCGCACTATTGACCACATCACGTTCACCCAATTCAAGAGTCTCCATGAAAGTGGTGATCGGAAGATTCGGCGAGAGTGCCTGCCATTCAGCGATGCTCATTGGGTTATAACGTGCCTCGGCATCACGCATTTCTACACGTGATTTCATAGCCTTAGCAAAACGCTCTTCTAAGTCGTAGATAGCTGAAGTGTCTAACGAAACACCTACGATCTCGCCCATTGCTCGAATGTGTTTGCGGTATTTAGACTGTAATGCTTTGCTTTCGGCGTCATCGCGCAAGTAGTAGTCGCGATCTGGTAAACCGATGCCGCTTTGGCTCACATAAAGTGTATGCTTCGTACTTTCCTTAGCATCCGTACCAACATACACGGAGATCGGGGCAGCAACACCGTAGAATTTGTTCTTCGCCATTAACTCAAACAAAGACTCTAATCCTTCTACAGCATCTACTTCAGAGATAAACGGTATTAATTCTGAGGTACCACGCTCATTGCGCGCCACACTATCCATACCACTCGCTACCAAGTCCCCGATAAGCTGCTCATCCGTACCTTTTTCAAAGGTTCCTGCGGCTAAACGCTCTAGAAGAGTCTTGACACGCTGCTTGTTGCGTTCACCAAGTTTGTTGAATTCGCCCCAGCGGACTTCTGTCTCTGGAATTGGATTCATCTCACGCCACCCACCTGCTGTGTAGGTAAAGAAATCATCACAAGGCGCCACTGTGGTGTCCAAGTGCACTATCGGAAACGCTGCGATGCTTTCATCCTTTGTAGCTTCAGCCGAGTCAGTAGTGCTTTGACAAGCAGCTAAGAAAGCTGCAGATAGGAGTACTAATTTTTTCATGTATGCGTTGTATTTAAAGGCCTTGACCTTTTTCTGAAACTATTTGCGTTTCCAGGTTTTGAAGTTAAAACTAAATTCGTGATTCTCGTCTACGGGATGATGAACATCACTGATTAGTTCAAATTCGTCTTGATTCCAAATTGGGAAAAAAGCATCACCTTCTGGCGCCGCATGAATTTCTGTAATCTCGAGTATATCGAGGTATGGCAAGGCAAGCTCATAGATTTGAGCACCTCCCACAATGAATACCTCCTCCTCATTTTTGGCCAGAGCAATGGCATCTTCTAACGAATGAACCACCTCCGCGCCCTCTGCTTCAAAACCCTCTTTTCGGGTAATGACAATGTGTCTGCGCTTAGGTAATGGGCGCCCGCCTAGACTGTCCCATGTTTTACGCCCCATAATGATGGTACGCCCGGCAGTATGGCGCTTAAAGTGCTGTAAATCGTCCGGCAAATGCCAGATGAGGTCATTGTCTTTGCCAATCACACGATTTTCGGCGTAGGCCACAATAGCTTTTAAAATCATAATTAAACGGCGACTTTGCCGGGAATATGTGGATGAGGATCATAGCCTACGATTTCAAAATCATCATAGGTAAAATCAAAGATATTCTTGACTTCAGGGTTCAATTTCAGCTGAGGCAATGCACGGAAATCTCGAGTCAACTGCAGTTCCAATTGCTCGATGTGGTTGTTGTAAATATGTGCATCACCTAGGGTATGCACAAAATCACCTACTTCAAGATCACAAGCCTGTGCCACCATGTGTACGAGGAAGGCGTACGAGGCAATGTTGAATGGAACGCCCAAGAAAATGTCCGCACTGCGCTGGTAGAGCTGACAAGAGAGTTTGCCATCTGCTACGTAAAATTGAAAAAACGCATGACAAGGAGGCAGCGCCATCTGATCGACAAATCCAACGTTCCAAGCATTGACGATTATTCTTCGGGAATTAGGGTTGTTCTTGATCTGGTCAACGATTTGACTAATCTGATCGATCGAACTGCCATCAGGAGCTGGCCATGAACGCCACTGGTACCCATAAACCGGTCCCAACTCTCCCCACTTCTTGGCAAACTCCGAATCATCAGCAACCTTCTGAGCGAATTCGCGAATATCTTCACCCTTGTAATCGTCGCTTTTTTGATATGCCGCAAAAGGCCAATCGTCCCAAATACGAACCTTGTTCTTTGCCAAGTATTCTATGTTCGTGGAACCTTGTAAAAACCACAACAACTCGTGTAAAATACTTTTTACATGAACTTTTTTAGTGGTCAATAATGGGAAGCCCTCTTGCAGGTTGAAACGCATTTGGTGTCCAAAAACACTGAGCGTACCTGTTCCTGTTCTATCTCCTTTCTGAACGCCTTCGCTCAGAACTCGTCTAACTAAATCGTGGTATTGCTGCATGAAACAAATATGCCTTTTATAAAGATTTGTCCCACCAAAGCAGCGGTAGGTTATTCACCGAGAAATCAACAAAAAACCCGTCTTGGAAACCAAGACGGGTTTTGAGTGCCCCGGGCCGGGGTCGAACCGGCACGGACATTACTGTCCACAGGATTTTAAGTCCGGCGTGTCTACCAATTCCACCACCGGGGCTCCAACAAAAAACCCTCCTTGTTTCGGAGGGTCTTTGAGCGAAAGACGGGATTCGAACCCGCGACCCCGACCTTGGCAAGGTCGTGCTCTACCAGCTGAGCTACTTTCGCGATTGGGTCGGCAAATATACAGACGAAATTTTGCTCTGCAAGTACCTGAACTATTTTTTTGATATTTTTTCTTTCAACGTTTGTAGCAACATCAGTGCCTCAATAGGCTTTAGGTGGTCTAAGTCTAACATTTCTAGCTCAGTAGCTACTTCTTCGAGCTCTGGGCGATCTAAAGAGAAAAAATTCAATTGTTGGCCACTTCCTCCAACCTCAGCATCGGTTTCTGAAGATTTGCGTTGCGATTCAAGCGATTCAAGCACGCGATCCGCACGATGAAGTACATAAGAAGGTATACCCGCGAGCTTGGCGACATGTAGACCAAAAGAATGTGCAGTCCCTCCAGGTTTTAGTTGGCGTGTAAACACGATTGTACCCTCATGCTCTTGGGCCGCCACATGATAATTCTTAACCTTCTTAAACTCGTGTGTCATCTCATTCAGCTCGTGATAGTGCGTCGCAAACAACACTAAAGGAGTATTGGGATGCTGGTGTAGGAATTCTGCAATTCCCCATGCGATACTTACACCATCGAAAGTGGAGGTACCGCGACCGATTTCATCCAAAATCACCAAACTCCTTGAACTGATATTGTTCAAAATGGTCGCCGTCTCATTCATTTCCACCATGAAGGTCGACTCCCCCTTACTGAGATTATCTGATGCCCCAACACGAACAAACAAACGGTCTATTATAGGCAGTTCAGCACTCGAAGCTGGCACAAAAGCTCCCATCTGGGCTAAAATCTGAATAATCGCTACCTGTCGTAAAAAAGCACTCTTACCACTCATATTCGGCCCTGTGATCATCGCAATGGCAGAATCCTCAGAAGACATCTCAATCCCATTAGCAATATATGCCTCATGTTCTGGTAACACCTTCTCAATGACAGGGTGACGCCCTTTTATGATAGCTATCGATTGCTCTGAAACAAAACTTGGTCGCACATACTGATTGCGCAAAGCGATTTCTGCAAAACTCGACAGGACATCGATCGTTGCTGTCCATCGGGCAAGTTTCAAAATACCATCAAGGAAAGTATTGGCTTCGGCTACCAATTCTTCAAAAATACGAACCTCAATCGCCTTTATTTTTTCTTCTGCCCCTAATACTTCAGCCTCAAATTTCTTGAGTTCATCGGTGATGTAGCGCTCTGCATTGACCAAAGTCTGCTTTCTATGCCACTGCTCGGGGACTTTATCCTTGTGTGAGTTACGCACCTCTAAATAATAGCCAAAGACATTATTAAAGGCCAATTTTAAAGACGGAATGCCGGAGCTTTCAGCCTCTTTAACCCGTATTTCTTCCAAGGTCGCAGTTGCATCCTCTAGTAGACCTCTTAGTCGAAGTAACTCATCATTAAAGGAGCTTCGTATCGACGGCCCCTTACCAATGACCACCACAGGATCATCTACCAAGGCCTTAGAGAGTTTTTCTCGGAGGGACTCAAGCTTATCGGGCCTTTCAAAAGGTATTTCTACTGTTGTTTTCGAGACGATCTCAACCGCCTTCGCGGAAGCGTTCAGTGATGCATGTAGTCGTGCCAATTCCTTCGGCGAAATACGGCCTGTGGCTAACCTACTCGCTAGGCGCTCCATATCGGGCAATGCCTTCAAGGTTGAACGCAGAGATTCACGAAGGGCAGCGTCATTCAAAAAACCTTCTACTGCATCTTGACGGCGAGCAATATCTCTTTGATCCAATAAAGGAAGCGCTAAATAACTTCTCAATAATCGTCCACCCATGGGACTCACGGTGACATCAATAACCTTCAATGTCGATACACCCGAACCTGTGGATGGATGAAAGAGCTCTAAGTTCTGAATGGTAAATCCATCAAGCCACATATAATCATCCAAGGTGATGCGAGCCAGGGTATTGATATGCCCCAATGACACAAACTCGCTGCGTTTGAGATGATGAATCACAGCACCTGCGGCAATGGCAGCGGGAGCTCCAGCCTCTAGCCCAAAACCACTCAATCCTTGAGTATTGAAATGAGCCTCTAGTTGCTCTGTGGTGTAGTTCTCCTCCCAGGCCCAGCCATCGACTCCAAAGAGGTAGAAGGATTCTTCAAGAGATTTTCTAAGCTCTCGTTTCATCTCTTTTGGATGAATGATTTCCTTTGGAGAATAGGTGTGTAACGCTCCTAGAATTTTTTCCTGATCGTGCTGCGCATAAAAGAATGCACCTGTACTCACCTCGACAATCGCAAGGCCCCAAGGACCCTTTGCTGCTGGATATAAGGCAGCTAAATAATTGTGCTGCTTACCCGACAACAATTCAGTGTTCAGGTTCAATCCTGGAGTGATCATGTCCGTTACCCCTCGTTTTACGAGCCCCTTCACAGATTTCGGATCTTCTAACTGTTCAACGATAGCTACACGATGACCGGCCTTGACCAATTTCGGCAGATACGTTTGAAGGGCATGGTGTGGAAAGCCAGCTAAGGCTGTCTCGGAAGCCGATCCGTTCGAACGTTTGGTTAAAATAATATCGAGCGTTTGCGAAGCCTTTTCCGCATCACTGCCAAAGGTCTCATAGAAATCTCCCACTCTGAAGAGCAACATTGCTTCCGGATGCTTCGCTTTGATTTCATCGAATTGACGCATCATTGGCGTCTGTTTCTTTGCCGCTTTTTTAGCCATTTATTTCGTTCTTTGCCTTGCGCTTATTTCCTTGGCCAATTGGCCAAGAGGAGCAATTGTCAAATGTAAGAGGTTCAGAAGGGATGAGAAAACTTAGAAACAGTGAATTGGGAAGATTGACGCCAGAGGATTATGCCAAAGCTCAAAAAACCCCACTCGTACTGGTGCTCGACAACATTCGAAGCATGCACAATGTCGGAAGCGTGTTCCGCAGTGCAGACTGTTTCCGTGTGGCTCACATCCATTTGTGCGGACTCTCCCCTATTCCGGGGCATCCAGAGATTGAAAAGACTGCATTGGGAGCGACGGAATCTGTTCCATGGACCCAGCATCCAGACACGTTGAGCTGTCTAAAATCGCTGCGAAAAGAAGGTTTTCGCATTGCAGCACTTGAGCAAGCCGAAGGCAGCATCGACATGAGAAAATACCAACCACAAGCACCTTTAGCTTTGGTATTGGGACACGAAGTGAAGGGGGTAGCGCAAGAAGTTGTTGATTTTTGCGATGATGTCATTGAAATAAAACAATTCGGAACCAAACATAGTCTCAATGTGAGTGTTAGCGCCGGAATGGCGATTTACGCCGTTCACTCTGCCCTGTCCGAGGAATCCAATTAACCGCTTATTCTCCGAACATAAATACGGTAAGAACACCATAGGAATACAGGCAAAGCAAGAGCTACAAAAGCGTATGCTACCCCTAGCCTTGGAGATACCTGTGCATTCGAAACCGCATCAGAAGTTCTCAAAATCCCTCGAATGAGCCACGGTTGACGACCCCATTCGGTGGTGTACCAACCTGCAAAATTGGCCAATAGTAGAACGCCGAAAAGCCCCATAGAAAGGAGTCTGAATAATTGGTCCTTCAATTCAAATACTCTCGATGAAAAAGACTGAATGACCAGCCAAAATAATCCACCGATAGTAATCATCGGAAAAAGATAATGGAGGGTTACGGAAATGGAAAAAGCTATTCTTTTAGTGATCATCATGGCGTTGGGCTAGGTCTTGCGTCCGCCAAAAATAAGAAAGCCCAGTCTTTCGACCGGGCTCGCAACACAACAAATGCAATTCACTAGTAATTAGTTGAATGCAAAATCTACACGTCGATTAATCTTGTAGTCATCGCTCAATTCGTCGTTTTCGCCATTAGAAACGGTCAACAAACGGTCTCCGTTAATTTTGAAAACTTCGTTTAATGCTTTTTTCACAGACTTTGCTCTACGCATCGCCAGCTTATTGTTATATGTTTCTGAACCAACAGGATCAGAGTAACCACGAATAGTAATAGTTATCGTTGGATTGTCGCCCAAATAGCGTGCTACCACAGACAACTGCTCGTAAGCACTAGGAGACAAGCTTGAACTGCCGAATTTGAAGTAAACACTTGGCAATAAAGCAGCCGAACCTCCGAGCTTATTCGCTACGCCAATCGTTTGTCCTTTAAAGTTTACCATGGCACCTGCGGCCGTGTTGTTTTCTTGGTCAATTCCGTCAGGAACGCCATCTTTATCTGTATCGATGGCAATTCCGTTTGCATCAACGCGGATGTCTTTCTGAGTGAATGGATCCTGATCTAAATGATTTGGAACACCATCGCCATCCGAGTCTAGTGCTGCACCATTACCGGCAACTTGAACACCTTCTGGAGTATCATCTTCAACATCGAAGTAATCAGCTACGCCATCACCATCAGCATCACCACCCATAGCGTCAACCTTTTTATTTAAGCTTGCTACGTCGCTTTGAAGCATTTTAATCTCTGTACAAGAACTTAGCAAAGCTCCACCTACAAACAAGAATAGTAGTTTTTTCACGGTTTGAATATTTAATTTCTATGGTACTAAAGTACTATAATTATCAAACACCGCAAGAAAGGAGGGTAAAGGATGGAGAATAAATACTTATGAGTACAAAACAGGGCGTGGCACAATCGTGTCCGTGCAGTCTTTGATAAGGTCATCAATGGACTTTTGGGTCACGCTATCTACATATTCTGGATGCACATCCTTCAAAGGAAGTAACGCAAATAATCGCTCATTAAGCCTCGGGTGAGGAACATGAAGGTGATCTGTAGATGAGTAAAAGTCGTCGATGCATAAGATATC
>Ga0209961_1000229_pt1 | contig 20092 bp, 15 predicted proteins | sample SalPonA_B_H2O_MG_FD_185719 | JGI IMG/M metagenome (GOLD analysis project Ga0209961, IMG submission 185719) | Water microbial communities from South San Francisco under conditions of wetland restoration - Salt Pond MetaG R2A_B_H2O_MG (SPAdes)... | ecosystem: Environmental > Aquatic > Non-marine... | reverse complement strand
AATAAAGTGCTGCTCTATGCGGACGCACAATACCGCTATGTGGCCCATACTTCTATTGGTGGTTCTGCGGTGGGGCCCGCAAGTTTCTCGAGAACTTTTCACTTTTTCAATCCAAAGGCAGGAGCGACCTATGAGTTGGCCACAAATGAGACCTTGGGGGCTTTTATTGGGATTGGACATCGCGAGCCTAATCGTACAGATTTGACCTATGCCTCGGATCCTACCGAGATCAAAGCCGAGCGCATGTTGGACGCGGAGTTTACGTATAAAAAGGTGGCAGAGCGTTGGGCTATTGACGTGAATGTATATCGTCAACAATATCAGAATCAGCTCGTGCTTACCGGTGCCATTGATGCACAAGGGTACCCGATTCGCAGTAATGTGGGGCAGAGTTTCCGACAAGGAATTGAATGTGCCGGAATGTACAATTTTACCCAAGGATGGTCCGTACAGGCGAATGTGGCATGGAGTCAAAACCAAAATGTGAATTGGATCAGCGATCCACTCTCATCATTTATAGCGAACACACCCATCGCATTTTCGCCAGCGCTTGTTGCAGGAGGTCGTCTGAATTATGAGCGCAAAGGATTCGAACTTTCGATTTGGAACCAATTCATCGGCGAACAATATATGTCAAACGAAGGGTTAAAGGCACATACCTTAGCTGCGTATCACGTCGTGAATGCACGCGGCTCCTATGAGTTAAATAGCTTGGGCAGCGAGCGCATTCTTGCTTTCGTGGAGCTTAGAAACCTTGGTAATACGTCTTATGCGGCAAATGGTTACATGTGGGGGAATACCCCGTATTACTATGCGCAAGCCACATTCAACATCATGACGGGTTTAACCTTCGAGTTCTAGGTCAATTAACGGACACCTGAAATACATAAAAAATCCCCTTCATGCCTAGCGTATGAAGGGGATTTTTTATGTGTTTCAATTTTGTCTTCTACCAAGAACCGGATGCTCCGCCTCCGCCAAAGGACCCTCCGCCGAAGCCGCCAAAACCTCCGCCGCCGCCGCCGCCAAAGCCACCTGAACTGCGCATACCGCCTCCCATGGTATAGCCAGAGCCCATTCCCCACCAGAATGGCCCCATTCCAGAGCGGTATCGACCGCCACCGCCACCGCCACCTCGAGACCGGCTGTACAATAGAATAACAGCGATGATTACAAGCAGACGGATAAGACGTGATCCTTTGCGATTAGAGCCAGATGTGCCGCGCCCACCTTTTCCTTCATAGGTACCTGCAAGTACTTTGAAAATGGCTGAGGTACCAGAGTCTATACCTTGCGCATAGTTTCCGGATTTAAAAGCAGGTAAAATATCATTCTCAATGATCATTTTTGACGTGAAATCCGTCAAATAGGGCTCTAATCCGTAACCGTTTTGAATGGATATTTCACGGTCGTCCACAGCGATTAAAATCAAACATCCGTTGTCTTTCCCGTTTTGTCCTATCCGCCAGTGCTGGGCAAGTTCAGCGGTGATGAGGTTGATGTTGTCGCCACCTGTTGTCGCTACGGTCACCACGGCGATTTGTGTGCTCGTGGTATCGGCGTAATCCAAAAGTTTTTGCTCTAAATAAGCTTCATCCCTAGGGTTGATCACTCCGGCAATGTCATTGACTAATTTTTTGGGTATCGACGAGGATAGAAGATCCTGTGCATTTTGTGCAAGTAGGCCGATCGGAAGTAGTAGCAGGGCTACTAGTAATTTTTTCATGACCTAGCCTTTTGAGATTTCATTGGATAATTCGTCTACATCATCTTCTTTGCGCGGGAAGTATTCGCCCAAAGCTTGACCAGCCATCTCAATGCCCCTTATGAGGCCTTCAGAGAAATGACCAGATTTGAATTCCTCGATCATAGCAACGATGATATCTTCCCAAAAATGTGATGGTACTTGATTGTTGATGCCTTCACCTGCCCAAATCGCAAGTTTCCGGGACTCTACTGCTAGGTAGAACAAGACACCATTCTTTTCCACGGTTTTGTGCATTTCCAGCTTGCCAAACATTTCTTTGGCGCGAGCTTGGGCATCTTTGGTTGATTTTTCTAGGTGAATGCGGAGTTCCCCAGAAGTTTTTAGTTCTGCATCAGTAATCGCTGCGACGAGTGCTTTCTCTTGTTCTTCGCTTAATATGCTACGTACGTAATCACTCATGCTTAAAAGCTTACTTGTGGAGCTTGAGCGGCACCGCTATCGGCCTCAAAGTAGCCCTTCTTCTCAAATCCAAAACTAGAGGCAATCAGGTTTCTAGGGAATTTGCGAATGGTAGCATTGAATATTTTTACGCTTTCGTTGAAGCGATCACGTTCGATTTTTATTCGGTTTTCAGTTCCTTCGAGCTGGCTCTGAAGCGCTAGGAAATTTTGATTCGCCTTGAGTTCTGGATAACGTTCCACACTGACCATAAGTCTGCTTAGCGCACCAGATAATTGACCTTGTGCAGCTTGGAATTGAGCGATGGACTCAGGTGTTAAGTTCTCTGCATTAACGTTGATCCCTGTTGCGTTACTGCGCGCTTGAATCACTGCCGTAAGCGTTTCTTGTTCGAAATCGGCGTAACCCTTCACCGTATTGACAAGGTTTGGGATGAGATCAGCGCGGCGCTGATATGCGCTCTCTACTTGTGCCCATTTTCCATTGGTTTCCTCATCAAGGGACACCAAATTGTTATAAATACTGATCAAACGTACAACGAAGAAGAATACTAATCCTAAGACGATGAGTAGGGTAATGTTGGATTTTTTCATGAAGGTAGATTGGGTTTTAAATAGTAGTTAAAGTGCACGATTTTAAGCGCGCATGGTGCGTAGAATTTTCTGAAGTTCTTCTTTCACATGAGCCAATTTTTGGATGACCTCGACTTGATTGACCTGCGCTGTTTTATTGCCGCTTAGATGCTTTTTTGCGCCGTCAATGGTGAAACCGCGTTCGCGAACTAAATGGTTAATGGTCGCGACAACTCGTATATCGTCGTGGCTGTATTTACGCTTACCTGAATTTCCCTTTTTGGGCTTCAGTGCGGCGAACTCTTTTTCCCAATAGCGGAGGTTGGAAGTATTCATTCCAAACATCTCTGCCACCTCTCCTATGCTGTAGTAGAGCTTGTTTAGTTCGGGTAAGGATGTAGTAGTGTTCATAACCTTAAAGATACGCCGTTTTCTACATGTAACGAAGGCTCTTTGCGGGGTTCTCTCCAGGAAATCTAATGGATACTTTTAGTCGAAACTTTGGTTCGAGTGCGAGCTGATTTTGAGCATTTCTTCATATTGCTCAGGGGTAAGGTCGTTGAAAAAGTAGTTGATCGGATTGATTTTTCTTCCGTCCTTGATCACCTCATAGTGCAGGTGAGGAGCGGTAGAAGAACCGCTAGAACCTACGTAGCCAATCACGTCACCGCGTTTTACGCGTTGTCCTCTGCGAACCTCAATCTCGCTCATGTGACCATACAAGGTTTTGTACCCGAAGCCGTGATCAATAACAATATGGCGACCGTACCCAGATCTTGAGCGCTTGTAGGTAGTCACTTGTCCGTCACCAGTTGCATAGATTGGCGTTCCCGTAGGAGCAGAAAAATCAGTGCCCCAGTGCATTTTGCGAACCTTGTAAATAGGGTGGATGCGGTAGCCGTAGCCAGAGGCCATTTTCTTCAGATTCTTATTAGCAACAGGCTGAATAGCAGGTATAGAAGCGAGCATCTGTTCCTTGTTTCTAGCCATTTCCACGACATCATCAAAGCTTTTGGTTTGCACATAGGCACGCTTTGCGATTTGGTCCAATTTTTTTCTGGTATCCACAAGCAATTCTGAGTTGTCAAAACCTTCGAGGTTCTTGTAGCGGTTAGCACCCCCAAATCCGGCGGTACGAACATCTTGTGGAATTGGTCCCGCCTCAAAAATGGTACGGTAGATCTCGTCATCACGTTTTTCAATATCACCCAAAACAGAAGCTAATTCCTCAAGCTTGCCGTTCATCAGCTCATACTGAATGACCATGTGGTCCAATTCCCGCTTCATTCTTCGCTCCTTTGGACTCTCCACCCAAAGGTCTGCGGCCATGTAAAAAACGATCCCAAATGCCATTGAGGCTACACTAAAGACAGCAATTTCTTTAGCGCGTTGCTTCCATCCACGCTCTATCTTCTTGTAAGAGAGTGTTTTAGAATCATATGTATATTTTACTTTAGCCATACTTTCTGCGTTATTTTTGCTAAGACGCTTTATTCACGCGAATATTGTGCCACAAAGAAACAAAATTAGATTAACACCTAAACAATTCCCGTATTGGGATGACTGACAATATGCTCACTTCTAAAGAGATACGCAGAAAGTTCTTGGAATATTTTGAAGCAAAGGGACACGAAGTTGTGGCCTCTGCACCCGTGGTGAATAAGAGTGATCCAACGCTTATGTTCATTAACGCGGGTATGAATCCGTTCAAGGACTATTTTTTAGGTAATGCCGTGCCGAAAAATGTACGTATTGCAGATACTCAGAAATGTTTACGCGTAAGTGGTAAGCACAACGATTTAGATGAAGTTGGGCATGATACCTACCACCATACGCTATTTGAAATGCTGGGAAACTGGTCCATTGGCGATTACTTCAAGAAGGAAGCGATTGAATGGGCTTGGGAGCTCCTCACCGAGGTCTATGGACTGGAAAAGGACCGCTTGTATGTGACCGTCTTTGGAGGAGATAGCTCGGATAACATGGACCGTGACAATGAGGCGGCAGCGCTCTGGGAGGCCTTCGTTCCAAAAGAACGTATTCTCGATGGTTCCAAGAAAGACAACTTTTGGGAGATGGGCGAGGCCGGACCATGTGGTCCTTGTTCTGAGATCCATGTGGATCTGCGCAGCGATGCGGATAGAGCAGAGGTCAGCGGAGCTTCATTGGTGAACGAAGACCACCCTCAGGTCGTTGAGATTTGGAATTTAGTGTTCATGCAATTCAACCGTAAGGCTGATGGTTCGTTAGAAAACTTGCCGGCACAGCACATAGATACAGGAATGGGCTTCGAACGTCTAGTCATGGCACTTCAAGGAAAGCAGTCCAACTACGATACCGACGTTTTTACTCCGTTACTAGATAAGATCGCTCAAATTTCTAATGTCAAATATGGCGCAGCAGAGGATACCGATATTGCGATGCGCGTTATCGCAGATCACATTCGTGCGGTGGCCTTCGCGATTGCTGATGGCCAATTACCTTCTAGCGGGGGTGCCGGTTATGTCATTCGTCGCATACTTCGTCGCGCCATCCGTTACGGGTTCTCTTATTTGAATTTGAAAGAGCCGTTTATGCACTTGCTTGTGGCAATCCTCGAACAAGAAATGGGAGAATTCTTCCCAGAATTGGGCAAGCAAAAAGCATTGGTTGAAAAGGTGATCGAAGAAGAGGAGTTGAGCTTTTTGAAGACCCTCGCCCAAGGTTTGTCAAAATTGGGTGAGTTCTTGCAAACTTCAGAAAAGGTACTCGATGGAAAACGAGCTTTTGAACTTTACGATACGTATGGCTTTCCGATCGATTTGACGGAATTGATCATGAGAGAGAACGATCGTTCGGTGAATATGGAAGATTTTACGGCTGAAATGACGGCACAAAAAGAGCGTTCACGGGCGGCTACAAAATTGAGCACAGACGATTGGGTAGAACTCGAAGAAGATGAAAGCGAAGAGTTTGTTGGATACGACTACACTGAAACGGAAGTTCGAATCACGCGCTATCGCAAGGTGAAAGCGAAGAAGAAAGAATTTTACCAACTCGTACTTTCTATTACCCCGTTCTACCCTGAAGGTGGTGGCCAAATAGGAGATACCGGAGTGCTTACTCAAGGTGAGCTCCAGATCCACATTAACGACACGAAAAAAGAAAATGGAGTCATTGTACACTTTACCGATGAGCTTCCAGAGCAGTTAGAAGGAACTTGGTGGGCGAAAGTGAATGTGCTGGACCGCGAGGAAACGGCAAAGAATCACAGTGCTACGCATTTGATGCATGAAGCACTTCGCAATGTTCTAGGGACGCATGTGGAACAAAAAGGATCCTTGGTAAGACCAGATGTGTTGCGCTTTGACTTTTCGCATTTTCAAAAGGTAAGTTCGGAGGAATTGGACCTCATAGAACAACAGGTAAATCAAGCCATACAGGCGAACTACAACCTGGAGGAATACAGAAATATCCCCATTTCAGAGGCGAAAAATATGGGCGCTATGGCGCTCTTTGGTGAGAAGTATGGTGATACAGTTCGCGCCATAAAATTCGGATCTTCTATTGAGCTTTGTGGTGGTATACATGTGCCAGCTACCGGAGCGATTGGCTTGTTCAAATTTATCAGTGAAGGAGCTGTCGCTGCAGGTGTTCGCCGTGTAGAGGCCGTAACAGGAGCTGGTGCACTACGCTATGTAAATGAAGAATTGGCTAAACTTAGATCGGCGCAAGCAGTCCTCAAAAATCCACAGGATTTAGCACAAGCAATAGCCCAGTTAAAAGATAAAGAGGCCGCGGCTCAAAAAGAGATTGATGCATTGCGCAAAGAAAAGGCGATGGGTGCAGTCAAGGATTTGGAGACAAGTGCTATGGAGTTTAAAGGGGCCCGTGCTATTGTTGCTCGAACAGCTTTGGACAACGGGAGCGTGAAAGACTTGGTGTTTAAACTGAAGTCAAACGCAGCTACTCTTGTGATTTTAGCAAATGTCCTTGACGGCAAGGTGACCTTGAGTATCGGGGTTTCTGACGATTTACTAGAAGTAAAGGATTGGCATGCAGGAAACGCAGTACGTGCATTGTCTAAACACATTCAAGGAGGCGGTGGAGGCCAAGCCGCTTTTGCTACAGCAGGCGGTAAAAATCCAGAAGGAGTAGATAAGGTATTAGCAGATTGGCAAAATCATTTTTCATGAGATTAAGTAAATTATGGATGGCAGTGGCTCTTTTCTCGGGCACTCTACAAGCTCAGACGGATGAGCCCATCGAATACTATACGGATAGTAAAGTTCAGGATACAAAGTTTTCAATCGCTGCTAGTTATGCACCGTCGTTTGCCTCGCGCAGATTGGCTTTGTACGAGCCGTTGACCGATGGGACGCAAGATTTTGCCCTGCTGAACGAGGGTGCGAAGGGTACTTTAGGCCAGCGTTATGGTATTATGGCGTTTTATGAGTTGCGTAGCATGTTTCATGTGGGCGTGGGCTTTATGACAGAACAAAGTGGCTTCGTTACAAAAGAATTGGCAGTCTTTGATCAGCGTATTTTGCCCGGATTCGGTATAGATACTATTGGCGTTTTTAACGCGAAAACCTCTTATAGTGCCGTCAATATTCCCATCCAGATTATTTTCCATACACAAATCAATGACGTTTGGGCTTTACAGGTCGTTCCCTCATATGATTTGACGTTCTACAATGCCATCGAAAGGTCATGGATAGGTGATGGCTTGCCTGATTATTCTATTGATGCTGTAGAGGGAGTTTTAGGGAGCATGTATGAGCGAGGTACGGACATTCGCTATCACAAAGGTTTTAACGGGACCATAGGTTTCGCCTTGGGAAATGAGTTTATTGTAGCGAACAATCTCGCCCTCACTCTTCGTGGTGAGTTTCGACTCGGGTTCTTACCTATTAACAAAGAAGATGCTGGTTTGAGCGAGGTGCCTTACAGTGTAGGTGCTGCTGTAGGCTTCCGATACTACCTCTAGAGTCAGGAAATTTTAGAGCAAAAAAAAGCCGACGCATTCGCGTCGGCTTTTTTTTGTTGTACCGTTTTTGTACCATTTCCGTTTTATTCGACAGCGCTTGTATCAGTGCTTTCTTCCGTCGATGTTTCCTTTGTAACGGCTTCTCTGTTTTCATTGAGCATATCTACCATTTGTTCGGTGATATCAAACTCGGTGTTAGCATAGATGATTTGACCGCCTTCCTCGTAGAGTAGAATGAAGTCAAGGTTTAATTCCTCCTTCAATACTTCGATGGCATTGTCCATGTCCTTGCGCAATTGCTTAGTTAGGTCATTCTGTTTTTGTGCGAGCCGCTGCTGTGCACCTTGTTCGATAGCAAGATATTGCTGCTGAACACGCATGAGATCCGCCTCGTTAGCCTCGCGTTGACGAGCACTCATTTTTGGGGCTTCCTGTTGGTAGAGGGCAATATTCTCTTGCAGGGATTGCTGTCTTCTTTGCAGTTCGCTGATGATTTCTTCTTCCTCTTGCTGCAGTTCATCCACCAATTCTTGGAAGTACAAGTACTGACTTTGCATAGAGTCTATTCGAACATATGCTAATCGGATGCCTTTTTCGGTTTCCATAGTAGCTCCGGAAGGCTGCTGACAGCTCATCATCAAAAGTGCTGCGCCCGCAGCAAAAAGAAATTTCTTCATGTTAAAAGTCTAGGTTGCTTAAAATACTTTCTTCAACGAGTTCCGGTACTGTAACCTTAAGCGACGGTGTGCGTTCCATCTCTCGTTTGATAGCGAATATAGCTTCTTTATTTCTAGCCCACGATCTTCTCGCGATACCGTTGTTTACATCGTACAAAAGCATCGTTTCTAAGCGTCGTTCGGCATCCTCGCTTCCGTCAAGTAGCATTCCGAAACCGCCGTTGATTACTTCGCCCCATCCGACACCACCGCCGTTGTGTATGCTGACCCAAGTTGCACCACGGAAGCTATCTCCAATCACATTTTGAATGGCCATATCGGCAGTGAAGCTCGAACCGTCGTAAATGTTACTGGTCTCGCGGTACGGGCTGTCCGTTCCACTTACATCATGATGGTCGCGACCTAGTATTACTGGGCCAATCTTGCCTTCAGCAATAGCCTTATTAAATGCTCTTGCGATTTCGGTTCGTCCTTGACTGTCCGCGTAAAGAATTCGAGCTTGTGAACCTACTACGAGTTTGTTCTCTTTCGCACCCTTGATCCAACGAATATTATCATCCATTTGCTGACGGATCTCTTCCGGCGCCGATTTCATCAACTCCTCTAAGACCTCCTGTGCAATGGCATCTGTCTTGTCGAGGTCTTCGCTTTTGCCCGAAGCACATACCCAACGGAAAGGGCCAAATCCGTAGTCGAAACACATAGGCCCCATAATATCTTGTACATAGGATGGGTAACGGAAATGCTCTCCATCTTGAGCCATGATATCAGCTCCAGCTCTAGAGCTCTCCAATAAAAATGCATTCCCATAGTCGAAGAAGTACATGCCTTTTTCAACCAAAGCATTAACGGCCTTCACGTGGTTTTTGAGCGTTGATTGGATTCGAGATTTAAATTCCTCGGGCTGCTCAGCCATCATCTGGTTGGCCTCATCATAGGTAAGACCTTGAGGGTAATATCCTCCCGCCCATGGATTGTGCAAAGACGTTTGATCGGAACCCAAATCAACGTGAACATCACGTTCCACCATGCGTTCCCACAAATCGACAATATTTCCTAAAAACGCAATACTGCGCGCACGTTTCGCTGCCTGGAATTCCAGTGCCATATCAATGGCTTCATCGGGGCTTTCGGTAATCTCATCAACCCAGCCTTGCTCGTGACGTTTGTACGCTGCTTTAGGATTGATTTCAGCAGTAATGCTTACTACACCTGCGATATTCCCTGCCTTAGGCTGAGCCCCAGACATTCCACCTAAACCTGCAGTAACGAATAATTTTCCTTCAGGACCACCAGAGGATTTCATGCGGGCAGCGTTCAGAACGGTAATCGTGGTTCCATGAACGATGCCTTGCGGGCCGATATACATGTAAGAACCGGCAGTCATTTGACCGTATTGTGTCACCCCGAGGGCATTAAATTTCTCCCAATCATCAGGCTTACTGTAGTTAGGAATCATCATTCCGTTTGTAACTACTACACGCGGCGCTTCAACGCTCGATGGAAACAGTCCCATCGGATGCCCACTGTACATGTGTAAAGTCTGAGTCATCGTCATCTCGCTGAGGTATTTCATGGTGAGTAAGTACTGTGCCCAATTCTGAAAAACAGCGCCATTCCCTCCGTATGTAATCAACTCCTCCGGGTGCTGAGCAACAGCAGGGTCGAGGTTGTTTTGAATCATCAGCATGATCGATGCAGCCTGAGCACATTGTGCTGGATATTCGCTCATATCTCGTGCTTTCATTTCATACGACGGCTTAAAGCGGTACATGTAAATACGTCCATATTCTTTAAGCTCATCTAAAAACTCAGGCGCCAATTCTGAGTGCCACGCTTTTGGGAAGTAACGCAATGCATTCTCTAGTGCTAACTTCTTTTCTTCAGGGCGCAAAATGTCTTTGCGCTTTGGTGCTCTGTTAACGTCGCTTGGTACTGATCTTTTTGCCGGTAATGTAGCTGGAATACCTGCTTTGATAGCTTCTTTAAAATCGATGCTCATGGTTCTATTTTCCTTTAACTCTGTGTGTTCCTTTATCATAACCGTAAGGGCAATGCTTACAACCGCTCTGACAGCAATACCCTCTTTTTAAGTGGTATTTCTCAGTAAACACGATATAGCCCTCTGGTGTTTTATAAAAATCTTCAGGATCTAAATCTTTTTTAAACATTGTATTTACTGCATTTCGCTTGCCCAAAGTTACATCACCGTAACTTTGTGTCTATGCAATCAGATCAATTTCCTTTTCTTCTTCCGTCACCTCTGGAAAAACTCAGCATTTCTGAAATGGAAATATGGATGAAGAGAGATGACCTTATTCATCCGGTAATCTCGGGTAATAAATGGCGTAAGCTAAAGGGTTTTTTCGACCAATTGGACCCGAATACCACTATAGTTACTTTCGGTGGTGCGCACAGCAATCATCTTCCCGCTGCTGCGCTTGCGGCAAAAATGCACGGAATTAAAATCATAGGAGTTGTTCGAGGAGAGGAGTTGAATAAAGACAGCAATGAAAATTTACAGTACTGCTTCAGTGAGGGGATGCAGCTACATTTCATTTCAAGAAAGCAGTATAGAGAGTTAAGAGAGCAAGATTGGCAGACACGAGAACTTTTGTCAATTATTCCTGAAAATCATATCCTTCTACCTGAAGGAGGTGCAGGTGATCATTCAGTAATTGGCTGTGAAGAAATTTGGACGGAAATTACATCAAACTTCACCCCCGATCATTTGGTCGTTTCATCAGGAACAGGTTCAACAGCTTACGGCATACTCTCTTCGATGTCTGAGAATGAAAAAACTGAGGTTCATGTTATCAGTGCAGTACGTGGGGCAAAGAAAGAAATGCGAAAAGTTTGTGCTTATGCAGATTCTAAAAATATTTCTCTGAATTGGGTGGATGAGGCCTTTGGAGGTTTTGGAAAAACCAGTCCAGAACTGCAAGTGTCTCGTATGGAATTTTACAAAAGCACTGGGATTGAATTGGATGTAAACTACAACGCTAAACTTTGGTTTTGGTTACAAAAACAAAGTCTTAAAGGTCGGATTGTATGGGTGAACACAGGAGGATTTTCATCTATGTGTTCATCTCTATCGTGAGTGTATATCGGTAATGCTAAGGGGCTACTTTTGATGTATGAGAAGGAAGCTTTTATTATTATTTATTGCAGTGGGGACGATCGTCGCTCTTTTTGTCATAGCGAAGCCTAGCTATATTGAAATATCAATATTTGGTCTATCGTTATATCTCATATATTGTAACCTCTGGCCTAATCTAGAAGTGAATTCGAAGAATCAATCTAAAGTTAAAATTGACTATCTAGAAATTGCTTCTATCACTGCTTTATCATTAATAACGGTCGCACTCGTAGTTCTCGGTGATCAATCAACTATTGCAGCCGGTTTCGCTAATTTATGGTTTTACTCGTTTCTCATGACTTCAAAAAGAAAAGATTCAGGAAGCCCTGCTTACCTTTTCACCCTGGGATCCTTTGTGCTCATTTTAATAGCTCTAACTTCTCGAACCTTCTATAGTTTAAATTTAGTTTCAGCATTTGTGAATCAAGGAATAATAATCACAGTTGTCCCGTTTGTTTTAGGAGTGATTGGGATTTTTATCTCCACTGAGCGATTACAAAAAGAGCAGCGGGATTATGTAGAAAATAAGTGGACGGTAGAATGGTTTTCGACACTTATCAATCTGGTGTCTCACAACCTCAAATCCCCCCTAGCTGCGATTTCAGCGAACGCTCAACTTTTACAAATGAAAGGTGCTGATGATAGAGATTTCAAGGTACTGAAACGCATAGATAGCGCTGTTGAAACCTCAAACGAGATAATTCATCGACTTTTAAAAGCTTCATTTCTTTCAGATAGTATGTCTAATGAAGGCATAAACAGCTCGCTTGAAAAGACTTATCCTGGGCTGCAAATAGAAGGAATCTTAGATTTGGATTTGAAATATGAAGAAAGCATTAGTATTCATTTAGCGCTGGAAGTGTTTTTAGATAATGCGTTCAAGTATTCCCCTAAGGGCGTACGTATTAGTAGCGAGAACGGGTCCATAACAATTCGTGATTATGGCCCTGGTTTATCAGACGAGCAGCTTAAGTCTTTTGGAGAAGTAAATGAAAACTCCTCATCCACACTTCATGGTATTGGGATTCCATTCGCACTGAAACTACTCAATAGCATAAATTATCAGGTAACTCCTCAAAATCTTAAGGATGGCTTGATGATAACGATTCACAAGGGACAACATTAGAAGGATAGTTATCCTCTTTGTTTAGTCAAAAACAAACTATGGGAAAATCAAACCCATTCAAAGCTTTTTACATTTCTTTTAAGAGATCGAGAACTGATTGGGCTACCTCTGGAGAGTCCCAGCATTCCTCGATATTATCTATTTTTAAGATTTCCTCCATAATGAGGTCATGCTTTTCACCTTGAGCTTTCGCTTCATGGTAAGGTAAGTTCGTAAATTTCACCTGGGTATAAAGAGGCGTCCACTTATCTGGGTGACTCGCTTGAACTTTTCGCTCAATTTTCTTTCGCAGCTGAAAGGACGGATCTGCTACTAGATCTCTCATTTCAATAAAATTGCGAAGGCTCAAGTCTACAAGCGCATTACCCGCCGGGACGCGCTGTTCTGTGTAAATCTCGAGCACCTTCTGCATATTCTCATCGCCGTGCTCGTCAAGGAGTTCAAGGAACACGCGAACATCTTCTAACGAACCGTTCATTCCCTCGCCATAGAAGGGAACCGTTGCGTGAGCTGCATCTCCGATCAGCATGATGTTATGGTTCCAATGGTAGGGGTTACATCGGATACACGCCAATGCAGAGGTTGGATTATTTTCCCATTGCTCTTCGAGGTTAGGGATTAAAGGAATAGCGTCTTTGAAGTATTTTTCGAAGTAACGCAGACCGTCCTTGCCGGTTTTTAATTGGTCCAAACCGTATTGGCCAGTGAACGGAGCAAATACAGTTCCTGTAAATCCATTGTCGGTATTGGCCAGACCCATGAGCATGAATTCACGACGCGGCCAAATGTGCAAGGCATCAATGTTTAATTGAGGCGAGCCATCCTCCGCAGCAGGAATATGAACCTCTTTGTAACCGCTATCAATGAATTTTTGAGAAAAATCAAAACGGGGTTTACCCATCAAAGTCCTGCGTACTGCCGAACCAGCACCATCGGCTCCTACGATTAAATCGCCTTGGACGCTTATGGTCTCTCCTTCATGAGTTAACCGGACTACGCCTTGATCAGTATCCACATACTCGCAGCTGTGGTCGAAGTTAAAGTTTACATTCGGCAATGCATCGGCAAGGTCAACGAGCGTTTCGTTGAGTTCGCTTCGAGAAATGCTGTGTATCGCTTGATGATCTATGCTGTAAGGGAAATAACTTTCGTTTCCTTCAATATCGTGGATTTGTCTCCCGTAGGCAGGAACTACTATGGCGCGAATCTGTTCTTCGATACCAGCGTATTTGAAAGCCGTCCACCCTCGGTGACTCACTACTAGGTTTATCGATCTCCCACTGCCATACTCGGCTTTACGAGGGTCTGGTCGCTTTTCAAAGACTTCTACAGAGTATCCCTTTTTACCTAAAGCGTAAGCCATGTAGGATCCGGCTAAACCGGCACCAATGAGTACTATATTCTTCATGAAATGTTCTTAATGGTTCTGTAAATAGGATTGCAAGATTTCGCCAAAGTGGCGGATATCTTCAAAAGAATTATAAAGTGGTACTGGTGCCATACGGATCACATTCGGTTCTCTCCAGTCTGTTATTACGCCTTCGCCCATCAAATAGTCGAAAAGTGGACGACCGTATCCGTGAACGTGTACAGATATTTGAGCCCCACGCGCATCTTTTGGAGTGATGATTTCCAGTGATTTTCCGGTGCTTTGCGCCACGTAGTCCAATACTTCCTGCAAATATGCGGTCAGTGCACGGCTTTTCTTCTGCAGTTCGGGGAATCCAGCCCTGTCGATGAGGTCTAAACTGGCTCGAATGGGAGCCATTGCCATGACTGGAACGTTCGAAAGTTGCCATGCTTCGGCAGTTGGAATAGGGACGAATTTTTCCGGCATTTGGAAACGCGTCTCTTTGTCGTGACCCCACCAACCTTCAAAACGAGGTATATCGGAGAGGCCATGATGACGCTCGTGAACGAAATATCCTGCAGTAGCTCCTGGACCTGAGTTTAGGTATTTGTAGTGACACCATGCGGCGAAATCTACATTCCAATCATGCAAATGCAGCTCAACATTGCCTGCTGCATGGGCCAAGTCCCAGCCCACAATAATGCCCTGAGCTTGCGCGTATGCAGTGAGCTCTTCCATAGCCATCACTTGACCGGTATAATAGTTTACACCGCCGATCATCATTAGCGCAATTTCCTCACCATGGGCATCAATGGCAGCCTTAAAGTCTTCTGTATGGATATGGTGTTCTCCTTCGCGTGGGCCAACCTCGATCAGATGTTCTTCTGGATCTAGACCGTGGAAGCGCAGTTGAGAAGCTAAAGCATACTGATCAGAAGGAAAGGCTTTTGCTTCACACAATATTTTCGTGCGCTTTCCCTCCGGTCTAAAGAAGCTGACCATTAACAAATGTAAGTTATTGGTCAAGGTTCCCATGACAACCACTTCTTCAGGCTTAGCGCCCACTACTTTGGAAAGACTCTCAGAGAAAAATTCGTGGTAGGGCATCCAAGGACGGCGTGCGTGAAAGTGGCCCTCAACACCCCAGTTTTTCCAATCTTCTAATTCCTCGTCGAGATAGGTCTTGGCGCCTTTCGGCATAAGGCCAAGGGAGTTGCCCGTAAAGTACAAGGTTTGCTTCCCGTCGATTACAGGGATGTGAAATTCATCTCGTAACGCTTTTAGTGAGTCGTTTTGGTCTAATTGGGCAGCATAAGTTGCGGAAAGTACGGTCATGATTGTGCTCTGTTTAAGGGAGGCTAAAGGTAAGGCATACGCCAAACTAGTCCTAAAAGTATCCAAGGCAGCCCCTCGATAAGAAGACTGTAGTACAGGTCGCCAAGATTGGGGTTTGCTACTATGATGATGGTCGCAAAGAATACGAAGGTGATAAACGTTGGGAAGGCTGCTAGTGCTAGACCGGTGGTGAGTACAAGAAAGCTTAACCAAAGTAGGCCGTGAGCAATGAAAATACTATTGCGAGGCCCCACCAGATGAGGGAGCGTTTTGATGGCGTTGCTATCGATGGACGAATCTCTCACATCAAAGGGTATAGTCAGCGCAGCGGTCCAAAAAAAGCGTTCAAGGAATGGTAATAAGGGGGATTGACCGTCCAAATAGGCAGGGATGAAGGCTGTAGTAAAAGCCCAAGTGAATGCAATGAGAAAAAGCTTTAATCCCGGAACCGAACGCAGACCTCCACCTTTTTTTCGCAGTAGAAAAGGCAAGGGATAGAGTACTGCAATTCCTGCTGCGAACACATAAAGACCTACAAGTTCTATGGAAAACAACCTCGTGATTTCCACCAACGATAAGCCAGCGCCAAGGAGCATACTCATCCAGCTGATTTTAGGCATTCGCTTTCGCCAGGCCGTGATTTTTGACGAAGAATCCGCATCGGATGGTCCTTCGAAAAATCGTGCAAACCCATATATGACAAGCGTTCCAGCCGCGTTCAGCAGCGCCACGGATGGGGTAGAGGAGTTCAGTATTTTTTCCGTGGCTAATGTCAGTGCAAAGACGGCACCGGCCACCCAAAAATTGGCATAAACCAAGAGTCGAACGACTCCAATGGTAGTGTTAATAAAAGGGTTGAAACTTCTCTCCATTCTCAGGTGTTAAAAATACATCATGTTAACCAACTCTGATGTAATTTTGCAGAACTTAAAGAGAATCTCCTATGAAGCGCAATTCATTTGCTTACAGACACATTGGTCCCAAAGCAGTAGATGTTGATCAAATGCTCTCTACTATCGGAGTAGATTCGATCGACACGCTCATCGACCAAACAGTACCTTCGACCATCCGTGCCGAAAAGGAACTGGACCTAGCCCCAGCCATGACCGAAGCTGAATTCTCGACGCACATTAGTGCGCTCGGTGAAATGAATAGCGTGTTCAAAACATACATCGGTTTGGGATACCACCCGACGGTATTGCCAGGCGTTATTCAGCGCAACATTCTGGAGAATCCGGGATGGTATACTGCTTATACGCCGTATCAAGCTGAGATCGCCCAAGGTCGATTAGAGGCTTTGATGAACTACCAAACGATGGTGGTTGATTTGACGGGGATGGAATTGGCCAATGCATCTTTGTTGGACGAGTCTACTGCAGTTGCAGAGGCGATGTCCATGTTCTATGGTGCTATGCCACGCGCTAAAAAGAAAGCAGGCGCAAACAAATTCTTTGTTGATCACAACACGTTCCCTCAAAGTTTAGATTTGCTGAAAACAAGAACCACTCCGATCGGCGTGGAATTGGTCGTAGGCGATTACCGCGAATTTGAAGCTACGGATGAATTTTTCGGAGCATTAGTGCAGTACCCAAATGCGGATGGTTCTATTGAAGATTACCGCACATTTGCTGCAAAATGTAATGCAGGTGAGGTTCAGTTAGTGGTTGCTGCAGACCTCATGTCACTCGTATTGCTTACTCCTCCGGGAGAATGGGGTGCTGATGCAGTTGTAGGAACGACGCAGCGTTTCGGTATTCCACTAGGATACGGTGGTCCACACGCAGCATATTTTGCAACCAAAGAGTCGTACAAGCGTCATATCCCTGGGCGTATCATCGGTAGAACTATTGATACTGATGGCAATCCAGCATTGCGCATGGCACTCCAGACGCGTGAGCAGCACATCAAAAGAGATAAAGCTACTTCTAACATTTGTACAGCTCAAGTATTGCTAGCTGTAATGGCAGGAGCTTACGGAGTATATCACGGTCCAGAAGGTTTGATGGACATCGCAGAGGCAATTCATACGAAGACCGGTACGTTAAACGAGGCGGTAAAAGGTATGGGACTTGTGCAGCACAATGCGAGCTTCTTCGATACGTTGAAAATCAGCTTGAAATCGAGTGATGCGAATACTCTGAAATCGCTAAGTGAAGATGCAGAGATCAATTTCCGCTACTTCGATGAAAAGACCATCGGTATTTCATTGAACGAGACTACTACTGATGAAGATGTTGCAGAAATCATCGCAGTTTTAGCGGCAGCGGAAGGTGTAGATACGATCGAAATGAGTGATTTAGGAACATATATTCCTGAAGCACTGGTTCGTAGCTCTGCTTTTATGACCAATGAGGTTTTCCATAGCTACAGAAGTGAAACCGATATGATGCGCTACTTGAAGTCTTTGGAGCGCAAGGATCTCGCTTTGAATCACAGTATGATTTCTCTCGGTTCATGTACAATGAAGCTAAATGCGGCTTCTGAGATGATTCCATTGTCTAGCGGTTCATGGAACAATTTGCACCCATTCGTGCCTGTAGAACAGGCGGCTGGTTACATGCAAGTAATCGAAGAATTGGAAAAAGACCTTGCAGAGATTACGGGTTTTGACGCTACTTCATTGCAGCCCAACTCTGGTGCGCAAGGTGAATATGCAGGTTTGATGGTGATTCGTGCCTACCACCAGGCCAATGGTGATCACCATAGAAATATTGCCTTGATTCCGTCATCAGCACACGGTACAAACCCAGCATCTGCGGTTATGGCAGGAATGAAGGTTGTCGTTGTTGCTTGTGATGAGAACGGTAATATCGATGTAGATGATTTACGTGCGAAAGCAGAGAAACACAGCGAAAATCTTTCATCTCTGATGATTACTTACCCGTCAACTCACGGGGTATTTGAAGCAAGTGTAAAAGAAATCACTTCGATCGTTCACCAGCACGGTGGTCAAGTATATATGGATGGTGCAAATATGAATGCACAGGTAGGTTTGACATCGCCAGGTCTTATCGGTGCTGATGTTTGTCACTTGAACTTGCACAAAACATTCGCTATCCCTCACGGTGGTGGTGGTCCAGGTATGGGGCCAATTTGTTGTAAATCTCACTTAGCTCCATTCCTTCCAAAGCACTCGGTTATCGATATGGGTGGAGAGCAAGGCATCTCGAGTATTTCGGCAGCTCCTTGGGGCTCTGCGTTGATCCTTTTGATTTCTTACGCCTACATCAAAATGTTGGGAAGTGAAGGATTAACAGACAGTACAAAATATGCCATTCTAAGCGCTAACTATATTAAGGAGCGTTTAGCGGGTTCATTCGATGTGCTCTACACCGGTGAAAACGGTCGTTGTGCTCATGAAATGATTTTGGATTGTCGCCCATTCAAGCGTGATGCAGGTGTTGAAGTAACCGATATTGCGAAGCGTTTGATGGACTACGGTTTCCATGCCCCGACCGTAAGTTTCCCAGTTGCAGGTACTGTAATGGTGGAGCCTACAGAGTCTGAAGGTCTAGCAGAATTAGATCGTTTCTGTGATGCGATGCTGAGTATTCGTGCAGAGATTCGTGAGATTGAAGACGAATCGGTGGATGCGAAGGTGAACGTTTTGAAAAATGCTCCGCACACCCAGTACATGGTCTGTGGCGATCATTGGGACTTCCCATACGCTCGTTCGAAAGCTGGATTCCCACTTCCGTATGTGAGTGAGAATAAATTCTGGCCTACGGTACGTCGTGTGGACGATGCTTACGGTGATCGTAATCTCGTTTGTACGTGTGAGCCTATCGAAAGTTACATGGAGACGGCAGAGGCTTAATACAGAGCAAGTACTCTACGTGTAGATTCATAATGAAACACCCCTGCAAAGCGCGCTTTGCAGGGGTGTTTTTATGTAGAAATATGACGTGCCGACAGCTCGTTTATGCCTTAATGCTGCGAATGTCTGCCCCTGTTGGTTTTTGGAAAAGTGCCAGATCAAAGTGGCGAGTGGCCGCATAGAGGTGGTCGAATACATCTGCCATGATGTTTTCATATAAGGTCCAATCGGTAGTGTTTGTGAAGCAATAGACTTCTACAGGAATACCTTCTGTAGTAGGTTGCAGTTGACGTACCATTAAGGTGTGCTCCGTGTTGATATTCGGGTGGTTGCGCAGATAAAATTCGATGTATTTGCGATAGAGCCCGATGTTGGTTTGGCGACGTCCGTTTAATAAGCTTGCTCCTTTAATGTTGCGCTCTTTATTCGCGGCATCTATTTCTGCTTGGCGTCCATGCATGAAATCGGAGATTAAGTCAATCTCTCGAAGACTGTCCTGTAGCCCTTCATCAAGGTGGCGTATGGAGGTTATGTCAATATGAATGTTGCGTTTGATGCGTCGTGCACCGGTGTCGGACATTCCGCGCCAATTCACGAAGCTATCGCTCACAAAAGCTGTTGCAGGAACAGTGCTGATGGTCTTATCAAAGTTTTTGACTTTTACCGTCGTTAAATCAATGCTCATTACATCTCCGTCTACACCATATTGAGAGAAGGTGATCCAATCACCCACCTTTACCAAATCGTACATGTGGATTTGGAAATTGGCCAAAAGTCCTTTGATACTATCTTGAAATACGAGAATTAGAATGGCAGTGGTCCCAGCGAATGCTCCTAGAATAGCACCGGCAGAAGTGCCCGTGAGTAGTGAAATGACAGCAATAGCGGCTCCGAAAAACGCGAGGAGGCGAATGACTTGACTAATCGTACGAATAGGGG
>Ga0209961_1000227_pt1 | contig 20126 bp, 19 predicted proteins | sample SalPonA_B_H2O_MG_FD_185719 | JGI IMG/M metagenome (GOLD analysis project Ga0209961, IMG submission 185719) | Water microbial communities from South San Francisco under conditions of wetland restoration - Salt Pond MetaG R2A_B_H2O_MG (SPAdes)... | ecosystem: Environmental > Aquatic > Non-marine... | reverse complement strand
TCTCGCAGACATGGCAACAACGATGGACTGTCGCCAGTGGAGTATGAAAAGCAGTATTTAGAAAAGCTGATAGCTGTCTAGGAAACTAGGGCCTTGCCACTAAGAGATTCATCTTATAACAGCATTAAATTAACAATGCTGATGCGTATCTGTGGAAAATAGCCCTATTCGCCACGAGTAAAAGCTTGAGCAAAAATGGTTATTTGCTGAGAGCCTTCTTTAATTAAGATACTAGGTGTGCCGTTGAGGTAACTCAGCGGTTCTGAAAAACTGCCGGTCATATAGGGTGAGCCCAATAGCAGAGGCTTGCTTGTCGAAACCTTGGAAACCTCGAATAAACTTTTACTGACAATTCAGTCGTCAATCAGTGGCGTATCTGCTTCAGCGTTTTAGGTTGACACATTTTAGTCTGTAGAAAATGTGTCAACAATTTTAGTTTGGTAAGATTTAACAGAGGGAAAACTGTCGACATTCTCAAATAATTTTACTATTTCTTCTCTCTGCAATTTTTCTATGTCAATTCCCCGGTAAAGAATAGGAGATGTTTCTCTCTTATTCTTTTTCTCGGATAACATTAAATTTATTTTCATAACACGAGCAAGTTCTTCTTGATACCGAAAGAACTGCCTCAAGTGCGTATCTATCACTTTGGATTCACTTGCCTGATTTACCGATAAGACTTCATCAATGAGTCTATTTAGCCTAGAACGCGACTTAACCGCATCGTCCATAACATCAGCCCAACTCTCTTCTGAATCAGAAAGAAGACTTAAAAAATACAATGTCCTAGCTTTATTATAGTTTATAAATCCAGGCCACATTATATCTTCATTTGATATATCAAGCGCTCTATCGAACTGTTCGCATGCAGACCGAAAATACATGACTACTTCTTCAAGAACTGACGGCAAAATAGTATGAAATTTTGACCTAAATAAAGAAAGCCCATCAATTGAAAGGATATCTTCGACGCCCATTTCCAACGAAACTTTAAGCAAATGCATTCCTTTTTTATTATAATACAAACCTAGGTAGTTATGGTAAACGGTTTTTGTGACTGGATTCCTTAGAATTGGGCCTCGCACATGAAGAAGACCGGAATGTATATTGAAATCACCACTAGCCACAAAACTTTGATAAGAAACAACAGCTTTAAAAAGCTTGATAGTTTCAGTAATTTGTATTGAGTTACCTTTACTGATTGACTGCAGAATGTCACGCTGCCTATCTATGCTCTTCAATATACTATCCATTCGGTTTTTATAGCGCTCTTTATCAGTGTCAGCAGCATTAAAAACTGCAGGAAACAGCACTATCAGATCAATCAAATACTGTAATGTATCAGCGAAAAGTACTGCCGTGCCAGAGTCATTTTTTAGTTTTTGCTCGATTGATTTAAATAACTCCTCATCTAAGTCTTTCTCATTTTTAGATTTATATTGAATTATTAACTCCGGCAGAGAAGTGACATATCTTTCGTTATCAAGAATATTGCCATCCATTTTGCTAATATTATTGACGCTATCAATTGAAGTGTAAGTGCGTACAGCAATAAATAATGCTAGCAATGAAATACAAAAACCTACTATTGATATAGTGAAGTTAAGAAGATCTTTGCCTTCCTTTAAATAATAAACCCATATCGATAGCCCACCAGAGCTTAGTACAAGTAAAAAAATGGTTAAATATAAGATATTAGTTCTTTTCATTGGTCAATTATCGGTGTCGTCGAGCCAATCGTTTATTAAACGTTGGGATCTGATTTAATAGCTGTGTTGAAGCAAAAAAAGTGGTTTCCCGATATTAAGTCGGGTAGAAGCTTTATTGTTACTCATCTAAATTAGTTTAAGCTCTAACGTATCAAGCAGTCAATTGATCTAACAATGCACTGATGTGCTTACCTTCATGAGAATAAGGTACTATATTTACGAGTGGCGCCGACCTTAACCATTAAAATAGAGATGAAAGGACAGTCGATTACAAACCTAACTAATGTCCCGAGTATCGTTAGTGAAAAATATGGTATCTAACCTCAATCTAGGGAACATGCGATTAAGTCCTTCAGTATGAGACAATCCGCACTCTAATGTGCTGAGGGCTATCCATGGATCACGAACTCTCCTTCGCTGACAGCGAGTTCACCAACAAGCGTCGCCAGACCGGCAAAGAGAGGTTTCTCGGGCGCATGGAGAAGCTGATTCCATGTTCTCGTCTGATAGCTGTGATTGAACCCCATTACCCCAAGGCTGGTAACGGTCGGCGGCCCTATCCGTTGAATACCATGTTGCGCATTCACTGCATACAGCACTGGTACAACCTGAGCGATCCGGCCATGGAAGACGCGCTGTGCGAGATTGCATCGATGCGGCTGTTTGCAGGGCTGTCGCTCGACAAGGCGATACCAGACCATACGACCATCATGAACTTCCGCCATCTGTTGGAGCGGCGGGGGCTGTCGCGAAAGATCTTTGAAGAGGTATCGGTCTGGTTAAGCAAAGCGGGTGTGCTGGTAAAGGAAGGCACGTTAATGGATGCCACCATCATCGAAGCTCCCTGATCAACCAAGAACAAAGCGGGTGAACGTGATCCTGAGATGCACCAGACCAAGAAGGGCAATCAGTGGCACTTTGGTATGAAAGCGCACATAGGTGTCGATGCCAAAACGGGGCTGACACACAGCTTTGCGACCACCGCTGCGAACGAGCATGACCTCAACCAAGCGCATCATCTGCTTCACGGCGAAGAGAGATACGTCTTTGCTGATGCCGGTTACCGCGGAGCGGAAAAACGGTCAGCGCTCAAGCATAATGAACTCGACTGGCACATTGCACAGCCGCCCGGCACGGTCAGAAGGTTGAAAAAGCATCCGCGCATAAACAAAGTTAAATTGAACATCGAGTACATGAAGGCCAGTATCCGAGCCAAGGTTGAGCACCCGTTCCGGATCATCAAGTGTCAGTTTGGCTTTACAAAAGCACGCTACCGCGGCCTGATGAAAAATGACAGCAAGCTGGCGATGCTGTTCGCATTGGCGAACGTTGTCCGTGTGGACCAAATGCTTCGAGCGTAGGATAAGTCCTTCTGCATGTCAGAAAGTCGGCATGCTGGCGGTGTTAAATGTTCAACTGTGGTGCTGATCACACCGCAAATGTAGCCTGATCAGCGGGGTAGCTCAGAGGTCGGGACTTAATCGTAGGTTCCCTAGTTGACTGTCAGCCAATCTTGAGTATCATCAGTTGTCCTGGCTCGAAAAAGGCTTTGAGTTTTTAGCGACAATGCCAGCGTTCTCTTTGAGAGAAAATCCAACCAAACCATCCGAATAACAGGCAGACACCCTTTTTGACCGTTTAGCTGTTGAAGGCTTTGTTGTGGGCTGTCGGGCCGTTCGTAATCGAGTGGGCGTTGGGTTTACTTTATTAACGAGAGAACACTCCATGACTACTATCGCTGATTTAATAATCGCCCGAGACGCTGCTCAGAAGCAGGACCAGCAAGCAAGCAAGTCGCTACAACGTCCGATATTTGACCAAAAAAGTCTAGATGAGCACCTTGTCCTTCAAAGTTTTGGTGGCAAGGAAGAGTTAGTGAAGCGACTTGATGCCCTAAGTCACAGAGGCGTGAATCGCACCTTAATGTGCGCTACCCATGAGATACTTGGACGCGTATCGAATCTCAAAACGAAATTCCCCAATTTTTCACAAGTTATCGATTACCTAGAAAAGTCTCTTATCCTAGCCCTTGTAAGCGAACAGTCCTTTATCAAGTTTGATCCCATATGCCTCGGGGGGCCGCCTGGAGTAGGTAAGACTCACTTCTGCCGCGCATTGACCCAAGCTCTCGATCTCGAGAGCGAGTTTTTATCTTGCTCATCAGCTGTAGCCGAGTGGGTAATCTCAGGATTAGATAGCGGATTCCGGGATAGCTATCCCGGTCTGATTGCAGAATTTTTCCAAAAAAGTAGTACCGCAAATCCAATATTTTTCATGGACGAGTTCGAAAAGCCTAAGGAAGCCAGCAATGGTACTGGGTCCTTTCACGGACCGTTTTATATCCTATTAGAGGCCAGCTCTGCAGATGCGTTTGAAGATAACTTTTTAAAAGTTACCATTGACTCGTCCTACATAAATTGGATCGTTACGGTGAATGACTTTTCTGCATTACCAGAGCCTATTCAAAGCCGCCTTACATACTTTCATATCGAAGTGCCGAGTGAGGAAGAGCGGTATGCGGTGACCCTGAGCGTCTATGGTGAAATTGTCTCGAAACTCAGGAATGATCGAGGTCTGATGATGAATCCGTCGTTAAACCGAGAGCAACTTAGACTACTTAACGCCTTTGAGCCAAGGACAATGCGAAAGGTCCTTGAGACTGCCATAAAAGATTCAATCGCTGTGTTTTTTAAGGCGCACCCAATGGGAATAAAGGTATCTTGTAGATCTACGATACCTCTGCTGAGCTCATCAATCAGCAGTGCAACACAGAGTAGCGCACGGATTGGAGAGCGCCCATATCAAACATCCGCTATTGGTTTTTTAGCCGCCATAACGTGACCACAAAAAACAGTCAAGATGGCGGTGGAACTTGAGTTAGAGGTGAGTCTGAAGAGCAGCCCGTCTACAGATGAACTGCCAAGGATGAACGCTGCTTTTTCATTTTGAAAAGCTCCTTATTACCCCGTCGAGTACATGGTCGTGAAATGGGACAACAATTCCATTAATCTAACTCAACGTAGTTCTCCCAAAGAAGAGGGATCAGAAACCATGCATAAGAAAATCATGTTTGCGGCTTTGACAGTTCTATTGTCAACAATGAGCCTCGCAGACGAAGCCACAAAGGAATACAAGATAGTCAGTGCTCACAGGTTTGCAGACCGCGACGAAGTCGCAGCTGACCTCAATAAACTTGCTGATGAAGGATGGACCGTGAAAGCGGTCGTTCCGCGCATAATTAACGGCGGCCAATCGGTTACTGATATATATCTTGAGAGAGATAAATCAAACACTAACTAACGAGTGTGTCAGAGGAGAATCCATTCGATTTAGATACTCAACTTTCCCGACTAAAAAGGATGCTAGAGAATGGCGAAGATCCATAAATTACATAAAGAAGCAAAGCATACGTGCGGAGATATTGGCACACGTTTTCGTTATGTTACGAAGCGTGAAGATCTTCGGCCAGTCTGGGATGCGCACGAATACGGCAAATATCGTAAACCTCGGATGGAGAGCCTTCTAGACGAGATTAAAGTTTGGAATGATCATTATGGTGAGGAATCTCTTCTAGTTTTGGGCGATCGTTACAACGAAGCTATTGAGTATACGGTGTACGTTGACGAGAATGATGATGAGATAAAAACGACTCGCGGAAAGAACGAGTTTTTCCATCTCGGCTTTCGTGCTGCCGTTTCTGAAAGTCACAATATAAGAACGGTTCTTGATATCCAGAACAGCGGAAACTCTTACTATACAGTTGATGTAATATGGGGATATATCGCTGGATGCATTATAGATAAAGATGTTAACCCATTGTGCCTAGGCTTCCTCTACGGAATTCTTGGTGAATCCCCTCACAGCGACGAGCTTAAGTTTAATGAAAAGGAAGAAGAGGGTTATTTAGACGCGCTCTACGCTCTTCAGTGTACAGAAAAAGCTTTCGGTAAGAGGCGGTTCGTTATTGAACGAGAGCGGAGGGATATAAAACGGTTCATTAATGAAAAGCCCGGTACGAAGTTTTTTCCAAGACGGTATCCTTCTCTGGAGGATATCGACAGGGAAATGTACGATGACGCAACGGCGGGTGTGTTAGAAAACGGTAAATGAAAGCCGCTCGTTTGACGCTGAGGCAGGACTCCGGCCTCACATATATACAACCGAGTCTTAGGTTTTCTTACCCAGTTTGCATGAAGGTATACAAAAGAAAGGCTGAAAACGTTATTGTTAGCTGTAGCGGCGCCTAAGCCTCAATTACAACAGCCCAATTTCCACAGTCATTACAGTTTCTTCTTTCTCGTAGCTCTTTTGAAGCAGAGCTTTCATGCAGCCATATCACGAAAAGCTGAGGCTTACTTATGTCCAGAGACGTTAATCGCCAACTTGATTTGACCTTTCTCCTCGATTTGTACAAATCCGTCCACGAGTTTTTACTAGTGTGAAGGGATCCCAGTTTTAGTTGACTACTACAGTTAGCCGACTTGGCAAGTTGGACAGCGCTTAATAATGAGATCGGCGTGCTCGCTCGGCACATTGTAATCTTGTTAATTCTCCAGTTTCTAAGTCTAAAAGTTCGACCTAGACCGTCCGCAAATCCAGCCTCCACGTGGCTTTCAGAATATGCAACAAATATTTTAATCCTTTAGAATCAATATCTTATTGAAATGCGGCATAGAGCGGCTTATAATGGGGCGTTCCTTAAAGAACGAGGAACACTCATGTCTTCAGCACCTTCTACGCTACGCAAACCTCATAAAAAGACGCTACCACAAGCTCCTAAAACATCTGTAATCGATAATGATAGTCTTCAGAATGAGTTGCTGGAGTCCATGTTCGATAGTGAATCTCGCGTATCTAAACGTATCCAATCTCTCGAAAGCTCTGGGCTGGAGCGCGAGCTTCGGTTGGCTAAGAACGAGATGGTTAATCGACTGTCAGCACTCAAACATGACTTTCCAAACTTCAGTGAAGTTATCGATTACTTAACTGATTCGGTTATCCTAGCCATCTCCAGTCGAGATAAATACCTGCAGTTCGATCCAATTGCACTTGACGGTCCTCCGGGCGTCGGGAAAACAGAATTCTGTAATCGTTTAGCAGAGATAATGAACCTCGAGTGCAAATTCATAGCGTGTTCCAGCATCAACTCTGACTTCTCAATTTCAGGTCTCGACCGAGGCTACACATCAGCCTACCCAGGTGAGGTAGCACAGTTCTTTTGGAAGCATAAAACTGCTAATCCACTCTTCATCCTCGATGAATTCGAGAAGCCATCGAAAGACCCCCGCGGCACTAATAGCAACGGAACTTTTCATGGTCCGTTTTTCTCGCTGCTCGAACCGAATTCGGCTCACGACTTCCAAGATAATTATTTCAGAGTTCGCTTTGACGCTAGCTATATCAATTGGGTTATGACGGTTAACAACTTCTACCTACTCCCGATACCGATTCAATCGCGACTAACACGTTTCAATATAGAAGTTCCGGGGCCAGACCAAAGTCGAAATGTTATACAAAGCATCTACCGGTCAGCGGTTAGTGCATTACACACCAAAAGAGGGCTGCGATTAAACGAGAATTTGTCTGAGGAGCAAATCAGACAACTCGCAGCCCTACCGCCACGAGAAGTAAGAAAAGCTCTAGATACAATGATAAAAAAAGCGGTTAGGTATGCATATCTTGAGAATACGAACGGTCGAGCCATTCATAAAACGATAATTTCGCTGCGAGATGAGCACCTCCCAGCTGTGGCCGATACCGGCGACAGAGGCATAGGATTTTTGGCTAATCTCTGAGACTGAATATGATCATCATGGACATTGAAGCAAGTGGCCTCAGCGATGAATCCTATCCAATTGAAATCGCTTGGAAGTCGGTAGATGGCAGTTTGCAGGACGAGTTTTTGATCCGTCCAGCAAACGATTGGACGTACTGGGACGGGATTGCGGCTGAGCTGACGCACAACTTAACCATCGACGATTTGAAAGAGCGAGGTATTTCAGTAAGAACGGCTGCAGAGCGGCTCAACGATAAACTGCGAAACGAGATGGTAATGAGCGACGGTATAAACTGGGACACATTTTGGATTACTAAGCTGTTTTCACGTGCCGGCTTCAAGCAACAGTTCGAACTCCTCCCACTACCTTCAATAGAAACCCGAAACGTCTATCGAAAACACCGCGCAATGGCTGACGTTAACGATTTGATAGCAATACACCGAGTGGTCCAATGAGCACCACTTTGTTTCTTTTACACGCAGATTATTAGCCACTCGTTGGTCAATCTTATGTTCGAGTTACTGGGTCTGTTAGGGTTTTGCAGAAATTAATGTTTATGCTCGCTGAGCAAACACTTGGACTAGCCGACGTGCTAGACAAATTCAGCCGCAGTGCAATGAGTTTGCTCAGACGATGCTTAAAACGAAGGTTATCTAGATTATTGAGTAGGGTATCTATTTCAAAACAGATAACCGTAGCTTCGTTGGACACATATATGTCTGACCAAGCGGAATCTGCTCAGAAGAGCGTGATCTTGCGGAAGTCGATCAAACACCAGTAACCCCCCGCTCATCCGCAAGTAAATCTGAAATTTCCGACACACAGCTTTGACACTCGATAACCAGCGATCCGATACAATCGTAGAGCTGCCTACAGGTTAAATCACCGTCTGCAATTGAGTGCCTCACTACGAACATCAAGTCTTTATACTCTTGATTGAAGAGCCAATAGCCAACAGGAACCTCTAGACGATAATTTCGATCTGATATCCAGTCCAGTAGTCGCAATATCGATTTCGGCGAAGCTGTCTTTGTGTGCTGAGCCATATAGGTAACGGAGTTCACTACCAGTAGTTTGTTCTCTCGCAACAGACTGATCGTAAAGGAGACATCATCATCCATTTTGACTTCGATTTGATTATCACCGAATCTTTCATAGTTCAGCTTTGGTGGACCTTCCTCCAAGTATTGGCCCAAAAGCTCTATTGTTGCGCCCATCTTATGCCTCCATCAATTCAATTATCATATCTTGGGTCAGTACTTCGTGCTCGAGGACTGCCTCCGCTACTCGAACGACCTTCTCCCAATGCTGGTTGATGAGCGTGTTAGTTTGAGTAGTTGCATTGTTCATCCACTCCCTGATGAGATCGCTGACTTCATCCTGAAATGGCATATAACCCAGTCCCTCTTTTAAATAGGATGGGGAGATATTAAACATCTGCTCATCCATACCCAACTCCGCGATGGCCCAATGTGCATAGTACGATGCCTGCTTCAGATCGTTCGACGCACCCACATCTATGCCATCTTCTCCAAACTCTTTCATCTGAGCGGCACGACCAGCCAACGCAACACAAGTCTTTTTAAAGAAATTTTCTCTTGTCAGGTCTTCTCGGTTGTCATCACCAAGTGCGAGCATACCCAAGAAGTTAGACCTCGCGACGATGGTAAGCTGTTGAATTCGTATCTCAGGCATCAATAAACGCGTCAGAACCGCATGACCCGCCTCGTGGTAAGCAGTTTCCCTCAGTTCGTTGATAACACTTTCCCTACTCTTTCTGGTGCCGTATTTGAGTGTATTAATCTGTTCAATAAAAAATGCTTCTGAAACCGAGACAAGGTCTTCTCTGACAGCTGCCAAAATTGACTCCCTCTTGAGCTTGGCGAAGTCAGCACCACTAAAGCCAGTTGTCAACGCTAAGACGCCATCGTTGTAAATCGACTCTGAAAAGAAAGGTTCATCGGCTATTTTCCTCAAGAACCAGCGTCGAGCCTCCTTATCTAATCTCGGGACTTCATAGTGCAAGTCTATGCGACCTGAACGGAGCAATGCGGGATCAATCAGCTCCTTCCGGTTAGTGGCTGCGATGACAATAATTTCATCTGAATCGTCAAAACCGTCTAAGTGGATGAGCAGTTTATTCACAAAAATATCGGTATAACTGTTTTGGTTACCTCGCTTAGGAATTGCATCGATTTCATCAATGAAAATTGCTGTCGGTGCATACTCTTTGGCGCGTGCAAAGATTTCTTCGATAAAACCATCTTTCAACAAATCGTGACCAGCACATGCGATGAATGGTAAACCGGCTTCTTTAGCAAAAGCCTTCGCAATCATTGTCTTACCTGTTCCGGGCGGGCCATAAAGCAAAATACCGCGTGGCAAAGAAGTGTTCAAGCTCGCCAGTTTGCTCTTGTTTTTTAGGAGTGAAATTGCTTCGGAGAGCCGCTGTTTAATACTGGAATGCCCGGCGATATCACTGAATCGTATATCAGGAAGTGTGACCTGAATGCCAGAAGAACCGGCGAAATCGCTTGAATCAGGTATTTTTTCGACTCGGGTATTTTTATAGATGAGGCGCAAACAGTCGTCAAAAACTTCACTAACGCAGTCAAAGAAAATTTTCTCTCGTTTCAACGCTAACTTTTTTACAAGAGTTTGTGTATCGATGCCCGATAAGAAGCTTAAGCTCTGTTCGTCGAGAGTTGTTACTACTTTTGTGATCTGAGAGTCAGGATTAGCCAGGAAGTAGTCCGAAATCTGGTCAAAAATCAAATCGGGTAGACGACCTTTGATTTCTCGCGCATCCAAAACTGGCGCAAAGCTCAAAACAAGAAGACGTGTGAGTTCGTCTGCAGATGTGTGATGGATCTTTATTGCAAGCCTAGACTCAAAGTCATCGCTTTCTGATAGGTATGCGCGAATACCTATACGTTTCAATGCATCAAAATCGAGCTTGTTGAAGAGAACAATTTCCCCCTGTGATAAGCGAGACAGCATCTCAGGTGGAATAGCGAGAACGGAGTGGCCCTCCTCTCTTTTAAACTCCTTCGATATTGCGTTCATCAACTGAGCACGTGCCTGATGCGGGGACGTTTCAGCCACCTCCATGAACTTTCTATTCGTGTAGAGTGAAGATCCCAAGTTAGAGGTGATAATGATTATGGTTGAACGGAAATCGACTGACTGATTGGTACACCCATCAACGAGCCTTCCCTCTGAAAAAATTTGTAAGAGGACTTTCTGTACGCCAGTGTGGGCCTTTTCGAACTCGTCAAAAACGATTATTGACTTGGGATTTTGCTTAACAAACTCAGTTAGCTCACCTGGTTTTGCGTCTTTGTAGCCGCCCGAGAGACCGACGAGCGCGAAACCTTGATTGTGAGAGGTGTACTGAGACATATCGAACGACTTGAATTTGTAATCATCCAGTGCCTCCGCTAGAACTTTTGCAGTGTAAGTTTTACCGGTGGCAGGGGGGCCCAAAAAACTGAATACAGCACGCGGTGACGACTTGGAGGTCGTCCACTCCATACGTGCGATTGCGTCATTGACAACCTCTACGGCTTGCTTTTGCCCATAAATTCTCTCATCTAACAGTTCGGTAACCCGCGATATTTTACGAAGACTGCGTCTTCGTTTTAGCAGAGCTCGTGTAGCCGCCATATTGGAGGGCTGATGGTCTTTTGGCTTGGAGATCTCCGAGCTGGTATCTATCTGAAGCTTCTTTAGGTCCTCAATCAGTAAAACCGACTGTCTATCAAAGCTCATAATACCGAGTTCCCTCATCTCCTCTAGATCCTCATCAGAAATTGTGAGTTCCAGAGAAGATGCTACGGCGTTGGGCTCATAACGATTGACGACAGATATAAGCTTCTGCCAGAGATCCTCTGACCCAACGCGACACTCGAGGTGTTGCAGGGCTTGGGCTAGGTGTGAAACTTCGATTGATTTAGCGCTTTCTTTGAGAGCGATGAACTTTGCTGCAAGAATCCAATTGTACATGGCAACCTTCTGTTGAATTTCAAATCTAGACCAACACTTCCTGTGAACACCTTAGTAAGTCAGTGCAGCCTAGCTCTGATCATAAATATATTTTAAGAGAAATGAAGCCCTCTTGGTGATCAGTTAAATGGAAACCTCATCGAGGTCATGGTCTAGTTTTTCGGGTAGAGGTCATGTGCCGACGCTTCTGATTGAACTCGCTATTTGCGAAGGTCCGTTGATGGTCCATCAGCAATCTCGATTAGAAGAAGATTCTCTGATTGTCTCAGTTCCCGGGACCTGTTCGTAATTCACTTAACGAGTGATAGTACCATCATGTTTATTTTCAAATTCCGCAAAGAATTCAAGTCCCAAACTTTTCAATTCAATGAGACATTGCTGATATGATTCAAAAGCAATACCTGTGGTACCTTCTTTTTCTGATAGTGAGATTAAATTCTTCTTACGATCATCGATATAAATTGAAGCTTTGTATAGATCTGGAATTTGCTTTTCAGCCTCTTGATATAGACCTTCAGACTTTCTCGCCCCGAAAGCGTCTGACATAAAAAGACCATCGAAATAATCACTATATTGACTAGAAATAAAATCACTATAAGGCGGTAAGCTGTCGGATAACAAATAGATCCTATAATGTGCCTTTAAATTACGGACGAGGCCAAGCATATTTTTATCCGCAATACAGCTTTCCGCTAGTGCCTCTTGTATTTCAATAGGAGACAATCTCGGAATTACTTTACGAATTTCGTTAATTAAGGATTCTGTTTTGTGCTCCCCGCGAGCACATTGCCGTACGAAATTAGAACGAAAAAAATTACCTAGGGCAGTAGCATCTTCATGGTTGCTTGCTAGTTTTTTCGAAACATAAGCTGCACGAGAACCGCAAGTAAACACACCGCCATAGTCGAACAATATTGATTTAACATTATGCTGAGTCAAATTAACGCACCAATTTACGTATCAAGATACCAACAATAATCGTTGTCATAGCAATGCCAAATATAAATTCACCCAAAGCCAAACTAATAGGAACATAACTAACTATTTTTGCATCCGACTGCTGGCCGAGGAATGCTAGGATGGAATAAGTAGTTGATCCCGATATCCCATTCAAGCGCTGCCCTAAATACTCGACGTACTTATCGGCTTCATAAAGTCCTAGCGTAATATAATAAGCAGCTGACCAAATACCAACAAAAGAAAGTGCACTGATAAGTGGATTTCGCAATCGAACTCCCCATCCCATAACAAGTCGATTAAAAAAGTATGATATGTATAAGAGTGGTTTTTTCCACCATTTTGCCTGTTGAATTGCATGTGAGCACTCAAGGTTTTTAAGCAAGTAAAATACAGAATCTTCCTGATCATAGCGGTGCTCCTGAGTAAATTTATCTTTCAGAAGCTTCAAAGTTTGAATGCGTTTTTCAATAGATAAAGATTCAGCATATATTGCCGATCGGCTTTTTTCTTTTTTCAATACAAAATCAATTAAGTCATCATCAAGATCTAAATTGGGACTTGTGACCGAAGACATATCAATCTCAGCATCATGATAGCTACAATGCTTTATCGAAAACATTCCATGAATCATTACCTGTACAAATTCAAGCGATGCTTGTTCAAGCTTGCAACTACGAATATATAGGTTTTGTCCTAATGTAGAATGAAAGCAAACTCTGGAGTTATTTAGTATTAGATTGTCAAATATAACTTCATCTGTCCGGCTTTCATTCAAGTTAATGCGTGCATTATTTTCAAGCCCTAACTGATTGAGCTGGATAGTACTTGAAGCAGTGTTACATATATCAATACTTTGAATTTCTGCTACATTATCGATACGAGCGGCCCCTGAACTCGAAACATTTTTAAAGAAAAAGTGCTGTATGCGTGAATTAACTTCTTCAGCTTTCACAGTAAGCTCTTTTGCAGAAACAGATTGAATATCTAGCTTCGGAGTGGAGCTACCATTGACAATTAAACGACCAGCAACGCGACTACCAACAAAACTAATCGGGCCAGACACCTCAGAACCAAAAAAAGTAACATCGCCCAGAAACTCACAATTAATAAACGATACTTGACCATCAGCCTTGATTTCCCTGAGAAAGACATGGCCATTGAAGCGGCAGTCCATAAAAGTCAATGCATCTTTGAACTTAGACGAAGCAATTTCTATACCCGAAAAAACCCTATCTTTAAGCAGAATATCCTCAGAGGCTACTACTTTTTTCAAACGCACATTCTTCGGGTATGCTTCGCATATAGTGTCAATCACTTCAGGAGATAATCGTGCTTTTTCAATTTCTAATGAATCTGACATATAGGAGTTTTTTATAATTTATAAGGGCTAAAAAAACGGAATCTAAGATCGATAGAACATCTCGATTTGATGAGCGACTTGTTTAGGATCATTCCCTGAATTATCTAGAATTAAATCAAAGTCCAACTTAACACCTGATCGAATACGCTCAGCTAACTCATCACGCTCTTCTTGATAAGCAGCAATACGCTTTTTAACTTCCTCCTCATCACCCGGATGGCGAACTTTTAATCTACTTTCTGTTTCAGTTTTATCTACGATCAGCAGAATACTTCTCACTTCTATATTGGCATCTTTAAAGGGGGCAATATTTTCATACCTACCAACATGTATGATAGGAATTTCGCCGGCGGCCCAGTGACTTTCAAGCCGACTTAAAGCAACACCATAATGCCGGCCATAACGACCATGGTGCTGAATAAAAGCCCCTTGATTTATCAAGATTTTAAATTCTTCGTTGTCTACATGAATATAAGTGTTATCTTCTTTGGGCTTTTCACTTCCTCGATGCTTTTTGAAATGTATGAACCGATTGTTTAATCCAATTAATGCAGAAGTTACTGTATCTTTTCCTGAAGCAGGCGTTCCACTTAAAAGCAATATTGTTTTTGTTCCTTGAACTTTCACTGGCGACATAAGCTATCTATTTCACTTTTTTTATTTAATTATCCGAAATAAGTTTCACTATCGAGTCAATTTTCTCAAACAAAGGTATTTTTGGTGATTGAGTATTATCAATAACAATAACATCTTCCACTTCTGGAGCAACCGCTGGTAAATCACTAACATATTGATCCCAATTTGATAACTTCCAAGTATCTCTACTAGCTCCGCGAGAAATTATACGCTCTCTTGCTGTTGGAAAATCAACGTGAACCCATATTTTCAAAATCTCCGAGTCCAATAAGTCGGCTTCAAAACTAATATCATCTAACCATTTCTCATCCTCAAACTCTTTGATGAAAGGTGCGCTACATAAAACATTGTGACCTAGCTCTAAGTTTTCAAAAGCATGCTTCATCATTGTTTTGTATTCGAGTTCACGAATATTTGACAAGTAAATCTCTGACTCTCTATCGTCAATATTTGTGCCAAGTTCTAGCAACATTTTTTCGGTAAAAAAGCGCGATATTGTGTCTTTATCTACAAACAAGCCTGTTTTTTTTGCGAGTTCCTTTCCAATATAGGTTTTACCGCTACCAGGCATTCCACCAATTAAGACTAATTTTGTTGTCATTTTATTCACTATTCTTAACTAAGGAAGGTGCGATCAAGTCTGCTTTCTTCCCGTATTTCACTGTTATGTGGCACAAATGGCCAATAATCGGTTCGAATTACCTTATATTCTCCGCCTAAATCCCAAATTCTGGAATTTTAGACGGATTAACCCCAATATTAGGCCCGCGCGAGCTGACTCACGCGAACAATATTGGCCAGCGCAAACAACATAGCGAGCTTGGAGACGTTCTTCAACATACCACGATAACGGGCCTTCACAAACCCGAACTGGCACTTTATGATTCGGACCCATGTTCCACCATAGCCCGTACACTGGCTTTCAAATATTCAGTCTGGATTGGCACTTTGTTCTTACGAGGATGCTTCTTCAGCGCCCTGATCTTTCTGGGGCGCTCGGCGATATGCCAATCAGCCTTAACTGATTTGAGCTCCTCTCGCTTCTCTTCACCCCGATAACCTGCATCGGCGAAGATAAATTGCTCATCGCCATGTAAAAGCTGGCTGGCTTGCTTGATTGGTTGGGATCATATTCATGTTCATGTGCTGGGGTGATCGTGAATCTGTGAGTGATGCCGCTACGAGCATCGACACCGATCTGAGCTTTCATTCCGAAGTGCCACTTAGCCCTATACATCTCGGAATCTCGTTACCCGTTTTATTGTTCGTTGAGGTGGGCACTTTGATGATGCTGCCATCCAAGAGTGTGCCTTCTTTTGAGAGCACGCCTGACTCAGTCAACCACTGATTGACCTCTTTAAAGATCTGACGCGCCAAATTCCAGCGTTCCAGAAGATGACGGAAGTTCATAATCTTGGTATGAGGCAAGGCCTTAGTTTCCTAGACAGCTATCAGCTTTTCTAAATACTGCTTTTCATACTCTACTGGCGACAGTCCATCGTTGTTGCCATTTCTGCGAGATGAGTTTTAGAACAGCCCGCTGCATTTGTACAGAGCGTAGCTCCGTACAATCAATATTTATCGGGTTAATAAATAATTTTCTCCTCCGCGCTCAAAATCTCTAAGGTGAAGCTTCACGAATCGCTTGGGAACGTCACACCAGCCGAATTTAAGGAGTTAGTTACAGCAGGAATTTCTAGTAACGAAGCGGGCGCTTGACGGGAAGTCTACGGAAGGACTTCAGCCGCGATCTGAGACAAAACGCCAAGTTTTGGGTTGATGCACTAAACGACGCTCGAATTATTGAGATACATGATGCGGAGATCGCTCTAAACCGATGTACTGATTTTCAGGCAGTGCGCCGCCTACACGATCGCTGGACAGATAGATTGAATCAACGACAAGCTTTAGTCGTTCAGGGCGCAACGCCCTTCCCAAAACCACCAATTCCGGGTAACCACAATATTCACCCTATCGAGACCTTAGAAGACCTTCAGGCTGAGGGCCGACTCATGCATCATTGCGTTTCAGCCTATGAACCGTTTATTCACAAAGGTGAATGCTACATTTTTCGGATACTTCAGCCTGAGAGAGCAACCATTGAGATACGCTTTGCCTGCAATCAAGCACGCGTCAGACAGGTTCAGCTTGCCTACAATGGCAAACCGTCTAATGAAACACGACTCGATATCGAATCGTGGTTAGTCGAAGCAAGTAAGCCAGCCGGATCCAGATAACCCCAAACCCGAGCTAGCAAAAAGTTTCTATATATAGCTGCTCAACCTTATCCCGAGCCCACTGCTGTTTACGGAGGAACTTGAGCGAAGACTTTACAGAGGGGTCAACCTGGAAGCAGTTAATGTCGATGCGATCACCGAGTTCATCCCAGCCGTAGTGGTCGACAAGGCGCTCAACGATATCCGCGAGCTTAACTCCATGGAGGGGATTGTTAGGTTGTTTCTGTGGGGGCTGTTCCATCGATTCGCGGCTCTGGGTGATATCTGAATTCAAGTCTGACTGACTTCTGTTGTATATGCAAAGTCGCTGAGTAGGCCTTTCCGGCTGATAGCCTTTGGCTTCAAAGCTAATCCAAACCCAAGCGGGCTCTCAGAATAGCCTGCATCAAGTCTCGGTCCAGATTATGTCGCTGTCCCTCCAATACAAACACGCCCTCCTTGCCAATTAAATCAGCATAAGTGGCTAGCAGCTCTGGATCATACAGCTCGTCATTAGTTCCAATGAATATAGCAGATCGCTCAGGTAGGCTGACTCTTCGCTCCTGTACTGCCGTTCGCAGTCGCACTGTTGCAGGGGGACGAGAGTAATACATACGATCCTTCGCCATCGCCGCACCGAGCACAGGCGAGAGCAAAACAACTTGATTGAGTTGATGCTCAAGATCTATGAGCGAGAGCAACGTCAGGTATGCGCCGTACGAGTTGGCTATCAATGTTGCATCGCCAATCTCCACAATAGCATCACGAATAACCTGTAGTTGATCATCGATCTCTTGTCGCAGGAATGGAACGTCCACGGAGATACCAGAGTAATCAGATACCAGTGTGCCGATGTAACCACCCAGGCCTTTTGTATGGTCACCTCCTCTACCGGATATATAGAGAACCGAAGACATCAGAATTGTCACTCCATTGGTTGAACACTGGTTATTTTTCGGCAGCGCAGAAAGTTCGGCTTCGGTAGTTGTGCCTATGCTTTCAGCGCCGGCAGACCAATTTCTACTTACTTAGATTTCGTTGTTCGAACGTCATTGGCACGATATCAAACAAGCCAAGAACAGTTAATGTCATCAATGTGCCAATGAATATAACCATGCACTTGATGATTGTTCGCTGTGCATACACATGCGCTCTAACCGGTTCAATCTTGTCCCAATTCACTCCGAAGAGTTTTACCGCCTCTACCCGGCTGATCATCGTGATGGCAGGAGGCTGACTCTTAATATTACGTGCGGCAAATCGCTTTTGATATGCAGCATGAATCTCTGCTTGCCCTCTGAATATATACCGCATCGACCAGAGCGCGGTCAGGAAAGCGCCTAGCATTGTCAAAAGGCGAGGCCATTGATGAGCTTGCCTATCTCGCTCATATGTCAAAGTCCACGCTGCTCAGAATACGTTGTTTCAAAAAAGATGAGAGCACCTATCCACTCTATCGCCTTAAACGCACTTCGGATAGCTCCCCCCCCATCATCCAAACTATCTGCGGCTGTTCCATAAATCTAGAACACCAGGCCCTAGCTCGGTTGTCAGCCCACTCTATAAGGCCAGAAGCACGGGCCTCATTCGTGGCAAGTCGCAGAGGGTCAACAGTTATACCGACTCTGGGTAGATCTAACCTATCAGCATCCCAGCATGTCGCTATTGTGATGTCCTCATGAGAGTGCTCGTATGTATGCCCCTGGCAGGCTGGAATAAGTTGACGCAATTGAGTCGCGGTAAGGTTTGGAGGAATCCAGCATCGAACAGCTGAGTCGCAAAGTTGGCAGCACGAGGGCCATGCTCAGGATTCTCCCAATCGTTCAGCCTACAGCTGTCATGCAGAAGCGCGAAATACTCCACGACCAACTTATCGGCGCCAGTGATACTGGAAAGTAACAACCCATTCGCCCGCACCCTCATCCAGTGGGCTGGGCTATGTGGGCTTCGCTGATCTAGGGCAAATCGCGTGGCTGCTGTTTTTATTATGAGTCTCAACGACATATCTATCTGCTATCAAGAACGCTAAGCACTGAGAGGTAGATTCCTCAACCAATCCCTCGAGCTGACAACGTCACTACCACGATGATCCTATTAGGCTTTGCTTTGAGACGTTGACTTATCCCCAGTAAAAAACGCTAATCTGAGCACCCCGGGGTCTGAAAAAGTTTCACATAGAGCGATTCTAACGAGTCTATAGTGTCAAATTTTGACTTTGGAACGACCCTTATTGAGGGGCGATCTTTCTTCACTCCTGCTGCATCTCCCCTAGTGTGCCTCGCCACTTTGAATTCCGATAGATCAGGCAAAGCTTGAGTGGGTGCCCCACCAAAGAAAAGAAACGGACCGAGCTCTAGCGTCTCTGAGTCGAAGTAAATCCAAACCACGCACCCAGCAGACTTGTCCGCTAGTGCAGTATGCACTTTCTGCATTCGAGTTTTTGCTCCTAGGTGTGACGTTTTGAGCTGGACGTGTCGTATGAAGCCAGAGTCCTCCAGGATCAAATCATAGCCTTGCCTATCTACCTCTGGCTTGGAGACTTCAAGAGAGTAGGTGGCGTTTTTCCAGGATAATTTGAGCAGTTCCCCAATCAATAGATGCTCAATTAGTTTTTCCCGAAAAGACGAGTGCAAAAAGTGTTTTTGCTCATTACTCGGGTCTCTAACAACGGTGTTTTTATCTTGGTTCTGGGGACACAAAATATCACTCCATTCCAGTTCTCGAAGCTCGCGATTATCACCGTTCCACGAGCGACCATGCCTAGGGTAATTACCTTTTGTTAGTCGACCAACATGGAATGGTTCCTTACCAGAGCATTGAATGAGCTCTTTGACTTCCTCAAGTCGGCGACAATATAAATCTTTGTCGACAGTAGGCTTACCCCAAGCTAGTACAACAGTGCAGTTATCGACTGAAAGCTTGTCTCTGATTACCTCGTCGTTTCTCGGTCCAACGATCTCTTCGTATGGCTTATTTTTAAGCAATGAACTATCAGTTGAAATAAACGCGAAGAGATTAAGAAAGATCACTGTGGCAAACTGATTCTCTTCAGCCCAGCGCGCTACCTTCCCCACTGTCGGATCTGCAACCGAACCACTGGCGGTGCTGGGATTTGATTGAATGACCACGAGCGTCTGGTCCGAATCACTTTCGGTGATCACCGAAAGTGAATATCTATACGTTTCGTCAATATCACATGCCTCTAGACGGTACGTCATAACTACCTTCCCCGAGCAAACTCAATCAACCACAGGATAAAACGGGTCCCCCCACAACGTACCGGGATTCTCCATCATCACCTGAATAATCAGCGGCTGTATCACCCGCAGCAGTTTTGTGCTGTCCTGAACCTGTGCCCGGTTCACGCTGCCATTCCAAGTCGCGGCGCCGTGCATCATTTGATTTCTGAGCGTGTATAGGCGCCGGAACACTACAGCTAAGACCGCTGCCGTATCTTGATCGG
>Ga0209961_1000222_pt1 | contig 20529 bp, 11 predicted proteins | sample SalPonA_B_H2O_MG_FD_185719 | JGI IMG/M metagenome (GOLD analysis project Ga0209961, IMG submission 185719) | Water microbial communities from South San Francisco under conditions of wetland restoration - Salt Pond MetaG R2A_B_H2O_MG (SPAdes)... | ecosystem: Environmental > Aquatic > Non-marine... | reverse complement strand
TCCACTCAAGATGAACTATCCGAGATAGGTTATTGGGATGCAGGAAAAAACGAAAATAGCGTCTACTTCAAAGCGAAGAACCTTTCGGATTTTACCGAACTTTATCGCTACGTAAAAAGTGTGATCGAAGGTAAGTCGATTGATTTCCTGACATTAAACTTACCCCAGGATGACGACCCTCTAAATTTCCCTATCGAATCAGAGAAAAAATCAGAGTTCTCATGGACAAATCCATCATTTATAGAGAGGTTAACGAATGTTAAACCTCTTATTAAAACCTTATCAAAAGAAGACGTGAATTGTGAAAGTTGTGGGTCCAAAAACAATTATAATGAAAAAATTTGCGTGTCATGCGGCGTTGAAATAAGCAGTACACCGATAGATCATCGTACTTATGTCAATAAAGAAAACCATGACAGAAGAAGATTTGATTTCTCAAATCTGGTCAAAGGTTTATTTGGACTGATTCCTGTTTTAATTGTACTTTACTTACTTTCAACATTCGTAGGATCTAGCGACCCCTCTTCAACTTCCACTTCCACTTCAACTCCCGCTTCCACTTCTAGAAACGAACCGTCTGACGCCGATATAATAAAATTGGTATGGGACGGTTACATGGCATGGAATAAGGGCGCAAACGAGAAGTACTATAGCGCAGAAATTTTAAAAAGAGGAACAGTCCCTCCGAGCGCTATGAGATCAAGCGTTCAATTTAGGTTGCCAGCATACTTAGTATGTTACGATGTTCTTATGGTGACGTCTTTTGGTGACAGTCGATTAGATTACTGTGTATACTATATAGGCAATCCCGAAACTAGAAGGGTGCTTATCCAAGCAAGAGGTAAGGTAAAAATATCCGAACTTGAATCCTTAATGTCTGATGATGGTTTTACTCTTAATTGATGGATTTGATCAGAGTTAATAATAAATTCCGTACAGTTGGAATCTATTGTAAGAACGAAGGAGAGTTTGAATAATCGTTCTTTCGTATTTCGATCATACCTACTCCTGTAATACCGGTTCAGGTAATTTAGTATAATGACTACCCAATCTATTAAAATTTGGGATTTCGTGAAGTGGGAATAGACGGCATTGCGGGAAACCGACACTCTCATCACAAGTAATCAGTTAATCGGCGTATTTCAGATGCCAAGTGTATGCCAAAGTCTCTCCTTCATAGGGATCTTCCACAGATTGAGTTAGAGGGGTCCCGTCACAGACTGCCCGCCATTCTTCATCCGTTAGAGTCAGACTGCGTTCGAAACAACCAATCTCTACTGATAATCGTTTCACCTTTATCACTCCTCTCGGCAAACACCGCACACCAGAGAGGGATAGCAGCGAGTAACAGTAGCATAGAAATTTGGATTTCGGAGGTACTACCACCACTCTACTTTAGACAGCGCGGAGAACGGGTCTCCCCCTGTCTTGATTGATCGTGTTGATGATATCCCGTGCCTTGGATGAGACTTTCGAGTTCTCCAAATGAGCATACCGAAGAGTCGTTTTGATATCGGTATGACCGAGCATCTCCTTCACCTCATAGACCGACATTCCGTTCTGGATCAGACGGGACGCAAAGGTGTGACGGAGGGTATGTACGGTAACGTCCGTGAATCCACACCTCTTGAATGCCTTTCGTATGGCGATCGTAGCGTGGTTGCGTGGACCGCCATTCTTGTTGGTGAATACGAAGTCGGAACTCCTCGAATTGTGGCGACGGCATAGCACTTGATAGACACGATCGGACATATAGAGAACTGACTCGTTTGATACCTTACTTCTCCAAAGACGAATCGTTCTCTCTTTCAGATTGATCGATGTCCACTCGATTTTGGCGATTTCCGAATAACGGGCACCAGTATCCAACAAGAGAACCACGAGGTCATAGTTGTCCCACATCTGCTGCTTTGCGGACTCGCTCCTTTCAGAATACTGAGGATAGAAATCGATATCCCTTCTCGGATCGAGTTCACGGAGTAATCGACGTTCCTCTTCCAGTGACAGGTACCGGAGACGGTGTTTTGTCACAGGGAGCGACGGGAACTCAATGTCTGACGTTTTATATCCGAGTTTCTTACCGTACTTCCAAGTCGCACGAATAACATGGATCGAGAGTCTGATAGTTGAGTACGCCTTACCCTCCTTCAAGCGAGTCTGGACAAACCTGTCGATATCGTGAGTGGTAATCTCGTGTAGGCATTTATCAACAGGGAAGTATCGACAGATCAGTTGTTTGTCACTCTTCAACGTCCTTAGACTGCGGAGACCACTCTTCGAATGAGCATAGAGGTCTAGGATATCCCGGAACTTGATCGTCTCCTTGTCTCCCAACATCTCTTGTGCGTGAATCTGAACTCGCCACTCACGCTCCATCCTTTCTGCTATTCTCTTATCAGTGGTTTTCGAAGAACGGATGAACGTCTTTCCGTTAATTTGGAACTGGATATACCAATATTTACTGTTTCCCCTTTTCAAGACTGACATCATTGATATCCCGAATGTTTTTGATACCTATACCATCATTACAATCACCCAATAAGACAACCAAATCACATGTCTAAAATCGATATAGATACTTCTACAGGACAAATACCATTATGAGGGTAGCAATCAACACTGAATTTAAGAACAAATGGACACCTGAACAACTTAAAGTCAGTGGTAATACCTTTAGAAATGTCGATATATCAACCAATGAACTGATTGAACATATTAAGAGAGGATTCGCTTTCTGTTCTCAACATGAGGGATGGAGAAAGTCGGAGAATTTTACGGAATCTAACATATTTGCGGTCGACATAGACCACGGACTAACTATCGACGAGGTAACAGCACATCCATTTGTTACCAACTACTGCTGTTTCATATATACGACTGCGAGTCATACAAAAGAGAATCACCGATTCAGACTAGTTTTTCAGTCCGAAAGGAGCATTTTCGACAAAAAAGAAATGACCCAGATTATGAATGGACTGCTCCTCAAGTTCGGGGGAGATGAAAGTTGTAAGGACGCATGTAGAATATTTTATGGATCAAGTGATGCTTCTATAATAAAAATCGGAAAAACGTTACCTCTACATATTCTAGAGGACTTAAAACTGATATCTGATGGTATCAAGCGAAAAACTTATAAAAATGATGCAAAGGGAGGCACAAATACAAAACGATCATTGAAGTCAATTGACATCAACACCGAAGTTATCGATGAAAACGGCATCAGTTATACGATGTCTGAGGTACCAGTAAAAACAAGAATTCACTGTCCGATCCACATAGATAACAAACCCAGTGCGTTTGTTCTACAGTCAAAATCAGGCACGAAAGGTCTCTGGTGTAGCAAATGCCAAACCACCTATTTCGTTTCATCCAATCTGCCACATTACGAATTCGATTATTTCTGGAAAAAAGTAATAATTCCTGGAGATGGAAATAATACTCTTAGTGAGTATTCATCAGATCTTGTATTACCGAACGAAGAATTCCCTATAATTCGTTTAAATCAAAAGTACTTACCTTTTCTCGATTCATCCTCCCCAATATTGATGGTAAAGAGTCCGAAGGGTAGTGGTAAAACGCACATACTGGAACGCCTCGTAAAACAAGCGAAACAAGAAAACAAAAACGTCCTTCTGATCGGACATCGACGATCCCTTATTGCATCAATGTCAAAGCGACTGAAGTTAACTTCATACTTCCAACCGCCTGTTATCGATCAACGATGGAACACGGTACATGATGCGAAAATGGTTCCACCTACGAAACACTATGCCATTTGTGTCGATAGTTTATTTAACTTAATGGACACGGAATCGGATCGGTATGACGTGGTTATTATTGATGAAGTAGAGCAGGTATTTTCTCACCTTACCTCAGATACCCTGAACAAAAACAATAAAAGAAATAATACCTATCAGGTCTTTAGACACTATCTTCGGAGTTGTAATAAGTTAGTTGTCCTTGACGCAGATCTGAGTTACCTGACGGTTAATACTCTCTATCGCATGTTAACATCCGAACAAAAACTTGATGTCTCAGTTATCATAAACGAGTACCGAGAAACCTCAAGGAAGATCGAGATCTATAAGACAAACAATCATTTGATTGGCGATATTTCGAATTCCCTAAAGAAAGGTGAAAGGTTATTTATTTGCTCAAATTCGAAGTCAAAGGTCAATGATTTAGTCAGTGGTCTCACGAAAGAATTTCCAGATAAAAAGGTCATTGGTATCACTTCTGATAATTCACAAAAAACTGAGATTCAGGAACTTATCAGAGACATAAATGAAGAAATATTAAATTATGACGCCATTGTTGTTTCGCCCTCCATTGGCACAGGCGTAGATATCACTTTCAAGAATGATGAACAGTTAGTAGATACTGTTTATGGCATATTTGAGGCACAGATAAACACCCACTTCGATATCGATCAACAGATATCTAGGGTTCGGAATCCAAAACATGTTCGCGTCTGGATATCACCAAAGGTATTTCGATTTGAAACGGACCCAAACGCTATAAGTCGAGAAATAATCGAGTCTGAAAAATCTAACAGAAGAGTTATTGGTATAGATAGGAACGGACGTAAGATATACGACGACTACGACAACGATTATTTACAATTATATGTGGATGTGGTAAGTGCTTTCAGAGGTTCTATAAATCACCTAAAAGAAAACTTCATTAAAATGAAGAAGAAATTCGGTTGGACAGTAATTGAAAAAGACCGCGATAAGGATTTAGAGTCCGCTGGAATACTGACAGTAAAGAGTTCAAAAGAAGAAAAAGAACGTCTACTAGTAGAGGTCCTTTATTCTGCTCCCCTGATTTCGAGAAGTGATTATATCGGTATGAAAAAGACATCTGATAAATTACCATTTCTGGACGTTCATATAAATGCGATGATGCGGTACGGGATCGAGTCTTTTTATCTTACCAATATCACACCCGACTTGATTCAGTTCGATGATAATGGGAAAGGTAGACAACAGATCAGATACATAGAGAACTTGTTAAATTCAGACTTGAAAACACGCACTGATGATTTTATCAGCGAGATTCAGAACCAGCATACCCTTGATGAATCTCAAGACCGACACATTACAGAGTTCTTTTACGAGATTCTCTCACGTGTTGGTCTATTGGATGATAAAGACAGAATCATTTCCGATAAGCAGTTCAGCAGTACAGACCTGTCCCCTGCCATCGAATATATCAAGAAACATGATGTCTCGTTACAGCGATGGTTCAAACTCGCCTTGAGGTCAGACATCGATTCGAAACCAGTCCAACAGTTCGGTGTTTTCCTCAAAATGCTCGGTATAAAGACCCAAAGCACTTCAAGAAAGACCCCATCAGGAGGAAAGGAGTACTTTTACTCAATACCATCCGATTATCTCAACACGGTCTACGAGATTATCGATAGACGGATGGATAAGGACTTCAGGGATCAGTGGCACAAAGACCGAAATTCTGTAACTGAAAATCGCTTACTCAAGGGTGGGTATAACAGCGTTCGTGAAGAACTGAAGGCACAGATCGCCGATCCCTCGTCTATCGATGACGATCAGTTCTGGGGGGTCTATCTCGAGAATGGCAGGAACGCCAACCTCTGACGGCGACTCAAACTCACCCATGATTAAGGCATCTGGACCAGATGCCTTAATCTTCCTTGTCGAACCTGTTCGACAAGGCATTATTGGTTGTTCGACAAATGCCATCTACGAACGTTGTAGACGTAGGTCATCGCTCCCTTGGTCGTTAGGTTCGCCCCTTCAACGAATGCTTGTGCCACGACCTCTCGTTTCTCATCTGCGATTAGAGGAAACATCTGTCGAGCGATATCTGCTTTCGTCAGATCCGGATTTTTACCCAGTTCCTTACCGAGATTGACCGCCTTTTTGTAATTTTCGGCGTTCTCTGGTTTGAAGACTTCAGGTTTTTGGTTGTCTGCCATAATACTGGTTCCCAATGAGTCGGATTAGTCGTTGGATTGATCGATTGGACTCACTCTCGATTCCCGGTACGTTTTCCAGTACGAGTGCTACCGCTTCAATCAATTCTTCCTCAGGCAAATCAGAACCAAAGTCTTCAATAATGTACTGACCCAGATCTGCGATCTGTTCTTGTGTCAAAAATGCTTTGGATGAGTTCTTCGATGCCATAGGGGGACCATCCAATCAGACTCCCAATCTGACAACAGTCATTGCCCTCATCTTTTCTTCGCATCACCCTATTGCATATCGGGTGCTCTATCACCGATCTCCGACACGATCCGCGGTGTACCTCTTCTCTGTGTCTGAACTGGTAGAGATACGGTACGGACAGCGCTGGATTCCACTTTTGCCAATCCGATAAATACGAGATAAGGAGGTGAGTATGAACAAGTGGAAACAACTACAGACATTGCTCGATAAGACATACGGGTTCGATCACATCAAGAAGTCATCGGTTAAGAAGGTGAAGCAGTACTACGACGAGAAAACAGACGAGTACGTCTTTCATATCGAGTACCGAGTCGTTCGTGATATGAATCCAGAAGAAACAGAGCGACAAGAGAAAGAGCAGCGAGACGCAGAGAAGATTGAGACCCGAAATTTGTTTAAGGACATCAACGCACGGGTGGTCTATGAACAGAATGGAACTGAATAATCTTGAGATATGTATTAAGACTAGCGATTAGACCTTCAAAGACCCATCTATGGGGACATTAATGACGAAAGATGAGGGTATGGTTGCCGCAAATAAACGTGCCTTGAGAGCGATTCTGAGTGGATCTGAAGGGGGACATTAATTCGCTATGGAAGAGGTAAAACTGGGGATAACAGAATTATTCTTTGTTTATAGAATCTAAATTGAATGTGTTATCCCCGTCTTCTGATAGGCATTCAGGCGTAGTTAGTGCTTACTACGCCTGTAGATTTTGTAAGTTATTGATTATAAAGGGAAATGGTGGGCCCTAACGGACTTGAACCGTTGACCTGCCGATTATGAGTCGGATCGTAGCGGTCTGTTCCTACCTGGGTCCACCCCTGTCTCACTAACTCAACTCCAATCCTGTGCCATTTCCGGTCAGATACCCGTTTAGGTTCTCAACGATTTTCCACTGAGAAGAACCCATCGTTTACAGCGGTCTTGGACTGCTCTGTTACATATTCAGGACATTTCTTCAAACAACTGCTGTCCTAAATTAAAAACCTCTCCTTTGAGATAATTACTGTGTTGGTTGAGTTAACCAACATTTATAACCAATTAGGAGAAATACTATGGAAAATAAATTTGTATCTGATCAACGCTAATCACTGCGTACTTTTCGCAGAGGTATTCCGCCATCTGATCCTGCATCTCGTCGTAGAACTCATCTTCCCATCGATCAAAGGGGGTGATCAGTACTTGATAGGTCATCATTGTCTTCGACTCCTTCCGTTTTATACGTCCAGTATCAACAGTTAAAGGTCGGTTCTAAACGGTTATCGGGCAGAATGCCACGATAGGGTGTGTTGGGAGGCAATCTCGTTTTAGATCGCCTTTTTGAAGCATTTACTCAAACTTATATTTTCCAAGATCTGTATGTTAGTCTGATGAAATCAATTCGTTGTCTATACAGGGCGACTTGTGGTTGCATTCGACCGGTTTGGAGTCTATAACTTCTGTATTATTAATGATTTAGAGTTGCTCAGACGACAACGGTGCTGAGTTAACAACGACCTCATATGCGCTGGGTATAAACAAACTTCATGAGTAAAGACTTTAAACAAACTCTCTGGAAAACAGCGGACAAACTCAGGGCACAGATGGATGCTGCTGAGTACAAACACATCGTCCTCGGTCTAGTCTTTCTCAAATACATCTCGGACACCTTCGTAAAACAGCAAGAGAAGGTGAAGAACATGGTCTCCAAACCATCCTCTGACTACTTCATTAGCGAAGATCCCGAAGAATACGCAGAAGAACTAGAAGAACGGGACTACTACGTTCAAGACAACGTGTTTTGGGTGCCTCAAGAGGCACGTTGGGAGACTCTCAGGTCAAAGGCAAAACAACCGGATATTGGATCTCTTGTTGATGATGCCATGACTGCGATTGAAAACGAGAACACTTCACTCAGAGGCAAGTTAGATAAGCGATTTGGTCGTGCTCAGTTGGGTCAGGGTGTCCTTGGCGAATTGATAGACCTCATTTCTACTATCGGATTCGCGGATAAGTACGACTCCACAGACCTACTTGGTGAAGTTTACGAATACTTCTTGGGTCAGTTCGCGTCCGCAGAAGGAAAGAAAGGTGGACAGTTCTATACTCCTTCCCACGTGGTGAAGACGCTGGTCGCAGTCCTCTCACCCAACTCTGGTCGTGTCTATGATCCCTGCTGTGGTTCAGGTGGGATGTTTGTTCAGAGTGAGGAGTTCGTAAAAGCACACGGTGGTCGTGTAGATGACATCTCTATCTACGGACAAGAGAGTAACCCCACTACATGGCGTCTAGCGGCAATGAACCTTGCGATTCGTGGGTTCGCTGCAGACTTGGGTAAAGAACCCGCAGACACCTTTGCCCGTGATCAATTCCCTGACGTGAAGTTCGACTACATCATGGCAAATCCCCCTTTCAACATCTCAGATTGGGGTGGTGAGAAATACGAGAGTGACCCTCGTTGGCAGTTCGGTAGACCCCCAGTCGGGAATGCGAACTACGCATGGTTACAGCACATGTTGTGGAAGTTGCGTCCGGGCGGTCAGGCAGGGGTTGTTCTTGCTAACGGTTCGATGAGTTCCAACACCGGTGGTGAAGGAAAGATACGAGAAGCAATGGTGCGAGGTGACGTGGTTGAGGTCATGGTCGCATTGCCCGGTCAGTTGTTCCTCAACACCCAAATTCCGGTATGCCTTTGGTTTCTTACCAACGACAAGACCATGAACGGACGAGACCGTAGAGGAGAGACTCTATTCATTGATGCTCGTAAGTTGGGAACGATGGAGACCCGTGTTCTAAAGGTCTTCACTGATGAGGACATCGCAAAGATTCAAGAGATAGTTCAGTCGTGGAAGACGGGTGAAGGTTACGAGGACGTAGAGGGATTCTGTAAGTCAGCGTCTTTGGGAGAAATTGAGAAGAACGGGTTTGTTTTGACGCCGGGAAGGTATGTTGGTTTCGATCAATCTGAGGACGTAATCGAGGACTTCGATTCCAAATTTTCAAAACTGCGATCCAAACTTTCTTCGTTCAATCATGAAAGCAAGGCATTGGATGAAAGTATATTGATTGCGCTCGCTGCCATAGGTTCGGACTCTACAAGTGACTAATTTTCTGTCTGACTATGCCGATTTGGTGCGGGGTAAAACTTACAAAAGTGCGCTCTGCTCGGAGAGTGATGGGATCCCTCTGCTAGGTCTTGGGGCGATTGAAAGAGAGGGGGGATTCAAGTCCTCGTTCAGGCGTTATCAAGGAGATACTGACCCCAGAACAATAGTTGAAAGTGGTGATCTCTTCTTTTCACTAAAGGACTTGACCCAAGCAGGACATCTTCTGGGTTCAGTCGCAAGGTTACCTGAGAGTATTCCTCAGGGACGCCTCACACAGGACACACTGAAACTCTCTCTAAGCGAGATCGATCCAACTTACGTCTATTGGGTGCTGAGATCCCCACAGGCGAGACGCTTCTATAAATCGCTCGCTACCGGCACAACGAATCTCGGTCTTGCAAGAGAGGACTTTTTATCATTGCCAATTCCGCCATATACTGCGGAGCGGAAGTTTACGGTTGAGTTACTAGAACGCATCGAAAGCAAGATAGAACTCAACAAGAAAATAAACCAAACCCTTGAAGAGATCGCCAAAGCAATCTTCAAGTCATGGTTTGTAGACTTTGATCCTGTGCGAGCAAAGGCAGAGGGTCGTCCCACAGGTCTTCCCCCTGAAATCAGTGATCTGTTCCCTGATGAGTTGGCGGATTCGGAGATTGGGGAGATTCCAACGGGTTGGAATGTTCAACCACTAAGCGAACAGATTAGGGTGAATCCAAAATACACCCTCAAAAAAGGTACTGATGCATACTTCGTGGAGATGAAGTGCTTAAGCGAATCGACTGCATCAATCAGTGAGGGGTATCTCCGTGGTTTTACTTCGGGAAGTAAGTTTAAGCGGTTCGATACCCTTTTTGCCCGGATCACACCGTGTCTTGAGAATGGAAAAACCGGACTGCTACTCAACAGTTCAGCATCAGAAGTGTGCTGGGGTTCAACTGAGTTCATAGTTCTGTCCCCAAAAGATGACCAGAGTCCCTTATTTCCCTATTGCTGGGCGAGAGACGAAAATTTAAGAACCGCAGCAGTTTCAAGCATGACTGGTTCCTCTGGACGCCAGCGTGTGCCAAATGACTTTTTTGATAGATATCTCGTGGCAGACCCTGATTCATCTCTGCACCGGACATTCGCTAAGGTTGCCGACCCAATCATGAAACGCATTCAACTCTGCGAAGAAGAAATAACAACCTTATCCGAACTTAGAGACACACTTCTGCCCAAACTCATATCCGGTGAACTACGCATCCCTGACGCCGAGAAGTTCCTCGAAGAGGCGGGTTTCTGATGGCACTGGTAACCGAAGATCAAGTTGAACTGCAAAGTATCGATTGGTTCAAAGACCTTGGTTACCAGTACGTTTGTGGTTACGACATTGCGGTTGATGGGGAAACACCAGAACGCAACGACTACCGATCAGTAGTTCTCAAAGGTCGACTCCTTAATACCCTAACTCGCCTCAATCCAGAAATTCCCAATTCGGCGATAGAAACTGCTCTGTCACAACTGATAAACCCCAATATCCCTGCGCTTATGTCCTGCAATCGCCAGGTGCATTCGTGGTTAACCAAGGGAGTGAAGGTCACGTATCAGGAAGGCAACGAGACCGTTGGCAAGCAACTCAAGGTCATCGACTTTGATAACCCTGAAAACAACGACTGGTTGGTGGTGAATCAGTTCACCATTCACGGACAGAAGCAAAACCGAAGACCGGATGTTTTGGTATTCCTTAACGGTCTTCCGCTATCGGTTATCGAACTCAAGAATGCCGCAGATGAAAACGCAGATATCTGGGCGGCATACAACCAGTTACAGACCTATAAGACTGACATCCCAGACCTCTTCAACTACAACACCTGTCTTGTCATCTCAGACGGTATCTATGCCCGCCTTGGGTCTCTTTCTGCCAACGAAGAGAGATTCATGAGATGGAGAACCATTGATGGTGTTACCGTCGATCCACTAGGTCAGCACCGTGAACTCGAGACGCTAATAAAAGGTCTGTTTAACAAGGAGGTTTTCCTCAGTTATCTCCGATATTTTTGTATCTTTGAGGACGACAAGACTGTCATTAAGAAGATTGCGGGATACCACCAGTTTCACGCGGTACAAGCAGCGGTAGAGAGTGTTGTGAACGCATCTGGCGTCTCAGGTACGAAGAAAGGCGGCGTGGTCTGGCATACGCAAGGGGCAGGTAAATCAATTGAAATGGCGTGTCTCGCGGGTCGCCTGATCGCTGAACCTCGTCTTGAGAATCCTACCCTTGTGATGGTTACCGACAGACAAGACCTAGATGGTCAATTGTTTGGCGTATTTGCGAACGCTTGTGACCTACTAGGTGAGACACCGAAACAAGCAAACTCCCGTGCTGAATTGCGGGAGCACCTTATGAACCGACCGTCGGGTGGAATCATTTTCACGACCATTCAGAAATTCGGACTGGACGCAGATGAGGATAAGTTTCCCATACTGACAGACCGACACAACATCGTGGTGATTGCGGACGAAGCACACAGAACCCAGTATGGATTCAAGGCGAAGATCGACAGTGAAAGTGGAACCATCAAGTACGGTCTCGCTAAATCACTCAGAGATGGTCTTCCCAACGCTACATTCCTAGCATTTACCGGAACACCGATCTCTCAGGATGACCGAGATACTCAAGCAGTCTTTGGTGAATACGTCTCGGTATACGACATACAACAAGCAGTCGAGGACGGTGCGACTGTCCCCATCTATTACGAGTCACGTCTTGCCAAAATAAACCTCGATGAGTCAATGCTCCCTAAAGTTGATGAGGAAGTCGAGTCCATTCTCGATGATGAAACTGCAGACGAGCGAGAGAAGGAAAAAGCGAAGAGTCAGTGGTCAGCACTCGAGACAATTGTCGGAACTGATGCTCGTCTCCAAGAAGTGGCAGAGGATCTGATCGCCCACTTCGAGAAACGAAATGAGACCCAATTGGGTAAGGCGATGATCGTCACAATGTCTCGAGACATCTGTGTTCGCCTCTACGATAAGATCGTTGAAATTCGACCTGAGTGGCATTCAGATGATCATATGACCGGAGCGATCAAGGTAGTAATGACCGCCTCCGCGTCAGACAGGGCATATCTCCAACCTCATCACACCAACAAAGCACAGAAGAAAGATCTGGAGAAACGGTTCAAAGACCCTGATGATCCTTTAAAAATCGTGATCGTGCGTGATATGTGGTTGACCGGATTCGATGCCCCCTGTCTTGCCACTATGTACATCGACAAACCGATGCAGGGTGCAAACCTTGCTCAAGCAATCGCCAGAGTGAACCGTGTTTTTAAGGATAAACCTGGTGGTCTAGTCGTTGATTACATCGGTATCGCACCACAACTCAAGGAAGCACTCGCTACGTACAGTGCGGCAAAAGGTAAAGGTAGACCCACAATCGACTCTAGCGAGGCACTGAGAATCCTCAAAGAGAAGATTCAGGTCGCCCGAGATCTTCTTCACCCTGTGGATTGGAGTGAATTTAGAACGAAAGCGCTTCAACTGATTCCTGAGTGTCTCGATCACGTTTTAGAGCATGAAGATGGTAAACGTAGATACGCGGACACGGTCCTTCAAATGACCAAGGCATTCGCTCTGTGCGGCACACTAGATGAGGCGTTGGATCTGTCCCCGGAAATCGCATTTCACCAAGCGATTCGTGCTCCATTAGTCAAAAGCGGTGGAGGTGAAGGTCCCCCAAAACGCAATACTGACTACGAACTTCGACAACTGGTCTCTAAGGCAGTTGTTGGAGATGGTGTGGCAGACATCTTCAAACTGGCAGGTCTTGAATCACCGGATATCTCGATACTCTCCGATAGTTTCCTCAGTGAAGTCATGCGGATGCCACAAAAGAACTTGGCGGTCGAGTTGCTCCAACGTCTCATCAAGGATGAAGTGAAGTCTAAATTCCGCACCAATGTCGTCAAACAACGGAAATTTAGCGAACTCCTTGAAAAATCCCTAAGTAAGTATGGCAATCGAGGTGTCGAGGCAGCACAGGTCATTGAAGAACTGATCGCGATGGCAAAACAGTTCCAAGAGGATCTAGAACGAAGTAAGACACACAATCTCACCGATGAAGAAGAAGCGTTTTACGATGCCCTCGCTAAGAATGACTCTACCGTAGAGTTGATGGATGAAAAGATTCTTGTCGAAATGGCGCGGGAAATTGCCAAAAAGTTGAGGGAAAATCTGACTGTGGATTGGTCAGTAAGGGACAGTGTTCGAGCAAGAATCCGCATTCTGATCAGAACATTGCTCAGAAAATACAAATACCCTCCTGACCAACAGAAAGAAGCGATCGAACTCGTGCTCAGACAAGCAGAAGTCATTTCTGAAGAAATTGCCGCCTAAGAAAGTGCCCCTTCAAAGGGGCACATCAAGAGTTATTGGACCGCAGTCCATAACGAACATTGATTAAGACCGGACTCCCATACGATAAGTTCTGGGATCAAAGATAGACGGTGGTTTCGAACACTCTGCTTTGATCTCGTCGTAAATATTTCCATCAGGAAGTACCATGAACCCCCAATCAATTACTTCTTTGTGAGTTATCGAACTGATTTCCAATAATCCGACTTCTCCTTTTGGGGACGTCATCAAAACTTCAACTATGTCTCTGTACGGGATAGGGAAATACTTTCTGATTATGTTTCGTGATAAAATTCTAACCTCTTTAATTGTTAAGTGTAATTGGTTTATATAACCGCATTTCTCTGTAAAATTCATATTCTTGGTTTTAGATAAAAGAATGATGAGTTCAGTTTTATTACGCATAATATTTTCTCCAAATATTTTTAATTTAAAGATTGGTTCATCGCCCAACCTGTAATAGTATTATCTCAAAGAGATGCCCCTGAATTTAGGGCAGGAGTTGGAGAAAGAAATGTCCCAAGGACCGTCTGAAATACGTATAAAGACCAAAAAACAGCAGATCCGACTTTGGTTCGAATGTTTACAGATCTGTCTTGATGACGAAACGTATAAAGAAAACCTAGCGTCTTCTTCAGACTTCTATGCTGAGTGGGGAAATATTAGGGGTCTGAGATTTGATGACTGGTGGAAAGAGCACAAGTACCTCTTCGAAGAGTCATATGTTTCTGAGGTGAGTCGTGTCTCTAACAATCCCAACACCATCACCCTTTCGATTCCAGTCAATGAAAAGATATCTACTATACTCAAGGACGTTAAAAGGATTGTTGAGCAACGCCAGAACGACAGGTTGGAAGAACTGGGTATTGATTCTAGTCTTTTAAAATCAAAGGGAATTGGGGGTGGGAAATACAAGTTTGCTCAAAAGGAGATCAAAGGAAAATTTCACTACATAAACCTTGAGGTATACAAGATTTTCCTGAAGTTAAACAAACCGCCAATAAACAGGGAGTTTCTCATTAATGTGAGGAAGGAGTTCGAAGGTCGTCACAGATCCAAACTATCGAAGAACATTATCTGGATACCGCAACTTAGCGATTTCGAAACGACCTACCGCACCAACGGAGATGTCGAAGATATCATCCGTACGGTACGGCGAGGGATCAAGGGTGTAGAGAAGACACTACTGAATGTCAGTAATGGGCGTTTCCCTTGAAGATGTTTTATTCACTATGTCATACATTTTCTGATATTGGTATTTATCAATAATTGGTATTACCCATTTTGACAAATCTTCACCTCTATCTTTCATATTATTTACTAGATATGTGTGATTACATTCTCCATTCTGTTGTAAATCCTCGATCTGCTGTGTTTTTTGATACCATTTTTTGTGCAGTTTGAAAAATTTCGAATATTCATTCTCACTTAATTTTACGTCGTAATCCAAAACAGATGATATTAAAGCGTCAAGTGTCTTACGGTATTCTTCATTTAACTTTGTATAAAATAAATCAGAAAGATTTTATCCGAGATTAACGAATGGACTATTTTCGATTACCTCGTCTTCTAAATAACCATACGCACCATTAACTTCATAATTTTCCATAGTATTTCTCCTAATTGGTTATAAATGTTGGTTAACTCAACCAACACAGTAATTATCTCAAAGGAGAGGTTTTTAATTTAGGACAGCAGTTGTTTGAAGAAATGTCCTGAATATGTAACAGAGCAGTCCAAGACCGCTGTAAACGATGGGTTCTTCTCAGTGGAAAATCGTTGAGAACCTAAACGGGTATCTGACCGGAAATGGCACAGGATTGGAGTTGAGTTAGTGAGACAGGGGTGGACCCAGGTAGGAACAGACCGCTACGATCCGACTCATAATCGGCAGGTCAACGGTTCAAGTCCGTTAGGGCCCACCATTTCCCTTTATAATCAATAACTTACAAAATCTACAGGCGTAGTAAGCACTAACTACGCCTGAATGCCTATCAGAAGACGGGGATAACACATTCAATTTAGATTCTATAAACAAAGAATAATTCTGTTATCCCCAGTTTTACCTCTTCCATAGCGAATTAATGTCCCCCTTCAGATCCACTCAGAATCGCTCTCAAGGCACGTTTATTTGCGGCAACCATACCCTCATCTTTCGTCATTAATGTCCCCATAGATGGGTCTTTGAAGGTCTAATCGCTAGTCTTAATACATATCTCAAGATTATTCAGTTCCATTCTGTTCATAGACCACCCGTGCGTTGATGTCCTTAAACAAATTTCGGGTCTCAATCTTCTCTGCGTCTCGCTGCTCTTTCTCTTGTCGCTCTGTTTCTTCTGGATTCATATCACGAACGACTCGGTACTCGATATGAAAGACGTACTCGTCTGTTTTCTCGTCGTAGTACTGCTTCACCTTCTTAACCGATGACTTCTTGATGTGATCGAACCCGTATGTCTTATCGAGCAATGTCTGTAGTTGTTTCCACTTGTTCATACTCACCTCCTTATCTCGTATTTATCGGATTGGCAAAAGTGGAATCCAGCGCTGTCCGTACCGTATCTCTACCAGTTCAGACACAGAGAAGAGGTACACCGCGGATCGTGTCGGAGATCGGTGATAGAGCACCCGATATGCAATAGGGTGATGCGAAGAAAAGATGAGGGCAATGACTGTTGTCAGATTGGGAGTCTGATTGGATGGTCCCCCTATGGCATCGAAGAACTCATCCAAAGCATTTTTGACACAAGAACAGATCGCAGATCTGGGTCAGTACATTATTGAAGACTTTGGTTCTGATTTGCCTGAGGAAGAATTGATTGAAGCGGTAGCACTCGTACTGGAAAACGTACCGGGAATCGAGAGTGAGTCCAATCGATCAATCCAACGACTAATCCGACTCATTGGGAACCAGTATTATGGCAGACAACCAAAAACCTGAAGTCTTCAAACCAGAGAACGCCGAAAATTACAAAAAGGCGGTCAATCTCGGTAAGGAACTGGGTAAAAATCCGGATCTGACGAAAGCAGATATCGCTCGACAGATGTTTCCTCTAATCGCAGATGAGAAACGAGAGGTCGTGGCACAAGCATTCGTTGAAGGGGCGAACCTAACGACCAAGGGAGCGATGACCTACGTCTACAACGTTCGTAGATGGCATTTGTCGAACAACCAATAATGCCTTGTCGAACAGGTTCGACAAGGAAGATTAAGGCATCTGGTCCAGATGCCTTAATCATGGGTGAGTTTGAGTCGCCGTCAGAGGTTGGCGTTCCTGCCATTCTCGAGATAGACCCCCCAGAACTGATCGTCATCGATAGACGAGGGATCGGCGATCTGTGCCTTCAGTTCTTCACGAACGCTGTTATACCCACCCTTGAGTAAGCGATTTTCAGTTACAGAATTTCGGTCTTTGTGCCACTGATCCCTGAAGTCCTTATCCATCCGTCTATCGATAATCTCGTAGACCGTGTTGAGATAATCGGATGGTATTGAGTAAAAGTACTCCTTTCCTCCTGATGGGGTCTTTCTTGAAGTGCTTTGGGTCTTTATACCGAGCATTTTGAGGAAAACACCGAACTGTTGGACTGGTTTCGAATCGATGTCTGACCTCAAGGCGAGTTTGAACCATCGCTGTAACGAGACATCATGTTTCTTGATATATTCGATGGCAGGGGACAGGTCTGTACTGCTGAACTGCTTATCGGAAATGATTCTGTCTTTATCATCCAATAGACCAACACGTGAGAGAATCTCGTAAAAGAACTCTGTAATGTGTCGGTCTTGAGATTCATCAAGGGTATGCTGGTTCTGAATCTCGCTGATAAAATCATCAGTGCGTGTTTTCAAGTCTGAATTTAACAAGTTCTCTATGTATCTGATCTGTTGTCTACCTTTCCCATTATCATCGAACTGAATCAAGTCGGGTGTGATATTGGTAAGATAAAAAGACTCGATCCCGTACCGCATCATCGCATTTATATGAACGTCCAGAAATGGTAATTTATCAGATGTCTTTTTCATACCGATATAATCACTTCTCGAAATCAGGGGAGCAGAATAAAGGACCTCTACTAGTAGACGTTCTTTTTCTTCTTTTGAACTCTTTACTGTCAGTATTCCAGCGGACTCTAAATCCTTATCGCGGTCTTTTTCAATTACTGTCCAACCGAATTTCTTCTTCATTTTAATGAAGTTTTCTTTTAGGTGATTTATAGAACCTCTGAAAGCACTTACCACATCCACATATAATTGTAAATAATCGTTGTCGTAGTCGTCGTATATCTTACGTCCGTTCCTATCTATACCAATAACTCTTCTGTTAGATTTTTCAGACTCGATTATTTCTCGACTTATAGCGTTTGGGTCCGTTTCAAATCGAAATACCTTTGGTGATATCCAGACGCGAACATGTTTTGGATTCCGAACCCTAGATATCTGTTGATCGATATCGAAGTGGGTGTTTATCTGTGCCTCAAATATGCCATAAACAGTATCTACTAACTGTTCATCATTCTTGAAAGTGATATCTACGCCTGTGCCAATGGAGGGCGAAACAACAATGGCGTCATAATTTAATATTTCTTCATTTATGTCTCTGATAAGTTCCTGAATCTCAGTTTTTTGTGAATTATCAGAAGTGATACCAATGACCTTTTTATCTGGAAATTCTTTCGTGAGACCACTGACTAAATCATTGACCTTTGACTTCGAATTTGAGCAAATAAATAACCTTTCACCTTTCTTTAGGGAATTCGAAATATCGCCAATCAAATGATTGTTTGTCTTATAGATCTCGATCTTCCTTGAGGTTTCTCGGTACTCGTTTATGATAACTGAGACATCAAGTTTTTGTTCGGATGTTAACATGCGATAGAGAGTATTAACCGTCAGGTAACTCAGATCTGCGTCAAGGACAACTAACTTATTACAACTCCGAAGATAGTGTCTAAAGACCTGATAGGTATTATTTCTTTTATTGTTTTTGTTCAGGGTATCTGAGGTAAGGTGAGAAAATACCTGCTCTACTTCATCAATAATAACCACGTCATACCGATCCGATTCCGTGTCCATTAAGTTAAATAAACTATCGACACAAATGGCATAGTGTTTCGTAGGTGGAACCATTTTCGCATCATGTACCGTGTTCCATCGTTGATCGATAACAGGCGGTTGGAAGTATGAAGTTAACTTCAGTCGCTTTGACATTGATGCAATAAGGGATCGTCGATGTCCGATCAGAAGGACGTTTTTGTTTTCTTGTTTCGCTTGTTTTACGAGGCGTTCCAGTATGTGCGTTTTACCACTACCCTTCGGACTCTTTACCATCAATATTGGGGAGGATGAATCGAGAAAAGGTAAGTACTTTTGATTTAAACGAATTATAGGGAATTCTTCGTTCGGTAATACAAGATCTGATGAATACTCACTAAGAGTATTATTTCCATCTCCAGGAATTATTACTTTTTTCCAGAAATAATCGAATTCGTAATGTGGCAGATTGGATGAAACGAAATAGGTGGTTTGGCATTTGCTACACCAGAGACCTTTCGTGCCTGATTTTGACTGTAGAACAAACGCACTGGGTTTGTTATCTATGTGGATCGGACAGTGAATTCTTGTTTTTACTGGTACCTCAGACATCGTATAACTGATGCCGTTTTCATCGATAACTTCGGTGTTGATGTCAATTGACTTCAATGATCGTTTTGTATTTGTGCCTCCCTTTGCATCATTTTTATAAGTTTTTCGCTTGATACCATCAGATATCAGTTTTAAGTCCTCTAGAATATGTAGAGGTAACGTTTTTCCGATTTTTATTATAGAAGCATCACTTGATCCATAAAATATTCTACATGCGTCCTTACAACTTTCATCTCCCCCGAACTTGAGGAGCAGTCCATTCATAATCTGGGTCATTTCTTTTTTGTCGAAAATGCTCCTTTCGGACTGAAAAACTAGTCTGAATCGGTGATTCTCTTTTGTATGACTCGCAGTCGTATATATGAAACAGCAGTAGTTGGTAACAAATGGATGTGCTGTTACCTCGTCGATAGTTAGTCCGTGGTCTATGTCGACCGCAAATATGTTAGATTCCGTAAAATTCTCCGACTTTCTCCATCCCTCATGTTGAGAACAGAAAGCGAATCCTCTCTTAATATGTTCAATCAGTTCATTGGTTGATATATCGACATTTCTAAAGGTATTACCACTGACTTTAAGTTGTTCAGGTGTCCATTTGTTCTTAAATTCAGTGTTGATTGCTACCCTCATAATGGTATTTGTCCTGTAGAAGTATCTATATCGATTTTAGACATGTGATTTGGTTGTCTTATTGGGTGATTGTAATGATGGTATAGGTATCAAAAACATTCGGGATATCAATGATGTCAGTCTTGAAAAGGGGAAACAGTAAATATTGGTATATCCAGTTCCAAATTAACGGAAAGACGTTCATCCGTTCTTCGAAAACCACTGATAAGAGAATAGCAGAAAGGATGGAGCGTGAGTGGCGAGTTCAGATTCACGCACAAGAGATGTTGGGAGACAAGGAGACGATCAAGTTCCGGGATATCCTAGACCTCTATGCTCATTCGAAGAGTGGTCTCCGCAGTCTAAGGACGTTGAAGAGTGACAAACAACTGATCTGTCGATACTTCCCTGTTGATAAATGCCTACACGAGATTACCACTCACGATATCGACAGGTTTGTCCAGACTCGCTTGAAGGAGGGTAAGGCGTACTCAACTATCAGACTCTCGATCCATGTTATTCGTGCGACTTGGAAGTACGGTAAGAAACTCGGATATAAAACGTCAGACATTGAGTTCCCGT
>Ga0209961_1000221_pt1 | contig 20606 bp, 17 predicted proteins | sample SalPonA_B_H2O_MG_FD_185719 | JGI IMG/M metagenome (GOLD analysis project Ga0209961, IMG submission 185719) | Water microbial communities from South San Francisco under conditions of wetland restoration - Salt Pond MetaG R2A_B_H2O_MG (SPAdes)... | ecosystem: Environmental > Aquatic > Non-marine... | reverse complement strand
TTATGAACTCAAACGAAGAACAATCGCTGCTTGCCGAGATGATTCGTAACGGAGATAGCGATGTACACGTCACCGCTACGCCACTCTCTGCACTACTTGATTACGTCATTCTGACAGCCCAGAGAGGGCGAGTTGAGATGGAGCTAACGCTCTCTGAGCAGTTCACTCAGGGCAATGGCGTAATACAGGGCGGTGCCGCAACAATGGCACTTGATACCGGTCTTGCCTACGCGGCCCTCTCCGCCATCGAGCAAGGTCAAACTGTCATTACCGTAAATATGCAGACGCAATTCTACCGCCCGATATTTCCCGGCAGACAACGCATACGTGCTTGGGTTGATAAACCGGGACGCAAACTGCTCTTCTGTATCGCTGAGCTAATTGATCAAGAAGAACGCGTTTTAGCCCGTGCCGAGTCACCGCTGTTGGTAACCAGCCTCAACGACTAAGCGTCTATTTGATCAAGACGCAGCGCTATCAGTAACAGAGCCGTGACGCGCAGAGAGCCGATTGATATCAATCGACTCTCGCGATGGGAGTGCGGCTTAGCGTTTTGAGATACCGTTTCGACCCGGGAAGTCATCGGCCAACTCTCGCGCATTAGGCATTTTCAGCCACAGGCGGTAGAGGTGGCGGCGCAATTCAGGTTCATCGTAATCTTCGAAGCTCGTACGCGAGTGGAAAATGGTGTAGTTGTTGAGGAACTGAATATCGCCTGGCTCCATCATCATGTCCAGACGCGTATCAGGGTCTACTAGAATCTTATCCACCAGATCAAATGCTTCTATCTCTACGGGTGATAGCGGCTGACCGGCTTTCTCCTGAGCAATTTCGATATATTGACGCAAGTACATCGCACTCAGCTTGCCGTTATGCTCACTGAATAGCGGCAGAGGACCAGAATCGCCATCATGAATATGCTCCATCAAGAAGTATCGATGCAGCAGGCCTAGATATTCTGGGTGATTCTCTAGGATCTCGTTGAACAGCGTCATAGCGCTAGAGATACTACTCATACCACCAGACTTGGCTTTGCGCAGAGAACACAATCCAACCACATCGGCCAGGTCAGCGTGATACGGCAGATATTCGCTGGTCTCATAGACACGAACTTTTCGTGTATCTTGCGCACGAATATCCCTCACATGACCGAGCATATCACCCTTAATATTCTGAGAGACGGGCACCCCCATATTCAGACCCAGGCCATAATAGATAATCGCAACATCTTCATCACTGTAGCGCTCCACGGGTAGACCACGAATCAATATGAAACCGCGACCATCCTCTAACTCCTCATTGAAGTAGGCGATCTCCTCTGCCATTTCAGGAATTGGGAAGTCCTCTTTAGTGAAATCCGGAACCGTTAAGCCTTTGCTCTTAACGTTTTCCAACGCCCTCTCCATTGCCGCAATGGACTTCTCTGACCAGTGGTAGATCCAAGAATCATCATCGCGTAGATCCTTACCTTTCCATGCAGATGGGCCCGTAACTTTCTCTTTGCGTATAACGCTCATTACTCAATTCCTCTAAACGGTCAACGCTGTCTGCGGCGAAGCTGCACCAACAAATAACTCTATTATTTTCAACGCCTAATCGTACGCTTGGCACGCTCTATTAAGGTATTGGCAACTAGTCGTAGAAAAGCTAAAACGTGCGAAAACACAAAGGGGAGACACTACTCGCACAGCAATGTCTCCCCTTGTCATAAGCCATTTTAATTTCGGCTTTATGCGCTCATAAGTTTATGCGCTTTTAGCTTTTGCCTCGCCAGGAAATGCATGAACATTCGAGCTCTGTTTGACCGGTTCATCGTCAGCATAGTTGTCGATAGACGGACAAGAGCAGACAAAGTTTCGGTCACCGTAGACGTTGTCGATTCGGTTAGCCGTCGGCCAGTACTTAGCATCTACACGCACACCAGCTGGGAAAACACCAAGCTCGCGCGCGTATGGACGGTCCCATTCACCAACGAGGTCGCTCTGAGTGTGCGGCGCATGTACTAGCGGGTTGTTGTCTGCAGGCCAAATGCCATTCTGCACTTGAGCGATCTCTGCCCGAATACTGATCATCGCATTTACAAAGCGATCAACTTCAATCAGTGCTTCTGATTCGGTAGGTTCGATCATCAGCGTTCCCGGTACCGGGAAGGACATAGTCGGCGCGTGGAAACCGTAGTCCATTAGACGCTTCGCGATATCCTCCTCGGAGATACCGCTCGCCTCTTTTATATCGCGAATATCAATGATGCACTCGTGCGCAACACGACCGTTGCGTCCGCGGTAAAGCACGGGGAAGTGCTCTTCGAGGCGCGCCGCGATGTAGTTCGCCGATAGGATCGCCATCTCAGTGGACTGACGCAGCCCCTCCTCTCCCAACATACGGTTGTAGAGCCAAGTAATAGGTAAGATTGCAGCAGAACCGAAAGTTGCAGCCGAAACAGCGCCGTTGCTCTCAGGCTTCCCGGGAACAGGGCTTACCTTGTGGCTTGGCAGATGGTCAGCCAAATGTGCTTTAACACAGATTGGTCCCATACCTGGGCCGCCACCACCATGAGGAATTGCGAAAGTCTTATGCAGGTTCAGATGCGATACGTCGCCGCCCACATCACCCGGTTTAGCCAGACCCACCATTGCGTTCATGTTGGCGCCATCAATATATACCTGGCCGCCTTTCTGATGAATCAGATCACAGATATCACGAATCTGCTCTTCGAATACACCGTGAGTAGATGGGTAGGTAACCATGATGCACGACAGATCAGCTTCATGCTTTTCAGCTTTTGCACGCAGATCATCAATATCGACGTTACCCTGTTCATCACATTTAACAACGACGATACGCATGCCCATCATGGAGGCAGTCGCGGGGTTGGTGCCGTGCGCTGAAGATGGGATCAGACAGACATCACGGTGACCTTCGCCGATAGAGGCTTGGTACTTACGAATCGCTAGTAGACCCGCGTACTCACCTGATGCACCTGAGTTCGGCTGCATTGAAACTGCGTCGTATCCAGTGATCTCAACCAACTGCTTTTCGAGCTGTTCGATCATCTGCAGATAGCCCTTTACCTGCTCGCGCGGTGCGAAGGGGTGAATATTGGCAAACTCGGGCCAGGTAACAGGTATCATCTCAGCCGTAGCGTTGAGCTTCATGGTGCACGAGCCCAGTGGAATCATACCGTGAACCAGAGAGTAATCTTTATTCTCCAGTCGCTTCATGTAGCGCAGCATCTCAGTCTCACTCTGGTAAGAGTTGAACGTTGGATGCGAGAGAATCGCGTCGGTGCGACGCATCTCATCACTGATACCGCTCTTCGCGCCAGCCTGAATCTCAGCATCGATAGCTGACAGGTCAAGGCCATTAGGTGTACCCGCAAAAATATCGAGCAGCTGATCAACATCAGCAAGCGTGGTGGTCTCATCAAGCGTTAGACCGAGCGATTGCTCGTCAATCAAACGCAGGTTACAACCAGCGGCAAGTGCACGCTCATACACAGCCTGAGTAATGCTGCCAGTATCAACACGCAAGGTGTCGAAGTAGCTGTCATTGCTGTTGATGTTAAGCGCACGCAGGCCACGCGCCAGTATGGTAGTTAGGCGATGTACGCGTTCAGCGATACGACGCAGACCGGCAGGTCCGTGGTATACCGCGTAGAAGCTTGCCATGTTTGCCAGCAAAGCCTGTGCGGTACAGATGTTAGAAGTCGCTTTGTCGCGGCGGATGTGCTGCTCGCGCGTCTGCATTGCCATACGCAGCGCTTGTTTACCGCGTGCATCAACAGAGACACCGATGATACGACCCGGTACTGAGCGCTTCAGCTTCTCACTCGTAGCAAAAAATGCCGCATGCGGACCGCCAAAGCCCATTGGTACACCGAAACGTTGCGAAGATCCCAAGACAACGTCGGCACCCAGTTCACCCGGGGATTTTAGCAATACCAGCGCCAGCGGGTCGGCTGCGACACAGACCATTGCCTGCTGATTTTTGGCTGCTGCAACAACCGACTTAACATCAGTGATATCCCCAAAGCTACCCGGGTACTGAATCAGAGCCCCAAAGACATCGTGCTGTTCCAGCTCTGAAGCCCTTCCGACAAGGATCTCAAAGCCGAAGTACTCAGCGCGGGTGCGGATTACATCTAGCGTTTGTGGATGAACGTCGTCGGCTACAAAGAAACGATCGCTCTTCTTACGGTTAGAGCGCTTACATAGCGTCATCGCCTCAGCTGCAGCAGTTGCTTCATCCAGAAGTGAAGCGTTTGCCAGCTCCATGCCGGTGAGGTCCATAACAACCTGCTGGTAGTTAAGTAACGCCTCAAGTCGACCCTGAGAAATCTCCGGCTGATAAGGCGTGTAGGCGGTGTACCAAGCAGGGTTCTCGAGAATATTACGCAGAATCACATTGGGAACCTGGGTGTTGGTGTAACCCATACCAATGTAAGTCTTATTGACCTGGTTCTGCTTTGCCAACGCTTGCAGCTCTGCAATAGCAGCGCTCTCTGAGACTGCTGCACCTGTCTCCAACGGACGCTCTTGGCGAATCGCTGCGGGCACCGTCTGCGCAATCAGGGATTCAACGGTTGCGAGTTGTAGTGTCTCAAGCATCTTCGCCTGATCACTTGAGTTGATACCAATATGACGGGCAATAAACTCAGAGTTATTGCTCAGCTCTTCAATCGTAGGACGTACACTCATCTGCTTTACCTCTTGGATTAGTCTTCCAGCGATGCTAGGTAATCTGCTTCAGAGAGCAGCTCTTCCAGCTCAGATGGATCAGTCAGGCGCAGCTTTACGATCCAGCCATCAGTGTACGGCTCGTTATTAAGAAGTTCTGGAGCATCTTCGAGCTCGGTATTTACTTCAACCACTTCACCACTTACAGGAGCGTAGATGTCCGATGCCGCTTTAACAGACTCAACAACACCGAACTCTTCACCTTTAGAGAAGCTTGCACCAACTTCTGGCAGCTCAACAAAGACCAGATCACCCAAGGCTTCCTGGGCATGGTCAGAGATACCCATGGTAACGACACCATCCTCCTCGATGCTGATCCACTCGTGAGAGGTTGCGAATTTGTAGTTAGCTGCGACGCTCATATGCGACTCCTGAATAGTTAACTTCTGCCTCTGTTGGCAGGTGACAAGATGGACTTCGAGTTCTCTCAACAAGTCGTTTCAACAAGTTCTCACAACGGTTCTCTGTGTAACTTGGTTGTATATCCCGCCGATCTATTAAAACGGCAAAATTATCACTAGAGTTTACTCCTGGCAACATAAAGTTTCTTTTACGAAACTATTTTGCCTTTATACGACATTCATACGATCTACGTTTCCTTTTCAGCTTCAAGGTCAGTACCATAGCTCCAAAGGATGTAAGGCAGGCGCCCGATGAAGATAAATAGCACCAATATAGAGTCTACCGTTGAGCCACTGGCGTTGGGCAAACGCGTAAAAGAGTTGCGGCTTTCCCAAAACCTCACATTAGAGCAGGCTAGCCAATTGACCGGGCTGGCTCGTTCAACACTATCCAAGATCGAGAACGAGCAGATTTCTCCCACCTTTGCGGCCGTATCCAAACTCGCCAAAGGCTTAGGAATTGCGTTACCCCAGCTTTTTAGCCAACCCAAGCAAGAGCCTGCAAAGAGGGTTTCAAGCTCCGGCCGTCGGGACATAACACGGCTTGGCGAAGGTAAGTTCCACCCTACGCCGACCTACGAGCATGAACTGCTGGCTACACAGCTATCTAATAAGAAAATGGTGCCATTCAAAACGTCAGTGAAAGCACGCGCCTGGGAAGATTACAGTGACTGGGTAAGACACGAGGGTGAAGAGTTCCTCTACGTCATTAGCGGCTCCATCACTCTTTTTACTGAGTTCTACGAACCGATAGAGCTGCAACAGGGTGATAGCGCCTACTACGACTGCGAAATGGGGCATGCACTGGTCTCGACCAGCGAAAGTGATGCCGAAGTACTCTGGGTTACCGCCTAAATCTCAGTAAAGTTGAGAATTTTGGCTTGCATCGAGCCCCTGGTAGGCATATTTTATTTCCTATAGGAAACTTTCCTCAAAACTACAATGGAAGTATCCCAATTAAAGACAGTGCAGAACGCATTACCCTAAAGTAACGAGATAGACACTCAGGCGAGATCGCCTGATTAATCGCAGGAGCACCCATGAGTGAGCAGCTAAAACGCACCCCACTGTATGACCTACACGTTGAGATGGGCGCGAAGATGGTTCCATTCGCCGGCTATGATATGCCGGTACAGTATCCGCTCGGTGTTCGCCGCGAGCACCTTCACACGCGCGAACAGGCAGGACTCTTCGACGTGTCACACATGGGACAGGTTCGGATCAGCGGTGAGCGTGCCGCGATAAGTTTTGAGTCGTTAGTTCCTGTAGATATCTACGACCTTCCCAAGGGCAAGCAGCGCTACGCGATTTTTACCAACGACCAGGGTGGTATTGAAGACGATTTGATGGTGACCAACTTTGGAGATCACCTATATGTGGTCGTAAACGCTGCCTGCAAAGAGGCGGATATCGCCATGATGCAGCAGAAGCTCGACGTTGAAGTCACGGAACTTGCCGACCGCGCCTTGGTTGCACTCCAGGGTCCCGCTGCAGGTAAGGTCTTCAAACGTCTCTGTCCTGAGAGCGCTGATATGGTTTTCATGGACTCTCGCATACTTTCAGTCGAAGGCGTTGAGTGTATCGTCAGCCGTTCAGGTTACACCGGCGAAGATGGCTTTGAGATCTCCATTCCAGCTGATCAGGCCGATTCGCTTTGCCGCCTGATTCTGGCGCAGCCTGAAGTTGAGCTTATCGGCTTGGGGGCACGCGACTCACTGCGTTTGGAGTCAGGCCTCTGCTTATACGGTCATGACCTCGACCCAACAACTACACCTGTTGAAGCGAGCCTGCTCTGGGCGATTAGCAAGGTACGTCGGGAGGACGGCGATCGCGCCTTCGGTTTCCCGGGTGCGGAGATTATCTATCAGCAGATCGCTGAGAAGAATTACAGCCGCAAACGCGTTGGTCTGATCGGACTTGGCAAAGCGCCTGTTCGTGAAGGTGCAGTGCTCGTCAACGCGGCGGGGGAAGAGATTGGTAAGGTCACTAGCGGCAGCTTCGGCCCAAGCATCGAGAAGCCGATTGTTATGGCGTACATCGATCCAGCTTATGCCGCGATGGATACCGAAGTGTTCGCCCAGGTGCGTGGTAAACAGCTTCCGCTACAAGTTTGCAAAATGCCGTTTGTAGAGCAACGCTACCACCGCGGATAACAAATCGTGCGCCTAGCCATTAGGGCTGGGCGCACACAACTCCTCTGAAAAATCAAACTTCAAAAGTGGCCTAACCTCTCACTCTGTTAGACCTCCGCACGCTGCTTCAATAAAAGATATCCGCTACTGAATAAAAGTTGCAAAGTTCTCCACTGGCTCGCGCTCAGCGCTTAGGGCGTTTATGGGCGCATCCAGATCGGCGTATCCAACAGCCATGCCACAGGCAAGCATGAGCTCATCGGGAGGCGATAGGTGTTTAGCAAGTGTCTTGTGTAATCCCGTCCAATACCCCTGCGCACAGGTCGCCACGCCACGCTCCTCTAAAAGCAACATCAAGCCGTGGATAAACATACCTAGGTCCATCCACTGCCCCTCATTAAGCGAACGGTCAATGTAGAAAAAGATACCGAGAGGCGCACCGAATAGTTGTGCATTCTTTGCAAACTGAGCGTGCCGACCCGCTTTATCCTCTCGCTCCACTCCGATTGTCCGGTAAAGGGCCTCTCCAACTTCAAAACGCAAACGGCGATAGGGCTCCTTCAACGGCGAGGGGTAAACCAAGTATTCAGGGGTCTCCCAACCTGCAGTATCAATACGTTCCACCGCATCTTTTTTGAGTCGTTCTAGCGGCTCACCACTCACTACGTAGAGGCGCCAGGGCTGCAGGTTACCGTTCGAGGGTGCTCGTGATGCGAGCTGCAATACCTCATTGATAAGCCCTTCAGAAACAGGTTTTGAGGTAAATGCGCGACAGGTACGCCGGCTCTTTATCGCTTCACTTAAATCCATCATTCGCTCCTCTAAGTGGCCTTAACGCCAGCCGCTAAAAAGTTGTAGATACAATTACTGTACTTATCAGTTATTATAATTCTCATTGGTTTAAATGGAAGTTGGATATGTCGCAAGCAGAAACAGATAGACTCTCGCTAGGTTCAATGGAGAATCTGCTCGCCTATCGCTTACGCTCGGCTCAGTACCTCCTATTTACCGTGCACTCCGAAGTTTTTGGGCGCCACGGAATTACTCCGGGTCTTTACGGCATCCTTATTGCGATTCGATACAACCCAGGCTGCAGCCAGATAGCTGTCTGCAATCGTTTGAAGATAGACAGCTCTGCTATGGTCGCGGCACTCGATAAGCTGGAAAAACTTGGGTTGGTTGAACGCCGGCCCTCGCCAACAGATAGACGCCAACGTGCACTCTACCTCACCGATAGAGGCGAGTCTGTCATGACAGAGACTGAGGCGCAGGTAACTCAGCAGGAGCAAGAGGTTCTCAAGGAGTTTAGTGCCCAAGAGCGCGCAACTCTGATGGCGCTACTCGAACGCTTTGACCGATAAGCGCTATTTCTACGTCGTACCCTCAGGGAATTAGAATCAAACCTGCCGCCGCTGTGAGGGCTAGCGCTGTGGCGCGCGCCAACCACTTCGCATTATCATCTTTTGAGAGCAGTCTCTGAAGCCCCTTGCCACCTGATGCGTAAGCTACTATCGCTGCGACCTCAATCAAGATAAATGTACCGCCCATAATAGCCACTTGCGGCGCGACTTCTGCTGATGGCTCGATGAACTGTGGGAAGAATGCTGTAAATATCAGGATCAACTTGGGGTTGGTCGAAGCGATGAGCGCTTCTGCCTTGGCCATCTGCCAGATACCATTCTGACGCCCATCGATTGCAGAGAAGTTAACGCGCGCACTTAAGGTCTGCCATGCCATATACAAAAGATAGGCCGCACCTGCGAAGCGCATAATATAGAAAGCGTTCTCACTCATTGCTAGTAGAGCTTCAAGACCAACTGCCAGCAAAATCAGCATGATTACCATTACAGGTAGGCGCGCTAATCCGGCGAGTGAGGAACGCGCTATGCCTTCCCGGGTACCATGCACCAAAGCGATAAGATTATTCGGGCCCGGGAAAAAGTTCATACCGATACATGCTGGCAGGAAAACCCACCACTGAGCTTCGTTCATTACTGCACCTTAAAATGGCTAAGCGATCTAGTTGCGCTGCCGTTGGACAAAATGGGGAAGGGTAACCTGCCGCCAAACCGACAGTATTCTCATAGCAAAGGCAGCCGCCATCGCAGCGAGCGCGACCCAACGATTTGCATACCCGAGGTACCACTCAAGTGAGAGATAGACAGCTGAGGCAAAGATCGCACAGGTCGCATAGAATTGGCTATCGGCTCTTAGCACCAACGGAATCTGGTCGGTCAGCAGGTCGCGAATCATCCCGCCGGCCACGCCAGTTACCACGGCCATCGTCACTGCAACAATGGGGGCGGCGTCGAGGGAGAGTGCCTTCTGCAGGCCGATGACCGAAAACAGAGCCAATCCAAAAGCGTCCAATACCAATAGCGCTCGTCGCGGCGAATGAAGATAGCGTGACCAGATGAAGGCGAACACCGAGGTGCTAACCGCTATCTGAAGGTAGATTGGGTTTTCAACCCAAACTAAGGGGTAAGCACCCAGAGTGACGTCGCGAATCGTTCCGCCGCCTAGCGCCGTCACCATTCCCAGTACGATTACCCCGAAGAAGTCTATTCCTCGCCCCGCTGCCGCCAGAACACCAGTAATCGCGAATACAGCAATACCGACATAATCGGCAGCGGTAATAAATTGTTCATAGCTAAACGGCCAATCGAACATGGGAGTTTCTCGAACTATATGGGCAGTCGTTTGTATCAAAAAAGCGCGCCAAGCCCAAGCTAATTCCCGCCCAAACAAAAAAAACCTCGCCGCAGCGAGGTCTATTTATACGTCTACTTATCGGACTTTTTCGGCTCCAATGTATCGAGGTTCACACCGATACTCTCACCAATCTTTTTCATAGCAGGAAGAGAGACAGCCATATCAAGAATAGCGTCCATGGTCTGCCCTACAGCGGAGCCGCCAGAGCGCTCCGATCTATCAAGGCCTGAAATGTGGTTGATCGAGATGCCATCGATCTTCTCAATTGGTTTTACCATCTGACCAACAATTTCTGGCATCGCATTTAACCGCAATTTTTCCAGCTCGAGTGTTTGAGTCTGGGCACTGCGACCGTTTTCAGCAGTTATCATTGCCGCTGCAGCGTCCGCTTCTGCCTGCTTCATAATCCGCAGCGTTTCGGCCTCCTCGCGTTTGATCACGCCGCGAGCCTTGGCGGAGAGCTTGTCACTCTCGGATGTGATTCGAACACGCAGGGCCTCAGACTCGGCTTGCTGCTCCGCAGCCAATAACGCAAGTTCCTTGCGACGGCTAGCCTCGGCCATCTGGCGAAGCGTCTCGAGCTCTTGCTCAGCCTGCACTACGGCAGCATGAGCAGCGGTTGCTTTGGCACTCGCAGCGCTACTCTCCTCACTCTTCGCGGAGAGCTGAATCTGCTTATCTTGCTCAGCAATTTCCAGCGCTCTTAGCTGAGCAATTTCGGACTCCTTGATTGCCAGTTCGCGTGCGATATTGGCCGACTGAATCTCTTGCTCCATTTTGATACGCGCCTGAGCAGCATCTCGCTCCGCTTCCGCTTTGCGACGAGCAACTTCAGTCAGTTGGGTTGCAAGCAGCATCTCTATCTCTTGCGCTTGAGCTATTTCAGATCTGCGCTGTTCTAGATCAATTTCGAGTTTTCTTCGGTTGGACTCAACCTCAGCGCGGCGCACCTGCACTTGCGTGTCGCCCTCTATTTCCGCGCGCTCGCGCTTCGACTTAGCAATCACCTCAGCTAACTTGCGCATACCAACGGCGTTGAAAGCGTTATTCTCATCAAGTGAAGCGAACGGGGTTTGATCAAGCATCGTCAGCGAGACACTATCCAGTTCTAAACCGTACTTCGCCAGCGTATCGGTTAATGCGGCGCGCACTTCACGTACGAACTCAGACCGGTTTTCGTGCAACTCGTCCATGGTCATCTGCGCGGCTACAGCGCGAAGCGCATCTACCATCATGCCGTCAATCAGGGATTTCAGTTGGTCCGGCTGGAAGGTTCGTTTGCCAAGCGTTTGAGCTGCTCGAACTATAGCCCTCTCTTCGGGGATAACCGAAGCGTAGAACTCTGCACCCACATCGACACGCATTCGATCTTTCGTAATTAGAGAGTGATTCCCCGTGCGGCTCACGTCCATACGAATTGTCTGCATATTTACGCGGCTGATCTCATGAAAGAAGGGGATAGCCAAGACACCCCCGTCAATCACTACTTTGCGCCCGCCGATGCCGGTACGGACAAAACTGACTTCATTTGTCGCTCTTTGGTAAAACCAAGCGGCTAGCACAATAAGAATGGCCGCAACTACAACCAATAATACAATCCAACCAAGAGTACTCATCTCAACTCCTCCAAACTAACCGATCAAAAGACCGGCGGGAAATGGCGACCGCCACGATCCAAGGTGATCCAGCGCAACTCGGTAAACGAGTCGAGCGACCAACGACCACCGTAGCGACCAACCCCGGAAGCTTTCACACCTCCAAACGGCACGTGAGGCTCATCGTTAATATTCTGACAATTTACGTGGCAGATACCTGTCTCCAGATGACCGGCCATTCTTAACGCACGCGCCTCATCTCGTGTCCAGACAGCTGCGGTGAGTCCATACTCAGTGTCGTTATTGAGCGCTATCGCCTCCTCATCACTGCTGAAGGATTTAACGATAACTACGGGACCGAAAGTCTCGTCGTGCCAAATATCCATGTTGTCGTTCACATCAGCCAGCACAGTCGGTTCAACAAAGTTGTCCCAGCTCTTTCCACCAAGTAGAACCGTCGCCCCTTTAGCCACCGCATCATCGATTAGCGCTTTGACACGCAAGGCCTGACGGTTGTTCACGAGCGGGCCAATTACATTCTCTTTATCCTTGGTATGCCCGGTTCTAAGCTTTGCCGCTCGGGCTAGGAACTTCTGCATGAACTCATCGTAAACGCGCTCATGTACTAGGAGTTTTTCGGTCGACATACAAACCTGGCCTTGGTGCATAAAGCTGCCGAAATTCGCAGCTCGTGCCGCTGCATCGAGATCCGCATCCTCCAGCACTATCATGCTATCTTTGCCGCCCAACTCCACACAGGCTTTTTTGAGGTGTGCGCCAGCCTTTGCCGCTATATGTCGACCTACAGCGGTCGATCCAGTGAACGAAACAGCTTTGACCCGCCGATTCATAATCATCTCATCGCCGACAGCGCCAACGCTTTCGCGAGAGCAGGTCACAACATTGAAAACACCTGCAGGTATCCCGGCCTCCTCTAAAATTTCAGCAAAATAGAGACCTCCAGAGTAAGGGGTATCTTCCGACGGCTTTAATACCACGGTGTTACCGGCAGCTAGAGCTGCGGCAAAGCCGCGAGAGGTTAGGATGCCCGGCATATTCCACGGGCTGATGACACTGACAACACCTAGTGGCCAGCGAGTCGCAGTCATAAACTTACCATGCTCAGATGGAAGCACTTCACCAGTGTTCATGTAACAGAGCGCCGCGGCTGAGCGAAACACCTCCGCCACATAGCCTGCTTCAAACATTCCCTTCCCGAACCAACCGCCGCCCTCAGCGACAGCCGCTGCAGCAAAATCTCCGCCACGGCGCTCCCACACATCTGCAATCTTATGCAAGTAGTGCGCTCGTGTATGATGGGGTAATGCGGCCCAAGCTGGAAAAGCTGCCTGAGCAGCATCAACCGCACGCTTGACGTCGGCTGTCGTGCAGTCAGGAATCCTGGCGTAGAGGGTATTGTCTGACGGATTCAAGTCATCAAATGTACGTGAAGCTGGAATCCAGCTACCGTCTATATACATACCCTTTATCCTGGGCGAGTTGTGCGGGATGTCTGACATCGGGTCAATCTCCTAATAATCAGAGTTTGCGTGACTGCTCGGCGCGTCGCGCCGCTTCTTCAATTTCACGCAAAATTGTCTGTAACCGATCCGCCGAGCTATCCAAGCTCGGCATCACAACTTTCTCGGTCGAGGTAGACCTATTCACACTCCGGTGTTGAGGTCGCGTCGGCAAGCGGCCGGCTTCGCTCGCTGTTCCTTTGCGGCTAGACTGCGCCGAAGCGCTCTCTACAAGAGCTTCGAGATCCATTCCATAAACCAAGTTTAGAGTCGAAATAGGACGACTCTCTGGCATAACCGTTGGGCTCGGCTGGATGGTTTCGGCAGGTTTGCTTGTCGTAATTGAAGCCGGTGAATTTGCCACCTCAAAAACGGGAGTGACCTCCTCAGACACTGGCTTTTTCGGAATCTGAGATCCCTCAAAACTCGCCATGGCTTGGGACGCTATCTGAGCGAACGCGCGATCCTCTGTACCGGCCCTGACCGATAAAGTCGGCTCTGTCGCGCGGGTAGTCGTTTTAGCTCGAGGGGCTGACTTTCCACCGAGATAGGCGGCGGTCACCGCAGGGTCGTTCAGAAGATTATCTGCACTGTCCTGGTGTGCTATCCGGCCGTTCTCCAGCAGATATCCGCGGTCCGCTATTGCTAGAGACTGACGGGCATTTTGCTCTACCATCAGAATGCCTAAACCGGCAGCCTTTACCCGTTTTAGGCTATGGAACAACTCCTTCGACAGGAGCGGTGAAAGCCCCAAAGAGGGCTCATCCAGGGCTAGTATTGTTGGGTTGGACATCATTGCGCGACCAATGGCTACCATCTGCTGCTCACCCCCGGACATGGTCCGCACTACCTGTTTCTGGCGCTCTGCCAACTTGGGAAATAGGTTCAGTACCCGCTCCAAACTGGCACCCTCTTCATCCCTTGCGCGCTCGCTGTAGCTACCAAGCAGTAGGTTCTCCTGCACCGTGAGGTCAGGAAATACACCGCGCCCTTCAGGAACCAGAGCGATCCCCTCCTCAACTATTTTATTGGGCTTGAGACCCGAGAGCTCGGTACCGCCCATCAGGACATCGCCATGTACCGCTCCCTCACAGATGCCACATATAGACTTGAGCAGTGTTGACTTCCCTGCTCCATTCGCACCTAAAATCACCACAATTTCGCCAGGTACGACCTTAAGACTTACTGACTCTAGAGCACGGTGTTTACCGTAGCTTGCCGATAACTCTTTAACCTCAAGCATCATCTTCTCCCAGATAGGCCCGAATCACTTCAGGATCGCTAAGAACCTGTGCGGTCGGTCCTTCAGCAATTTTCCGCCCCGATGACATTACGACGCAACGATCGCAGAGTGATCGAATGGCATCCATGACGTGCTCGACAAGTACGATAGTTCGCCCCTCTTCCCTTAGGCGTTTTATCAGCGCGATACCCTCTTCCAGCTCCGTGGGATTTAGACCAGCGAGCCACTCATCTAAAAGTAGCACCTTCGGATCACCCACTAACACGCGCGCCAACTCAACACGCTTAGTGTCGATGTAGGTCAGCTCGGATGGTCTGGCCGCTGCGCGGCGCTCCAGACCAACAAGCTCCAACATTTTCATAACTTGCCGCTCTGCTTCTCGCCCCCAACGCCTGCGATGTCCGAAGACAGCACCAGCCATGACGTTCTCCATCACCGACATGGATGGAAGCATGCGGACTAATTGGAAGGTACGCGCAACGCCCTTGCGCGCAATTTTCTGCGCGGGCAGATCACTGATAAGTTGATCTCGAAGTAGGATCTCTCCTTCACTGACTCGCAGTGAACCTGAAATCAAATTAAGCGTGGTCGACTTCCCCGACCCATTGGGCCCAATCAAACCTAGGACTTCATGCTCGGTCACATCAAAATCGAGCTCATTAACAGCAACAAGACCACCAAATCGTTTAGTAGCGCCGCGCAAGGACAGCACCGTGCTAGATTCACCCATTAGTACCCCCTACCCCCACCAAAGCGAGCTTTGATCTTAAGCAGCAATCCGACAAACCCCTGAGGCAGTAGATAGACAATTACCAAGAAGCTCAGTCCTAGAAGCAGAGTCGTCTGGTTCGGGAAGGATGCAGAGAGAAACTCCCACAGGATTGAGAAAGGTATAACCCCCACAAGCGGCCCCCAAAGACGTCCAGTACCACCAAGCAGCGCCATAATAACGACCTGGAAGGAGAGCATTGGAGTGAAGGCTATCAGCGGCTCTATATACCCATAGCGCGGCGCCATAATTGCTCCAGTCATTGCAGCCACAGCTCCGGGGATCATAAATAGCAGCACTTTTGAGAGCGCGGTATTTATACCAGAGTGACGCGCCACCTCTTCGTCATCACCAATGATACGCAAGGCAAAACCCAATCTAGAGCGGCCAATTAACCAACCAACAAGGAAGATCAGCGCGGCTAGCGCGACAAGCATCCAGTAGAACGTCGCCTCCTCAAACCAGATAGATATCAAGATACCTTTCTGACCTGTAGCATTCTGTACAAAGGTGATAATTTGGCGCGTCATCTCCGCAAGTCCGAGTGTAAAGATGACAAAATAGACGCCGGACAGTCTTAGGGTCGCCAGACCGATCACTCCAGCGATGAGTGCACCCAAAACTCCTGCAAGTGGTATTAGAAACCAATAGGGAAGGTGGTCGAGCCCCAAGCCCGTAGTGTAGGTACCCAAACCGAAGAATGCCGCTGTCGCCAACGAGATGTAGTGAGTTGGCCCAGAAAAGAGCGCCCAACTGGTGGCAAGCACCGTAAACATCGCCATATTTACCGCTAGGGTCACGGCGAAGTCGCCAACGAACCAAGGAAGCAGTATCGCAATTACAAGCAAAACTAGAGCAGTACCGAAACTTTTATACTCTTGGCTCTTCATGACTGCCTCCGACCGAACAGCCCCTGGGGCCTGAACAGTAATATCAAGATGAAGAGTAGATAGGCCGCCGCTAATGTGAGGCCCGGATCAATAACACGTGCAACGAAGGTCTCAAGTACCCCCAAAAGCAAGGCTGCCACGATAGTACCCCGAACATCACCCACCCCACCCATGATGACAATAACCAGAGCCTTAAGCGTGAATATCACGCCAGTGGAGGCATCGAGGGTTAGAAAGGTCGATACCAGCGCACCGCCAACTGCGGTAATTGCCCCGCCCAGTGCGAATGCCAGTGCCGCTAATCTGGGTACATCGATCCCAACCAGACGGGAGCTGTCGGGAGAGACCGCTATGGCGCGGATTGACATACCTGCTCTGGATCTATTGAGCCACAGGTATAGCACGCCACAGATAACTACTGCGGCGATGAAGGCCAAGATCCGATTTACTGCATAGGTCTGGCCCCAAATCTCGACCGGAGTGAGCATGTAAGAGTAGCTGAAATAGTCGCCGCCAAAGGTTGCGAGCATCAAGCCTACTGCTACGAACGAGAGGCCGAAGGTCGTCAAAATCGAATCGACTTCTAGTTGCCCTCTAGACTTCGCTCGCCTGACGAGCGGCCGCAAGACAATTATGTAGATTAGCCAGTTCAAGCCAAAGGCCACAGGCGCCAGAATGAAAATAGTCAATAGTGGACTTAGAGCCCCTGCAGTCCAAAACCAGAATGCAGCAAAACCACCAGCGACCAGTATCTCGCCATTCGCCAGGTTCATGATGCGGGACATGCCGTACTGTAGATTCAATCCCATGGCTATAAGAGCATAGGTACCGCCCAACAGTAGGCCAGTGATCAGTATGTCCATAAATTAGACTGCCAGCAGAAAGCGAGCACCGGGATAGCCCGGTGCCCAGACAAGGGAACTACTCCCAACCCTGTTTTAGACGTGGCGCGACTGCACCCTCTCGCCCAGTGGAGGCAACGCCTTTGAAGACGCCATCCTGCCACTGACCAACCGTCCAATATGCCGAGTTGTTGTTGTTCTCGTCCCAACTGATCTTACCCATAAGCGTATCGAAATCATTCTTGGCTATGTACTCCGAAACCACTTTACGATCGATTGAGTCGGTTGCCTCAATAGCCTGCTCCAGGATCTGGAATGAGGCGTAGACCATACCCGAGGCCCAAAAGTCAGGTTTTTCACCTGTCACCTCTTCGTGCCGCTTCATGTAGGCTTGGAAACTGGGGTCATCAGCATTGACGCCGCCGGCTCCTAGAACGTTGTTGGCTGCCGCACCATTGGCACCGGCATAGGCAGGGAAGGCGGTTGCCACCGCTGTGTAGAACGCCTTTACGTTAAGGTCTTCTACCACTGCTTGCTTGGTCAAACCAAAAGTATCAGGTGGGTAAGAGAATGCCACAAAGGCGTCAGGATTGGCCTCTTTCGCTCCTTTAACCACAGGGGAAAGGTCTTGAGTTCCCAACGGGTAGGAGGTTTGATAGACGATATCGAAGCCGGCTGACTGGAGAGCTGGAGCCGCGCGTTCGGCAAGCTCGATACCAAAAGCATCAGCCACATTCACCATTGCGACACGATTGCCAATATCTCCGGCAGCCTTCATCGCAGCGAGAACTTCAGCTACGCCCTCCGCCAGCCCAGACGCTCCGCCAAGGGTGAAATACATATTAGGAAATTTACTTGAGAGCTCCTCAACCTGATCTGAAATCGCCGTATGAGTAATCATCGGATAGCCGTAGCGCGCGAAAACAGGAGCGGCTGCGATGTTTAGCCCCGTTGCGTAAGGAGCGAGTATGAAGTCTGCTTTATCTTGGGTAGCTAGGCGTTGAACTGCTTTGATGGTCTCACCAGGATTGGTCTGATCATCATATTCAATGATCTCAACCATGTATCTCGTACCGCCAACATCCAGCCCCCCGCGACTGTTAACATCGTGCGCCCAGAGCTTGACGTTGGGCCAGAACGAAACCACAGCACCGCCAGCGAGGCCACCAGTCTTTGGAGCTACTGCTCCAATTTTCAGCGTTTCAGCCGCCTGTGTGGAGCCGATTGCCAACGCAAGAGCTGCACTGGCACTTAGTTTGAGGAACAATCTTTTATTCATATGCACTCCTCCCCTAACAGACCCACCGCTACCTTTGCGGGCGACCGAATCTTATTAGGAAACCATTGTTGGATTTATTGTTTGGTCATACCAAGGCAGTTACGTACCAGTTTGTTCCTCTGGATCAATTGGAGCTTTCGTAAATTGATTCATGAAATTTCACTTAGTGAAATAACAATTCAGCGTTTGACTGGAGATAAAAAAACCTCGCCGCAGCGAGGTTTCTACTAGTCAGAGCACAACTTACATAAGTGTTTAGAACGGAATATCATCGTCGAAATCATCGAACGCAGGTGGCTGCTGTGCTGGCGCCTGCTGTGGTGCCTGTTGCGGGGCTTGCTGGCGAGGCGCCTGTTGCTGAGGTTGACCGTAGCCTGGATCCTGATTGTAGCCACCGCCCATGCCACCTTCACCACCGCGAGAGTCAAGCATCTGCATCTCACTACCGACGATCTCAGTGGTGTAGCGATCCTGACCGTTGTTATCCTGCCACTTGCGAGTGCGCAGAGAACCCTCACAATAGATCTTTGAACCCTTCTTCAGATATTCACCCGCAATTTCAGCCAAGCGGTTGAAGAATACGACACGGTGCCACTCAGTGCGTTCCTGCATCTGGCCAGACTGCTTATCTTTCCAAGTCTCACTAGTGGCAATGTTAACGTTGGTTACCGCACCACCGGACGGCATATAGCGCACCTCTGGATCGCCACCTAGATTACCAACCAGAATCACCTTGTTAACACCACGTGCCATCAATTCTCTCCACAAAAACACTTAGAAATTTCGCTCTACTTTAACAGATCACACCTGACGAATCAGCCGTAAAATTAACCAATTTTTGCCTTGGGCAGGTGGTATAATCCCGCTTTTGCCCGCACGATTTGGAGCACAAATGGACAAGATTCTTGTACGCGGCGCGCGTACTCATAACCTCAAGAATATTGACCTAGATATCCCTCGCGATAAGTTGGTCGTTGTGACCGGACTGTCGGGTTCAGGCAAGTCATCTCTGGCATTCGATACCCTTTATGCGGAGGGCCAACGCCGTTATGTAGAGTCGCTCTCTACCTATGCTCGGCAGTTTCTTTCGATGATGGAGAAGCCAGAGATGGACCATATTGAGGGTCTCTCTCCAGCGATCTCTATCGAGCAAAAGTCGACCTCACACAACCCACGTTCGACAGTGGGGACAATCACCGAGATCTATGACTACCTGCGCTTGCTCTTCGCGCGAGCCGGTGAGCCACGCTGCCCTGAGCATGACCTTCCGCTCAAGGCGCAGACAATCAGCCAGATGGTTGATCAGGTACTCGCGTTGCCCGAAGGCAGTAAATTGATGCTTCTTGCACCGGTTGTGCAGGATCGTAAAGGTGAGCACTTACATACCCTCAGTAACCTCCGCGCTCAAGGTTTCGTACGCGCACGAATCAATGGGATTGTCGTAGATCTTGATGAAGCCCCAGAGCTTGATAAGAACAAAAAGCACCGCATTGATGTAGTAGTAGATCGATTTAAGGTGCGCGAGGACCTGCAGCAGCGTTTGGCAGAGTCATTTGAAACCGCCCTCGAGCTTACCGATGGCATTGCCACAGTCGACTGGATGGATGGCGAGGGTGAAGAGATGATCTTCTCCGCCCGCTTCGCTTGCCCCAAGTGCGGCCACTCAATTCAAGAACTGGAACCGCGCCTCTTCTCATTTAACAACCCGCATGGTGCATGCCCCAGCTGTGATGGACTCGGGGTACGTCAATATTTTGATCCCGGAAAAGTCGTACATGACCCAAGCCTAACAATCTCTGAAGGGGCTATTAGAGGGTGGGATCGCCGCACCCTCTACTACTTCCAGCAGCTAAAAGCCGTTGCAGAACACTACGGTTTTGATATTGATACGCCGTTTAAAGCGCTGAGCAAAAAACATCAAGACGCCGTACTCAAGGGCAGCGGCAGCGAGGCTATACCCTTCCGCTACCTCAACGATCGTGGCGACATAATCAGCAAGTCACACCCATTCGAGGGAGTTCTAAACAACCTTGAGCGCCGTTACCGTGAGACGGAGTCGGAGATGGTGCGCGAGGACCTCGCAAAGTACCTCAACATGCAGCCCTGCCCAAGCTGTAACGGCAGCCGCCTGCGTAAAGAGGCGCGCCATGTATTTATCGATGAGAAAACGCTTCCAGATCTAACCAAGCTCCCTATAGGTGCAGCAAAATCCTATTTTGAGCAGCTCACGCTTGAAGGTAAACAGGGTGAGATCGCCGAGAAGATCCTTAAAGAGATCCGTGACCGTTTAAGCTTCCTTGTAAATGTCGGCCTCGACTACCTCTCCCTTGAGCGCAGTGCCGACACACTCTCCGGCGGTGAAGCGCAACGAATTCGCCTGGCGAGCCAGATAGGGGCAGGTCTTGTTGGGGTCATGTACATCCTCGACGAACCCTCTATCGGTCTTCACCAACGTGATAACGAGCGTCTACTGAAGACCCTTGTACA
>Ga0209961_1000220_pt1 | contig 20650 bp, 17 predicted proteins | sample SalPonA_B_H2O_MG_FD_185719 | JGI IMG/M metagenome (GOLD analysis project Ga0209961, IMG submission 185719) | Water microbial communities from South San Francisco under conditions of wetland restoration - Salt Pond MetaG R2A_B_H2O_MG (SPAdes)... | ecosystem: Environmental > Aquatic > Non-marine... | reverse complement strand
CTTTGCCCCTTCTTTAATCATCCCCGAAGAAGATATTGACGAGGGCATGAACCGTCTCGGTGCCGCGATTGCAGAACTGACCAGCTAGTACTCAATCATGGCCATTCATCCCTTTCAGCCCCAACTCAACTCATTGGCTGCCAAACAGGCAGCCATGATTGAATTTACTATTCAACTAGCCAACATCAATTCAGGCAGCCTCAATGCCGAGGGTGTTAACAAGGTGGGTGAAGTGTTGGTTGAGGGCGCTAAAGATCTTGGCGCTACTATTCGGCGCGTGCCATCAGCCCCCTACCGTGTCATTGATGATCGCGGTGAATGGCGAGAGTCCCCGTTAGGTGATGCATTTATATTAACAAAGCATCCCGCGGCAAAACGCCGGATTTTACTCGCTGGGCACTTAGATACTGTCTTCCCTAAAGACAGCCACTTTCAACAGTGCCAATGGTTAGATAACAACACTCTCAATGGGCCTGGAGTGGCTGATCTGAAAGGTGGGCTTGTGCTAATGTTTGAAGCCTTGAGGGTACTCGAAAATTCACCTTATGCGGGAGAAATCGGTTGGGATGTTCTTCTCAACCCCGATGAAGAAATAGGGTCACCCTCCTCGGCGCCATTATTTGTTGAATTAGCCAAAAACTGCCAAATTGGCATGATCTACGAACCGTGTATGCCCAACGGCCATTTGGCCGGAGATCGCAAAGGATCAGGGAATTTTAGCCTAGTTTGCCAAGGTCTAGCGGCACATGCTGGCCGCGAACACCATTTAGGTAGAAATGCTATTCGGGCAATCTGTGACGCCATGACCGCGATTGATGATTTAAATGGTCATTGGCCCGGCGTGACATTGAATCCCGGCTATATTCATGGAGGCGGTGCCCTCAATATTGTGCCCGATAAAGCGGTCGGCAAATTCAATGTGAGGGTAGCCACCCTCGATGAAATGCACCACGTTGAGACTGCACTGGCGCAAGTAGTAGCACAAATAAATCAACGCGACGGCATAACACTGGAGCTTCACGGTAACTTTGGTCGCCCTCCCAAGCAAGTGACAGGACGCCAAGAATCACTTTACACATTGGCACAGCAATGCGGCCAAACTCTTGGATTAGATCTGCAATGGCACCCTACGGGTGGCTGCTGCGATGGTAATAATCTAGCCGCTGCGGGTGTCATCAATATCGATACCCTTGGAATACAAGGCGGTAAAATCCACTCTGACAAAGAATATCTTCTCGCTGATAGCTTTGTGCCCCGTGCCCAGCTGAGTGCCATGCTATTACTACAATTAGCAAGCCAAGCCGATCACCCCTGTTGGTTCAAATAATCTTGTTGGCCTGACTCAACATAGTCTCTAGCCCTCAATGACACTAAACTGTGGATATAACATTGAGGGAGCTAACTATGCGAATTACCGCTATTTTTACTGCATGTCTAATCTCCATGACACCTATTGCCATGGCAGATTCTCCGCCTGTTGCCCTAGTTATTCATGGTGGCGCGGGCACTATTTTGAAGAAAAACATCACCCCGGCACAACGCCAAGAATACCATCGCGCACTCAAAGAGGCGGTTCGCAAAGGGCACAACATTCTGACCGAGGGAGGAAGTAGTGAAGACGCTGTTATCGCGGCCATTACATCGATGGAGGATTCACCACTATTTAACGCAGGGCACGGTGCCGTGTTAAATCATCGCGGTGAAGTCGAACTCGATGCATCCATGATGCGAGGTTCTGACCGCAATGCCGGTGCAATCGCCGGGGTAAAATCAGTAAAAAACCCCATCCTAGCCGCACGCGAGGTACTCAACAACAGTCCCCATGTGTTTCTTTCCGGCGAAGGCGCTGAAACTTTTGCCCAAGAACGACAATTGACGCGTGTCGATAACAGCTATTTTATTACCGAGCGAAGGCAAAAGCAGCTTGAAAGGATCCAGCGCGAAGAACAACAAACCCTTGACGATCGCGCGGGCACCGTAGGCGCGGTAGCACTAGATGCCATGGGTAATATTACCGCGGCGACATCAACTGGTGGGATGAGTAATAAACGATTTGGCCGCGTGGGTGACGTCCCCATTATTGGTGCAGGAACTTACGCCGATAATCGTAGCTGCGGCATTTCTGCCACCGGCCATGGAGAATATTTCATTCGAGCGGTAGTGGCGTTCAATATATGCAGCCAAAGCCGCTTATTAGATATTCCCTTGCAGCAAGCCGCCGACAACGTGGTCCAACGAGAGCTCGTTGAAATGGGAGGTGATGGCGGTATTATAGGCCTTAGCCCTAGCGGAGATGTAGTGATTAGTTTCAATTCAGCCGGAATGTATCGCGCCTGGATTGATGCCGATGGCAATGAGCACAGCGCAATTTTCAAAGAAGATGAGTAATTAGACGATTGATCCCCCCAAGTAGGATACGGTACTTAGGGGAATCAACACTTGTAGACCGTTAATAAAGAACGGGAACTAACCCAATACAAACAAGCGTCGCTACAATAGGGATAATAATGGTGACTACAGCGATGTCTTTGTAGCCCTGACGATGCGTCATACCGGTGATGGTCAACATAGCAATAACCGCACCGCAATGAGGTAACGAGTCCAAGCCACCGCTAGCCATCACGGCGATGCGGTGCAATACCTCAGCCGATATACCCAACTCGATGTAAGATGGCGCCATAGTTTGCATAAATATTTGTAAGCCACCTGTGGCTGAACCGGTAATGCCAGAAATCAAGCTCACCGATGTCATCAGTTTTAACAGGGGTGGTAAATCCAATTCGGCCATTGTGACAATGAACGATTGAAAACCCGCTGTTTGTGTGACCACACCGCCAAAACCAATCACGGCCGCCGTACTAATTAGAGGCATAATCGATTCTTGTGTGCCCTGACTCATAACAGCAAAGGCGCGAGAACGAACGCTGGGAAACATCACTAACGCGACTACGCTACCCAATATAAGAGCAAAGCATGGCCACAGAATAGGCTGGCTACGAGCAAAATCCATGATTTCACCACCGCCTTGGCTCACTAACCTTGGCAGAAGAATGGTGCCCAAAACCACAACGATAGGTAGCAAAGAAGCTACCCAAGATGGATATTCACCATTTTCAACACCCTCACCCACACGATCGTTTGCACTAGGCTCAAAGACCTCACCACGCGCGGTGGCCAATCGACGCTCACGCTCAAGGTAGTACATACCCCCGCCCAACATAATGGCGCTACCGATAAAGCCGAGCAAAGAACCCGCATAGAGATCAGTACCAAAGCCAACCGAACCAATAACATTGTGGATAGAAGGTGTGCCGGGTAAGGCTGTCATGGTAAAGGTGCCCGCACCGAGGGCAACCGCCCCGGTGAACAGCCGCTTAGGAATATTGGCCTCTTGAAGCAAACGCAAACCGAGGGGATAAATAGCAAAAATTACTACAAAGACGACCACACCACCATACGTCAATAAAGCACAGGCCAATGTCGTAATCCACAGCACTTTGTCACGGCCCCAAGCATTAACCATCGCCATCGCGATACTGGTTGCCGCCATACTATCGCCCATTACTCGGCCGAAGATAGCACCACAGGCAAACAGGAGAAAGAATTTACCGGCAAACGTGAATGCACCCAATTTACCAAGAGCAAAACTTTGCATCAAACTCTCAGCCAAGGGTAAATCATTGGTCAAAATAACAACTAACGAACAAAGTACTGCAGCAAAAACAATACTTACCCCTCGAAGCGCCAACGCAATGAGCAATGACAATCCGAGAAATAAACCTAAATAGGCCATGATGATCTCCATTTTTATTATGAGTGCCGACAATGTGACCGCAGCAAAACGTAGCGTCAAGATGGCTGTTTCAAACAGACAGTTTTCAACCCTAAAACGTCACATCATACAATGTCTGAGCTAACAGTTTTGGCGGCAATCACCCACGTGTTGTTTTAGACAAACCAAAACATCTGGATGATAGTAAGGCGTCATTAGAAGAATATAGAATCTAGTGATAAAGGGATAAGTAGCTCATTTCCGCCACTTTTACTTGGCTGGCCAATCATTTCATCAAAAGCACTTGATTGACGTAAAAATACTTCTCTAGGCTTTAACTTAGACAGTTTCTCGCGCATGGCGGTGAGATTGTGTGTCGTAAGTGTCTTTTTGGCGGTTTTCCAGACCAGCCTTTCTCCTTCTCCAAAATCAACAAAACACTGATATAGGCATAGATCATAGGATTCAACCACCATTCGTGGCACCGAACCTAACTTTAACAAATCATCGTAGAGTATTTTTTGAGTCATAGCACTTCCTGAATAATATGTGTTTTACGCAGGTAAGCTACTTTTAGATGAGGGGATGATCTGTATTGTCATAGGTGTTCAAGGCTACATTTTGAATCTCGGGGCCATTTACCGTATGTTAGCTATTCAATGACCACATATGGCAACTTACCTACAGACTGCATGAACCTTCCTATTGAATACATTGCACTATTTGTGGCCGGACTTGCCGGTGGCGTCGTTAATTCCATTGCAGGTGGAGGTAGCTTTATTACCTTTCCAGCACTCATCTTAGTTGGGCTTCCTGCTATTAGTGCCAATGCCACCAACACGTTTGCCTCCTGTCTTGGTTATTTCAGTGGTCTGGCAGCATTTAAGCAACAACTCGTTTCACAATCACATCGACTCATCATGATCACCGCGATCAGTCTAATGGGGGGTGGCGCAGGGGCATTATTACTAGCGACTACACCGGCCAAGGTCTTCCAAAATGCTATCCCGTGGTTATTACTTATAGCCACCATACTTTTTGTGTGGGGACCAGTAATCAACCAGAAACTTCAGCAGCGCCCACGCAAAAAAAACCAGCGTAAAATGCTAGGCGTGTTACCTGCCATAATGCTCAGTGTTGTCTGCCTTTACGGAGGCTTTTTCAACGCGGGGCTTGGAATTATTCTCCTCAGCTATTTCAGCGTGTTAGGCATTGCCGACATCAACGTAATGAACGCACTAAAACTCTATGTTTCGGGTGTACTGAGTGTAATGGCCATCACAGTATTTATGTACCAAGGTTATATCGATTGGTTACCCGGGAGCATTTTGATGCTTGGCACAATGCTTGGTGGCTATATCGCTGCAAAAATGTCTTTAAAAGCGTCGCAACAAGTATTGCGAAACATCGTTATCGTGATTGCGGTAACCACCACCACATACTTTTTTATTGACGCTTATGCTTTTTAACATTGAGTTGCACCACGCCTACCAAAGTCTTATAACTGGCGGCGGATGACGCTGTTGGTAATCTCGCCAAAATAAATAAACCGCAATCGCAATATTAAAGATGGCACAGGCAACGCTGTACCACGGCGGCAAAATATAATTTCCCGGACCCAAGTAATGTAAAAAAATATCCCAGGCCGAGTGTAAACTCCACCCCCAAGCCAAAGCCCAAAGCGGGCGCTTTTTGGCTAGCCAGTAACAACTTCCAAACGCTAACAACCCCACAAGCTCAAGCAGTTTCCAAAATCCATCCGCTCGCTCAAAAGCAGCCAAAAGATAAATAGCCGCTACCGCGATGAGTCCCCAGCCCGAGTATTTGGCCAACGCCAAAGGACGCAAATGGCGCGCCCACATGATCGCAGGTATAGCAGCAAAAATACCAATCAGGGCCGCAGAAAGAAAAAACATAAATTGACCTGCCTTAAATCAGATTATTCTTATATACGAGTGTACAATGAGTCTACGTTAAAAAATACGTGCGGAGATAAGATGAAAAAACTAACTGTGATGGGTTTATTTTTTATGAGTTTACTTGGCTGCGGCAAAAGCTTTAACGAAAGCCATACTGACGCCCTGCAAAAAGTTGAGCAGGGAGCCATGTTAATCGATGTTCGCAGTGAAGCCGAGTACCGTGAAGGTCATCTTGAAGGGTCTACTCGCATTACTCACACGGATATACTAAAAGGTGTTCAAGCCATGGGGATAGCTAAAGATACCCCGCTAGTCTTGTATTGCCGAAGTGGAAATCGCTCAGGACAAGCGACAACCGCTTTACAAAACGCAGGCTACACTGCCGTAACCAACGGCGGCGCCTACAGCTCATTAGTGGCCGCAAGCCAACCCTAGTAGTCAATGCGGTCAGGCTCTACTCGTTGATCTATCGTGGCTGATTAATTTTTATTGGGTTTAAAATAAGTATTAATTAGCCTGACCAGCATACTCATGGTGACTGGTTTTGCCAATGACTCGTTAATTCCGGCTAAGGCAGATAAATCAATCACCTTATTAGATAAATCAGCCGTCAATAAGATAATGGGAAGCTGTTCCGCCGAGTAATTTTCTCTAATTCTATGTGATTGCTCTAAGCCAGTCATATGGGGCATTTGATGGTCCATAAGCACAAAGCAGTATTGTTCACCATGCTTGTCGAGAAGCTGATTCACCTCCTGCGCAGTCTCTGCTAAATCGACAACCACCCCCAAAGGCTCCAGCAGGTCACCAATCACCTCTAAATTAATAGGGTCATCATCGACAGCAAGAATTCGACAGCCTTGGTAAATATCTTGATCAGGAGCTTCAAAATCTAACTGTGACGTGCGTTTAATCACTTGCTCTGTGTGCGAAACTTCAAAATCAATCACAACGACAAAGGTGGTACCCTGCCCCAATTTTGTATGGACCTCAATCTTGCCATCCATCGCATCGACAATACTTTTTACAATTGACAGCCCCAAGCCCACCCCTCGAAATGGCCTTGTCTCAGTCATATCTGCTTGCGTAAATGGAAGGAAAAGCTCCGAAATAAACGCCTCATCAATACCAGGGCCAGTATCAGAAACACTAAACTTACAGGACCTACCTATTGCACTGGCAAACGTTTCCACTGTAAGCGTCACTTCGCCTTGGGAAGTGAACTTAATAGCATTATTCAAAAGATTGGTAAGTACTTGGGACAGGCGAATATCGTCTCCCAATAGCTCTAGACTAGAACCACTTGGATAGTTAAACGTCAAGGTAAGGCCTTTCTTTGTGGCCAAAATTTCCATCTGTAACTTTATCGAGCTAACCAAATCTCTGAGATCAAAGGCCCGCTTAGTAATAGTGAGTGAAGCTGTTTGAGCCCTAGAAAAATCCAAAATATCGTTAACTAAATTTAGCAGTAAACTAGCGCTTAAATAGGCATTGTTTAATTTGCGCTGATCATGGTCATTACGCTCAGATAGATTCAAAGCTTGCAGCATACCCATGATGCTATTGAGAGGGGTTCGAATCTCATGCCCAATCATTGTAAAAAACTGATCTTTAGATTTATTGGCCTGTTCCGCGCGATGTAACGCATTTGATAGTTCCTGACGAAGCGCCTGGTTTTCACCAAGCTGCTTTTCACGCAACACCAAAGCAGAGCTGACATCAACGTATTTTGAACGATTGCGATATGCTTGCCAAATCATCAAAATGACGAGTAACAACAAACCCGTCAGCTGTAACAAGCCAAACCAAAACCGCTCAAAGACAATCTCCCCAATGGACAGCCTTACGGAAAGCGTTAAAGGTTTAAGTCCATTGCTTTCTGAAGTACTAGCTAAGTTCAGGGTAGAGTTTTGCACATCGTATTCACCCAGCGAACTTTTATCAGCAGAGTTCAATGCTACAAGGACTTGAATATCTTCCCCAGCATATTGTTGCTTAAAAATGTCTTTTAACCAATGCGTTAGTGATACCACCACGGTGGTTTCGAGACTATTTTCATCAACAACTCTCAGTAATATTAATGGTGAATCGTGAGTCCAATGTAAATAAAGTGTGTTGGGTATGAGCTTTGAAGTGTTATTGATGTAAAAATTCAAATCAGCATGACAATCAGCCCCCATAGACTGATTGGGATAAGCCAAGCCGTTGTGTAAAACAGCACACCAACTTCCATTGAGGCCAACATCAGAATAGCCCGCCGTAAGTAGACGACCTGACATGGTCAATTGATTTAATAGTTCATGTTGGGCTTCATCAAGCTCAATGGTTAATTGTTCAGAAAATACATCGAGTTTTCTTTGTTGCGACATTATCATCGAGTAATAACCCGTGATAGCCAATATGATCAAAAGCGCACCCGAAAAAAAAGCCAGTTCACTGCGACTGCTAAACAATGGTGAGCTTTTACTGTTGGACTGAATCGCTGTTTTATACTTCCCTAGAGACACTTCATAAGCCAGGTTTTCTAACAGCGATAATTGATATAACTGTACCTGTCTTAAACGATCAAAGATGAGCACCGCCGCCACTAGTGTAAAAGTAGCTAGGACCAGTTTTTCCTCGTCAACTTGATTTAAATCGCCTAAGAAATTTTGGGCAATTACAGCACCTAGGCAAACAATACCCGCTGTCCAGCGCACTCCCTTGGGTTGATAAAACTGTAAAAATATAAAAGCAGCACAAAATAATAAGGTATTCCCGACGCTTTTAAAAAATACCAGGCCCCATACCATTGTGATAAGAAGAAAACCATAAAGAAAATAACTTACCCATCGCTTAATACTTGGTGCGAGAGATATTAGCAACAAGGCAAGAATACACGTGGACAGCCAGGTAATCAGTGGCTTTTGGCTGTATGGATCAGCATAAAAGAATGAGCTCTCTGGAAATAAAATAACTAAGCTAAAGCCACCTGTTATCAATATCACAACGATTGATATAATAATGAGAAGCGGGTTAACAAACTTAAATTGCTGAATAATTGATGCGACCTTTTGCTGCCACCACGGAGAAGCGTAATCATCTGCACCAGAAATCAATTTATTTAAGTAAAAGTGATAGTGCCACGCATAAGAAGTCACGCACACAATCGTAAATAGGGAGATATTAATACGGCGTTGCAAAATAGGGTCTTGCTGCCATTGTTCAAGAGGGATGTTCAATAACGCAAAGAAAACAGCACACAATGCGATTAACGTTCCACACCAACGTCTTAAAAAATATTGACTAATATCTGGATCATCTAAAAGAATTACCACGCCAATCAATGCTAAACCAAAGCTCCATAGTGGAGGGATTCCCGCATTAGCAACAAGGATTAATAATCCCGTTAACACTGATACAATGACGCCTAGGCGAGTAAAGAAATGCTGTATTGGTAAGTAATTTTTCCAACGGAAAGTGGTTAACAAACCTACCGTGGTAACAATATTTATCCCTGCCGCGACTTGCAGTGAAGGGGCATAAATCGGAAGACCTAGCGAATATCGCCACACTGTAGCAATACCGACGGCGATAAATAGTACTCTCATTAGCCATACACGAGTATTCAGCACCCAAGTGTCAAAACACTGATTGAGATGATGACTATTATTTTCGCCAGGCTTTAGCGATGACGATGGATAGTTAAGCGAGGACACAAACTACGCTCTTAGGCATTTGGAGTACTCATAATATAGAATGCTATGGTTGAAACTGCAAAGATTAACGCCTTTGAAAAGGTCATTTTAATGGCACGCAAAATTATCCATATTGATGCTGATTGCTTCTATGCTGCCATAGAAATGCGTGACAACCCATCATTGCGAGGCATTCCGATGGCAGTGGGAGGCAGTAGCGACCGACGTGGCGTCATTGCAACATGCAACTATGAAGCGCGTGCTTTCGGCGTCAGAAGCGCCATGTCTAGCGCCACAGCTCTGCGTAAATGTCCACAACTTGTTCTTGTAAAGCCTCGCTTTGACGCATACCGAGAGGCATCGATGGTCATGCGTTCAATTTTTGCCGACTATACCCATTTAATTGAGCCCCTTTCATTGGATGAAGCCTACCTCGATGTCTCTGAGTGCCAACAGCATAGTGGAAGCGCCACACTCATTGCAGAGGATATTCGTGCCCGCATAGAAAGCCGTTTAGGCATCACTGTTTCCGCCGGAGTGAGCAACTCTAAATTCCTCGCTAAAATCGCCAGTGATTGGCATAAACCCAATGGTTTATGCGTTATATCACCGGACAAGGTAGAGCAGTTTGTTTTGCAGTTACCCGTATCCAAAATACACGGTGTTGGGAAAGTCACGGCTCAAAAACTCCATGATTTAGGTATTCAAACGTGCCTAGATGTTCGCAGTGCAGGACTTGAGCTTTTGAAGCAGCACTTTGGCGATTTTTCCCAACGCCTACATGATTACGCCCACGGTATCGACCACCGTGAAGTGAACCCAGATAGGGTTCGCAAGAGTGTGAGTGTCGAACACACCTATGCGGAAGATCTCTCAAACGGCCCTAGCTGCATGCTGAAAATCCCTGAATTATTGACAGATCTTCAGCAACGTCTCGCCAAGTTACAAGATCAGTACGGCATCAAAGGCGCGTTTGTCAAAGTGAAGTTTTCAGACTTTACCAGCACCACAGTCGAGCGTTCTGGCAGTCGCCCAAGCCATCATGACTATGAGTGTTTAATGCAAGAAGCCCTCAACAGAAGCTCGCTACCTGTTCGTTTACTAGGCCTGGGCGTAAGGCTAGACGACGATCCCGCTGCTGCTAATTTACAAATACCTCTTTTTTAGCACAAAAAAAGGCGCCCTATGAGCGCCTTGAGTAATACCGATGACCCATTAGCGCACATCAATAGAGAATTGGTGAACCTGGGTTTGGCCCGCATGATTATCGACCGTGACTCTTAAGGTCGCCTGCTCGTTTTGCAACTTACTGCGCAACAACTTGGCAGTGAAAGGGACATTGTCGTCTACAGCGACCAATTCAAAGGTGCCGTCAGCCGCTTTTACTTCAGTAGTCACCGACAATAATGGCAAAGCATAGTTGTCTTCGGCAGCGGCGGAATATTCAATCGCTACAAACGAAGGCGACCTCTCATCATTGGCTGCAGAGACTAATTGCAAAGACAAATCCTCGACCACGGGTGCACTGCTATCTGCCTTGTAAATGACGAAACTCAATCCATCGACTGACACCGCCACACTACCGTTTTCAGCAACAAGGTCAGTTTCAGCGCCATAAATAGCACGGTACTTTTGCGCGGTCGCCAGTAAGTGCTGAGATTGTTGCTCAGTCGAGGTATTAAAGACGACCAAATACTCTTCACGTGTCTCAGGCGATACTCTTGAAAAGGCAAATAGACCCGCTTGCTGGCTAGCGTATCTTACGAACTGCGCACCATGGCGTAAGGCCGAATGGGCTTTATAAACGTCAGCATAGTCACGCAATGACTGATAAATAGGGTGAGACTGATCAAAGTTATCCTCTGCCGTTGTCGCCTCTGTGCCCAACAAATTATTGTCGTTATAACTGGCGACTAAAGAAGGCATCATATTTTCACGTGCATCTTTATCGTTGCCGTCACCTGTAAAGCCTTGCTCATCACCATAAAATACTACGGGGATACCCATCGAGAAATACATGTAGGCATGGCTTAGCAAGGAACGCTGTAACTTTTCTTCCTCACTGGCATTCGGTTGTTCAGTATTAAGAAAATACCCTAAACGACCGTTGTCATGGTTACTAGTAAAGGTCAGTTTCAAACGCGCGTCGCTATCGTGATCGCGATAGTAATCATCATCATGCACCAATTTGACGAGTTTCTGCGGGCTATCGCCTTTAGCAAATACATCGAGTGAGGTGTAGAAATGTTGAAAATCCAACGTAGCAGGCATTTTACCAATAGTGCTGTAGCGACTTAAAAATGCCGCATCGCCTTGAGCGACTTCACCAAACACATGGAAATTAGGAATACCTAGTTGCTTGGCATGGGCCATTATTGCTGGATCAAACTGTTCCCAAAAAGACATTTCAACGTGCTTAACAGTATCGATACGGAAACCATCAGGCTTAAATTCTGTCATGATGTCCTTGTAAATATCGATCATGCCCTGGACTACCGCGGGTTGGGTAGTGTCTAAGTCATCGAGACCTACAAAGTCACCGGTAATGACGCTTTCACCCACCCACAGGCTATCACCGCGGTTATTGTAGTACTGCGGATCATTAAGCCAAGCAGGTGTCTTTAACGTTTCACGACCCGCGGCTATAAATGGAGAGTAATTATCACCCGACGTTATCTGATCGTAGGTTTTGAAGGGGCACAGCACTGACTCTGGATTGCGGAAAGAACCGTCTTCATTGTGGCACTCGCGATAACTGATCACGTCAGCGGTATGATTGACAATAATATCAAAAAACACTTTCATGCCCATCTCGTGAGCAGTATCAATCAACTTATTGAGTTCAGCATTACTGCCGAGGTGTGGATCAATTTGTGTAAAATCTAAGATCCAATAACCGTGGTAACCCGAACTATCTCCTTGAACCGCCTGGTTTCGCAGAATAGGTGTCAACCAAACCGCAGTGATTCCCATGTCTTTCAAGTAAGACAATTTTGAGGTCAAACCAGCAAGGTCACCACCGTGGTAATAGCCTTTATCCGTGGGATCAAAACCACCTCGAGATTCTGGAATGGTTTGAGAACCTTCATCGTTTGAAGGATCACCGTTTTCAAATCTATCAGGCAGGACAAAGTAAAAAATATCATCGCTGACTGGGCGGTTTAAATAGTCTTGATAAAGCCCTGTATCTACCGGCGTCTGAGCCGTGTTCGTTTCAGTATCAGATGATTTTTCACAACCAGCCAGAAGAGCAAACGAGCCTATAGCCAAGGTTGCTAAAAGACGATTATTCTTAAACATAGTCACAGTCCATTATATTTTTAGTCGCCGGATGATAACGTCTTTCTAACGCTCTGCGAACCACTTCCAGCAATGCATACGATGGCATAAGATTTGGCGTGCATTGCTAGCGCGACTATGAACGCCTAAAATAGGACTTTTTTATCATGACAAATCACGGCACAATGCGTGTCTTCTCGATCATAATCGACCCATGGAAAAGCACATGACCCTATTTCGCTCAGCTGTACTCGCCGCCTCTTTTGCTGTTCTTGCGGCCTGCTCCGGCAAAGCCACCAACCCTTATCTTCTGCCAACCACTACCGATCTAGTATTCGAAGTAAGCGATGAAGCCCTCAATACCTGCTTAACTAACTTAGCCATCGTTTATCAATATGATGATCTCAGTGAAATCACTAGCGTGACTTGTAACAATAAAGGGGTTGCAAGCCTTGAGGGTATCAATACCTTAACAGGGCTTACCTCATTGAACGTTGAAGGCAATAACATCAGCGATTTGTCACCGTTGAACAGTATGACTCAGATGACTGCCCTCAATCTCTCTGGCAATCCATTCAGCGATATTTCTGCGCTAAGCGAACTCACTGCACTGACCTACTTGAATTTAGATGATAGCGGTGTAAATGATATTACCGCGATCGCGGCTCTTACCGAGCTATCAGCACTTTACATCAACAACTTAAGCCTCAGCGATATTTCCGCGCTTAACAACTTAGCCGCGCTCGAGATTCTCCAATTGCGCGACAACCAAGTTAGCAACATAACTGCGTTAGCTGGCAAGCCTGCCCTTACCGTACTTTCCGTTGATAATAATTTGATCAGCGACCTCAGTCCGTTAAGCGATGCCACAGCCATGGGGGCCATTAGCTTAAACAACAATAAGGTGTCAGATATCAGTCCACTGGTTAGCATGGAAGGTCTGTTCAATCTCGATGCCGACGATAACAATATCAGCGATATCAGCTCGCTTAGCACCCTTGTCGAGCTGACTCGATTAAGCTTACGCAATAATAATGTTAGCGACATAAGTGCACTATCGACACTCATTCAGGTCACATACTTGGACCTCATTGGTAACCAAGTCACTGATCTTAGCGTGTTAGCCGATGTGACCGCACTGCGCCAATTGCTGTTGGGCGACAACAACATTGCTGATATTTCTGCCTTACAAGACCTAACGTCACTTACCCTACTAAATCTTAGCAATAATTCCATTAGCGATATTTCTGCCATTGCCGGCAATACTGGATTGGTGACATTGGGTCTATCCAACAATCCGGTGAGTGACTTGAGTCCCATCAGTGAAATGCTCGCTTTGAACTACTTGTCCATCGACGGCACTAACACTTCTGATTTAAGCGCCATTTCAGCACTGACCGTACTCAAAACGCTCGTCATGAATGCAACCGCTAATAGTGACCTCACACCACTCTCAGACATGACGTTGCTGACCATCTTAGAGGCCGCTTCGACACCGATAAATGATATTTCTTCTTTGGTGCAAAACGTTAATCTCAAAAAGGTCGATTTAACGGATACACTCGTCACCGATATCTCTGCACTCGCGGAACTTACCCTATTGGATGAACTCATTCTTACCGGCGCTAACGATCTTGACTGCACCACGGTAAGCACCCTACAAACGGCATTGCCCGATATTCAAATACTCCTGCCAGCGCATTGCTCAAACTGAGTTCTAACATCAACCCGTGAGCCAAGATGATATGGCTCCATAAAAAAACCGCGCAGTTTGCGCGGTTTTTTTATGGGTCATCCAGCTAATGTTTTTTTAATGCACGGTTAAGTTATCCGAGGCAGGCAAGTCACCGTCCTGCTCAGCCTTTCGCAAAATAAACGATTTTTCAATGGCTGCTTGGAGGTCGCGTTTTTGAACCGGCTTAGAAAGGACTTCGTCAAAACCTGCTTTGCGGTAGGCCAATATGTCCTCTTTAAGGACATTGCCTGACAGCGCCACTGCCGGTATAAAAGGCTGGTAAGCCCGAATACGCTTCAACAACTGCATCCCATCCATACCGGGCATACTGATATCGCTCACTAGTATATCGACATGGGTGTGATTAATAATTTCTAATGCCTCAAAACCACTACTCGCAATGCTCACCTCTTTTACCATCGAAGCTAACATCGCCTCCAAAACAAACAAGTTGTTCATCGCATCGTCAACCAGCAAGACATGGCTTTCTCGCCAATCTTTAGCCTCGTGGGAATCCTCATCACTTAATGCCGCCATGGCCTCTAATATAGCAACCTCCGGTTGTACTGGGTCAGCTATCTGTTGCAGAGGTAACTCAATGATAATTTCGGTGCCCAAACCCAGCTCGCTGTGCACCTCTATAGTGCCATCCATAAGATCGATTAACTCCTTACAAATAGCCATGCCTAAACCGCTGCCTTGAAAACCCGATTGATTCCCGTCAGAGGCTTGTCTAAATCGCTGGTAAAGCGTTTCCAATGTGTCTTCGTCCATACCTATACCAGTATCACGGACATCGAGGCGCAAGATCCCCCCCGGAGAAGAGGCTTCAAAACTGACATGCTCCTTGGGAGAAAACTTAATGGCGTTACCCACCACATTATTAATGATCTGCATTATCCGTAGCTTGTCACCACTCCAGTACATGTGACAGAGGGGATCAATTCGGAAGACAAAGTTAGTATCGTTTTGATCGGCTAGCGACTTAAAGGTTGGTAAATAAGTTTCAAGCATCTCATTGATCATGAATGGCTCATTTTCGAGCTTAATTTCTCGCTGCTCAATTTTAGCCAAATCTAAGATATTACCAATCAATAAAGTCAGCATTTCAGTGGATTCGAGCGCAATGCGTGTCAATTTTTGCAGGTGTTTGGGCTGCTCTTTCTCCCCTTCTAAAATTTGCAACACACCATAGATACCATTGAGAGGAGTGCGTAACTCATGGCTCATATTAGAGAGAAATTGAGTCTTAGCGTCATTCGCTTCCTGATAGCGCAGTTCACTCGCTTGCATCGCATCAATCGCAGAATGAGTGCGACGGTATATGAAAATAAGCAATGCGCTCAACACCACTATTGAGACGCACAGAAAAATCAGCATCGCGTAATTACGAACTTGGTGATTTTCTATAATAGCTATCAATTCGTTATAAATGATGTCTGCCGAGGACTGTAATTGCAAAATAGGCTGGGTGCCAGCAATAAAAAATAGGTCTGCACCCTCGCTACTCAAACGATTTTGATTAGAAAGGACCTTCACGTTGATATTAATAAAACTCTGGGTTTGCTCGATCGAATTGACCAAACTTAACACCACATCCTCTGGCGTTGCGGCGATTAATGTTAGCTCCTGCCGGATTTTTAACAATGTTTCTATTTGATGATTTATAAAGGATTGCTCCCCCACCAGGGTCAGCTGCTCCCTATTTGACGATGCTCCACTCACAATCAAACTGGTCCCTATCCCCCTAATTTGACCCAGTGATTCTTGTAGAGTAGGTATGACATCAGCATATAAGCTACTGTAATTGTGAGAAAGAATGTCTTCATCTAACTTCAAATTTGAGAAGGCATAAATTTTTTCGTTGATACTCAAAGCAACTTCTATGGTTCGCGTTAACTCATCGAACAATTCACTATATTGCTGTTGTGCTCGGCCTTGGAAGGTCATATTCCACAGCGACATCATTCGCCGATAGTCGCCCTCGGCACGAAAGGTTTTTAATTCACCTTCCGTGATACCCCTAAGAAGCTCATCGACACGTTTTTGTCGAGACTGACACTTTTCTTGAAATTCGCTATCGCCAGCAAGATAAGCTGCACACAGTCCCCGTGCCTCGCCCATTGCCAGGACCAATGCATTCATTTTGCTGAGTGTGTTGGCACCTTCTAACTGCAACGTGATAAAACTGCTTCGCTTGACTGATTGCTGCAACTCCAGTCCAATCAACACCGCCAATAACAACGACAATAGAAGGAAAACACTCTTCGTAGAGCGTTTAATGTTATCGAAATATTGACTCACAAAAATTCTGCCTTGCGCGTATTGGGTGAATTGAACGTATTAATATATTAATCGCAATTTTAGCAGTGTTTTTGCTTGTCTACCGAAAATTATTAGGCTGATGCTCATCATGGAAATATTTGGTATCGATTTTACAAGTACACCTTCGCCCCGCAAGCAGATTACATGTATTCATGCCCAGCTCAAGGGTGAGGATTTGCACGCATCTGCACTACTCCGCTGGTCCTCCATGTCCGACTTTGAAGCTTTTTTGCAGCGCCCAGGTCCTTGGGTGGCAGGCATGGACTTTCCATTCGCCATGCCTCGTCGCTTTATTTCTACCATTGATTGGCCTCACGATTGGCATGATTATGTGAGTATGGTGGGTAGTTGGTCACGCGCGACCTTTCGGCAACAATTAGATACTTATCGCGCCACTCGTGCGGCGGGTGATAAAGAACACCGACGCCTTGCCGATGCAAAAGCTGGTGCCATTAGCCCACAAAAACTTTATGGCACACCCGTCGGTTTAATGTTTTTTGAAGGAGCCCCCAGGCTGCTCCAAAGTGGCATATGCCTGCCGGGCTTGCGCGCCAATCAAGATCCTCGTGTAGCTTTAGAGTGCTATCCAGGGCTACTCGCTAGGCGCTATATTGGTCGAGCTAGCTACAAGCAAGATGATCCCGCCAAGCAAACCTCCGCGCAACTCCAAGCGAGGCAAGCACTATGGCAACACCTTCACAGCGAGCAATTTAGCCTTGACTATGGTTTGCGCCTTCATGCTGAGCCAGCACTCATCGATGACCCCAGCGGCGATGCTATCGATGCTCTATTGTGTGCTATACAGGCCGCATGGGCCTTTAACCAAGGGGCACCTAGTTATGGGCAACCCAAGCTAGTTGATCCGGTAGAAGGCTGGATTCACGACCCTCTCTTATTACAAGATTAGCGTTTAAACACGCCTCCAACGAAGGAAAAGGCTGATAATAGCGCACGCTATGATAAATCTGCTGCTGATCGTGGTAACAGCGACCGTCTCGCCCTAGTTTAACGATAGGGGTGTCGAGGCTCGCGACGCCCCACCAGGCCAAAAGAACGGCACTCAATGCCATACTGTTTTTCATTGCTACCTCACTCTCGGCAGTTGCTGCCAATCTGTGGTGTATGACGGCGAGAGAAACTCTTGTTTCATGCGCCACTGGGTTCCATTATTTTGCCTAGCCCAAAAAACCGTGCCTCGCTGCTTAGCGTTAATCGCATCCATCGTTGCCATCAACTTTTCAGACCTAGGGTCGACCTCAATGAGATCAAGCAAACTGGGTTGCCACACATAACGCGGATAAAAATCACCTAGTAATATGCCTGCTTTGGCGTAGGAAAAACCATCACGCCACAACTGCCCAACGAGGTGCTGCGCCTGTTTCATCAGCACTCGGGTATCATCGGTGGGACGTATTAGCTTGACCGTCGCCGCATTGCTGTAACGCGGTTCTCGATCGCTAAACATACTCGTTCGCATAAATAAGCTAATCGCTTGAGCCCGCTGGTGTTCACTACGCAATTTAGCCGCAGCATTGGCGACGTACTTCGCCACCGCCTCGCGCATGGGCTCAATAGTTTGAATACGCTCGCCAAATGAGCGACTACACATAATTTGTTTTTTGGGCTCCACCACCTGCTCAAAATCAAGACAATCTTCTCCATTAAGTTCGCGTGCGGTGCGCTCTAACACCACCGAAAAATGCCGCCTTAACGATTTCTTGTTGTAGTCTGCCAATTGCAGTGCGGTGTCGATACCCAGATCACGCAATCGCACAGCTAAGCGCCGCCCCACACCCCAAACTTCATCAACCGGCGTAATATGCATTAATCGACGACGTCGCTTAATATCACTAAGATCTACCACTCCCCCAGTCGCGGGGTATGCTTTGGCAGCGTAATTTGCCAATTTGGCTAAGGTTTTGCTGGGCCCCATTCCCACACAGACGGTAATACCTGTGTCGCGGTAAACGCGCTGGCGAACTTCGCCACCAAAAGGTACGAGTTCGCGGCAATGACTCACACCGTGCAAGTCGAGAAAAGCTTCATCTATCGAATAGACTTCTACCCGTGGGGCCATAGCCTCTAGCGTGCACATGACTCGCGCCGAAATATCGCCATACAACGTGTAATTAGAACTAAACACCATAATATTGTGGCGGCGAATATCGTCACGGGCTTTAAAAATCGGCACACCCATCTTGATACCAAGTGCCTTCGCCTCATAAGAACGCGCCACGACACAGCCATCATTATTTGACAGCACAACGATTGGCCGATGCTTCAAATCGGGGCGAAACAATCGCTCACAGGCAGCGTAAAAGTTATTGCAGTCAACCAGTGCGTACACGCTCAGCGATTCCTCGACAGTGGACGCACAACGTTTGTTACGACACCAAATACCTCGAACTCATCTGGATTAACAATCGCCATCATTGGGAATGCTGGATTGTGTGCTCGCAGTGCTAAATGGGGACGTGTACACAACTCTTTGACGGTCATTTCGCCTTCTAAACTGGCGATAACGATATCGCCATGGGTAGGAGACAGGCTTCTATCCACCACCAATACATCACCGGGATAAATTCCAGCGTCTCGCATTGATTCACCTTCAACTCGTACAAAAAAAGTTGCAGCAGGATGCTGAATACAAAGCTCGTTTAAATCGAGTGTCTTCTCTATAAAATCCTGTGCTGGTGAAGGGAAACCAGCGGAAACGCGTTCTAGATATAGCGGAATAGGGAGCGTCTGTTGAAGGTCAACACTGTCACAGCGCCCCATGATCGACACTGACATGGCTCACTCCTAATACTGTACAAACATACAGTATAGTAGAGCGATTTTCATTACTACTCAAGCCAAAAAAATGAAATAGTTGTCGACCAAACGAGCACAATACTAGATGATAACGGCAGATTTACGGAAAATAGGCTGATATAAGGTCGGCTTTCGAGACAAGGTCCTGCTATGAACCAAAAATTCAGAACAACTAACTTAGAACTAGATAAGTTTGATTTAGCTATTTTAAGAGTCATCAGCACCAACGGTCGTATCAGCCTCACCGAACTGGCAGACCAGATTGGCCTGTCAAAATCCCCTACCCAAACTCGCCTCAAGCGGCTAGAAAAAGACGGTTATATCCGAGGGTATCGCGCGGTGCTCGACCCTATCTTACTTGGGATGGATCACATTGCCTTCGTCGAAGTGAAATTAAGTGATACTCGCGAGCGCGCGCTAGCTGAATTTAATCATGCCGTAAAAAATATACCCGAGGTTGAACAGGTTCATCTCATTGCAGGTAACTTTGACTACTTACTAAAGATTCGCACTCACAATATGAACGACTATCGACGGGTGTTAGCTGAAAAAATATCCACCCTACCCCATCTCTCAAATACGGCAACCTATGTCGCCATGCAAGCTATTGTGGAAAACGCGCCGTTAACTTAATACTAAATCCAACGACCCACCGTGGAAGTATAACGTTGATAAATGCCCCCGTGCAGTGTGGCTAGGTGCTGTTCTTCTACCTTGGTCTGCAGAGCTAGCATTAACCAACCGACAACCAAGCTCATCACCCCTAATAACGAAGGCAAGGCTAAAGCAAATCCTAGCAACGCTACACGAACGCCGATGAACATCGGATTGCGGCTGTAGGCGTACAGACCGTGCGTGACTAGCCTGGTGCGTTGATTAGCATCGACACCCGAACGCCACTGCGCTCCTAGTGTACGATGCCCTAAAAGAGCAATACCAAATCCAATGCACAACAATAAAACACCCAGTAAGCGCCAACTGAGAGCCATAGGAAACAACACAATCCAATCGTCAATCACAGGCAACCACAATCGTGCGACACAAACACCCCAGATAAGAACACGGAAAACTCTAAACGCACTATGGGAGAACCACTGCCGCTGAAAGGCTTGACCATGATTAATTAATT